>Ga0208937_1000595_pt1 | contig 25357 bp, 22 predicted proteins | sample June2015DPH_11_5_FD_184705 | JGI IMG/M metagenome (GOLD analysis project Ga0208937, IMG submission 184705) | Peatland microbial communities from SPRUCE experiment site at the Marcell Experimental Forest, Minnesota, USA - June2015DPH_11_40... | ecosystem: Environmental > Terrestrial > Soil >...
ACGCCGGCGACCAGGTAAAGCAGTGCGACGAGATTCGGGCTCATGCGGCGCTCATTTCTTTTTCTTTTGATACATCGCCAGCATGCGCTGGGTGACCAGGAAGCCGCCGAAGATATTGACCGAGGCAAAGGTGAGCGCGACGAAGCCGAGCACGCGCGCCAAGATCGGACCGTTGTCGTCGCCAACGAGCGCGACACCGACCGCAAGCAAGGCGCCGACGACGATCACCGAGGAGATGGCGTTGGTCACCGACATCAGTGGCGTGTGCAGCGCCGGCGTCACCGACCAGACCACGTAGTAGCCGACGAACACCGCCAGCACGAAAATCGAAAAGCGGAATACGAAGGGGTCGACCGCCGTCGCGAGATGATCCATTGTCGCTGCTCCTTCAGGCCGCTTTAGGCTTGAAATTCGGGTGCACGATCGCGCCGTCGCGGGTGAGGACGGTGCCTTTGACGAGTTCGTCGTCCCAATTGATCGCGAGCTTTTTCTCTTTCTTGTCGATCAGAGTCTCGAGGAACGTGAGCAGGTTCTTCGCGTAGAGCGCGGAAGCGGAAGCCGCCAGACGGCCCGGAACGTTGAGATAACCGACAATCTTGGCGGGGCCGACTTGGGTAACCGCGCCGGGTTTGGCGCCTTCGACGTTGCCGCCGCGCTCGACCGCGAGATCGACGAGCACCGAGCCGGGCCGCATCGAGGCGACCATTTCCTTGGACACCAGCTTCGGCGCCGGACGTCCCGGGATCAACGCGGTGGTGATGACGATGTCCTGCTTCTTGATGTGCTCAGCGACTAATGCGGCCTGTTTGGCCAGGTATTCTTTCGACATTTCCTTGGCGTAGCCGCCGGCGGTCTGCGCGTTCTTGAACTCTTCATCCTCGACTGCGAGAAATTTCGCACCCAGGCTTTCGACCTGCTCCTTGGTGGCGGGACGCACGTCGGTCGCAGTGACGATGGCGCCGAGCCGGCGCGCGGTCGCGATCGCCTGCAAGCCGGCGACACCGACGCCCATGATGAACACTTTCGCCGCCGGCACGGTGCCGGCCGCCGTGATCATCATCGGTAGCGCGCGGCCGTATTCTTCGGCAGCGTCGATGACCGCACGGTAGCCGGCGAGATTGGCCTGACTGGACAGCACGTCCATCGACTGCGCGCGCGTGATGCGCGGCATCAATTCCATGGCGAAAGCGACAACACCGGCAGCGGCCATCTGCTTGAGCGCGGCCTCATTGCCGTAAGGATCCATGATCGCGACGACCACGGCGCCCTTCTTGTAGCCGGCGAGCTCGCTGGCTGAAGGACGGCGTACCTTGAGCACGATGTCGGCGCCGCTGGCCGCATCGGAGGCCACTTTGGCGCCGGCATTGGCATAGTCCGCGTCGAGAATGCCCGATTTCACTCCGGCATTCGGCTCGACGGCGACCTCGGCGCCGAGCCCGATGAGTTTTTTGACTGTTTCCGGCGTCGCCGCTACACGCGGCTCGCCCGGATCGGTTTCTGTTGTGACGGCAACCTTCATAATCCCTCCGAGGCCGATGGGACTATCGGCAAAGACCGATGCGGAAAATGATTTAGATCAAGTCAGGAAGAGAGTGTCCTGGTCTGCCATCGCGTCGGTCCAAACGCGGCAAGCCGCGCTTCGCGACGCGCGGGTGCGGATCAGGCGAGGAAAATCGCCATCAGGATGAGAATGACAACGACCACCGCAATGACGCCCTTCACCAACGTCACAAAGGAGCGGTAGGTCTGCTCATGAGCGGGATAATCGTTGCCCGTTGCACTCGCGTATTCCAAGTCGCCGTGGTCGGCCATCGCCCCCTCCAGCCTGCCGCCGTCGCGCGCGGGCTTAGCGTAATTGCGTGGGGAGAGCAACTCAGCGAAAGCTGACCTGCATGGGAGTTTTTGCAGATCTCAGTGGACCCATTGGCGGTTCCACGTCCGGGCCGCGGCCCGAGGTCCTACATGTCCAGGACCAGCCGCTCGCTCTTGCATCCGGCGCAGCAGACCATGACCTTTTCGTTGGTAGCCCGCTCCTCTTCGCTGAGCACCGAATCGTGGTGTTCAGGGATGCCGGAGATGACTCGCGTCACGCATTCGCCGCAGATGCCGAGTTCACACGAGTAATCGACATCGACCCCGGCCTCGTAGAGCACTTCGAGGATTTTTTTGCCCTCCGGGATGTAATACTCCTCGCCGGAGCGAGCGAGTTCCACCCAGAAGCCGCCCAAAGTCCCCGCCGCCGCCTCCGCCTTGGGCGTGAAATATTCGACATGGACGTGATCGTGCGGCCGGTTGGCGACCGCTGCCTCGAACGCCTTGAGCATGGGATTGGGGCCGCAGCAATAGAAGTGCGCGTTCGGCGGCGCCGCAGCTATGGCGGCGGCATGGTCGAGGAATTTGCCGTCCGCTTCCTCGTCGAAATGCAGGTGGACGAAGTCCGGTCCGAATTTTTCCAGCGTGGCGAGAAACGCCATATCGGCGCGCGAGCGGCATGAATAATAGAGTTTCCACGACCGATTTTGCGCCGCGAGCTGCTGCGCCATGCACCAGATCGGTGTGATGCCGATGCCGCCGGCAAACAGAACGACGTGCTCGGCATTCTCGACCAGCGGGAAATTATTGCGCGGCGCGCTGATCTTGAGCGTATGGCCGACGTGCAGCTCGTCGAAGATATAGCGGGAGCCGCCGCGGCTGGCGGCATCAAGCTTGATGCCGACGATGTAGCTTTCGGGATCGGCATCGGGATTGAGCAGCGAAAATTGCCGGATAAGTCCGTTGGGCAGATGGATGTCGATATGGGCGCCAGGCTGGTAGGGCGGCAATCGGCCGCCGTCGGGCCGCCGGAACGTATAGACGTTGGTGTCGCGGGCGACGGGCTCGATAGCGGTCAAGCGAACCTCGATCAAGCCCGCGGAGCGGGCGGTCTCAGGTGCTTGGGCCGGAGCCGGTGATGGGGCGGTCATCGTATCCATGCGAGCCATAGATAGGCGGGCCCAGGGGGGTTTCGCAACATGCTGGTTGAGCAGAGGAGCTGCGTTTTATGCCCGGCGTAGATAGAATATCCTACTATTAATGGCAACTTGGTTTGGTCAATCTAGGACGAATTCATCGACTGGACTGTCACTGTAGTAGATTCTTTCTATGGCCACGCGACGATCGCAAGTTCGGAACGCTGTTCCAACGGGATTCTCGCGCGCATCGCTCGCAGTCAATCCGCTGCAGAAACTTGGCGGGCGCCCGCCGGGATTCCGTCGGGCGCCCTAAAGTGATGCCAGTCAGTCTATAAGCCGGGTTCTGGATGGCATGCGAAAACCGATCCGCATGCGTGACGGCCATTCCTCTTGGACGCCGGTTGCCCGGCGCCTCCAGCAACCTACCCGGACGGCGGATCTAGACATCGACCTGAGGCGTTCCGCGCTCGCGCGCGCAAAACCTCGTGCCGTCCCTATTCGGTCTTGCTCCCGGTGGGGTTTGCCGTGCCGCCGGCGTTGCCGCCGGCGCGGTGCGCTCTTACCGCACCTTTTCACCCTTGCCGCGGTTTACGCAACGCGCCGCGGCGGTCTGTTCTCTGTGGCACTTTCCCTAAGCTCGCGCCCGCCGGATGTTATCCGGCACCGCTTGTCCATGGAGCCCGGACTTTCCTCCCCGGCAACCTTTCGGTTTTGCCGAAGCGGCCGTCCGACCGACTGACGCTTAGAGGGATGGGGAGCTTGGCCGTCGCCGTCAAGAGGCCGCGAGACGATCGAGTTTGTGAGCGGGCGCGGCAATGGTCTGCGCCCGGCCGCTCTGGGCCAGCAGCTCGCGCAATGTGGCACGGGTCGACTCGTCGCCAATACCGTCGACTCGCTCCGGCCGGAAATGGCGCTGAAAGGCGGTCACGACGGCCTGGGTGACGGAATCGTACGTCCCGCTGATGGCGATGCCGTAACCGTACTTACTGAGCTCCTCCTGCATCGCAGCGACCGCATCGCCGCGATCCCCGAGCAGAAGCAAGGCGCCTTCAGTGATTGGGGCCGGATTGACCCAATGACCAACGCCGGAATCGGACAGGGTGCGCCAGGGAAATTTTTCGCCCGGGTCCTGCTTGCGCGACGGCGCAACATCGGAATGCGCCAGCACCCGAGCCGGCGGCACAACATGGCGGATTTGAATGCTGCGGCAAAGCGCGATCACGGCCGCGATCTGGCGTTTGGGAAAATCCGGATAGCCGTAGTCGTGACCGGGATTGGCGATCTCTATTCCGATCGAGCAGGAATTGATGTCGGTTTCGCCCGCCCAGAACGAACTGCCGGCGTGCCAGGCGCGCCGGCTCTCCTCGACCATCTGAACGATGTAGCCGTCTTCGAACACAAAGTAGTGGGCGGACACCTTGCTCTGCGGTGAGCACAACAAGTCAAGTGCGCCCGCGGCGTCCGGCATCCCCGTGTAATGGAGCACGATCATGTCGGGGTGGAGCCCACCCCTGCGCTCGCTATGATTAGGCGAAGGCCTGACCTCGGCGGCGACGGAGGACTCGGCGGGAAACACGCGGTGCGGCATGATTCGGACTCTAAGACAAGAAGGGTTGCCGACAAGTCGATTGCGCGTCCCTGAGATGACGAAAAGTCATCAAAAGCCAAGCTCGCGGTCGGCCTCCAACGGCCCAGGCCCGTCGCAGTTCCCGCGAACGCGGCGTCCGCAGGCTTGGCGGCGCCGCGGCTGACCTTAAGTCCAGCCAGCCGTAAGAATTCAACCTTTCCTTAAGCTTACCCCTGACTAATCGAAATCGAGCGGAGCGGTGCAACAGCCAGCGCCAATATGTTGACGCCCATATTCTCCCATGATAGCCCATTTAGTCCCAAAAAGCCCTGCGATGCCCGGATTGGATGGCGGCAGAATTGCAGCCGCGGTGGGTTCGCAGGGGGGTTGCCGTTTGCAGGGGCTGCGGCGGTCGAGGCGGCCGCGCCGCGAGGGCCGAGATGGACCGGTTCGTGTCCCACTACGGGCTCCGTTTGGATGCCAAGGGCCGTGTCTCGGTACCGGCCGCATTCCGCGCGGTGCTCGCACGCGACGGCTTCGACGGTCTCTATTGCTATCCCGCACTCGATCGCCCGGCGCTGGATGCCGGAGGCAACGCGCTGCTCGCCGAGATCGAGGCGCTCATCACCGGCTTCGCGCCCTATTCCGACGAACGCGAGCAGTTCTCGCTCGCGCTCTACGGCACCAGCGAAACACTGAAGATCGACGGCGAGGGCCGTGTGATGCTCAGCGAGACCCTCAAAATGCATGCCGGGATCACCGACGCTGTTACCTTCGTCGGTCTCGGTCACAAATTTCGAATCTGGGAGCCCGGCCGCTTTCGCGCGGAACTCGCGGAGGCCACCGACAAGGTCCGCGCCTTCAAGGCGGAACTGGGCACCCGGACGGCGGCGGCAAAACCGCTGGGAGCACGGGAACGATGATGAGCAGCGACAGCTCTGCTGTCGCTGGCGGACTGGCTCGTCACATTCCCGTGCTCGCCCGCCGCGCCATGACGTGGCTCGGCGTTGGCGATGGCGGCGTCTATGTCGATGCGACGTTCGGCGCCGGCGGCTATGCGCGCGCGATCCTGGCGACGCCCGGCGCGCGCGTGATCGGGATCGATCGCGATGACACCGCAATCGCCGCAGGCGCGGCGCTTGTCGAAGAAGCGCGGGGCCGGCTGACGCTGGTTGAAGGGCGCTTCTCGGAGCTCGATACGATCGCGGCGGCCCACGGCGCTGCCGGGGTCGACGGCGTTGTGTTCGATCTCGGCGTTTCGTCCATGCAGATCGACGAGCCGGCGCGCGGATTTTCCTTCCGGCTCGACGGACCGCTCGACATGCGCATGGGGCGCGGCGGTCCGAGCGCGGCCGATGTCGTCGCCCGCGCCAGCGAGCGCGACCTCGCCTTCATCATCGCTACACTGGGCGAGGAGCGCCACGCGCGGGCGATTGCGCGCGCCATCGTCAAAACCCGCGCGGCGCACCAGATCGTCACGACGCGGGCGCTGGCCGACATCGTCGCGCGGATCGCGCACAGCAAAGAAGGCGCGATCCACCCGGCCACGCGAACCTTCCAGGCGCTGCGGATCTTGGTCAACGACGAACTTGCCGAATTGGCGCGCGGCCTCCCCGCCGCCGAGCGCGTACTCAAGCCCGCGGGGCGCCTTGTCGTCGTCGCCTTTCATTCGCTCGAGGATCGCATCGTCAAGACCTTCTTGGCGGAGCGCAGCCGCGCGCCGGCATCGTCTCGCCATCGGCCGCAGATGATCGCGGCGCCGCCGACCTTCCGCGCGCTGACGCGGCGGCCGGAAACGCCGGACGAAGCCGAGATCGCCGCCAACCCGCGGGCGCGATCGGCGAAGCTCCGGGCCGCCGAACGCACCGATGCTGCCGCGCGCTCAGCGGCAAGCGAAACGCGGCTGCCGCGGCTGCCTTCGCTCGCGGACATCATGCGGGGGCGCGCATGATCCTGCGCATCCTCAATCTCGTGGTGATCGTCGCACTGGTGGCGGCCGCCGCCTACGTCTATCGCATCAAATTCGACTCCACCCAGCAGGCCGAACGGCTCGCCAAGATCCGCAGCGAAGTGCGCCGCGAGCGCGACACCATCGCCGCGTTGCGCGCCGAGTGGGGAGAACTCGACAATCCGGCGCGCATCGAAGCCCTCGCCAAACGCTATCTGCAGCTCAAGCCGGTGGTGCCGATGCAGTTCAATTCGCTCGATCAGCTTCCCGATCGCCCGCCGCAATTCATCAAGCCCGACAGCGCGGATCCGATCGGCGTCATGATCGAGAATTTGGAGGAGCCCGACACGGTGACGGGAAGCATCGCGGCGCCGGCCTCCGCTCCCGCTGAACCCGCCAGCGAAACGGGCGCGCAAGTGCCCGCAAATCCGGATCGCTGAACGATGACCGCGATCAGCCAAACCGCATCGCTACAGCCCGGCGAATTCTGGCGGCGGCGGCTGATGCGCGCGCTGCTCTACGGCAGCAAGGTCGATCGCGGCGCCAAGGCGCGGGCGCGGGTCGGCTTGGCGATTCTCGCCTTCGCCGTGGTCTATTCCATCATTGCCGCCCGCCTCGTCATGTTTGCGGTCGCATCCGACGGCCGTACCGTGCACCGCGTCGTCGCCAGCGACGCGATCGCGACGGCGCGTCCGGACATCCTCGATCGGCGCGGCGAGATTTTGGCCACCGACGTACGCGTGCCCTCGCTCTACGGCGAGCCGCGCCGGCTCATCGATGTCGACGAGGCGGTGGAATTGCTCACCGCGGACCTGCCCGATATCGATGCCGCCGAGCTGCGCGAGCGGCTGTCTTCCAAGCGCGGCTTCGTGTGGCTCAAGCGTGACGTCACGCCCGAGCAGCAGCGGGAAATCTACCGGCAGGGCCTGCCGGGCATCGGCTTTCTCAGCGAAAACAAGCGCACCTACCCGAACGGCGCCGAGGTCTCGCATCTGATCGGCCACGTTAATACCGACAATCAGGGCATCGCCGGCATGGAGAAGTGGCTCGACGGCCACGGGCTCGCCGCGCTGCACATGGCGGGGCTTGCCACCGACCGGCTGCAAACCCCGGTGCAGCTTGCCGTCGATCTGCGCGTTCAGCATGCGTTGCGCGACGAGCTGGTCGCCGCCCGCGCCAAATTCAAGGCGCTGGCCGCAGCCGGGATCGTTCTCGACGTGCGCACCGGCGAGATCGTCGCCATGGTGTCGGAGCCTGATTACGACCCCAACAACCCGCATGAGGCGCTCGATCCAACGCGTATCAATCGGCTGACCACCGGCGTCTACGAAATGGGATCGACCTTCAAGGCCTTCACCATCGCCATGGCGCTCGATTCCGGCAAGGTGACGCTAAAATCGTCGTTCGATGCGCACGGCCCGATGCGCGTCGGTCGATTCCTGATCCACGATTTCGAGCCCGAGAACCGGATGCTGACCATACCGGAAATCTTCACCTACTCCTCGAACATCGCTGCGGCCCGCACCGCGCTAGCGATGGGCGTCGACGCCCACAAGGCGTTTCTGAGAAAGCTGGGCCAGCTCGATCGGCTGCGAACCGAATTGCCGGAGAGCGCCGCGCCGATCGTGCCCAAGCGCTGGGGCGAGCTCAACACCATCACCATCGCGTTTGGGCACGGCTTGTCGGTGGCGCCCTTGCAGGCAGTCATGGGCGTCGCCGCCCTGATGAACGGCGGCATCCTCATTCCGCCGACCTTCCTCAAGCGAACGCAGGCTGAGGCCGAGGCGCTGGGCAAGCGCGTGATCAAGCCTGAGACCAGCGAAATGATGCGCTATCTGATGCGGCTTAATGTCGAGAAGGGGACCGCGAGGAAAGCGGACATACCGGGCTATTACATGGGCGGTAAGACCGGCACTGCGGATAAGGTCATCAACGGTCGCTATTCGAAGTCGAGCGTGCTCACCGATTTCATGGCGGTCATACCGGCCGACCAGCCGCGCTATCTGCTCCTGATCATGCTCGATGACCCGAAGGCGCTGCCGGAGACGCACGGCTTCAAGACCTCGGGCTGGAATGCGGTGCCGGTCGGCGGTGCGGTGGTGGCGCGGATCGCGCCGCTTCTTGGCATCGAACCGCGCATGGACCTGCCGACAGCCGATCACCTGATACTGGCCTCGGCAAAGGAAAGCAGGTAAGGCGGGGGCGGCGTGAGAGTGCAGTCGCCGCTATCGAATCGATTGTCGCTCTAACATCCTGGTGGCGCACGATCTTTTCGGAAAAACCGGTGCCCGTTTTTCGCGATCATGCTCTAAGCGAACCGCCATGAAGCTTCGCGAGATTCTGCCCCCCGACGCGGAAATCGAGCCGCGCCATGCCGATCTCGACATCGGCGGCGTGACCGCGGACAGCCGCACGGTCAAAAAGGGCGACCTGTTTGCAGCGATTGCCGGCGGCAAGACCGACGGCCTGCGTTTCGTTGGCCCGGCAATTGTGGGCGGCGCGGTCGCCATCCTGGCGGAGCGGCGGCTCGATGCGCCGTTATCCGATGCGGTTGCCTTGGTGCGGGTCGGCAATGCCCGGCGCGCGCTGGCGCTGATCGCCGCGAAGTTCTACCCGCGCCAGCCGCGCACCATCGCCGCCGTCACCGGCACCAGCGGAAAAACCTCGGTCGCGGCCTTCACGCGTCAAATCTGGACGGCGTTGGGATATCGCGCGGCCTCAATCGGCACGATCGGCATCGTCTCGCCGCGCGGCGAGACCTATGGTGCGCTGACCACGCCGGATCCGGTGGCACTGCATCGTTCGCTCGACGCGCTGGTTGGCGAGGGCGTGACGCATCTTGCGATCGAAGCCTCCTCGCATGGGCTCGATCAATATCGGCTCGACGGATTGCGCCTCGCCGCCGGCGCTTTCACCAACATCACCCGCGACCATCTCGATTATCACGAAAGCTTCGAGGCTTATCTGGCCGCCAAGCTGCGGTTGTTCGAGGCTCTCCTCGAACCCGGCCGTGCGGCGATCATCGATGTCGATCATGAGCACGCGGACGCGGTCTTGGCCGCCGCCAAGGGGCACGACCTGTCGATCATGAGCGTCGGCCGCAAGGGCACCGGCATTCGTCTCGTCGAATCCGTGCGCGACAGCTTTTCGCAGGCGTTGCGGGTCGAACATGGCGGCAAGAATTTTCGCCTGCATTTGCCGCTGGTCGGCGAGTTTCAGGTGGAAAACGCGCTCGTCGCGGCCGGCGTCGCCATCGCCACCGGCAGCGATCCGGCTTTGGTGTTCCCGGCGCTCGAACATCTTAAGGGCGCCAAGGGCCGGCTCGAGCTGGTTGGTTTGAGCCGCGGCGCACCGGTCTTCATCGACTATGCGCACAAGCCCGACGCGCTCGCCAAGGCGCTCGATGCGCTGCGGCCCACCGCGACCGGCCGGCTTGTCGTGGTATTCGGCGCCGGCGGCGACCGCGACCGCGGCAAGCGGCCGTTGATGGGCGCCGTCGCCGTCGCCAAGGCCGACCGCGTGATCGTTACCGACGATAATCCGCGCAGCGAAGACGCCGCCGCCATCCGCGCCGCCATCATGGCGACCGCGCGCGGCGCCATCGAAATCGGCGATCGGCGCCAGGCGATTCGCTCGGCAATTGCCGACCTGCGCGCCGGCGACGTGCTGCTAATCGCCGGCAAGGGCCATGAAACCGGCCAAATCATCGGCGACCGGGTTGTGCTGTTCAGCGACCATGAGGCGGTCGCCGCGGCAATCAAGGAGCTGGCCGCATGAGCGCGCGCGCGCTGTGGACCGTCGAGGCGATGGCCGACGCGATGGGCGCTGAGCGTCAGGGCGCCTTGCCGCAAACGGTATCCGGCATCTCGATCGACAGCCGCACGCTCGCCAAGGGCGACGCCTTCTTCGCCATCCAAGGCGAGAACCGTGACGGCCATGACTTCGTCGAGGCCGCGCTCAAGAACGGCGCCGGGCTTGCGGTGATCGCGCCGGCGCAGCGCGCGCGCTTTGCCGGCGCCGCGCCGTTATTGGTCGTGCCCGACGTGCTCGCGGCCTTGCGCGCGCTCGCCGCCGCGGCGCGGGCCCGCACGCAAGCGAAGGTGATCGGCGTCACCGGCTCGGTCGGCAAGACTGGAACCAAGGAGGCGCTGCGGCTGGCGCTGAGCAAGGACGGCGAGACCCACGCTTCGGTCGCGTCCTACAACAATCATTGGGGCGTGCCGCTGTCGCTCGCGCGCTGTCCGGCGAGCGCGCACTATGCAGTCCTGGAAATGGGAATGAATCGCGCGGGCGAGATCGCGCCGCTGTCGCGGCTGGCGCGGCCGCATGTCGCGATCATCACCGCGATTGCGCCGGTGCATCTCGAATTCTTCGGCTCGCTCGCCAAGATCGCCGACGCCAAGGCGGAGATTTTTCTCGGCCTCGAAGCGGGCGGCGCCGCGGTGCTCAACCGCGACAATTCGCAATTCGCGCACCTGAAACGCCGCGCCAAGGAAGCGGGCGTCGCGCGCATCGTGTCGTTCGGCGAGCATGAAAAGGCCGACGCGCGCCTGATCAAGAGCGTTTTGCACGCCGACTGCTCGACCGTTCAGGCGCAAATTCTCGGCACTGATCTCACCTATAAGATCGGCGCGCCGGGCCGTCATCTCGTCCACAATTCGCTGGCGGTGCTGGCGACGGCCGTGCTGGTCGGCGCCGATCTGGCGCTGGCGGCGCTGGCGCTCGCGGAATTCAAGCCCGTATCCGGACGCGGCACGGCGATCGAAATCGATCTGCCCGGCGGGCCGGCGCTCGTCATCGACGACAGCTACAATGCCAACCCGGCTTCCGTCGATGCGGCGCTGGCCTTGCTCGGCCAGGCGCCGATCGGCCCGCGCGGACGGCGCATCGCCGTGCTCGGCGATATGCTCGAACTCGGCCCGCGCGGGCGCGCGCTGCATCGCGGATTGCTCGATGCCGTCGTCGCCAACGCGGTGGATCTCGTGTTCTGCTGCGGGCCGCTGATGCGCGCGTTATGGCAGGCTCTTCCCGCCAGCCGCCGCGGCGGCTATGCAGAGGACTCCGCCGCGCTCGAGGCGCAAGTTCTGTCCGCGATTCGCGCCGGCGACGTCGTCATGGTCAAGGGCTCGCTCGGCTCGCGCATGGCGCCCATAGTCAAGGCGCTGCAACGGCTGTCGACGCGCCCAGACTCGTTGGAAAGCGACGCCTTCGAAACCGCGTTCGTACAAGGTTGATGCGATGCTCTATTGGCTGGTCGATTTGTCGGACAAGATGACCGTCCTCAACGTCTTCCGCTACATCACGTTCCGCACCGGCGGCGCGGTCATCACGGCGCTGCTGTTTGTCTTTTTGTTCGGTCCCGCGATCATCGGCCGGCTGCGATCGCTGCAAGGCAAAGGGCAGCCGATCCGCACCGACGGCCCGCAATCGCATATCATCAGCAAGGCCGGCACGCCGACGATGGGTGGGCTGATGATTCTCTCCGGCATGGTGGTGTCGACGCTGTTGTGGGCCAACCCGAGCAATCCCTATGTCTGGGTGGTGCTCTGGGTCACGCTCGGCTTCGGCCTGGTCGGCTTCTACGACGATTACCTGAAAGTCACGCGACAGACACACAACGAATTTCCCGGCATCGTCCGACTGGGCATCGAAGCGATCATTGCCGGGGTGGCCTGCGTGGCGCTGGTGCAGCTCGGGCGCGGGCCGTTTTCGACCTCGCTGGTGTTTCCTTTTTTCAAGGAGCTGGTGGTCAATTTCGGCTGGTTCTACGTGCTGTTCGCGATCTTCATCATCGTCGGCGCCGGCAACGCCGTGAACCTGACCGACGGCCTCGATGGTCTTGCCATCGTGCCGGTGATGATCGCCGCGGCGAGCTTCGGCGCCATCGCCTATCTCTCCGGCAACACGGTGTTCGCCGACTATCTGCAAATCCACTACGTGGCCGGCACCGGCGAGCTTTCCGTGCTGTGCGGCGCCGTGCTCGGCGCCGGCCTCGGTTTTCTCTGGTTCAACGCACCGCCCGCTTCGATCTTCATGGGCGATACCGGCTCGCTGGCGCTCGGCGGCATGATCGGCGCGATTGCGGTCGCCACCAAGCACGAGATCGTGCTCGCCGTCATCGGCGGGCTGTTCGTGCTCGAAGCGGTCTCCGTCATCGTCCAGGTGGTGTCGTTCAAGCTGACCGGAAAGCGCGTCTTCAAGATGGCGCCAATCCACCATCATTTCGAGCAGCTCGGCTGGACCGAGCCGCAGATCGTCATTCGCTTCTGGATCGTCGCGGTCGTGCTGGCGCTGGCTGGGCTCTCGACCCTGAAGCTGAGGTAGCTTCGTCGTGATCCCGGTCACGACCTTCGCCGGCAAAAAGGTCGCCGTATTCGGGCTGGGCGGCTCGGGGCTGGTGAGCGCGAGTGCGCTGTTTGCCGGCGGCGCCGACGTCATCGCCTCTGACGACGATGCGCAAAGCGTGGCGAAGGCCAATGCCGCCGGCATTCCCACCGCCGATCTGCGCGATGCCGACTGGTCGAGGATTGCGGCACTGGTCTTGGCGCCCGGCGTTGCGCTCACGCACCCGGCGCCGCATTGGGTGGTCCGGCTTGCGCAAAAAGCCGCCGTCGAGGTGATCGGCGATATCGAGCTGTTCTGCCGCGAGCGCCGCCGCCTCGCGCCCGACGCGCCGTTTGTCGCCATCACCGGCACCAACGGCAAATCGACCACCACGGCGCTGGTCGCGCATCTCGCGGCGTCGGCCGGCCTCGACGCGCAGCTCGGCGGCAATATCGGCACGGCGATCCTGTCACTCGAGCCGCCGGGCGCGGGCCGCGTTCACGTCATCGAGTGTTCGTCCTACCAGATCGATCTAGCTCCCTCGCTCGATCCCTCGGTCGGCATTCTCATCAACCTCAGCGAAGATCATCTCGATCGCCACGGCACCATGGATCACTATGCGGCGGTGAAGGAACGTCTGGTCGCCGGCGTGCCGAACCAAGGGACTGCCATCATCGGCGTCGATGACGATTGGTGCCGGGCCGTCGCCGATCGGCTGGAGCAGGCCGGCAAACACGTCGTCCGGGTCTCGGTGCGGCGGAAGCTGACCAATGGGAATTATGTTGAGGGCGAGCGCATCATGCGCGCCGACGCGGCGGGCACCTTTCAGGTCGCCGAGATCGGCGGCATCGGCTCGCTGCGCGGGCTGCACAATGCGCAAAACGCCGGCTGCGCGGCGGCGGCGGCGCTGGCGCTCGGCATCGAGGCGGCGGCGATCCAGGCCGGCCTTCGCTCGTTTCCCGGCCTGGCGCATCGCCTGGAGGAAGTCGGCAGGCGCGGCGCCGTGCTGTTCGTCAACGATTCCAAGGCGACCAACGCCGATTCGGCGGCGCAGGCGCTCGCCTGCTTCAGCGACATTTTCTGGATCGCCGGCGGCAAACCGAAGACCGGCGGCATCGAGTCGCTGCGGGCCTTCTTTCCGCGCATCCGCAAGGCCTATCTGATCGGCGAGGCGGCGGCGGAGTTCGCCGCCACGCTTGCGAATCACGTGCCGCACGAGATCGCCGGGACGCTCGATAACGCGGTGACAGCGGCCGCGCGCGATGCTGCAGTTTCGGCGGCGGCGCAACCCGTCGTGCTGCTGTCGCCCGCCTGCGCGTCGTTCGACCAATACCGCAATTTCGAGGTGCGCGGCGACGCCTTCCGGGCGCTGGTGCGGGCGCTGCCGGGGTTGGGAGCGAAATGAACGGTCCGCCGTTCAGCAGGGCTGCCGGCTGGCGCTCCTCCATCAAAGGGACGGCGCGGGTCTGACTGGCGAAATTCACTCTGGTCGACCGCCTTGAGTTGTGCTCACTTGGCATGGCTGGGGACAAGCGGTGGGCACAATATCCAGGGATCTTTCTTCGGGGGCGCTCCCACTTCAAATCGTGGTCGTTGGCGCATGACCGGGGCTTTCTTCGCTGCAGTCCCGCGGGACGAGCAGTGCGCGTATTGCAACGGCGAGCGTCGCGCCGCGACGCTCGCGCCTGACGTGCAGGCGATTTACTGCATCTCGTTGCAAGAGCAACCGCACCGCGCCGCGCAAGTGGCCGCGCATTTGCATGCCACCGGGCTATGCCAGCAGGTGACCTTCTTCCGGCCCCGGCGTGGGCACAATGCCAACTACGCCATCTGGGAAAGCCACTGCCTGGTCGCGCAGGACGCGGTCAGGAAGGGATTCGACCGCGTCATCGTGCTCGAAGACGACGTGTTCTTCTACGACGCCTGGGACGCGAATGTGCCGCGCATCAAGCGGGCCATAGACTCGCTCCCGGCCGACTGGTGGGGTCTTTACCTCGGACACGTCCCGATCCAGGCTTATTTCGTCCGCGGCGGATTGCTGCGGACGCGGTCCGGCTGTACGCACGCCTATCTGGCCAACCGGCCACTTTTGAATTGGCTGGCCACGACCCCGCCGATGGGGCCGGACGTGCCGACTTGGCCGCTGATTGGCCAGTCGATCGATTCGGCAATGTCGAGCCTTCCCGAGCTCTACGCGCTGTTTCCGATGGTCGCTCGGCAGCGTTTCCTCGGCGACTACCGGGTCGACAGCCGCGTTGACGATCGCGGCCGCCGCCGCGCCTTCACCGACGTGGATCGCTGGCGCTATCTGTTCATCTTCCGCGGCGCGCGGTTTGCCGAAGTGGCCGCCGTCGTTCTTTCGCCGATTCATTGGCTGACGCTCGAATGGTTGCGTCGGCAAGTCGACCGCTCCCCGATACCGATCGAGGAAGCGAAAGCCTACCGATGGTGGACGTGAGAGCGGGGCGCTTCGAGGGATCACCCGCGGAATCCCGGATTCCTGTCGACCTTAATCCTCTGGAAACCATCGCGGTGTCACCAGTAAGCGGGATTTCTCGTTGGGGACGCCTGTAAAGGCGAACAACTTTGGCTTCGCGCGCGCAACCTACGCCGTTGAGCGAATGGTGGCGGACGGTTGACCGGCTGACGCTGGCGGCGCTGGGCGCGCTGATGCTCGGCGGCATCGTCTTGTGCCTCGCCGCGAGCCCGCCGGTGGCCGCGCGCATCGGCCTTGACCCGTTCCATTTCGTCAACCGGCAGGTACTCTTTCTCATTCCCGCCGCCGCCGTCTTGATCGCGACCTCGTTTCTGTCGCCGCGCGAGATCCGGCAGGTCTCGCTGATCGTCTTCGCCGTCAGTGTCGTCCTGGTCGCCCTGACCCCTTATTTCGGCGCCGAGATCAAGGGCGCGCGGCGCTGGCTGGTGATCCTCGGCGTCAACATTCAGCCGTCGGAGTTTCTCAAGCCGGCTTTCGTGATCCTGATCGCCTGGCTGTTTGGCGAGTCGGGCAAACGCGGCGACATGCCGGCGAACACCGTGGCGCTGGCGCTGCTCATCGTCGTGGTCGGATTATTGGTGCTGCAACCGGATTTCGGCCAGACCATGCTGATTACGCTGGTCTGGGGCGCGCTGTTTTATATGGCGGGCATGCGTTTCATTTGGGTGCTCGGGCTCGGCGCCACGGCGAGCCTCGGCCTCATCGCCGCCTTCTACACCGTCCCGCATGTGGCGCAGCGCATCAACCGCTTCCTCGATCCCACCTCCGGCGACACCTTCAATATCGACATCGCGACCGAATCGTTCATCCGCGGCGGCTGGTTCGGCCGCGGTCCCGGCGAGGGCACGATCAAGCGCATCCTGCCGGAGGGTCATACCGATTTCGTGTTCGCGGTGGCCGCCGAGGAGTTCGGCGTCGTGCTCTGCCTCATTCTCGTGGCTTTGTTCGCCTTCATCGTGATCCGCGCGCTGGTGAAAGCGATGCGCAACGACGATGCCTTCATCCGCTTCGCCGCCGCGGGGCTGGCGATCCTGTTCGGGCTGCAATCGACCATCAACATGGCGGTGAATCTCCACCTCATGCCGGCGAAGGGAATGACCTTGCCGTTTATCTCCTACGGCGGCTCGTCCTTGATCTCGCTCGCTTACGGCATGGGCATGCTGATCGCGCTCACCCGCGAGCGGCCGCGCGCCCAGCTTCCCGGCGACATGGCGCTCGCCGGGCGAGGCATGTGATGCCCGAGCCGGCCCGCGCGCCGGTGCTGGTGGCGGCTGGCGGAACGGGCGGCCATCTGTTTCCGGCCGAGGCGCTGGCGGCGGCCCTAGGGAAGCGCGGCATCGCCGTTCATCTCGTCACCGACCGGCGTGCGGTACGCTATGGCGGTGCTATCCCGGACGCAGACACCCACGTCGTGGCCAGCGCGACATTGCGTGCGCGCAACCCGATTGCGGCAACGCGCACCGCCGCCATGCTCGGCGTCGGCCTCGTCCAGGCCTGGGCGCTGCTCGGCCGGCTCAAACCGGCGGCGGTGATCGGTTTCGGCGGCTATCCGACCATCCCGCCGCTCCTTGCGGCGGCTTGGCGCGGCGTTCCGACCCTGATCCATGACGCCAACGCGGTGATCGGGCGGGCCAATCGGCTGTTGGCGCCGCGCGTCACCGCGATCGCCACCACGTTTCCCGATGTCTTCCGCGCCGAGCCTCGTCTCGCCGCCAAGGCGACGCTGACCGGCAATCCGGTTCGGCCTGCCGTGGTCGCCGCGGCCGCAACGCCCTATCCGGCCATGGGCGATCCGTTGCGGCTATTGATTTTCGGCGGCAGCCAGGGCGCGCGGATCATGGCCGACATCGTCCCGGCTGCGATCGAAAGACTCGACTCGGGTTTGCGCGCGCGGCTCGCCATCGTGCAGCAGGCCCGTGAGGAGGATCTGGGCCGCGTTCGCGGCGCCTATGCGACTCTAACCGTTGCCGCCGAAGTCGCGCCGTTCTTCCCCGATCTGCCGGCGCGCATGGCGGCGAGCCATCTGGTCGTGGCGCGCGCAGGCGCCTCGACCGTGGCCGAGCTTGCGGCGATCGGCCGGCCGGCGATCCTCATTCCGCTGCCGCACGCGCTCGATCAGGACCAATTCGCCAATGCCGGCGTCCTGGCCGGCGCCGGCGGCGCGATTCGGCTGGTGCAGCAGGAATTTACGCCGCAGCGGCTGGCCGCAGAGCTAGCCGCGCTGGCGGCGGCGCCGCAGCGGCTCGCCGCCATGGCGGCGGCGGCGCAATCCCTGGGCAGGCTCGACGCCGCCGACCGGCTCGCCGACCTCGTGCTCGAGGTGGCGGCGCGGGGCGCAAACCAGTAGGTTCGCGCCGGCGACAGCGAGTCTGGGAGAGTCTATGAAATTGCCGCACGACATCGGCCCGGTGCATTTCGTCGGCATCGGCGGGATCGGCATGAGCGGCATCGCCGAGGTCATGGTGAACCTCGGCTATACCGTGCAAGGCTCCGACCAGGCCGAGAGCGCCAACGTCAAACGGTTGCGCGACAAGGGCGTCAAAATCGCGATCGGGCACGCGGCCGCGAATTTGACCGGAGTGCGCGTCGTCGTCGTCTCTTCGGCGATCAAGCCGGACAATCCGGAGCTTGTCGCCGCGCGCGCGGAGCGCCTGCCGGTGGTGCGCCGCGCCGAGATGCTGGCGGAGCTGATGCGGCTGAAGAGCTGCATCGCCATTACCGGCACGCACGGCAAGACCACGACCACGTCGATGGTGGCGGCGCTGCTCGATGCCGACGGCCTCGATCCGACGGTCATCAACGGCGGCATTATCAACGCCTACGGCACCAACGCGCGGCTCGGCGGCGGCGACTGGATGGTGGTCGAGGCCGACGAGTCCGACGGCACATTTCTCAAGCTGCCGGCCGATATCGCCATCGTCACCAACATCGATTCCGAGCACCTCGACCACTTCAAGACTTTCGACGCGGTGCAGGAGGCATTTCGCGCCTTTGTCGAGAACGTGCCGTTCTACGGGTTTTCGGTGATGTGCACCGACCATCCGGTGGTGCAGAGCCTGGTCGGCCGCATCGAGGATCGGCGCATCGTTACCTATGGCGAAAATCCGCAGGCCGATGTGCGGCTGGTCGACGTCTCGCATGCCGGCGGGATTTCGCTGTTCACTGTCGTATTTCGCGACCGCGCCGGGCAGTTCCTGCACGAGATCAAGAACGTCGCACTGCCGATGCCGGGGCGGCACAACGCGCTCAACGCCACTGCGGCGATCGCCGTCGCCCACGAACTCGGCATCGGTGACGATGTGATCCGCAACGCGCTGGCCAATTTCGGTGGCGTGCGGCGCCGCTTCACCCGCACCGGCATCTGGAACGGCGTCACCATCATCGACGACTACGCCCACCATCCGGTCGAGATCGCCTGCGTGCTCAAGGCGGCGCGCGAATCGACCAAGGGCCAGGTGATCGCCGTCGTGCAGCCGCATCGCTACACGCGGCTGGCCGCGCTGTTCGAGCAGTTCTGCAGCTGCTTCAACGACGCCGACGCGGTGATTGTTGCGCCGGTCTATCCGGCCGGCGAGGCGCCGATCGAGGGCGCCGACCGCGATGCGCTGGTGCAGGGGCTGCGCACCCACGGCCACCGCCGCGCGGTCGCGCTCGACGGTCCCGACAAGCTTGCCGCGCTGGTCGCGGGAATGGCGCGAACGGGCGACTATGTCGTCTGCCTTGGCGCCGGTTCGATCACGCAATGGGCCTATGCGCTGCCCGGTGAATTGGCGACGGCGGCGAGCTAGCGCATGATCCGGAAAGGTGGAAACCAGTTTTCCGAACAGATCATGCTCCACTAAACAGTCATGTCATGATCAAAAAATGCCTGGCGGTGCGCCACGTCGCCTTCGAGGATCTCGGCCTGCTCGGCCCGCTCTTGGCCGCGCGCGGCTATGACGTGCACTATCTCGATGCCGGCGTTCAACCCTTCGACCCCGAGACGCTGATCGCGCCCGATCTGGTGATCGTGCTGGGCGGTCCGATCGGCGTCTATGAGCGCGACGCCTATCCGTTCATCGGCGAGGAAATTGCCGCGGTCGCCGCGCGCATCGAATCGAACAAGCCGATTCTCGGCATCTGCCTCGGCGCGCAGCTCATGGCGGCGGCGCTCCGCGCGCGAGTGGCGCCGGGACCGGTCAAGGAGATCGGCTGGGCGCCCTTGACGCTGACGGAGGCCGGCCAGGCCTCGGTGCTGTCGTCGCTCGGCGCGACGCCGGTGCTGCATTGGCATGGCGACAATTGCGCGTTGCCGGAAGGGTGCGCGCGGCTCGCCTCGACGCAGCATTGCCCGGTGCAGGCGTTCGCGCGTGCGCCGTCGCAGCTCGCATTGCAGTTTCATCTGGAGACCGAGCCCGCACGGTTCGAGGGTTGGCTCGTCGGCCACGCCGTCGAGCTCGGCAAGGCCGGCATCGATCCGCGCGATTTGCGGGCGCAGGCCCGCGCGCTCGGTCCGGCGACGCGTGAAGCCGGCGGCAAAGTGTTGACGGCGTGGCTCGACAAGGTGGCCGGAGCCGCCGCATGAGCTTTCCCGACATTGTCGCCGGCTTGAAGTCGAAAATGCCGGCGCTGCGGGGCCGGCTGCTGGCCAATCAGTCGCTCGCGGAGCTGACCTGGTTTCGCGTCGGCGGGCCGGCGCAGGTTTTGTTCATGCCGGAGGACGACAACGACCTCGGTTATATGCTGGCCAACCTGCCGACCGAGATTGCCGTCGCCGTCGTCGGCCTCGGCTCCAACCTGATCGTGCGCGATGGCGGCGTGCCGGGCGTGGCCATCAGGCTCGGGCGCGGCTTCGGGGACATCGTCATCGACGGCCTGGACGTGCGCGCCGGCGCCGCGGTACCCGACGTCAAGGTCGCGCGCGCGGCGCAGGAGGCCGGTATTGCCGGGCTCTCGTTCCTGCGCGGCATTCCCGGCAGCGTCGGCGGCGCGCTGCGCATGAACGGCGGCGCCTATGGACGCGAGGTCAAGGACGCGCTGATCGAGGCCCGCGCCGTCGATCGCGCCGGCCGCGTCCATGTGCTCGGCAACGCCGACATGCGCTTTGCCTACCGGCGTTGCGGCGCGCCCGATGATTACATCTTCACGCAAGCCACGTTCCGCGGCGAACGCGGCGACCCGGCCGTCATCGCCGCCGAGATGGACAAGATCACGGAAGCGCGCGAGGCGACGCAGCCGATCAAAAGCCGCACCGGCGGCTCGACCTTCAAAAATCCGCCCGGGCAGAAGGCTTGGCAGCTCATCGACGCCGCCGGCTGCCGTGGCTTGCGCATAGGCGACGCACAAGTGTCACCGATGCACTGTAATTTTCTGATCAATCTCGGCAACGCGACCGCCGCCGACATCGAGGCGCTCGGCGAGACCGTGCGGCAGCGGGTCAAAGAGCACGCCGGCGTCGATCTCGAATGGGAGATTAAGCGAATTGGGGTCGTGCCGTAACGCGTACTAAGCCGCACTTTGCGATACGTTTGCGACACATGGCGGCGATGTCGATCGCGGTGGCCTTGGCGGCGCGATCTGCTTTCATGCATGAACCAGGGCTCTGCCCGGGTGCGGCGGCGGGGCTTGGCCTCTACGCATAACGCCGGCGCCATGCCGGTCGTTTGCCGCATTTCCGAGACTGAATACTTTCAGGACTCATTGGGAGACTCTCGACGTTTCGCCAATTGTGGATTCTATTGGTGACCCAGCGAATCAACCGAACCGGCATACGGTGCCGGGCTGGGGCATGACAAAGCACGTCGCCGTTCTGATGGGAGGCTGGTCGGCAGAGCGCGAAATCTCATTGCGTTCGGGCCAGGCCTGCGCCGCTGCGCTCGCCCGCCTCGGCTATCGTGTGACGCCGATCGATGCCGGGCGCGACGTCGCCACCGTCCTCGGTTCGCTGAAGCCCGACGTCGCCCTCAACGTGCTGCACGGCCGGCCCGGCGAGGACGGCACGCTGCAGGGCGCTCTGGAAATCCTCGGCATTCCCTACAGCCATTCCGGCGTCTTGGCCTCTGCGCTCGCCATGCAGAAGGATTTCGCCAAGGCGCTGTTTCGCAGCGCCGGCGTCCCGGTCGCCGAGGATATCGTGGCATCGCGGTTCGAAGCCGGGCGTCGCCACCTGATGCCGCCGCCCTATGTGGTCAAGCCGATCGCGGAAGGCTCGAGCGTCGGCGTCTTCATCGTCACCGAGGACCATGCGCATCCGCCGCAGGAGCTGTACCGCGACGACTGGCCGTTCGGCGAAAAGGTCATGGTCGAGCGCTACATCCCCGGTAAGGAACTCACCTGCGCCGTGTTCGACGACCGGCCGCTCGACGTCATCGAGATCGTGCCGGCGACGCGGTTCTATGATTACGAGGCGAAATATGCCGCCGGCGGTTCCAAACACCTGCTGCCGGCGCCAATTTTACCAAATGTTTACCAGGAAGCCCGAAGACTGACGCTGGCTGCCCACAGTGCGCTCGGCTGCCGCGGCGTGAGCCGCACCGACTTTCGTTACGACGATCGGGGGACGGGAAAGCTGGTCTGTCTTGAGGTCAATACGCAGCCGGGCATGACCGAGACCTCGCTCGTGCCCGAGCTTGCTGCCTACGCGGGCATCACCTTCGATGAGCTGGTGCGATGGATGGTGGAGGACGCCTCGACCAACCGCTGATGCGGTCGGGGCCAGGGGTGGAAGCAGCGGTGGAACAGTTCGGCACGCCGTTTGACGCGCCGCATCTTTCGCGCGCCGAAAACGATTTTCGCCACGGTCGCTCCGACCGCTTGGCGTGGCTGACGTCCTATCGCCGGTCGATGGGGCGCTGGGCTTTGCGCACGGTGCGGTTGCCGCCGCCTGGCGTCGGCGTCGCCGCCTCGGCGCTTCTTGTCGCCGCGACGCTCGGCTACGGCGCCTTCGCCGGCGGCCACGTCACCGCGATCGTCGACTGGTTGAAGGATGCCCGCGACAGCGCCGCGAACGCGGCCGGGTTTCGCATCGCGGCCATTTCGCTCACTGGACCGAAGGAAGTCAGCCGCGAAGAGATTCTCACCACTGCCGGCGTGACCGGGCGCGCGTCGCTGTTGTTCCTCGATGCCGCCGCGGCGCGGACACGGCTGTTGGCGAATCCCTGGATCGCCGATGCGGCGGTTCTCAAGCTCTATCCGGACCGGCTGCAGATCACCATCACCGAGCGGCAGGCTTTCGCGCTGTGGCAGAAGGACGGCCGGGTCAGCGTCATCGCCGCCGACGGCACCGTGCTCGAACGGTTCGTCGAGAACCGTTATCTCGGGCTGCCGCTGGTGGTCGGGCGCGGGGCGCAGCGCCAGGCCAAGGATTTTCTCGCCATCGTCGACCGCTATCCCGACATTCGCTCGGCGGTGCGCGCCTCGGTGCTGGTGGCGGAACGGCGCTGGAACCTGCGGCTTAACAACGGCATCGACGTACGTTTGCCGGAAGCCAATGTCGAGCAAGCGCTCGATCGGCTGGTTGCGCTCGACCAGGACAAGAAGCTGTTGTCGCGCGATATCGTCGCCGTCGATCTGCGGCTGTCCGACCGCGTCACCGTGCGGCTGTCGGACGCCGCGGCGCAGGCCCGCGACGACGCGCTCAAGGACAAGAAGAAGAAAAAGGCGGGCGACGCATGAGCGCCCTGCATTACGGCCTCACCCCGAAGCTGAAACCGATCTCGCCGCGGCGCAGCGCTCTTATTGCCGCGCTCGATATCGGATCGAGCAAGGTGGCTTGCCTGATTGCGCGGCTGCGGCCGCATGCCCCGCAGCAGGTCCTGACCCGAAGGAGCCACGCGATCGAAGTGGTCGGCTTCGGCCACGCCGGCGCCCGCGGCACCAAGGCCGGCGGAGTGGTCAATCTGGCGCAGGCCGAGGAAGCCATTCGCCAGGCGGTGGATGGCGCCGAGCGCACCGCAGCGGTCGAGATCGAGTCGGTCGTGCTGTCGATATCGACCGGACGGCTCGCCAGCGAATCGTTCGCCGCCGAGATCGACATCGCCGGCACCGCCGTCTCCGAGGGCGATATCGCGCGCGTGCTGGCCGCCGGCAACCGGCATTCGATGCGGGAGGGCCGCGCCGTGCTGCATTCGCTGCCGATCGGCTTTTCGATCGACGGCAGCAATGGCATCCGCGATCCGCGCGGCATGCTGGGTAGGCGGTTCGCGGTCGACATGCATGTCGCGACCACCGATGTCGCGGCGGCGCGCAATCTGATGCTTGCGGTCGAGCGTTGCCATCTCGCCGTCGAGGCCATGGTCGCGAGCCCTTACGTCGCCGGCCTGTCGGTGCTGGCCGACGACGAAGCCGATCTCGGCGCGGCGGTTGTCGACATGGGCGCCGGCACTACGACGATGGCGGTCTTCGTCGGCGGCCGCTTCATTCATTCGGACGGATTCGCGCTCGGCGGACTGAACGTCACGCGGGACATCGCGCGCGGGCTCAACGCCAGCATCGCCGATGCCGAGCGAATCAAGACGCTTTATGGCAGTGTGCTCGTCGGTGGATCGGACGAACGCGACATGATCACCGTGCCGCCGATCAGCGCTGAGGAGCGCGAGCAGGCGCAATTCGTGCCGCGGGCGGCGCTGGTGCACATCATCAAGCCGCGCGTCGAGGAAATCCTGGAAATGGTGCGCGACCGGCTCGCGGCCTCCTCGTTCGCTGCCGAGCCGCGCGGCCGCGTGATCCTGACCGGCGGAGCGAGTCAGCTGACCGGATTGCCAGAACTTGCAGCCCGCATTCTCGGCCGCCCGGTGCGGATCGGACGGCCACTGGGCATCGCCGGACTGCCGGACGCGGCCAAAGGCGCAGCCTTTGCCGTGGCGACCGGACTCCTCGTCTACCCGCAAGCAGCGCATCTCGAGCACTTCGAAACACGCGGTAAGCGGTACCTGATGACTGGCACGGGCGGCTATTTCGCCCGCGTCGGACAATGGCTTCGCGAGAGTTTCTGATGGCCCCCAGATTCGAAGCCGGGAAGTTACGCGTGACATCACAACGGCCGGTGGCGGATCGGCCGGGGTCGGGCGTCGTCGACGCCCGCGCATGAAAGAAGAGGCAAGCAAATGACTATCAATCTGAGAATCCCCGACATCCGTGAGCTCAAGCCGCGCATCACCGTGTTCGGTGTCGGCGGCGCCGGCGGCAATGCCGTCAACAACATGATCACCGCCGGCCTGCAGGGCGTCGATTTCGTGGTGGCAAATACCGATGCGCAGGCGCTCACCATGTCGAAGGCCGAGCGCATCATCCAAATGGGCGCGCAGGTGACCGAAGGCCTCGGCGCCGGTTCGCAGCCCGACGTCGGCCGCGCCGCCGCTGAAGAGGTGATCGACGAGATTCGCGATCACCTGTCCGGCGCGCATATGGTGTTCGTCACGGCGGGCATGGGCGGCGGCACCGGCACCGGGGCGGCGCCGATCATCGCCAAGGCGGCGCAGGAGATCGGCATTCTCACCGTCGGCGTCGTCACCAAGCCGTTCCACTTCGAAGGCCAGCGGCGCATGCGCGTCGCCGAAGGCGGCATCACGGAACTGCAGAAGTGCGTCGACACGCTGCTCATCATTCCCAATCAGAACCTGTTCCGCGTGGCGAACGAGAAGACGACCTTTGCCGACGCCTTCGCGATGGCCGATCAGGTGCTGTATTCCGGCGTCGCCTGCATCACCGACCTCATGGTCAAGGAGGGCCTGATCAACCTCGACTTCGCCGACGTTCGCGCCGTGATGCGCGAAATGGGCAAGGCGATGATGGGCACCGGTGAGGCCGAAGGCGAGAAGCGCGCGTCAACCGCCGCCGAGGCGGCGATCTCCAATCCGCTGATCGACGACGCCTCGATGAAGGGCGCCAAGGGACTGCTCATCTCCATCACCGGCGGCCGCGACCTCACGCTCTACGAAGTCGACGAAGCGGCAACGCGGATCCGCGGCGAGGTCGACCAGGATGCCAATATCATCGTCGGCGCGACCTTTGACGAGAGCCTCGACGGCATCATCCGCGTTTCGGTGGTCGCGACCGGGATCGACAATGCCTTGGCGCAACGGCCGGCAGTG
>Ga0208937_1000597_pt1 | contig 25196 bp, 24 predicted proteins | sample June2015DPH_11_5_FD_184705 | JGI IMG/M metagenome (GOLD analysis project Ga0208937, IMG submission 184705) | Peatland microbial communities from SPRUCE experiment site at the Marcell Experimental Forest, Minnesota, USA - June2015DPH_11_40... | ecosystem: Environmental > Terrestrial > Soil >...
ATCGTCGCGGCAAGAAAAGCCCGGCAGGTCGCGATTTCTTGCGGGGTCGGCTTGTTTTCCGGCGGCACGCACCGCACGGCATTGGTGATCCGGCAATCGACCAGCGTAAAGCCGTCGTCGGCACGCGCCTCGTAGCGGCCCTGCGCAAACCCGAATTCCGCAAGCGTGGCGTAGAGGAGATCGCCGGCATAATCGCCGGTGAACGGTCGTCCGGTACGGTTGGCGCCGCGGAGCCCCGGAGCGAGGCCGACGATCAGCAGGCGCGCGTCGGCTGCGCCGAATGAAGGGACCGGCGCGTTGAACCAGTCGGGCTCGCGCTTTCGCCAAGCCTCGCGAAAGGCGACCAGGCGCGGACAGCGCGGGCAATCGCGGCCGGGCTTGCCGCTCGGGCGCGCTATCGCAGCCATAAGCCGAGCCTAATCTTCCTCAAACTCGTCTTCGATCTCGACTTCGGCGCGCTGGGTTCCGGTACTGCGCTGCAGGAATTGCGGCGTGTGGCGCGGCTCGCGTGCCTCCCGGGCATCCCGCGGCTCGCGCGCCGGCCGTTCCGCCGGGTCGCGGCCGATCTTGTTCTGCAGCTCGATGATGTCGACGAACTGGTCGGCTTGGCGGCGCAACTCGTCGGCCACCATCGGCGGTTGGGTCGAGATCGTCGACACGACGATGACGCGGACGCCGCGCCGCTGCACCGCCTCGACCAGCGAGCGGAAATCGCCGTCGCCGGAGAACAGCACCATCTGGTCGATATGCGGCGCGATCTCCATGGCATCGACGGCAAGTTCGATGTCCATGTTGCCCTTGACCTTGCGGCGGCCGGTCTGATCGACGAATTCTTTGGTCGCTTTGGTAACGACGGTATAGCCGTTGTAGTCGAGCCAGTCGATCAGCGGCCGGATCGATGAATATTCCTGATCCTCGATTACCGCGGTGTAGTAGAAGGCGCGTACCAGATAGCCGCGCGACTGGAATTCGCGCAGCAGGCGTTTGTAGTCGATGTCGAAGCCGAGCGACTTCGCCGTGGCGTAGAGGTTGGCGCCGTCAATGAAGAGCGCGATTTTCTCGATCTGTGCCGACATGGTGATTCTCGATGATATCTGTTGATGCGTTTCTCGTGATGAAACCGGAGCAGCCGCAATGGACTCGACATTTCCGGCGTTGTTCAAAACAGTTTTATCGCCGTCGGGACCGTTCTACTGACGAGTGCAAAAGCACGGCGCACGAGCCATATGGCGCGGGCCCTCTGGCGCGAGCACTGCGGCACGCCGTCGCGGCGGCTCGGAGATCAAAAATCGGGACGCCGCGACCAGATTCCCGAATTTTGGGTAACAGAGCGGCTGGCGGACGCCAAGTTAAAAGATTTCACAACTTCAGGATGGGGGTCGAGAACACTCTTGCACTTGCCCGCCGGTGACGATACGTAACGCCCGGTCCCGGCAACGTGCCGTTGCAGGAATCTCCCAGGAGTCGCGACTATGGCCCGTGTTACCGTCGAAGATTGCATCGACAAGGTCGAAAATCGCTTCGATCTCGTTTTGCTGGCGAGCCATCGGGCGCGCATGATTTCCTCCGGCGGACAGATCGTCGTCGACCGCGACAACGACAAAAACCCGGTCGTGGCGCTGCGCGAGATCGCGGAAAAGGCGGTATCGCCCGAGGACCTCAAGGAGGAACTCGTCCATTCCCTGCAGAAATACGTCGAGGTCGACGAGCCCGAACCCGAGGGGGTGCCGCTTATCGGCGCGCCCGGCACCGGGGTCGATGCCGACGATACCGAGGTCACCACCGAGCGGATGAGCGAGGAAGAGCTGCTCAAGGGCCTGGAGGGTCTGACCCCCCCGGAGAGCCAGCCCGAGCCGGACGTCGAAGCCGGCGACGAGGAAGAGTAAGGCGCTCCACGAAGGCGGCGCGGTTAACGATAAGTCTGCGAACTGCCGCGACTTTGGCCGCTCCGGCGGGCCTGATCCGTCGCCTTGTGGCGCGGGCCACACGTCATGATATCCTTGTGATCAGCTGTCGCCGGCTTTGCCGGCGGCGCCGAGGATGTCATGGCGCGCTCGCCGATCGATTTGCCCCGGATGCAGAACCAGCCCCGGCTGCGGGTGGCGGCTGCGCGCGCGCCAAACCTGGTGCCGCAGCAGGCTGAAGAAACGGCACCCAAGCCCCGCAAGCCGCGGCTGATGCGGCAGTTCGAGCTGATCGACCGGGTCAAACAGTACAACCCCGCCACCAACGAGGATCTGCTCAACCGCGCCTATGTCTATGCCATGCGGGCGCATGGCGAGCAGAAGCGCGCCTCCGGCGACCCTTATTTCTCGCACCCGTTGCAGGTGGCTGCGATCCTCACCGATCTCAAGCTCGATGATGCCACCATCGCGGCGGCACTGCTGCACGACACGATTGAGGATACCGACGCTACCCGCGCCGAGATCGACCGCCTGTTCGGTCACGACATCGGCGTCCTGGTCGAGGGCCTGACCAAGCTCAAAAAGCTCGACCTCGTCACCAAGGAGGCGAAGCAGGCCGAGAACCTGCGTAAGCTGCTTCTGGCCATCGCCGACGACGTGCGGGTGCTGCTGATCAAGCTCGCCGACCGGCTGCACAACATGCGCACGCTGGCGCATCGGCCGCCGGAAGCGCGGCGGGTGACGGCGGAGGAGACCCTCGACATCTATGCGCCGCTGGCCGGCCGCATGGGCATGCATGAAATGCGCGAGGAGCTCGAGGATTTATCCTTCCGCGAGCTTAATCCCGACGCCTACAAGGTCATCACCGAGCGCCTCGAGGCGCTGGCCGCGCGCAGCAAAGGCTGGATCGCCGAGATCGAGCAGCAACTCGCCAAGAAACTCGCCGACAGCGGCATCGCCGCCGAAGTCACCGGCCGGCGCAAGCGCGCCTACTCGATCTGGCGCAAGATGGAACGCAAAGCCGTCGGCTTCGAGCAGCTCTCGGACATTTTCGGCTTCCGCGTCGTCGTCGGCAGCCTCGTCGAATGTTACCAGGCGCTCGGCATCGTGCACACGACCTGGCCGGTCGTGCCCGGCCGCTTCAAGGATTACATCTCGACGCCCAAGCAGAACGATTACCGCTCGATCCACACCACCGTGATCGGGCCGGGCAAGCAGCGGGTCGAGCTGCAAATCCGCACCCGCGAGATGCAGCAGATCGGCGAATACGGCATCGCCGCGCACGCCCTCTACAAGGACGGCGTCGGTTCGCCGACGGAAATGCTGTCGCGCGAATCGAATGCCTATGCGTGGCTGCGCCGCACCATCGAGCTGTTGGCCGAAGGCTCCAATCCGGAAGAGTTTTTGGAGCACACCAAGCTGGAACTGTTCCACGACCAGGTGTTCTGCTTCACGCCGAAGGGCAAGCTGATCGCGCTGCCGCGCGGCGCCACGCCGATCGATTTCGCCTATGCGGTGCACACCGGCGTCGGCAACATGGCGATCGGTGCAAAAATCAACGGCAAGATCGGTCCGCTCAGTTCGCCGCTGCAGAACGGCGACGAAGTCCAGATCCTGACGTCGAAAGCGCAGACCGCGCCGCCGACGGCCTGGGAATCGATCGTCGTGACCGGCAAGGCGCGGGCTGCGATCCGGCGCGCGACGCGGGCGGCGGTGCGCGACCAATATTCGGGGCTCGGCCGGCGCATCCTCGAGCGGCTCTGCCAGCGCGCCAAGATCGACTATGCGGACGACAAGCTGCAAGGCGCCTTGCCGCGGCTGGCACGCGCCTCGATCGAGGATGTGATGTCGGCGGTCGGCCGTGGCGAGATGAAGGCCGCGGATGTAGTGCGCGCCATGTATCCCGATTACAAGGACGAGCGCGTCACGCCGGTGGCGCCGAAGTCGGAGAGCGGCTGGTTCGGGCTGAAACGGGCCAAGGCGGTGAAGTTCAAGCTTCCGGATCAGGCGGAGAATGGCGCCGCGATCCCGATCCGCGGCATCAACTCGGACCTGCCGGTACGCTTCGCACCCAACGGCGGCGCGGTTCCCGGTGACCGCATTGTCGGTATCCTGACGCCGGGCGAGGGCATCACCATCTACCCCATCCATTCACCGGCGCTGACCGAGTTCGAGGACCAGCCCGACCGCTGGCTCGACGTGCGCTGGGACGTCGACGAGAAAACGCCGCAGCGGTTCCCCGCGCAGCTTGCGGTGCAATCGATGAACGAGCCGGGGACGCTGGCACAGATTGCTCAAGTGATCGCCGAGCATGACGGCAATATCGACAATATCCGCATGATCCGGCAGTCGCCGGATTTCACCGAACTGACCATCGATCTCGGGGTCTATAACCTCAAGCACCTGACTTCGATCATCTCGCAAATGCGAGCGAAGAAAGTGGTCGCTAATGTCGAGCGGGTGAACGGGTAGCCATTTGCTTTACGCAGCTTGAGTTATAGTCAGGCGACTATTTTGGATTTGGCGAATTGCCCGATATGTCCGCTCCTCCCATCCGCCTCGGCGTCAACATCGACCACGTCGCGACTGTGCGTAACGCACGCGGCGGCCGGCATCCAGACCCGGTGAAGGCGGCGCAGATTGCGATCAAGGCCGGCGCCGACGGCATCACCGCGCATCTGCGTGAGGATCGCCGCCACATCGTCGACGACGACATTGCACGCCTCAAGGCGAGCATCGACAAACCGCTCAACCTAGAAATGGCGGCGACGCGCGAGATGGTGAGCATCGCCCGCAAGATACTGCCGCACGCCGCGTGCCTCGTGCCGGAGCGGCGGCAGGAGCGCACGACCGAAGGCGGCCTCGATGCCGCCGGGCAGCGGGAGGCGTTGCGCGCGGCGGTCGGCGAGCTGGCCGAGGCCGAGATTCGCGTCTCCTTGTTCATTGCCGCGGAGCCCGCGCAGATAGAAGCCGCGGTCGCGATCGGCGCGCCCGTCATCGAACTTCACACCGGAGCCTGGTGCGAGGCGGTGGCGGCGGGCCAAGCCGCCGCCGGCACCGCCGAATTCGAGCGCATCGTCCGCGGCGCTGCTCTGGCGACGCGCGCCGGCCTGGAAGTGCACGCCGGCCACGGCCTCGATTTCGCCACCGCGGAACAGATCGCGACGCTGAGCCAGATTGTCGAGCTCAACATCGGCCATTTCCTCATCGGCGAGGCGATTTTCGACGGCCTGCCTGCCGCTGTGCGCAAAATGCGTGCGGCGATGGATCGCGGCCGGGCCAAAGGCCGGGCGCCGCCATGATCCTCGGCATCGGCTCCGATATCACTGACGTGCGCCGCATCGCCAAGGTGATCGAACGCCACGGCGACCGTTTTATCGAGCGCATTTTCACCGCGACCGAGCGGGAGAAGGCGGAAAAACGGCGAAACCGGGTCGAGACCTACGCTAAACGCTTCGCGGCCAAGGAAGCCTGCGCCAAGGCGCTGGGCACGGGGCTCCGCGCCGGGGTGTGGTGGCGCGATATTGGCGTGGTGAACCTGCCTTCGGGGCGGCCCACGCTCGCGCTCACGGGCGGTGCCAAACGGCGGCTCGAGGCCATCACGCCGGCGGGCTACGAGGCGCGTATCGACCTCACCATCACCGACGACGGGCCTATCGCCCAGGCCATCGTGATCATCTCAGCGGTCCCGCTTGCCGGCCCTTGACGCGACGCATTTCGGCCGCCCGGCGGACCGCGTTTTGCGGGCCCTATGCCGGATGACAAATTCGTCATGTTTGCCACGTTCTGGCGTTAAGCCCATGGCATTCCAAGGTAAAGCGGAACCGCCCGCCGCCGCGGCGAAATCCCGCGTGCAATTGCGTGCGTATGGCCCACGGGCTACAAGGTCGCGGGGCAGAAGTCGCAGACGGAAACCATAGGCCGATGAGCGTGCAGACCGGAACCAAGCGCAAAGAGGGTGGATTCGCCGAAACCGTACGCGTGGTGTTCCATGCCCTCATCATTGCCCTCGTCATCCGCACCTTTCTCTTTCAGCCGTTCAATATCCCTTCGGGCTCGATGATCCCGACGCTCCTGGTCGGCGATTACTTGTTCGTCTCCAAATATTCCTACGGCTACACTCATTACTCGTTGCCATTCTCGCCGCCGATTTTCTCAGGCCGCATTCTGGGCCAGCCGCTCGATCGCGGCGACGTTGTCGTGTTCCGGCTGCCGAAGGACGACACCACCGACTACATCAAGCGCGTCATCGGGCTGCCCGGCGACCGCATCCAGATGATCGACGGCGTGCTCAACATCAACGGCGAGCCGGTCAAGCGGCAGCGCATCGAGGACTTCGTCGCCGACGAGGACGGCGCGGTTCAGCGCGTCAAGCGCTACCGCGAGACGCTGCCGAACGGGGTGACCTACACCACGCTCGATCTTACCGATAACGGCTTCTACGACAACACAGCGGTCTACCAGGTGCCGCCCGGTCATTATTTCATGATGGGCGACAACCGCGACAATTCGACCGACAGCCGGGTGCTCAGTCAGGTCGGCTACGTGCCCTACGAGAACATCATCGGCAAGGCGCAGATCATCTTCTTCTCGATCAGGGACGGCGCCCACGCGTGGGAGGTCTGGCGCTGGCCGTGGACGGTGCGCTGGAACCGGCTGTTCACCCTGGTACGATGAGCGGCCGCGGCAAAGCCAAACCCACCGCTACGCCGCAACAGCCGCCTGCCGTTGAGGTTGCCCCGGCGCCAACCGCGCCGCGCGCGGCAGTCGCCGGGCAAAAAGACTCCCGGCCGCGCCGGCGGCGCGGCGACGGTTCGCTCGAAGAGCGAATCGGCTACCGATTCAAAGACATTGCGCTCCTCGACAGCGCGCTCTCGCACATTTCCGCGCTCAAGGGCGCGCGCAACCGCGCCGGCAGCTACCAGCGGCTCGAGTTCCTCGGCGACCACGTGCTCGGCCTGGTGATTTCCGACATGCTGTTCCGTGCCTTTCCCAAGGCCGATGAAGGCGAGCTGTCGCGCCGGCTGGCCGACCTCGTGCGCAAGGAAACCTGCGCCGAGATCGCGCGCACCATCGATCTCGGCGCCGCGATCCGGCTCGGCTCGTCGGAGGCCAATGCTGGCGGCCGCACCCGGCCGGCGATCCTCGCCGATGTCTGCGAGGCGCTGATCGGTGCGGTTTATCTGGACGGCGGTTTCGCCGCCGTCGAAGCGCTGGTTGGCCGGCTATGGGCAGCGCGCATGCAGACCAAGGCCCAGCCGCTGCGCGATCCGAAAACGGTGCTGCAGGAGTGGGCGCAAGCGCGCGGCTTACCGACACCGGCCTATCGCGAGATCGCGCGCACCGGCCCCGACCACGACCCGGAGTTTCGCGTCGCCGTGCAGCTGCCGCGGCTCGCCCCGGCGGAAGGTTCGGGACGCTCGAAGCGCGCCGCCGAGCAGGCCGCTGCCGCCGCCATGATGGCGCGCGAGGGCGTCAAGCCCGACCGAATCGATGGCTGAGCCGGCGGAACACGCCGCCCGCTGCGGCTTTGTCGCGCTGATCGGCGCGCCGAACGTCGGCAAATCGACGCTGCTGAATGCGTTGGTCGGTTCGAAAATCTCCATCGTCACGCCCAAGGTGCAGACCACGCGCGCGCTGATCCGCGGCATCGCCATGGAAGGCCCAGCGCAACTCATTTTTGTCGACACGCCCGGCATTTTCGCGCCGCGGCGCCGGCTCGACCGCGCCATGGTCGGCAGCGCCTGGGGCAGCACGCGCGACGCCGACGTCGTCGCGCTTCTGATCGACGCGCGAAAGGGCGTGGAGGACGACGAGGAAGCGATCCTGCGCGGCCTCGCCGACATCCGTGCCGCCAAGGTGCTGGTGCTCAACAAGATCGATCTGGTCGAGAAGCCGAAGCTGCTGACCTTGACGCAAGCGCTCAACGAGCGCGCGGCATTTGCTGTGACTTTCATGGTATCCGCACGCTCCGGCGACGGCGTCGCCGACCTCAAAAGCTGGTTCGCGGCCCATGTGCCGCCGGGTCCGTGGCTTTATCCCGAAGATCAGATTTCCGATGCGCCGCTCCGCCAGCTTGCCGCCGAGATCACGCGGGAGAAACTTTATCTGCGGCTGCATCAGGAACTGCCGTACCAGTCGACGGTTGAGACCGAGGTCTGGAAGGAGCTCAAAGACGGCTCGGTGCGTATCGAGCAGACGATCTATGTCGAGCGCGAAAGCCAGCGCAAGATCGTGCTCGGCAAGGGCGGCCAGACCATCAAGGCGATCGGGGCGGCAGCGCGGACCGACATCGCCGCGGCGATCGAACAGCCGGTGCATCTGTTTCTGTTCGTCAAGGTGCGCGTGGGGTGGGGCGATGACCCCGAGCGTTACCGCGAGATGGGCTTGGAGTTTCCCCGGGAGTAACATCGCGCCCGAGTCGGGTTCTCGTCATTCCGGGGCCGAGCGGGCCTGCAATCCATAACCACAATTCGCGACTATGGATTCCGGGCCCGACCCTGCAGGCCGTCCCGGATTGACGACAAAGGCATTACATACAACCCATGCAATGGACCGATGAAGGCATTGTGCTCGGCGTGCGGCGGCTTGGCGAGTCGGGCGTCATTCTCGAATTGATGACGCAAGAGCGCGGCCGCCATCTCGGGCTAGTGCGCGGCGGCACCGGCGCCCGGCTGCGCGGCGTGCTGCAGCCCGGCAATTCGCTGCGCGCGACCTGGCGGGCGCGGCTCGACGATCATCTCGGCCATTATCTGGTCGAGGGCATCAATCTGCGCGCGGCCGGTATTCTCACCGCGGCGCATGCTGTCCATGGCGTGACGCATCTGGCGGCTTTGTGCCGGCTGCTTGCCGAACGCGAGCCGCATGCCGGCATCCACGCCACGCTCGAGCTGATCCTTAATTCCCTCGACGATCCCTCGGCCGTCGGCGCCATGGTGGCGCGCTTCGAGCTCGCCTTTCTGGCCGAGCTCGGCTTCGGGCTCGATCTTTCCTCCTGCGCCGCGACCGGCGCCAAGGACGATCTCATCTATGTCTCGCCGCGCTCGGGCCGTGCCGTTTCGGGCGCGGCCGGGGAAGCCTATCGCGATAAGCTCCTTCGGCTCCCCACTTTCCTGCGTACCGACACGGAGCCGGCATCCGCCGCCGATCTCACCGATGCGTTCGCGCTGACCGGTTTCTTTCTCGATCGTCACGCCTTCGCGCCGCGCGGTCTCGCGGTGCCGGACGCGCGCGCGCGTTTCGTCACCGCCGTTCTTGTTCACAACGCCTAACCGCGCTACCGCTCACCGCCATGAACAAAAAGCTGATTCCCCCGGAAAAGACCGGCGACGTGCAGGAGATCGCGCTACGCGAGGCGCTCGAGGAGCGCTATCTCGCTTACGCACTGTCGACCATCATGCATCGCGCGCTGCCCGACGCACGCGACGGGCTCAAACCGGTGCATCGCCGCATCCTTTACGGCATGCGGCTATTGCGCCTCGATCCCGGCGCGGCGTTCAAGAAATCGGCAAAAATCGTCGGCGACGTGATGGGCAATTTCCACCCGCATGGCGACCAGGCGATCTACGACGCGCTGGTGCGCTTGGCGCAGGATTTTTCCTCGCGTTATCCGCTGGTCGACGGCCAGGGCAATTTCGGCAATGTCGACGGCGATAACGCAGCAGCCTACCGCTATACCGAGGCGCGGCTGACGGAAGCGGCGCGGCTTTTGCTCGAGGGCATCGACGAAGATGCCGTGGAGTTCCGACCCAGCTATGACGGGGTTATGCAGGAGCCGGTCGTGCTGCCGGCCGCGTTCCCCAATCTTCTTGCCAACGGCTCGCAAGGCATCGCGGTGGGCATGGCGACCGCGATCCCGCCGCACAACATCGCCGAGCTGTGCGAGGCGGCGCTGCACCTCATCGAGCAACCGAACGCGCGCACCCGCACGCTCATGAAATTCGTGCCCGGCCCCGATTTCCCCACCGGTGGCCTGATCGTCGATCCGCCCGAGGCGATCGCGGAAGCCTACGCTACCGGCCGCGGTTCGTTCCGGCTGCGCGCGCGCTGGAAGGCCGAGGATACCGGGCGCGGCACCTATCAGGTGGTGGTGACCGAAATCCCCTGGCAAGTGCAGAAGATGCGGCTTGTCGAGCGCATCGCCGAACTGATCAACGACAAGAAGCCGCCGCTCCTTGCCGACATGCGCGATGAATCGGCGGAGGACGTGCGGCTTGTGCTCGAGCCGCGCTCGCGCAGCGTCGATCCGGCGCTGATGATGGAGAGCCTGTTCAAGCTGACCGAGCTGGAAAGCCGGGTGCCGCTAAACATGAACGTGCTGGTGCGCGGCCGCATCCCCAAGGTCGTCGGGCTCGCCGAAGCGCTGACTGAATGGCTCGCGCATCGGCGCGAGGTTCTGCTGCGCCGCTCGCGGTATCGGCTCAATGAGATCGAGCATCGCCTGGAGGTGTTGGGCGGCTATCTCGTCGCCTATCTCAACATCGATAAAGTCATCAAGATCATCCGCAAGGAGGATGAGCCGAAGCCGGTGCTGATGCGGACGTTCAAGCTGTCCGACGTCCAGGCCGACGCCATCCTCAACATGCGGCTGCGCAATCTGCGCCGCCTGGAAGAGATCGAAATCCGCGAGGAAGATAAGAAGCTGCGCGTGGAGAAGAAATCGATCGAGGATTTGCTGCGCTCGGAAAAGGCGCAGTGGAAGATGATTGCCGGCCAGATCCGCGAGGTACGGGAAAAATTCGGCGCCAAGACGCCGCTCGGCAAACGCCGCACCGGCTTTGCCGAGGCGCCGGCGCACGACGAGGCGGCGATCGAGGAGGCCTTGGTCGAGCGCGAGCCGATCACGGTGGTGGTCTCCGAGAAGGGGTGGATTCGGGCGCTGCGCGGCCAGATCGCCGACCTTGCCGGCCTGGCGTTCAAGACCGACGATGCGCTGAAAATCGCCTTCTTCGCCGAGACCACGTCGAAGCTTCTGATTTTCGCCACCAACGGCCGCTGCTACACCATCGAGGCGGCGAAACTGCCGGGCGGCCGCGGCCACGGCGAGCCGATCCGGCTGTTCATCGATCTCGAGCAAGAGGCCGAGGTGATCGACGTGTTCCGCCATGAAGGCGGACGCAAGCTCATCGTGGCGAGCAAGCAGGGCAGGGGGTTCATCGTTGCCGAGGACGAATGCCTCGGCAATACGCGCAAGGGCAAGCAAGTGCTCAACGTGAAGCCGCCGGACGAAGCGCGCGCCATCGCGCCGGCCGAGGGCGAGCTGGTGGCGGCGATCGGCGAGAACCGCAAGATGCTCGTTTTCCCGATTGATCAGGTGCCCGAAATGACGCGCGGCCGCGGCGTGCGGCTGCAGCGGCACAAGGACGGCGGCCTCTCCGACATCAAAACCTTCGACGCGGAAAAGGGCCTGACCTGGACCGATTCCGCCGGCCGCGTCTTCACGCTATCGCTCAAAGAACTCGCCGACTGGCGCGGGAACCGCGCCGACGCCGGGCGGCTGGCGCCGAAGGGGTTTCCGAAGAACAACAAGTTCGGCGGTAGCAGCAATGGGCGAATGGCGAGCAGCGAGTAGCCGATTGTCAGGCAAAAAACTCTGCAATCGCCTTCGCCACGATTGCGGGGCGGGTTATCGTCGGTACGTGCCCGGTGTCTTCAATGACGACAAGTTTGCTGTTGGGGATTTTCGCCGCCAGGTTTTCGGCATTCGCCATCGGGGTGATAACGTCCCGCCGCCCGTGGAGAATGAGGGTCGGCAGCGATATTTCCGAAAGCCGGTGCCCCACGTCCACCACTTCGAGGCATTCCATCAGTTGGATAGCATCGGGACCGTTTGAGCGGTTGACGATTTGTTTGGCCCAACGGCGTTCGGCGTCGCATTCCTCCTCCGGGACGCAAGCGTTGACGAACAAGTCCATGGTCTTGGGGAAATCAGTCCTGCAACCCTCGATAAAGCGCGCTGCGCCAACGGACCTTCCTCCTTGGTAGCGGCCGTCGACGATGACCAGCCCTTTAAATCGCGACGGATCGCGCAATACGGCCTCCAGGGCGATACAGGCGCCAGACGACTCCCCAGCCAAAACGCACGGCTCGACCGACAGGGCGTCGAGAACCCGAAAGAGATCCCGGACGAGAATTTCGAAGGTAATCGCCGGTGCATGATTGATCGTAGCGCCGGTGCCGCGGTGGTCGTAAGTGATCGTGCGCCACGAGCGGCTGAGGATTTCGAACGGCTGCGACCAGAGTTCGCCGCTACCGACCCAGCCGCCATGGGCGATGAGCGTCGGTGGCCCCTTGCCGAAGGAACTCACGAACAATTCGGCGTCCTCGAGCTTGAGGAACATGTTCTCTCCCCAAAGATGGCCGTTAAGCGCAGGAGGCCTCGTTACTCCACCCTTGCCCACCCATCCGGCGTCAGCCGCTCCTGCGGCCGGAAGCGGCTCTTGTAATCCATCTTGCGCGAGCCGCGCACCCAATAGCCGAGATAGACGTAAGTGAGCCCCATGCGTTGCGCGCGCTCGATGTGGTCGAGCACCATGAAGGTGCCGAGCGAACGCGCCGCTTCATCCGGCTCGAAGAACGAATAGACCATGGACAGGCCGTCGTTGAGCACGTCGGTCAGGGCGACGGCGAGGAGGTCGTCGGTATGACGCCCTGGCAGCGAAGATCCCGGCTCGCGCCGGCGATATTCGATGATGCGGGTCTCGATGTGGCTGTCCTCGACCATCATGGCGTAGTCGAGCACCGTCATGTCAGCCATGCCGCCGTCGCGATGACGCGAATCGAGATAACCGCGGAAGATCGAATATTGCTCCGAGGTCGGAACGGCGATCTTCAGCTCGCTGGCTATGTCGGCGTTGCGGCCGACGATGCGGCGCATGCTGCGCGTGGGGCGGAATTCCTTGGCGACCACCCGCACCGAGACGCAGCTGCGGCAACCCTCGCAGGCCGGCCGGTAGGCAATCGATTGGCTGCGGCGAAATCCGCCCTGGGTGAGGATGTTGTTGAGCTCGCCCGCCCGCTCGCCGACCAAGTGGGTAAAAACCTTCCGCTCCTCCTTGCCGGCGAGATAGGGGCAGGGCGACGGAGCGGTCAGGTAGAATTGCGGCGTATCGCGCGAGTGCTGGGTCACCTGGCGCTCTGGCCCCTTGCTAGCCCGTTGGCTCCTGCGGCCGAGACTGGCCCGGCCCGCCGTCTAGATTGCCCGAGAATGTCGGCGCGGCAAAGGCCAAATCCGCGGTCCTAGGCCTTGGGTGGCAGCAGTTCCTTGCGAAGCTGGAGCAGGTTGTGACGCGGGTAGGCTGAGGTCTGCCCGCGTTCCCCCTCGCCCCGCGAAGCGGGGAGAGGGTGCCGAGCGAACGTGAGTTCGCGAGGCGGGAGAGGGCCAATTCAGCTCGTAGGATGGATTGAGCGGACTGATACCAATCATGGCGCGCAAGGCCTCACGATGGGTTTTGCCAGGGCTCAACCCATCCTACGGGGCGCTTGCTTGCTACTGATAGCCATTAGGGCATCATGTCCAAGTCTGGACCACGAATACCGGACGTGATTATTTCCGCCACCCAACCATTCTTGTAGAAGTAACCCACTTCAGTACGTCGATCCTCTTCCAAGGAATTTGCGCTAGGCGCCATATTTGGCCTTGAAGCATAAACGCCTATCCAGCGCGTAGCATTAGCAGATTCAACAACCTCGCCGCTTTCGTCGAGGTAGTGCGTTTTTGCTCTCATTATCACGGGCCCACCGGACATACCGCCACGGGTGGTCGCATCGATCACAACACGGAACTTTGTCTCTGCGGTTTCAAGGTGCGGCTCAGATGCTATCGACCCCCGTTTCCAGATGGGTGTATTGACGAAGTGTGTGAAGCCTAGTGGGTATCCCAAGATAAAGACTTCGTTGCCAATCTCGATTGCCATGTCATTGCTGGCAGGAACTTCATTTATTCCCACCAAATAAAATCGCTCTGCGATATCTCTGCCGAGGTTGACCACCGCCACATCGACTTCGTTCTTGCGAACATGTTGATACCAGAGAGCGTGGCCCTCATTGTCGTACAAGGAAAGGAACTGTTCCTGGAAAAGAATTTCGGCATTTCGGTTCAGATATTCTGGCTGGTTGAAGCGCAGCGGGAATTGCACTCGGATACGGTTTGGCAAAGCACCCTTGGAATGAAGCACCTGCCCTGGTTGGTCGGCATTGCGACCAGCTAGCACGTGCCAGTTGGTCACGAGCCAATAGTTGGAATATCCATCAGATATGCCCTGAAAAAAGAAGCCGGTTGCCGGTCCCAATTCTAGGTCGTCGCGCAACGACATCAGGCGAACTGTTGAGAAATTCAACGGCTCTACGTTAGCAAACAAGTTTTCCGCTGAGGGCGCTTGTGTCATTTCCTTTGCCCAAAGCTTGCGAAGGACTGCTTTAATCCATCGGAATGAACCGCATTTGCACATTCGCAGCAAGTAGTAGCAAGCGTAGGGGCAGCCTAGCAATCGTTCCCGACTTACGCTTCGCTCCAGCCGGGCTACGAGCTACTGGTGAGTCGGGTGCGCGAATGGTCTTATTCGTCGTTGCACGCTTATGTCAGGCGTGGTTTGCTGCCGCCGACTGGGCCGGCGATGTCGAAGAACCCATGATGGATTTCAGCGAGCGGAAGAGTTGATTTGTTTCTTGCGGTTCGAGGACGAGAAACATCCATTGCGCCATAGGCAGGAACCAAATTGGGCGAGGATGACGCCGCCACCAGGAGCGACCGTTGATGTGCACCAAGCGAATCACGAAGACGTTGCCAGCCTAGGACACTGCGGTTATTGACGCGACGCAAAGGACTTCAGCAAACAGGCGCAAGTGGCCATGGGCGCGGTACTCCTGTCAGCAGCGCAGCTTCGCGCGAAAATCGCAAGGATACTGCAGGACACGATTGATATGCATCGTGCCTCGCGCGGAAACCTTGACCCAAACTACCAAGCGCCGAGCGGCGACGTAACAGACGAGGAGGTCGACGACTTTATCGCCGCCAATCCTGAGATTGATTTCCAAACAGCCAATATGCTTTTCAAGCCTGGATCGCTAGGTCCCGGCGACAGTTTCGCCGTGCGGGTACGATCAGAAGTGTACGACGAATTTGAAGAAGAGGTCGAAAGAACGGTCCGTGATCTGGCCGAAGACCAAACTTGGATTGAGAGCGACGGGTCGGACGAAACCTTCATCTTGATCCCAGGACACCTTAGACCGATAGAGCGGCGGCTTTGGCTGCCCCAGAAGCAGCAGTTTCAGCCTCTGTGGATCGAATCGTCACCGTCAGCTCTCTTGGTAGCGCGCGAGTTGATAGAGGAAGGGCGGCTCCTTTCGGAGATGGATTGGCGCGAATTCGAAAAGCTGATTGCGGAACTGCTGGAGAGGGACGGCTGGGATATCCAGCTACTTCGAGGCACAAAGGACGGTGGCATTGATGTCATTTCATCCCGCACTGATCCGACCATCGGGCCCCTAAAGGCCGTATGGCAAGCCAAACGATATGGGGAAGGACGCAAAGTCCACCTTGCGCACGCGAGGGAGCTTTCCGGGGTTGTTCACCGTGAGGCTGCCACAAAAGGGGTTCTCGTGACAACAACCTCTCTGACACGTGGGGCGCTCGATTGGATTAAACAGGACGAATTCAGGCTGAGCGCCAGGGACGGCGACGAAGTCCGCCGCTGGATACAGAGGCATACAGGTTGACCTCGGATTTTGCTTCGCTCCATCCGGGCTACTTGCCAGGCAAGAAAGCGCGGGCCAAGGAGCTACGCCACCGCCTCCACCGTCAAGTACGCGAGTAGCAAAGCTTACATGGGCACCCGCAGCGCCGCCGCCCGGGCCGCGTTGTTGATGATGACGACGCCGACCAGCATGTCGTGCAGAAGCCGCCGCCGCGGATTTAACAAGCCAACCACGAGCACGAGCGGCGTCAGCACGCTGACGCTGACCCAGTAGATGATCGGGTGCACGGCGCCGAGCACGAAATAAGCCGGCGCGCCGTACCAGGTGCGCATTTCGATCTCCATGGCGCGCATGCCGAGCGTGGCCGACGCCGGGCTTCCCAGCGTCGTTCCGTAATAGAACAGCGCCCAGATCACCGAAGCCGGCGACAACAGCCAGAACAGCGCCCAGCCGAGGCCGAAGGTGACGAGGCCAAACACAAAAATAAACATCGCCGCCGCGACCAAAGGCACCGCGATGACCATCAAATCGATGATGAAGGCGACGATCCGCCGGGTGAGCAGTCCCTCGAACAGCTCGGGATTGGCAAAAGGATCGTAGGCATGCGGCCTGATATCGGCCGCGATGCCGATCCGGCTCGATCGGGAGTCCGGCCGTGCTTTTAGCCCGGAATCAATCATGAGCAATCCTATTGCGACTCTGACATTGTAACGCCGCCGGAAATAGGGAAAAAGGCCTTGTGGCTTTGGCGCCGCCCTGGAGGCCGCCGTGCGTGACAGAAAACAGTCATGGTGACGTTGGCCGCTATCGAAGCCGCCGGCCGCACGATCGCCGGCCACGTGCTGCGGACGCCGATCCTGGCGGCGCCGCCGCTTGCGGCGCTGACCGGCGTCGAGGTCTACGTCAAATACGAGAATCTGCAGGTCACCAACTCGTTCAAGGAGCGCGGCGCCTGCGTCAAGCTTGACGCGCTCGACGCCGACGAGCGCCGCCGCGGCGTGATCGCGATGTCGGCCGGCAATCACGCCCAGGCGGTGGCTTATCACGCCCGCAGGCTCGGCATCCCGGCAACGATTGTCATGCCGGTGACGACACCGTTCGTGAAGGTCAAGGCGACCGAGGCGCGCGGCGGCAACGTCATCCTTGAGGGCGAAACTCTCGCCGAAGCGCAGGCGCGCGCCGAGGTGATTGCGGTGGAGCGCAACCTGGTCTGGGTCCACCCCTACGACGATCCGCACATCATCGCCGGCCAAGGGACGATCGCGCTGGAGATGCTGGAGGAGGTGCCGGATCTCGACGTCCTCATCGTTCCGATCGGCGGCGGCGGCTTGATCGCCGGCTGCGCCATCGCCGCGCGCGCCAAGAACCCGTCGATCGAGATCGTCGGCGTCGAAGGTGTGCTCTACCCGTCGATGTGGAACGCGCTCTATCAGGGCAACAAGCCGTGCGGCGGCCCGACGCTGGCGGAAGGGATCGCGGTAAAAAATGTCGGCAGGCTGACGCTGCCGGTCGTGCGCGAATTGGTCCGCGACATCATCCTCGTCGACGAGCCGCAGATCGAGCGCGCCGTGAACGCCTTCCTCACCTTGCAGAAGACGATGGCGGAAGGAGCGGGCGCCGCCGGGCTTGCAGCAATGCTGGCCGAGCCGGAACGATTTCTTGGCCGCAAGGTCGGCCTCATCCTCTGCGGCGGCAACATCGACCCGCGCATCCTCGCCTCCATCATGGTGCGCGAGCTGGAACGCGCCGACCGCATCGTCTCCTTCCGCCTCACCATCCCGGATCGCCCGGGAATCTTGGGGCAGATCGCGACCAGGCTCGGCCAATTCAACGCCAACATCCTCGGCGTCGATCATCACCGGCTGTTCCTCGACGTCCCCGCCAAGGGCGCCAAGCTCGACGTCACCATGGAGACGCGCGATGCCGCCCATGCCGAGGACATTTTTCGCGCGCTCGCGGCCGACGGCTATCAGCCGGTGCGGCTGCCAAGCGGCACCGCGCTCGAGTAGCTGGAATTGCCGGCGTCACGGCGCCGGTGGCGCGCTGGGCGCTGAACGGCCGCCTCGCGGACTTCGCCGGCAAGAGCGATGTCGGGCTTAGCGCGCGCGATGATGCTGACGTTCTTGCAAAACTTCAAACTGTCCTCGCAAATACGAGGAGACTAGTTTGCAGAAGCAACGAGGCCGCCGATTGAGGTGGCCTCGACGCAGTTACCAGACGTAATACCACGCAATTGCAATGAGGATGGCTACCGCTACGCCCAATAACGCCATTTGCGCAGCCATGTTGTTGGCCAGCCCATGGCCATGGTGCTCGCTCTGCATTGTCATCGGATATCTCCCAGGCGTTTGTTGCCTGCGCGGAAAAGCCGAGACCGCATTTTTGGGGCCGGATTGCCCCTCATTCAGGGTTCCAGGAATCCGCGAGTGATTAGACTTTGGTCTAATGCGGAAGGGCCACATTGATCCAAATCAAAAACGGCCACTGTAAATTGGGGCCGCGGAAGCCCGGCCAAAAGTCCGCCGATCAATGCCCGTCGAGCCCGCGGGAGTGAACTGGCGAGAAGTGAATAGGCCAGCTATCGCAATGCTCTATTCGCTGTTCTTGCGAAACATATTCTGCAGCCAGTCGAACGGCCTTGCTGTCGTACTGTCAGAAGCGGCCGGGCCGGCGGCATCCGGCCGCGGCCGTGGCATCGGCACAGTCGCCGGCGTCATCTGCGCCATGGCGACGAGGTGTGGACGGCGCGGCGGCAGCGGGATCGGGCCGGACAGCGGCTCCGCGGCGGGCACGGCATCGGCCGGCGGATCGCTTGCGGCCGCCGGTTGCTGGGCAGCGAGCGCACCGGTGCTTGGGGCCGCTCCATCGGCTGGGGCAGCGGCAGCAGGCATCTCCGTTGCCTTCGGGTCGGCCGGAATAATGGACGTCGCGGCCGTTCTTAATGCGCCGGTCGGCGTGTTGGCGGCGCCGATCGGTGCACGATCGCCGAGCAATGGTCCCTTCGGTGCGGCGGCCGCGTCAGGAGCGTCCGTCGGGGTTGCCCCTGCCGGGACCGCCGCGGACGAAGCGGCGGAGAGCCTGGATTGCTCAGACGGCGGCAAAGGCTGCGTGGCGCTGTCGAGGCTGGCGCTTGCGTTTCGCGGCAGCGGAACCGTCGCGCTCGCCGCCAGCTGGCGGAACGTCGGGAGTTTCGGCGGCCCGACATAGCTGCGCATGAATATGGTGATGGTCCACAGGATCACCGGGATCGCGGCCAGCACCGCGACGACGATGACGATCCGGCGCAACAGCGGCACATAGTGCCGGAAATGATCGCTGTCCTCACGCATGACTTCCGCCCCGTTGTTTGCTCCCTGGCGAGGACGGTTGCTACACTCCGCCCTTCTTCAGTTTCTCCGCAATTCTTGCCGCGAAATAGGTCAGCACGCCGTCGGCGCCCGCGCGTTTGAAGGCGATCAGGCTCTCGGTCATGGCCTTGTCCCCGTCGAGCCAGCCATTCGCGGCAGCGGCCATGATCATCGCATATTCGCCCGATACTTGATAGGCGAAGGTGGGCATGCCGAAGGCCTCTTTGACGCGATGCAAAATGTCGAGATAGGGCAGGCCGGGCTTGACCATGATCATGTCGGCGCCTTCGGCGATGTCGAGTTCCACTTCGCGCAGCGCCTCGTCCGCGTTCGCCGGGTCCATCTGATACGTGCGTTTGTCGCCGATGAGCGTGGTGCTCGAGCCGACCGCGTCGCGGAACGGGCCGTAGAAGGCGGAGGCGTATTTGGCCGCATAGGCCATGATCTGCACGTCGTGGAAGCCGGCGGCATCGAGCCCGGCGCGGATGGCGCCGACACGGCCGTCCATCATGTCGGAGGGAGCGATGATGTCGCAGCCGGCCTCCGCCTGGACCAGCGCCTGGCGGACCAGCACCGCGACGGTCTCGTCGTTGAGGATGACGCCGTCGCGGATCAGGCCGTCATGGCCGTGGCTGGTATAGGGATCGAGCGCCACGTCGCAGAGAAGCCCGATGTCGGGGACCTCTTTCTTGATGGCGCGGATGGCGCGGCAGACGAGGTTCTCGGCGTTGAGCGCTTCGGACCCGGTGGCGTCGCGCTTGCCCGGATCGGTATAGGGGAACAGCGCGAGGCAAGGGATGGTGAGCTTCGCCGCCCGCTCCGCGGCGCGCACCGCCTCATCGACGGAGAGACGCTCGACATCGGGCATCGAGGCGACCGGCGCGCGGACCTTCGTGCCGTCGACCAGGAATAGCGGCCAGATCAGGTCGTCGGTGGTGAGAACGTGTTCGCGCACCATGCGCCGCGCCCATTCGGCACGGCGGTTGCGGCGCGGCCGGATCGCCAGGTCGAGATGCTCGCTGACCGGCGCTTGCGACTTTGCCTCGACCGGCGCGAGGCGGCTGGCTGCGAGCGGCCGGCCAAATTTGATCGCCATGACCATACTCCTGCTGGCGGGAGCCTTCTTTTACCCGGTCCAGCCGCGACCCGCCACTGGCCGGACCCTAGGCCGCAAGGAACCGGGCGTCGGCCCTTGGGCCGGCCCCGGCGGATTGACTTCGGCCCGTCCCGAATGTCAAAGGCCGCGCGGATGAGCGATCAATGGCAGAGGCGACCGACTCGGCCGAGCGACATGCTCGAGCCCGTGCATGTCGGCAAACCGGCCAATGCCGCCGGATCGTGGGCCACCTATCTGGTCCTGTTTCTGCGCATCATGGCGGCGGTGTGGCTCGCCAAGGGCCTTTATCATTGGGCCGCGGTGTGCAGCATCGGGGTGCCGGCTGACGCCGGCTTCGAGACGCATACGGTGGCCTGGCGCACGGCGACGGTGTTCTTCGCCGTCATCGATCTCGTCGCCGCGGTCGGGCTGTGGCTGGCGGCGCCGTGGGGCGCGGTGGTGTGGCTAACCTCGGTCGTGTCCATGGCGGTGGTGGAGGTATTCTATCCGCACATATACGGCATCAGCAATTACATCGTGCTGGTCGAGGCAACGCTGCTCGGCGTCTATCTGTGGCTTGCGATCTTTGCCGCGCGCGAGCGGCCGGCGTGAATAAGCCACGCGTCGCCGGCGGCGGATCGTTCGATCAGCGGTTCGGCAAGATCATCTGCAGCACGCGCTTGAACGACGCCGAAGTATGGTGCCGCAGCATCGCGATCTGCCGGTTGCCCTGCGAGGTCAGCCAGTTGAATTGAATGACGCGGCGCTCGCCGGAAAACGATTCGTGGCCGTGCCAGGAATTGTGGCTGCGCTTGAATGCCAAGAGCGTGCCGGCGACCGGCGGCACTTCGGCGATGATATCGTTGAGGTCGGTGGCCGAGCGCAACAGGCGCAGCCGGCCGCCGGGCTGCTCCCACGTCTCCGTTCATATAGATCAGCACGGTAATGATCTTGCTCTTGGAGTAGTGTGGATCTTGCCGTCGCTCAGGTCGCAGCGGCCGCGGACCGTGGTCACGGTCGGCCGGCCGGTGAGATCGATGCCGAATTTTCCTCGAACGCCTCGCGGAACTGATCGCCTTCGAGTTCGTCGAGCAGCTTCTGGAATGCCGGACCGAAGCTGAGCTGATCGACCGGAAAACTGCCGGACGAGGAAATTTTGGGGTAATCGGCATTGATCGCCGCCAGTGCGGCCGGACCGATGCAACCGGACACGATCAGGTGTTCGAACGGCTCCTGCACCAGCGGCGTCGCGCGGAACGCCTCGAGCCTGAGATAATCCGGCATTTCTTCGCCCTGTTCGCGCCCCCCGAGCGGAAATTAGCACCTCCCCCCGGCGCCGTAAAATCAAACGTATAACTATTGCGATTGCGGGCGCAGAACGGCCCAGCCGACACGCACCGTGCCGTCGCCGCGGTGCAACGGCAGTTCGAATGGCGTGCCGATTTCGGCGCCGGGCGCGATGGCGGCAAAATCCGCCGGCAGCGCAAGCGAGTCGCCATCGGTCCAGACCAGCACCGCGCCGCGGGCGCGCAGATCGGCGAGATCGATCCATGGCGCGCGGCGCGGCAGGCCGTCGATCAGCACCCGCGGCTGCGGGCGCGCAGGGGAATAGTGCGCCACATTACCGCCGTCCCACGTTGAGCCGATGATGTATTTCGGCTGCTGCCCGGTCGCCTCCTCGAACCGCTGCGTGATCGCGGCGGACAACTCGACGCCGGGAAACAACGCCGCGCGCCAGCGCTGATCGAGCGGCGGCAGCAGCAGATAGTCGGCGAGGAAGGCGGCGACAAAGATCGCGAACACGCTTGCCCACAGCACGCCGATCCAGAGAAGCCGCATCCGGTCGAGCGCGGCCGGCGCGAAAAGAACGATCCACAGGCCGAGGAACAGCCACAGCGGAAATCCCCACATCGCGCTGGTGGCGCGGCCGGTGACGAGTGAAAAGGCGAACAGCGTCAGCGCCGGGCCGAACGCCAGCAGCGTGACGATGCGGCGGTCGAAGGCGTCGGCATTCGCCCGCGGCGGCGTCTTCGACGGCGGCCACCACAGCGGCACCGCGATCAACAGCGTGGGAATGAGAAAGTAGGCCTGGCCGGCGACGTAAAGCGCCGGGTTCAGCAGGTAATCGAGCCCGCCGCGCGGCGCCGCCGCCCGCGCCTCGGCATAACTGAAAGGCAGGAAATCGTTCTGCACCAGCCAGATCAGATGCGGCGCCATGACGATCAGCGCCACGGCGGCGGCGATCCACGGACCGGGTCCGGCCAGGCGCTGCCGCGCATCGCGGTCGAGCAATAGAAACAGCGCCAGCGGCGCCGCCAGGATCACCATGAAATATTTCGCCCACCAGGCGAGGCCGAGCGCGAGCCCGAGCAGCATCCAATGGCGCAGCCGGCCATGCCGCAGTCCGGCGTAGAAGGCGAAACCGGCGAGCGCCCAGAACGGCAGCTCGCTGACATTGTGATTGAACTTGGCGGCGCTGATATTGAAATAGTGCATGCCATCGGTGAGCAGGATCGCCGCCAGCGCGCCGGTTGCGCCGATCAGCGGCCGCGCCGTCAGCCACACCGCCACGAAAGCGACGATCACGGCGATCTGGCCGAGCGCATAGATGGCGGCATCGGTGCCGAACAGCTGGTAGGCGGCCGCGATCAGCCACCACGGCAGCGGCGGCAGCTTGTCGTAACCGAGCTGCCATTCGCGGCCGTAAACCAGCGCCTCGATCACATCGACCGGCAGGTTGAAGCAGAAGAGCGAGGGCAGTGCCGTCCAGACCAGCCCGTGCACGACCAGGAAGCCGGCGAAAACCGCTTGCGGGCGGCGTTCCACCGCGTCGATCAATCGGGCCATGGTCATTGCGTATCGGTCCGGCGTTGCGGCGCAGCCTTAGCACGCCCAGCGCCGCGAGAAACCGTGGGGCCGGCCGGCAGGGGTATCGCAGCCGTGACGGCGCGCGCAAGCCTTGCTATGGAGCCTCACAGTTGAGTCCGTGCCAAAGCGATCCGGCGGCCGCAGTCGCTGCGGCCGTCGGGGCCGGCCGGAGCGGTCAAGCGGCCAACAAGGGGGCCAGCAGCGGGCCATGAAGGACATTCTCGACAAGCTCGAAGAGCGCCGCGCCAGCGCGCGCGGCGGCGGCGGGGAGCGGCGCATCGAGGCGCAGCACAAGCGCGGCAAGCTGACCGCGCGCGAAAGGATCGAGCTCCTCATGGACAAGAACTCGTTCGAGGAGTTCGACATGTTCGTCGAGCACCGCTCCTACGAGTTCGGCATGGAGAAGACGAAAATCGCCGGCGACGGCGTGGTCACCGGCTGGGGCACCGTCAACGGCCGCTCGATCTTCGTCTTCGCCAAGGATTTTACCGTGTTCGGCGGCGCGCTGTCGGAGACGCACGCGCAGAAGATCACCAAGATCCAGGACATGGCGATGCGCGCCCGCGCGCCGATCGTCGGCCTGTTCGATGCCGGCGGCGCCCGCATCCAGGAAGGCGTCGCCGCGCTCGGCGGTTACGGCGAGGTTTTTAAACGCAACGTCATCGCCTCCGGCGTCATTCCGCAGATTTCGGTGATCATGGGGCCGTGCGCCGGCGGCGACGTCTATTCGCCGGCGATGACCGATTTCATCTTCATGGTGCGCGACACGAGCTACATGTTCGTCACCGGCCCCGACGTGGTGAAGACGGTGACCAACGAGATCGTCACCGCGGAGGAACTCGGCGGCGCCTCGGTGCACGCGACCCGCTCGTCGATCGCCGACGGTGCCTACGACAACGACCTCGAATGCCTGTTGCAGATGCGCCGGCTGATCGATTTCCTGCCGGCGAATTTTGCCGCCGGCGCGCCAGAATGGCCGTCGTTCGACGACATCGATCGCGTCGAGCCGTCGCTCGACACCTTGGTGCCAAGTAACCCCAACCAGCCCTACGACATCAAGGAGCTGATCCTCAAGACCGTGGACGAAGGCGACTTCTTCGAGCTCAGTGAAACCTTCGCCCGCAACATCGTCATCGGCCTCGGCCGCATCGCCGGCCGCACCGTCGGCTTCGTCGCCAACCAGCCGATGGTTCTGGCCGGCGTGCTCGACAGTGACGCCAGCCGCAAGGCGGCGCGCTTCGTGCGCTTCTGCGACGCCTTCAACATTCCGATCGTGACCTTCGTCGACGTGCCCGGTTTTCTGCCCGGCACCGCGCAGGAATACGGCGGCCTGATCAAGCACGGCGCCAAGCTCCTGTTCGCCTATTCGCAGGCGTCGGTGCCGCTGGTCACCGTGATTACGCGCAAGGCGTTCGGCGGCGCCTACGACGTGATGGCGTCAAAGCACATCGGCGGCGACGTCAATTACGCCTGGCCGACGGCGCAGATCGCGGTGATGGGCGCCAAGGGCGCGGTCGAGATCATCTTCCGCGCCGACATCGGCGACCCGGAAAAGATCGCCGCGCGCACCCGCGAATACGAGAAGCGCTTTTTGTCGCCGTTCGTCGCCGCCGAGCGCGGCTATATCGACGACGTGATCATGCCGCAGACGACGCGCCCGCGCATCGCCCGCGCGCTCGCCATGCTGCGCGGCAAGACGGTGGAGATGCCGACGAGGAAGCACGATAATTTGCCGGTGTGAGATCGCTGATTTCTCTTGTTCGGAGGAGGCTAGTAATGGCCACATCCCCGCGAAGGAGAACTCCAGAACAGATTTTCAAAGCTGCGGAAGAGAAGATCGAACGTGCCAGACTTCGCCAAGCTACTCACCTCAATTTGGGAGAGAGACGCCGGTCGCTAAGACGTTTTCCGAGTCTTGCTGGCCTTACTCATCTAAGGAGCATAAAGGCTCCATGGACCGGCATTATTGATTTGGCGGCTCTTGCCGACCTTCCACAATTAGAGAGCCTAGACCTGAGCGGCACACCTGTGTGGGACCTTTCGCCACTAAAAGCCCTCAGCAACCTGACGTCGCTTTTTCTTGTAATGTCTAGCGTGGTTGATCTGACACCTTTGAGAGGATTGAAGAAGCTTACACTCCTGGATATATCGCTGACAAAGGTCCAGAGGTGGTCCCACTTGGTGAGACAGCCGGCTAAGGTGGATTCGCCGATGCAGAGGATGATCCACCATGAGGACGCGGAGACGGTTTTCGGCTGAGTTCAAAGCCAAGGTGGCGCTTGAGGC
>Ga0208937_1000600_pt1 | contig 25041 bp, 24 predicted proteins | sample June2015DPH_11_5_FD_184705 | JGI IMG/M metagenome (GOLD analysis project Ga0208937, IMG submission 184705) | Peatland microbial communities from SPRUCE experiment site at the Marcell Experimental Forest, Minnesota, USA - June2015DPH_11_40... | ecosystem: Environmental > Terrestrial > Soil >...
ATTGGCCGCCGTCAATATCTCCCGCCACTCGTTCCACGGCGACTGGAACTACACGATCTCGCCCTGCCAAAAGCCTCGAGGTCGCCGCCGGGTCACAAAATGATCGACTTATTTATGGACAGGCCCTAAGTTCCCTAAGCAACTGTCCTAAATTGCCAGTAGAATGGTCGTTCGGTGCGCACAATTCTGGACGGGGGGATCTTTAGCGTGATTACCCCATGCAGAAATTGTTGGCACGTTTTGTGATGGACGAATCCGCTGCAACAGCGATTGAGTATGCGCTGATCGTCGCGGCTATGTCGGTTGTGATAGGCGCCGTCTTGCAGCGCATCGGGGTTACATTGGACAGCGTATTCAGGACGCTTCAGCAAGACACTATTATCATAATTGATGGTGCCTAGGGCCGCCTCAGTTGGCGGCCTCAGCAAGCGTAGCCCGGATTGAGCGCGTAGGGCGGATTAGCCCAACGGGCCCGCGCAATGCGCGGCCCGATGGCAGGCTCCGGCGTAATCCGCCATCTGGTAAGGTTCGCAAGCCGAAGGCGAGCCATCTTCGATCCATGCGGCGGATTAGGCTGCGCTAATCCGCCCTACGGGCCTATGGGCCTTCCGCCCGCGCGGTCCGGTCGGATTATTTCAGCGTCCGAAACGAATTGAGGAACACCTCCACGTCGGGCGTCAATCCGGTGCCTTTGCCGCCGCTGAACACGGCTTGATAAAGCCGGTCGTTGATCCACAACAGCCGCTGGCGAACCACGCCGTCGGCAACGTCGATGATGATCTCGCGGCCCTGGACGCCGCTCTGCTGGATGGTCTTCTGGCTGCGCAGCTTGCCCTTGGTGGCGTTCAGCGAACCCTGGATGCTGGCGTTGTAGTCGTGCACCACGCTCTGGGAATAGATGATCAGCCCGATGCGTTTCCAGCCGTCCTTGTTCTCGAATGACCATACGTACTGATCGTAAGGGACGCCAGCCGTGGTCGTGGACGTGGTTTTCTCCAGCGTGGGCGCGGCGGGAAACTCGGCGGTGAAATTCCATTCCTTGCTGGTGAATGTGAAGGCGCTGGCGCCGCTCGCCGCCACCAAGCAAACAACCACGATGCCGATCAAACGGCTGAGATAGTGCGTCATTGCCGCCCCCAATCACCAATCCCAATCACACCCTATGGCTTACTCTTATCCTTTTTTAAGCGCTTCGGGGATGTGTCGCCCAGCTTTGCGGCAGGGCTGCGTCTCCGGTCTGGGGACTTTTGTCTTGACAACCGTCCCTCCTTCCGTTACATTCAGCGAATCTTGCCCACCAAAGGACGTCAGCCGGGTGACGCCGGTTGACGGGGCAAGAGCGGTTCCCGCGGGCAGGGGCTCGTCACCTCCGCCCCCGGGCGGCTAACGGGAAAACGCCCGGCCGGCATGATGACCGGTCTGCGACTTTGTCGCTGGACTGGGACAGGGGACGGCGGGTAACGCCCGCCGACAACCACGTCCCAGGAAGCGCGTTCTGGAGCTGAGTTGCGGCGTTGGCTCGCTGCAACAAGTACCGCGGTGGAACGCCGTCAGGCGAGCGCGCTGCGTTCAGCGCGAGCCGCGCCCGAAGCAGATGGTTTGCGCAGACTGCGTAAACTTGTCTGCGGTGCGGACCATCGGAAGACATGCGCCTGGCGGCGTTCTGCTTCCTTTATTTCTTTGCTTTGTAGCCCGGGTTGAAGCGCAGCGAACTCCGGGAGCGGCATCTAAGCCGCACGTTCGTCCCCGGATTACGTTTCACTCCATCCGGGCTACGTGCGCCGAGCACGATCGAGCCGAAGGCCGGTCCCACCGCCGGTTCAGGCGTGACGCGATTGTGCCCTGCGTGATTTGACGCGTTGTACGGCATGCCTCGGGCGCGCACCGCGCCGCGAGAACGGGATTCTATTTCACCTCTCCCCGCACGCGGGGAGAGGGGGTGCGCATCGCGTTGTGGGGGAGGACGAAAAGCGCAGCGGCGCGGTGAAATTTGGCCTAAACTGCCGGGAGAGGGCCGTTCCGGCCCGCCGAGGATCGAACGCCATGGCACTTGACGTGGAAAGCCCGCGGGTGCCGCCCGCGGCCGGTGCCGCCGGCACGGCGGAGCCGACCTGGTTCGCCTCTTATCCGCCCGGTATGCCCCACAGCATCGACCCGGATGCCTATCCGTCGCTGCCGGCCATGCTGTGCGATGCCTGCGCGCAGTACGCCGAACGTCCGGCCTTCGAATGTCTCGGCGTGCGCATGAGCTATGCCGCGTGGGATTCATTGAGCCGGGGCTTTGCCGCCTTCCTGGTCGAGCAGGCCAACTGCCGGCCGGGCGACCGCGTCGCCATCATGCTGCCGAACCTGCTCGCCTATCCGGTGGCATTCTTCGGCGCGCTGCGCGCCGGCCTGATCGTCGTCAACGTCAATCCGCTGTACACGCCGCGCGAACTGAAAGAGCAGCTTGCGGATTGCGGCGCCGTATCCATCGTGATCATGGAAAACTTCGCGCACAAGCTCGAACCGGTGCTGGCGCAGACGCAGATCCGCCACGTGGTGGTGGCCCGGCTTGGCGATTTCATGCCGGCGCTCAAGCGCGGCATTTTCAATTTCGCCAATACCTATATCCGCCGCGCGGTGCCGCGCTGGCGCTTCCACACCTTCACCATGCTGCAGGAGGCCTGCACGCGCCGCCCGAGCGCGCGCTATGCCGACGCGCCGGTGGCGGCGACTTCGCCGGCTTTGCTGCAATATACCGGCGGCACGACCGGGGTGCCGAAGGCCGCGATCCTGACGCATCGCAATCTGGTCGCCAACACGCTGCAGTGCCGCGCCTGGATCGCGCCGAACCTCGAGGAAGGCCACCGCTCGGTGCTCACCCCGCTGCCGCTCTATCACATCTTCTCGCTGACGGCGAACCTGCTGGCCTTCGTGCTGATGGGCGGCTTGAGCGTGCTCGTCCCCGATCCGCGCGACATCAAAGGGCTCATCCGCACCATGCGCCGCGCCCAGGTCACCACGATGACCGGCGTCAACACGCTGTTCAACGCGCTGCTCAACGCGCCGGGTTTTGCCGAGCTCGATTTCAGCAAGCTCGCCTTCGCCATCGGCGGCGGCGCCGCGGTGCAAAGCGCGGTGGCGCTGCGCTGGCGCGAGATCACCGGCACCGACCTGGTCGAAGGCTACGGTCTCACCGAAGCGTCGCCGGTCGTGTGCATCAATCCGGTGCGGGCGCCGAAGCTCGGCAGCGTGGGGCTGCCGGTGTCCTCCACCGAAGTCGCCATCCGCGACGATGCCGGCAACGATCTCGCCGTCGGCGCGGCCGGGGAGATTTGCGTGCGCGGACCGCAGGTCATGCAGGGCTATTGGCAGCGGCCCGACGAGACCAAGCTCGTGCTGAGCGCCGGCGGCTGGCTGCACACCGGCGATATCGGCGCGCTCGACGCGCAGGGGTTTTTGAAAATCCTCGACCGCAAGAAGGACATGGTCAACGTCTCCGGCTTCAAGGTGTTCCCCAACGAAGTCGAAGACGTCATCGTCCAACATCCGGGCGTGCTCGAAGCCGCGGTGATCGGCGTCGCCGACCCGCACACCGGGCAGAGCGTGAAGCTGTTCGTCGTCAAGCGCGAGCCGGCGGTCACCGAGGCGGAACTGACCGCGTTCGCCCGCGAACGGCTCGCCGCCTACAAGGTCCCCAAGATGATCGTGTTCGTCGACAGCCTGCCGAAGAGCAATGTCGGCAAGATCATCCGGAAGGATCTAAGGTGAGCGACGACTCGTCATTGCGAGGAGCGAAGCGACGAAGCAATCCAGATTTCGGGTCACAAAGCTGGATTGCTTCGCTGCGCTCGCAATGACGGATGAGCTGCGCTCAATGCGCCATAAGCACCGGCAGCTTGGCGTGCGCGAGGATGTCTCGCGTCGTGCCGCCGAAGATCATCTGCCGCAGGCGGCTTTGCGTGTAGGCGCCTTTGACGATGAGGTCGCAGCCGAGCTCAGCGGCCTTGGCCAGGATGACTTCTCCGGCGCTGCGTTTGCCGGCAGTGAGCGTCATCGCTTCGGCGGCGATGCCGTTCATCTTGAGCGAGCGCGCCATCTGCTCGCCGCTCGGCCCGGCGACGGTCGATCCTTCGACGGTGAGGATGGTGATGCGCTGGGCGAGGCGGAGCAGCGGCATGGCGAACGCCGTGGCGCGCGCCTGCTCGGTCGAGCGGTTCCAGGCGATCAAGATGTTGGTTGCCAGCGAGCGCGGCGAATCGGGCGGCGAGATCAGCACCGGACGTCCGCTTTCGAACAGCGCGGATTCGAGCGTCACCATGGACGGGCTCTGCCAATCCTCGCCCGGCCGCGCCAGCACGATAATGTCGAACACGCGGCCATAGCTGCCGACGAAATCCTGGCCGCTCGGCGCCGACGAATTCCACGCCCAGGACGGCGCCGCCGGCGGCGCGTCGCCGGCTTGCGGCTTGATGCCATGCCGCTCCATGAAGGCGCGGAACAGGTCCTCGGCCTGCCGCACCATGTCCGCGTCGTTCTCCTTGACCGCGACCATGGTCAATCCGGCGTCGGGGTCCATGGCCACCATGTCGGCGACCGCCGGACGCAACGGAAAGCCCTCGATGCAGCTGCCGAACTTTTGCGCCAGCAAGAGCGCCGCGTCCAAGGCCGACGCCATCGCGGCGTTGTGCTCGGTGGGAACAAGAATGGTCTTCATGCGCGCGCCCCGATTGCCCGCCATCTCACCGTCCGATCATACTGCCGCGCGGGCCGCACGCCAAACCGCTTCCGGGAAGCCGCCAGCCGGCCATCTTGACGGCGATACGCATAGCAGGTTAGCCGCGAAGGCTAGGAGATATCATGGCGGTCTATACCGATGTCGCGGCGGAAGATCTCGCGCGCTTCCTCGCCGGTTACGACATCGGCGAGCTATTAGCCTATAAAGGCATCGCCGAGGGCGTCGAGAACTCGAACTTTTTGGTTCACACCAGCCGCGGCTATTTCATCCTGACGCTGTACGAACGGCGCGTCGCCGAGCGCGACCTGCCGTTCTTCCTCGGCTTGATGGAGCATCTGGCGAGCCGCGGCATCACCTGCCCGCAGCCGGTGAAGAACCGGGCCGGCCAGACGCTGGGCAAGCTCGCCGGGCGGCCGGCGGCAATGGTGACGTTTCTCGACGGCATGTGGATTCGCCGGCCCAGCGCCGCCCACTGCGCCGCTTTGGGCGAGGCGCTGGCACGGCTGCATCTCGCCGGCGCCGACTTTGCCATGCGCCGCGACAACGCGCTCTCGGTCGCCGGCTGGCGGCAGCTCTACGCCGGCTGCGGCGGACGCGCCAACGAGGTGCGGCGCGATCTGACCGCCGTTCTCGCCGCCGAGCTCGATGTGCTGGAACGCGAATGGCCGCACGGCTTGCCGCAGGGCGTCATCCACGCCGACCTGTTTCCCGACAATGTCTTTTTCCTCGGCGACCGGCTCTCGGGGCTGATCGATTTCTACTTCGCCTGCACCGACACGCTCGCTTATGACATCGCCATCTGCCTCAATGCCTGGTGCTTCGAGCAGGATCATTCCTACAACGTCACCAAGGGCCGGGCGCTGCTGGCGAGCTATGCCAAGACGCGGGCGCTGTCGGCGCAGGAATGGGACAAGCTGCCGCTGTTGGCGCGCGGCGCCGCACTGCGCTTCCTGCTGACGCGGCTGGCCGATTGGCTCGACGTGCCGCCCGGCGCGCTGGTGCGGCCCAAGGATCCGATCGAATACCTGCGCAAGCTCCGATTCCATCAGAAGGTCACGAGCGCGCGCGATTACGGAGTGACGGCGCCGTGACTTCGTCGCTGCCGCACGTCGTCGTTCATACCGACGGCGCCTGCTCGGGCAATCCCGGTCCCGGCGGCTGGGCGGCGATCCTGACCTTCGGCGACCACGAAAAGGAGCTTAAAGGCGGCGAGGCGTTGACCACCAACAACCGCATGGAACTGATGGCCGCCATCGCCGCCCTGGAAGCGCTGAAGCGGCCCTGCCGGATCGACCTGCATACCGACAGCCAATACCTGCGCAACGGCATCATGTCCTGGATCGGCACCTGGAAGCACAACGGCTGGCGCACCGCCGACAAGAAACCGGTGAAGAACGTCGATCTGTGGAAGCGGCTCGACGCCGCGCTCGGCCCGCATCAATTGTGCTGGCATTGGGTGAAGGGCCATGCCGGCCACAGCGTCAACGAGCGCGCCGATCTGTTGGCGCGCGAGGCGATTGCCGAAATCCGCAAGGCCGGGTGCGCGGTCAGCTGAAAAATTAGTGCGTTCATCGTTAACGGCGGTGTTCGTTTATTTACCATCAACGGCCTGATATGCATGGCGGCTATGCATGGCGGCTCGGCCGCATGGAAATTCGATTTTGCCGTCTGATCATGCCGTATCCGCGCAGCTCCTTTAAGGTCGCGTTCCAGGTGGGCGCCCGATGATCGAATCGCTCATGTTATGCGGCATCGGCGTGCTGGCGGGATGCCTGCTGATGCTGATGTTCATTCCGCTGGTGCACCAGCGCGCGGTCCGCCTCACCAAGCAGCAGATCGTCGACGCCACGCCGCTGACGGTCAACGAGATTCAGGCGGACAAGGATCATTTGCGCGCCGAATTCGCCATGTCGGTGCGGCGGCTCGAGATCAGCCTGGAAGAAATGCGGGCCAAAGCCGCGAGCCGCTACGGCGACATCCATAAACAGAACGCCGAGATCAGCCGTCTGCAGGTTGAGCTCGACAGGAAAACGGCGCTGATCTTCGCGCTGCGCACGCGGGAGGAGGTGCGCAAAGGTGCCGTCAGACGGGTCCTGAAGATCCTGCTGTATTTTTATATGCGCGCGCGTCGTCTGCGGCCGCCGGCAATCGAGCCGGCGCAGGAGGCGATCCAGCAACACAACGCCGAGGTCGGCCGTCTGCAGCTCGAGCTCGACAAGAGAATGGCTGCGATCTTTGCGCTTCGGGCGCGGGAACAGGTGCGCAAAGGTGTCGTCAGAAGGGTCGTGAAAGTCCTGCTCTACCTTTACATTCGCGCGCGCCGTCAGCGCCCGCAGCCCCGCTATGAGCCGGCGCCACACCCGAGCCTGCGCTACGGTCAGCAGGCCGAGCGGAGCGAGCTTGCAGCCGCTGCGGCGGCCATCGCGGCGCTGAACCTGAAACGGCGCCGGGCCGCGGCAAGCAAATTCTGACGCGGCGCTGCGGGCGGCTTGTTACCGCCGCGAGCTGGGAAAGAAATTCATCCCATCTGCTTCAGCAGATTCTCGGCGCCCGAGTTTTCCGCCTTGCCAGGCGCGTCCTCGATGTTGAGCTTGGTCACCACGCCGTCTTCGACCAGCATCGCGTAACGCTTGGAGCGGATGCCGAGACCGGCACCCGAGCCGTCCAGCGCGAGATCGAGCGCCTTGGCGAATTCGCCGTTGCCGTCAGCCAGAAATTCGATCTTGCCGCCGGCTCCGGTCGCCTTCTTCCAGGCGTCGAACACGAACACGTCGTTGACGCCGGTGACCGCGATGGTGTCGACGCCCTTGGCCTTGATGGCGTCGGCGTTCTTTAAAAAGCCGGGCAGGTGATTGTTGCTGCAGGTCGGCGTGAACGCGCCGGGAACGGCGAACAGCACGACCTTCTTACCCTTGAATACCTCGTCGGTGGTCTTCGAGGCCGGGCCGTCCGGCCCCATGATGCGGAATTTAGCTTCGGGCAGGCGATCGCCAACCTTGATCGGCATGGTCGTGTCCTCTTGCAGCTGCGTTGGGGTTTCTCAAGTCCGGGGTAAATTACCGTCCCCGGCGAATTAGTCGAGATGGGCTTTGACCTCGATGGCGTCGGCCGGCGAAATAGCGGTGAAAGTGAAAATCGCGCCGTCGGGTTTTGCGCCGGGCGGCAGACCGTCAAGGTCGAACGTGAATTGCCGCGTTCCCGGCGCGCTACCGGGCGCCGGAGCGCTCGGCTCGGGAAGCGGCAGCGCCCATTCGGGCGTCGGTCCTTCGACGAAAAGGTCGAGCGGCACGCCTTCCGGCGCGGCGACCTCGACCACGACGCGCTGCCGCGCACCGGCCGGCTCCCGATGCACCGAGCGCACGGCAAGACCGCCGTCAATCCCTCTGGCCGCACCGGGCGGCACGCGCCGCGGCACGCGCGCCTCTGCGGCCACGAGCGCCGGTTCCTCGGCGCCAGCCTTGCCGGACAGCACGAGGTCGAGATCGGCTTCAGCCGGTACGCAGAGAGTGCCGCAAACGGCGTAGCCGAGCTTGACGTGCAGCGTCGAAGGTTTTGTCACGTCATCGGCGAAGATCCGCAGCGGCAACACGACATCGCCAAGATAACCGATCGAGTGGCCGCCGGCGCCGTCGGCAAATCGCTGCGGTGCCGGCCACAGCGCAGTCACCGATTTGACGTTCTTGGAGCCGGCGAAATCGAGCGTCGGCGGCACCCCAGAATCGCCCGGATAGCGCCAAAAGGTCTTCCAGCCGGGGTCGAGCCGTATCTCGATACCAGCGCGCAGCACCCTCGTGTCGGCGGATTGAACCGCGGCGCCGGCGATCAGCCGCGCGGCGGCATGGGCTTCCCCGTTCCACGCGGAAGCATCCTGCGCCCGCGCCATCGGCATGCCGCCGGCGCAGACGACGGCAAGGGCCGCAATCGTCACTCCAAGAGCCGCCGCCTGACGCATCATCGCCGCTGTGTAAGGCGGAGCCGCCCACACGCGCCACTGACATGATCGTGACCGCGCACGATCATACCGTGCGGCCATCGGCGCAGCCGGGGAATTGTCACAATCTGGGCCGGCAATACGACGCATCAAATGATGAACTTTTGCGCCGGCCGTTCGTTTGCAAAAGCGGATCGATCGGTTAACCTTCCGGCTATGAAATTGCCGCACGGCACATCGGGAAAGAGCAAGGCTCGAGGGCGAGGCTATCTGGATGGCCAGATGCTGATCGCCATGCCGGCGATGCTGGACGATCGCTTCTCCCGTTCGCTCATTTATGTCTGCGCGCATTCCGCCGAGGGCGCCATGGGCATCGTCGTCAACCATCCGGCGCCGAACATCAATTTTTCCGACCTGTTGGTCAAACTCGACGTCATCCCGGCGGCCGATGTGATCCAACTGCCGTCGCGCGCCGGAGTGGTGAAAGTCATGCGCGGCGGGCCGGTCGAGACCGAGCGCGGCTTCGTGCTGCACAGCGCCGACTTCTTCATCGAGAACTCGACGCTGCCGATCGACGAAGGCGTCTGTCTCACCGCCACCATCGACATTCTCAAAGCGATCGCCCGCGGCGACGGACCGGCGAGCGCGATCCTGGCGCTCGGCTATGCCGGTTGGGCGCCCGGCCAGCTCGAGAGCGAAATTCAAGGCAATGGCTGGCTGCACTGCGCCCCCGATTCCGAGCTCATCTTCGGTCCCGACATCAGCGGCAAATACGACAAGGCGCTGAAGAAGATCGGCATCGATCTCGGCATGCTGTCGAGCGAAGCCGGGCACGCGTAGTAGGGATCAGTGATCAGTAATCGGTGGTCAGAGGAATTCACTTTGCTGATTACCGACTACTGACGACCGTCCCTGCCTTACCTCGCCATCGCCACCTTGCCGCGCGGCTGCAGCAGCGCACGGGCGCGCTCCGGCGCCATCGGCTCGCCGAACACGAACCCCTGCGCGTATTCGCAGCCGAGCTGATAAAGCTCGACGGCATCGGAATCCGTCTCGGCGCCTTCGGCCACCACGTCCATCCCGAGATCGTGCGCCAGCGCGATGATCGAGCGCAGGATCACCGGGCGCGTACCCTTTGACGTCATGCGCACGAAGGACTGGTCGATCTTGATCGTGTCGAACGGAAAGCGTTGCAGATAGGCGAGCGACGAATAGCCGGTGCCGAAATCGTCGAGCGCCAAGCCGGCGCCGAGCTCGCGAATCCGATGCAGCATCTGCGCGGCGTGTTCCGGATTCTCCATCACTACCGATTCGGTGAGCTCGAGTTTGAGCGAGCCGCGTGTCAGCGGGGCGCGCGCCAGCACCGTGCGCAGGTCCTGGATCAGGTCGTGGCGCAGCAATTGGCGCGAGGAAATGTTGACGCTGGCGAACAGCGGATCGCGCGGCCGCAGCGTGCGCTGCCAGGTGCTGAGTTGCCGCGCGGTGCGCTCCAGGACGAACAGGCCGAGCTCGACGATGAGCCCGGTCTCCTCGGCGATGCTGATGAATTCATTGGGCGACATCCGCCCCAGTCGCGGGTGGTCCCAGCGCGCCAGCGCCTCGAAGCCGGCGACGGCGCGGTCCTCAAGCCGCACGATCGGTTGATAGAGGATCGATATCTCTTCGCGCTCGAGCGCCCGCCGCAGATCGGATTCGATCGATAGCCGATCGGATTTGCGCGCCCGCATCGACGGCTTGAACACTTCGATCCGATCGCCGCCCATGCGCTTGGCGTGATACATGGCGAGCTCGGCGTCCTTCAGTCTTTCCTCGGCGCTTTGCGGTTCGGAATCGCCGAGCGTCAATCCGATCGAGCCGGTCAGAAAGATTTCGCGATCGTTGAAGGTGATCGGGGCGCGCAGCGTGCGGCGGATGGTTTCGGCCAGCGTGGTGATCCGTGCGGCGTCGCGCTCGGACAAGACGATGAGACCGAACTGATCGCCCGACAGCCGGGCCAGCGTGTCATGCGGCTTGATCAGCCGCCCGAGCCGGCGCGCCAGCGTGAGCAGGATCGAGTCGGCGAGCGCCATGCCGACCGAATCGTTGACCTGCTTGAAGCGATCGACGTCGATCACCATCACCGTCGGACGGATCGTGCCGTCGGCCATGGCGAGCCCGAGCACTGCTTCGAGCCGATCGAGAAACAGTTCGCGGTTCGGCAAGCCGGTGAGGTTATCGTGCACGGCATCGTGCAGCAGCCGCTCCTCGACCGTCTTGAAGTCGGTGACGTCGGTCAGCGTGCCGACCAGACGGATGACCTCGCCGTCGGAACCGACAACCGGCCGCGCCCGCAGCGCGAACCAAAGATAGTGGCCGTCTGCCGTGCGCATGCGGAAGTCCTGCGCGACACGGCCGCGGCGTTGCTCGACCACACTGTCGAGCGTGGCGCGGAAGCGGTCGCGGTCGAGCGGATGCAGGACTTCGAGCCACGTCGCGGCTGCTCCGTCGAGCGATCCGGTTTTGAGCCCGAGCATGGTTTCGGTTTCCGGGCTGGTGAACACCCGGTCGGCAGCGACGTCCCAATCCCAGATCATGTCGCCGGCGCCGGTCAGCGCCAGCGCGCGGCGCTCGACGTCGGATACGATCCCCTGCGCCATGCCGCCGGCAAAGGCATGCTGCATCACCGTGAAGCCGATCAGCATTACGATGAGAACGAGGCCGCCCAGCAGCGCCGGGCCGACGATATCGTTGGTAAGGTAGCCCAACACCGTCAGCGCGGCGCCGAACACCCAGACCACCAGCAGAAGCCAGGTCGGGATCAGCATCACTGCGCGGTCAAAGCCGTGGGTCGAGAGATAAACCACCAGGCCGAAGCCGAGTACGGCGATGAAAAACAGCGACATGCGGGCGATGCCGGAGGCGACCGCCGGCGAGAACAGCGCGACCGCCACCAGCGCGCCGAGAAAGGCGAGCCAGCCGACGGTGATATGCGCATAGCGCACGTGCCAGCGGTTGAGGTTGAGATAAGCGAACAGGAATACCAGGAGCGTCGCGGCCAGGATGGCTTCGCCGGAGGCGCGCCAGATGCGCTCGGCGCCCGACGACATGTCGAAGACCTTGCCCCAGAATCCGAAGTCGACGCCGATATAGACCAGGACCGCCCAGCCCAGCGCCGCGGCGGCGGGGAACATGACGCTGCCTTTGACGACGAACAGGATGGTCAGGAACAGCGCCAGCAATCCGGCGATGCCGATGACGATGCCCTGATAGAGCGTAAGCGAGTTGACTTTGTCCTTGAAGGCGTCCGGCTCCCACAGATAGAGCTGCGGCAGATTTGGCGTGCGCAATTCGGCGACGAAGGTAATGACGGTACCGGGATCGAGCGTGACGCGGAACACATCGGCGTTGGGATTGTCCAGCCGTTCCGGCGGATCCCCGGACGACGGCGTAATATAGACGATGCGCGAAAGCCCGAGATCGGGCCAGAGGAGTCCGGAGCCGACCATCCGGTAATGCGCAGCGACAATCAGGCGGTCGATTTGTTCGTCGCCGTTGTTGGCGAGCGCAAACACCGCCCAATTGCTTCCCGCCTCGCGCGCGCGCACCTCGATGCGGCGAATGATGCCGTCGGCGCCAGGCGCGGTCGAAACCTGCAGGCGATCGCCGTCGGTATGTTGGAAGTCGACGGCGTCGGTGAGGTCGATGGCTGCGGCGTCGACGCGGATATTGACGGCCTCGACTGCGGCAGCGGAGGAGACCCCGAGCACAGCGACGAATGCAAAGGCCACGAGCGCTGAGGCGGCGCGAAAAAATGCCAAGAAACGACCTCCGAGCTCGGCAGCCGGCGCAGCTCGTGCCCCGACGATGACAAGTTCCCCGCAAGCTAAACTAGCCGGCTTTGCGCCGAATTCGCGGCCCGGTGTCCTGTCGACGCCCATCGGGCTAGGACCGCGGACGATGAGTAGCCGTTGCATAGCGTGAGCGCAAGGATTTTCCCGTGTCTTTTCAAAGGGTCAGGACAATCTTGCCGATATGCTGGCTGCTTTCCATGCGGGCATGGGCAGCGGCAGCCTCGCGCAGCGGAAAAGTCGAGTCGATCACCGGTTTGACCCGGCCGGCGGCGATCAGCGGCAGCACTTTGGCCTCGACGGCGCGGGCAATGGCGCCTTTGTCCGCCACCGAGCGGGCGCGCAGCGTCGAGCCGGTGTGGGTCAGCCGCTTGAGCATCAGCCGCCGGAAATCGACGGTGGCGCGCGACGAGCTTTGGAAGGCGATCTGCACGATGCGGCCTTCGACGGCGGCGGCTTCATAATTGCGATCGATGTAATCGCCGCCGACGATGTCGAGCACGAGATCGGCGCCGCGGTCGCTGGTCGCCTGTTTGGTCACGGCGACGAAATCCTCGGTCTTGTAGTTGATGGCGACGTCGGCGCCGAGCTTGCGGCAGGCCTCGCACTTTTCCGGCGTTCCCGCGGTGGTGATGACGCGGGCGCCAAAAGCGGCGGCCAGCTGAATGGCGGTGGTACCGATGCCAGACGAGCCGCCGTGAACGAGCAACGTCTCTCGCGCGGCGAGCCGGCCGCGCTCGAATGCATTGTACCAGACCGTGAAGAAAGTCTCGGGGATGGCGGCGGCTTCGGTCAGCGACAGGCCGGCCGGCACCGGCAGCGCGTGGCTTTCGTGCGCGATGCAAAATTCGGCATAGCCGCCGCCCACAACCAGCGCCATGACCTTGTCGCCTTCCTTCCAGCGCGTCACGCCAGTTCCGCAGGCGACGACTTCGCCGGCGATTTCCAGGCCGGGAATATCGGGCGCGCCCGGCGGCGGCGGATAAAGGCCCATGCGCTGCATGACGTCGGGCCGGTTCACACCGGCGGCGGCGACCTCGATCAGGATCTCGCCGTCGCCCGGCTTGGGCACCGGGCGCTGCTCCGCCGTCAAGACCTCTGGTCCGCCGGGGGTGCGGATCGCAATAGCGGTCATGTGGGCGGGGAGCGCGGCCATCGGATACCTCTGTCCAGCGAGTGTGCGACTCTCTTAGAGGCATGCTGGGGATGTGACAATCGCCGCCGCCGTCGATAAAATTTTAAGGTTGAAGGAGGCCAAAATGCCTGCGATTGACCCCGACGACCTGCCGAAGAAAAAGATCACGCACGAGATGGGGCAGGATTTGTCGCTGCTCTCGGTGGGAGAGCTCGCCGACCGGGTCGGGTTGCTCACGGACGAGATCGCGCGGCTTGAAGCCGAGATGGCCAGAAAACGCGCCTCGCAAACGGCAGCGGACAGGTTTTTCAAGAAATAAGCGGTTTTTCAAGAAATAAGCAGCCCAGCTGTTCATTTTGGGCTCTCACGGAGCCGTCAGGGCGGGCCAAATCGCGGCCAGACCCGTTGGCCGCGGCCTCGCAGTGATAACCTTCAGTAAAACTGCAAGAAGATTTGGTAACTTTCGGCGATTTGTTAACCTTTGGTTAAGCTTTCTCCTTCATTACGGTTATCGTCCATCTTCTGGACATCGAGTGGCTCCTGTCCACTCTGTTTGACGCCTCCCTGTTACCACTTTGAGCCGCCGGCGACGGCGGCTCTTTTTTGTTGTTCAGCCGCTTTACCCCTTATTCGCGCCATCCAACGACCGCGCCGGCAACTATGTCGGACGCTTGACTGCTGCGACCGCTGGACTCAGGGGCCGTGCCGAGCGATGCTATGCCGGTGTGAGGCGTACCCATGTCCGAGAAGCGTGCGAGTGAAGCCGGCGCGGTATCTTTCAGCGAGCGGCTTGCGAATTCCCAGGTTTTTGCGACCCTATTTCGCGACGGCATGGCTTTAGTCGAGGAAACGGCGAGCTATCTCGACGGTTCGGGCCGGCTGGAATCCAAGAAACTCGAGCGCGCCGCCGCACTGGTCTATGCCACCGAGAGCATGCGGCTGACCACGCGTTTGATGCAACTCGCCTCCTGGCTGCTGCTGCACCGCGCCGTCAAGGAAGGCGAAATGACGCTCGCGCAAGCCAACAAGGAAAAGAGCAAGGTCAGGCTCGCGGCCTGCGACCCGGGCGACCCAAAATCCATCGTGCTGCTGCCGGCCAAGCTTCAGGAGCTCATCGCGCGCTCGACCAGGCTGCAGGCCGAGGTGCGCCGGCTCGACGCGACGATGCACGCGCCGCCGCTGCTCAAGGTGGCAATGAGCAACCCGGTCGAGCGCCAGCTCGGTCTGTTGAAGGCGGCGTTCGAGCAGGACGGGCTCTGAGCGCCGTTCCAGCGCCTCGGCTTCGAACTTCAACGCCGTCTCCGGCGCTGTCGTCGCAATAGGTCAAATACCGGAGGCCACAATGTCGGGCAGGGCCGTCATTGAGCGGGAACGCCGTGTATTCGACGATTTCTTCAAGATCGACGAATTTCTGGTCTCACATGAGCAGATCGACGGTACGATGAGCGCCGGCCAAAAGCGGCTGGTGTTCGAACGAGGCGATGCGGTTGCGGTCCTGCTGCTGAATGTGGACATGAAATCGGTCGTGCTGGTCGAGCAGTTCAGGATGGCGGTCTTAGTGGGCCGCCGCCGCGACGATCGATCGACGCCCAACGGCTGGATTATCGAAACAGTTGCCGGAGCGATCGATGCCGACGAGACGCCGGAAGCGGCCGCAATTCGCGAGACCTTTGAGGAGACCGGATATCAAATCCGAGAGCCGCGATTGATCAGCAAGTTTTTCACGTCGCCGGGAGGCGTATCCGAGCGCGCGTTCTTGTATTTTGCCGAGGTCACCGATACGGACCGGAGCGGAAAAGGCGGCGGCATCGACGACGAAGACATCAAGGTCGTGCAGCTCGCGATCGACGAGCTGTTCGATCGGCTTGCTCAAGGGTCAATTGAAGACCCAAAGCTTCTGATCGGAGCTTATTGGCTGCAGGACCACTTGAAGTGGCGACGTCCGGCTACTTTTTGAGGAAGCCTTCAAACTTCTTCTGGAAGCGCGACACGCGGCCGCCGCGGTCGACAAGGTGCTGCTGACCGCCGGTCCACGCCGGATGCGACTTCGGGTCGACATCGAGATGGAGCGTCTCGCCGGGCTTACCCCAGGTGGAGCGCGTGGTGAATTCGGTGCCGTCGGTCATGACCACCTTGACGAGGTGGTAGTCGGGATGAGTGTCGGGTTTCATGTCCTTGTTCCGTCGGGCGAGCGGTTCGCCGGAATTTCCGTTGAATTTGGCGGCTCTATAGCAGGACCCGGGCGCGGGCGGCAAGCCGCCACAATTGACCCGCATCAATGCCGCAGGGCATTGTTTCGGCCCTATCGCTATTCAGTTTCGCGGGCAATCCGGGCGTCAATGAGCTTGGGGCGTTCAGGAACGCGCCGCAAAGGCTGGCAATATGGACCCCACAGGCCGTCGACCGAACGGTGGGCGGCCTTCGCAATAGTGCTCGACCTTGGCGAACGGCCTCCGACGTCGCCATACGGGCAGCCAGCCTCTTCATTCTGGGAATAGAGACGATGGAAAGACAGGAATTCCGAGCTGCCGGATCTCTCGCGGCGGTGTTCTCCGTCAGGCTTCTCGGCCTGTTCATGATCTATCCGGTGTTTGCCGCCTATGCCAGCAACCTGTCGGGCGCAAACCCCTACCTGATCGGGGAGGCGCTGGGCATCTATGGGCTGAGCCAGGGGCTGCTGCAGATTCCCTTCGGTCTATTGTCCGATAGGGTGGGACGCAAAGTCATGATTGTCATCGGGCTGATCCTGTTCGGGATCGGCAGCGCGGTGGCGGCAGTCTCCACCTCGATCAGCGGCGTCATCATCGGCCGCGCGCTGCAGGGCTCTGGTGCCATCGGCTCCGTGATCCTGGCGCTCGTCGCCGATCTGACGACAGAGGAAAACCGCACCAAGGCGATGGCGCTGGTCGGGATCACCATCGGCGCCTCTTTCATGGTAGCGCTCGTGGCCGGGCCGGTGATTGCGGATTTCGTCGGCGTCAGCGGCATTTTCTGGCTGATGGTGGGGTTGGCGCTGGTCGGCATCGCGATCACCGAGTTTGTCGTCCCCAACCCAGGCCGCGTGCGCGTGCATCGCGATGCCGAGGCCGTGCCGGCATTGATCGGCTCGGTGTTGCGGAACAAGGAGCTTTTACGGCTCGACTTCGGGGTGTTTGCGCTGCACGCCATGCTGACGGCGAACTTCCTGGTGGTACCCGGCCTCATGCGCGGCACGCTGGGCGTACCTGTCCACGATCAGTGGATCGTCTATCTATTGGTGCTTCTGGTTTCGGTTGCCGTGATGGTGCCGGCGATCATCGTCGCCGAGAAGTATCGTCGCATGAAGGGCGTATTCGTGAGTTCGGTTGCCGCACTTGTTGTCAGCTCGATCATGCTCTATCTCGGCGCCGGCAATTTATTTGTCTTGCTGGCCGCGCTCGTCGTCTTCTTCTCGGCCTTCAACGTGATGGAGGCGAGCCTGCCGTCGCTCATCACCAAGGCGGCGCCGCCCGATACCAAGGGCACCGCCATGGGTCTTTATTCGAGCGCGCAGTTCCTCGGCATCTTTGTCGGCGGCGTCATCGGCGGCTGGGCGCATCAGCACGGCGGCAATTCCGCGGTTTTTGCGCTGACGGCGGCGATTGCGCTGTTGTGGCTGCTCGCGGCGGCCACTATGGCGCAACCAAGCTATCTGACGACGCGGCTGGTCTCGATAGCTAACGGCCAGGCCGGCGACGCCGAGAGCCTCGCCGCCAAGCTGCGGCAGGTGCCGGGCGTAGCCGAGGCCGTGGTAATCGCCGAGGAACAGCTCGCCTATCTGAAGGTGGATTCCAAACACTTCGACGCCGCCATGGCGGAGTCTTTGGCCAACGCGCCTTGATCCTGTCCAACGGAAGGCCTCGATGCGGCGGCGGGCGAAGCTGCAATTCGAGAGCGGATGAGGTTACAATCGCTGAGTGCGAGCCGCGAGCGATTGACCAAAACAAGGGGTGTCAGCAATGTGCGCGCAATGTCGTGAATTTGCACCGGGCCGTCGCGAGTTTCTCTCTCTTTTGACGGCGAGCATCGCCGCAACCACGCTTGGCGCGCCTTATGCTTTTGCGGCCGGCGCTACGACGAGCGTTACAGCGGATGAAGCGCTGGCAAAACTGAAAGTCGGTAACGAGAAATTCGTCAGCGCTCCGCAGCTCTGTGCGGCTGACCTTTCAAAGCAACGCGAACATGTAGCCAAGGCGCAAACGCCATGGGCGACGATTATCACCTGCTCCGACAGCCGCGTTCCACCTGAGCTGCTGTTTGGCGGGCTTGGTGTAGGCGAACTCTTTGTCGCCCGAAACGCGGGCAACATGGTTGATACGGCGACAATGGGAACGATCGAATACGGCGCCGAACATCTTGGCATTCCCCTGGTTGTCGTCATGGGTCATGAAAGATGCGGGGCAGTTGCTGCCGCCTGCGAAGTTGTTGAGAAGCATACCAAGCTTCCAGGCTCTATAGGTCCCATGGTCAATGCGATCGTCCCTGCCGCGAAAGCTGTTCGCGGCAAGCCCGGCGATTTTGTGGACAATACAGTTCGCGAAAGTGCGAAACGAACAGCAATGAAAGTGGCCAGCAAAAGCCCAATTGTTTCGCATCTCATCAAAGAAAACAAAGTCAAGGTATTGGCGGCACGTTACGATCTTGACAATGGCCGCGTTGAGTTTCTGACCTGATGACGGCCAGCGTCCGGCGCGCTGTAACGATGGTGCGCTGACGAAGCTGCATTCGGGGAGCGTAACCGGTCCCTAAGGCGGGAGCAGGGCGGTAAAAAGGTTCCCCTGATCTTGGCTTCCGTCGCGGAGTTCGGGAGGTTTGGTGGGGTCGTTCTCAGTGGGTTTGCATTGGTCAAACCGGCAGACGCGGTTGCGGCCCGCGCACTTGGCCGCATAAAGCGCGACATCGGCCTGCTTCAGGAGTTCATCAACGCCGCTCATGTCAGCGTCGCCGGCGCTGGCGCCGATGCTGATCGTGACCGACAGGCGGCATCCCTCGACATTTATAGCGCCGTCGGCAACGAGCTGCCTGAGCCGTTCGGCGGCGGTGAGCGCGCTGTCGAGCGTCGCTTCCGGCAATATCAAAGCGAACTCTTCTCCACCCAACCGTCCGGCGACGTCCGACGTGCGTTTGTTGTTCTGAAGAACCTCGGCCACCGACTTGATGACGTCATCGCCGACATCGTGACCATATTTGTCGTTGATCGACTTGAACAGGTCGATGTCGATCATCAGCAATGCCAGCGGCCGACCGTAGCGGCGGAAGCGGGACCATTCGCTCTCCGCAAGCACAAGAAAATGCCGTCGATTGTTCAGGCCGGTCATGCCATCGACCGAAGCGAGCCGCTCGAGCGCTTCGGCCTCATGGGCGAGCTCGCTGACGTTGCCGTAAGTCAAGAGCCGGCCGCCGTTCGGTAGCGCCTTGCATCTGAACTGGATGACCTCGCCATTGGCAAGCTCGATGTTGAGCGGCCGGTCCTCGCCGGTTCGGATCAAATCCATTTGCTTGGCGACATAATCGCCCAATCGATCGTGCGATACAGCGTAGGCCGCTACGCCGCGGCCGTGATACATCAGCCTGACGAAGCTCTGGCGACTTTCGGCCAGCTCATCCGGCACCCGCCAAAAGCGACGGAACGCGCGGTTGATGAACTGGACCCGGCGTTCCGGATCGAGCACGACGATGCCGTAGTTCAAATCGTCGACGATGGCGCGCAAGGCAACGACTTGCGCCGCCATGGCGGCGGTCTCGGAGCTGCGGTCTTGTCCGCCATCTGTTGAACGGAGCGTGATCTTCATGCCGGAACTTTGTCGAGCAACGCCGCCTCGATCATTTAGGACGGAACTCAGCACCAAATGATTGCGCCGATCGGCAAACTTCTAACGGCTGTGTTCCTCCGTAAAACTACTGATATCGCCGGCGGCGCCGACAAGGGCCGCGCAAGCGGCCTACGGCCGCCAAGTCATGCGATGCAACGGCTTGCCGGAGACCGGATTGACGCCTTCGCCGCTGACGACAAAGCCTTCTCTGCCGTAGAAGCGGATGGCGCGGGCATTGTCGGTGTTGACGTCGAGATCGAGGCCCGTCGGCGAGAGGCGCTTGGTCTCGGCGATCAGCGCCGTGGCGACGCCCGATCCCCAGTGCTGCGGCGCCACCACGAGCTGGTCGAGATAGCGCGTGCGCGGGTCGACGGTGACGAAGCCGATCATCTCGCCCGCGGCCTCGGCAATGACGATCTCGGCCGATGCCACCAGTTCGTTGCGCCAGCGCTCGCGCCACCAGTCAAGCCGCGCGACAAAATCGAGCTGCGAATAGGCAGCCTGCCAGCTCCGCAGCCAGAGCGCGATGGCGGCGGCCTCGTCGCGCGTTTCGTAGCGGCGTAGCCGCACGCCTCAGCGCTCCGTCAATTTCAGCTCGATGCGGCGATTGCGGCTGAACGCCTCCTCGGTGGTGCCGGGGTCGATCGGCTGGAACTCGCCGAAGCCGGCGGCGACCAGGCGCTGCGGCGACACGCCCTTGCCGATCAAATATTGCACCACGGAGATGGCGCGGGCGGCGGACAATTCCCAGTTGGTCTTGAACGGCGAGGTGGCGGAGAGCTGCCGGGTGTCGGTGTGGCCGTCGACGCGCAGCACCCAGTTGATCTCCGAGGGAATCTGTTTTTCCAGTTCGAGCAGGGCGGCGGCGAGCTTGTCGAGCTCGGCGCGGCCTTCCGGCCGCAGCACCGCCGCGCCCGAGTCGAAGAAGACTTCCGATTGGAAAACGAAGCGGTCGCCGACGACGCGGATGTCGGGCCGGTTGCCGAGGATTTCGCGCAGCTTGCCGAAGAAATCCGAACGGTAGCGCGACAATTCCTGCACCCGCTGCGCCAGCGCGACGTTCAAGCGCTGGCCGAGGTCGGCGATGTGCAGCTGGGCGTCTTTTTCCTTTTTCTCCGTGGCGCCGAGCGCGTCTTCGAGCGCGGCGATCTGCCGGCGCAGCGCGCCGATCTGCTGATTGAGGTTTTCGATCTGGGCGATGGCGCGCGCGGTCGCCGCCTTCTGCAGATCGATCTGCGTGTTGAGCGCATTGACCTGGCCGGGCCCCGGACCGGCGTTCTGGCTTTCGGCGGCCCCGCGCAGGCGGTCGCGTTCGCCCGCGGCCGCCGACAGCGAGGCGCGCAACTGCGCCACCTCCTCCTCGAGACTGACTTTGCCGGTCCGCTCCAGCGACAGCAGGTCGGAGAGCCGCGAGATCTGGGCGTTGAGCCGCGCCAGCGCGGTGTCCTTGCCGGCGACTTCCTGCGACAGAAAGAACTGCGCCACCATGAACACGGTGAGCAAAAAGATGATCGACAGGATCAGCGTCGACAGGGCGTCGACGAAGCCCGGCCAGTAATTCATGCCGCTGTCGCGGCGGCTGCGGGGAAGCGCCATGAGTTGCGCCTATCTCATCGTCATTCAGTCGACCGATGCGCGCGACAGGATTTCCATGAGGCGGCGGATGTCGTTGTTGAGCCTGGTCTGCGCGTCGGCCCAGTCGCGGATCATCTGTTGCTCGGCGCGCATGTGCTGCACCAGGCCCTGGATCGCTTCGGCGAGACTGGCCATTGCCGCCGTGGTCGCCTTGCCCGACCCGGCGTCGTCGATCGACAGCCGCAGCCGGTCGAGCGTGTCCATGATGCCGGCGGGCAGCGCCGCGGCGCTGGCGCCCTCGGCGCCGAGGTCCTGCACCGTGGTCGCCAGCCAATCCTCGAAATTGGTATAGAAGCGGTTCTGCGCCTGGCTCGTCTGCAGATCGAGAAAGCCGAGGATGAGCGAGCCGGCCAATCCGAACAGCGACGACGAGAACGAGATGCCCATGCCGCCGAGCGGCGCGGCGAGGCCCTCCTTCAGCGTATTGAACACCGTATCGGCGTCGCCGCCGACATTGAGGTTGTTGATGATGCCGCCGACCGAGCCGACGGTCTCGATCAGGCCCCAGAAGGTGCCGAGCAGCCCGAGGAAGACCAGGAGCCCGGTCAGATAGCGGGAGATATCGCGCGCCTCGTCGAGCCGCGTCCCCAGCGAGTCGAGGAAGGCGCGCATGGTTTGCGCCGAGATGGCGACGCGGCCGACCCGCTCGCCGCCGAGCATGGCGGCGATCGGAGCGAGCAGCGTCGGCTCGCGCGCAACCGCAAGGCCCGGATCGGCGCGGCGGAAGCTGTTGACCCAGGCGACTTCCGGAAACAGCCGGATGACGCGATGGAACGACAGGATGATGCCGATGACGAGAACGCCGAGGATCAAGCCGTTGAGCCAGGGATTGGCCATGAAGGCGTTGAGGATCTGATGCTGCAGCACGAAGGCGATCAGCGCGCACAGGATCAGGAACACCAGCATCCGCACCAGAAAGATGCGGGGCGAGCCGAGCTTGACTTCGAGGGTGGTGCTGGCCATCGGCTTTAGCTTAGCGCCTTAAGATTCGCGGCAATATGGCATAGCGGGGCGTTAAGAAAAACGCATGATTTCCCGTTGCCGCACGCGCAACCGGAAATTCCCGCAAGGTGCGACCTGCGGCACGATTTGCGGCAGGGTGATGGCGGAACCCGCGGCCAAACGCCTGCAACTCACGGCGTTGCCGCCAGCTTGGCGGCTGCTTTGGCGGCTTCCTTTTCGGCCTCTTTGCCGGCCTCCTTGAGCAGCCGCAACAGCTCGTGGTGCATCGTATCGTTGCCGGCGGCGACCTGGCCTTTCGCCAGGACGGCGTCGCCGCCGTCGAGATCGGTGACGAAGCCGCCGGCCTCGCGCACGAGCAGCATGCCGGCGGCGAGGTCCCAGGGCGACAGGTCGCGCTCCCAGTAAGCGTCGAGCCGGCCGGCGGCGACCCAGGCCAGATCGAGCGTGGCGGCGCCGTAGCGGCGCAGCCCGGCGAAGTGCTGCTGCGCGGCGGCGATCTCATGGCGGGCGAGCGCCAGGTCGCCGCGCCCGTAATGCGGCAGGCCGCAGGCCACCACCGCCTCGGCCAAGCGCTGCCGCGCGGCGACGCGGATGCGCCGGTCGTTGAGAAAGGCGCCCTTGCCGCGTTCGGCGACGAACAGCTCGTCGTTCGCCGGGTTGAAAGTCAGCGCCGCGACAATGGCGCCGTTTCGCTCGAGCGCGATCGACACGGCGAAGTGCGGAATGCCGTGCAGAAAATTGGTGGTACCGTCGAGCGGATCGACGATCCAGCGATGACTTGTGTCGGTGCCGGCGCGGGCGCCGCCTTCCTCGCCGAGGAAGCCGTAATCCGGCCGCGCCTTGGCGAGCTCCTCGCGCACGATCTCTTCGGCGCGGCGGTCGGCGGCGGTGACGAAATTGCGCGGCCCCTTCAGCGACACCTGCAGGTTCTCGACCTCGCCGAGATCGCGCTTGAGGCTGCGCCCGGCGCGATAGGCGGCCTTGATCATGACGTTGAGGACGGCGGAGTGATGCGGCATGGGGGCCTGCGGTACGGTGCAATCTGCCGCCGCGTCAAGTGCGCGGCGTTTTCATCCTCCCCCACGCAAGTGGGGGAGGGGGCATAGGCGGCCTTCGGCCGCCGTACTTAGTAAAACAACGCCGACGCAAAGCGTCGGCTATGGTGAGGGGCGTTGCGGCCTGGCTCAGACTCGCGGCCAGGCCCCTTACCCTCGTCATTGCGAGCGAAGCGAAGCAATCCAGTCTTTTGAGCCACAAGGCTCTGGATTGCTTCGTCGCTTCGCTCCTCGCAATGACGAAATAAAAATCCGTTCTCGCGACGCGCTGCGCCCGAGGCTTGCAAACCACGAAGATGATTCGCCTCCCTCATCGCATGATCCCGAAAAGTGGTGTCCGGTTTTCGGACCAGATCATGCGCAAGAAAGAGGGGAGCGGAGCGCCGAGAGGCGCATCCAACCAATGTCCGCGCCACACCGGCAGACGTTGCCGCCTGCCAATGCGCGGGGCGCGGAAGCGCGCCAAAAGTCGGGGCGCGCTCGCCTTCCGGCGCTCCACTGCGGCACTCGCCAAGGCTTTGACCCCTTGGCTCAGCTCCAGGCCATGCTTCCTGGGACGCGGTCCAGGCGGGCGTTACCCGCCCTTATCCTGTCCCAGTCCAGGGACTGCACCTCCCGCACCGGCCGTAGTACCGGCGTGAATGATGCCCGAAGCCGCCCGAGTGCGGGGTTACGAGCCCCGCCCGCGGGAACCGCTCCCGCTCCGCCGTCGGTACGTCACCGGTGACGCCCTCGATGAGCGAGATTCGCTAAATGTAACCGAACACGAGACTCTTGTCAATAGAAGTGTGACGCACTAGCGCGTCATGGTCGGGCATAGCCATTCGAAGAATGGCGTCGCTTCACTCGCCTATGTCCCGGCCATCCACGCCTTTACGGCCCGGTCGCTTGCAAAAGACGTGGATGCCCGCCACGAGGGCGGGCATGACGATCAGGAAGCCCGTGGTTCCGCGCAAAGCGCGGCAGCGCGCCGGTTTAAAGCCTGGGGATACGCTCCGCTATTGCATGACGGAGGAGGGCGTCTTGCTCGACAAGGCCCCGGCGAACGAGGCGGACGATCCATTTGCAACCTTCTCCGAGTGGTCCAATGAGGCCGACGAGAACAGCCTCGAGCCGCGTCACCGAAGTGCTGCGCGGCAAGAAGGGGCTGAACATGGCGATGGTGCAGCGGCTGCGGGCGCGTTTCCACGTTCCGGCCGATCTCTGCTGTTGCCGCCGGTGAAGACAACGCCGTCGCGGCGCTTGGCCGAGCGCGTGGCGGCTTGATCGAGGTCTGGCCTGGACCGAGCGATACGATGGCAACGTCGTCGGAAATCGAGACGAATGGCAAGTCACGACACTGAAGCAGCAACAACGTAGTAAGCGCAGATGCGTAAATAGGGATTAGGGATAGGGACTTTCTTTCGACTCACGCGAAATCATCAATACTGAACCAATGCTCCGCCAGCGCCACATCTCCTGGCGCCTTCGCTTTCGATCCCGCAGCCTTCGTCATATAATCTTGCGCCGCATTCACTAGCCAAAGCGGGTACTCTTGAGCGAACCGAAGAATCTCATTTGCGATTGCATTGCCAATGATCTGCTTACGAGGGTCTTGCCCCCAATGAGATTCTTCGACGGTTACGTCCATCTTGTAGGCGCGTCTGAGAAGCGGCAGTGCCATTTTCCATTTTGAAGCATCGTGAAGCGCCTGACGTACAATACTGTTGGCACATATTCTCATCACGCCTGCATCGGGTCCGCTATAGTCAGGCAATAACAAATTAAGAATGTGATCCGAATTTGGGTAACCCGCTCGTGCGGCCAACGCAGCAACAAGAGGTGGTCCCACTTGGTGAGACAGCCGGCTAAGGTGGATTCGCCGATGCAGAGGATGATCCACCATGAGGACGCGGAGACGGTTTTCGGCTGAGTTCAAAGCCAAGGTGGCGCTTGAGGCGATCA
>Ga0208937_1000602_pt1 | contig 25019 bp, 14 predicted proteins | sample June2015DPH_11_5_FD_184705 | JGI IMG/M metagenome (GOLD analysis project Ga0208937, IMG submission 184705) | Peatland microbial communities from SPRUCE experiment site at the Marcell Experimental Forest, Minnesota, USA - June2015DPH_11_40... | ecosystem: Environmental > Terrestrial > Soil >...
ACCCCTGTTTACGCTTCGCTAGGCACCTCGCGGTATCCAGCGCAAAACTCGGGGCCGAGCGGGTCGCTAGCCCTTTCTCGTGAGACTCTTGCATTCTCTGCTTCATGCCGGTTTATCCCGGCGCACGAATTTTCATTTTGGCATCCCGGCGCTGCCACAGTATACACCCAGTTGCCTTCTTTCCAGCCCCGCGGCTCGTGTTTGTGTCAAGCCCCATTAGAAATGTCCCCATTCTTATCTCAGCGTCCCCTTTTTGTCTTTGTTTTTCTCGTTCTTCGTCTATCCTTAGTTCTTGTCTTTTGTTCTCTTTCGGGTTGTTGCGGAGGTTGAACCAGGTCGTTGGCCTCGGCTTCCGGACGTTGCGAGCACGCCCCACAAGGACTAGGCGAGATCGAAGTACATGCGATAAGGGAATCCTTGCCCCATCTCGTAGAAGGGCACGAACGCTCCCCACTCGGGCCTGAAGATGTTCTTCGGCTGGGCTGCTACCCGGAAATGCAGCCGGTCCCCAACGCGGGTAATCCCGAGATCTCCCCCGCCGGGCACGCTGGTCAGCCGCTGGGTGTAGCGTCCATCCTGGACCAAGACCACCGGGCCGTACATCAAGGCAACTCGGTGCCGATGCTGTTTGTCAATCGGTACAAAGCGGAGTCGCATCGGTATTTGAATCGCGACGCGATCACCCGCATTCCACGCCCGCTCGATGGTTGCCCACGATCCGGGGTTGGCCGGCACGTCGAGCTTGTTGCCGTTTACACTCACCGTCGCCCCCTGCGACCATCCGGGCACTCTCAATCCAAGCTTAAACGAGACGCTCTTTTGTGGGCGGACGGTCAGCGTGACGGTATCCGATTCCGGGTAGGCCGTCTCCTGTTCGATCTGGATCTCGTGTCCGTCGAGGTTCCAGGTCGCCGTAGAGGGCACAAACAAGTTGACGCACAAACAGCGCTCGCCTTGGAAATAGATGATGTTGTGATAGTCCGCCACCGCCTGAATGTACGTGCCGGAGCAGCAAGGGTAGGGGTCCCAGTAATAGTCCTTGCGCGCTGAAGCGATGGGCGTGTCGGAGCCGAGCAGGTAATCCGAATAGTAGAAGGTCTTCCCTCCGGAGGCCATCGGCAGCGCCGCGCCGATTCCGTTGTAGAGCAGCTTCTCCATCCAGTCCCCATACCGGGCTTCACCGGTGAACTCGATCAAGTAGCGCCCCAGCTTGAAGACCGCCCACGCCCCGCAGGGGGTCTCAAACGTGTTCGCCTCTCGTTCCAGTGACCTGCCGAGTTCCCCGTCCGGCGCTACCAGTCTTTCCGCTGGGCCGTAACCGCCTGTGGCGTAGCATTGCACCTCTTGAAAGTGGTCGTAGGCGTGTACGAGGGTCTGCAAATACTCGGGCTCGCCGGTAAGGGCGTAAGTCATGGCAGCGCTGCTCAGGGTGTTGACGTGGCTGTAAGCATGGAGGCGGGCCGGCTCGAGTGGCGCCTTCCCGCTGAACATTCCCCAGTAGTGGTCGTAGCGCCACATGTCACCGAACGTTTTGTAAGTGCTGTTTCCGGTCGAGCGGTAGGCGCGATAAAGATTCTCGGATAGTGTGTACCACTCAGGAGAGATGCCCTGAAAGTCGTCCGCGGTGGCCGCCTTTCGAGTGCGGTCGAGGCTCCGCATAGCCCAATCGGTGATTCTCTCCAGCACCGGGAGTGAATCCTTCTCGCCGCCGTACTCATAAAGATCCACCAAGCCACATACCAGCTTGTCCCAGGCGTAGTGAGAGAATCTCAACTCCTGCGCCCCGGTAGGATAGTAGGGCGTACCGTCCGGCTCGATCGTCTTCGCCCATTCGCGCATCAGACGGACGGCCTTGGCGCGGATTGCCGTGTCGCCTGTGGCTTTGTACAGTCGCGCCATGCCGCTCAGCCATTGGCCAAAGACCATCCCGGTGTCTTCCGAACCCCAGGCGCCCATGTCGTTCCCGGGGGCCGGCGTGCCGACTCTCTTGCGGAAGCCTTTCAGGATGTCGTCGTCCGGGAGATTGTAGAAGTAGTCTCGCGTGGCACCATACTGTGTCTTCAACATGCCCTCCCCGAGACGCACTCCCTGGTAGTTGAACGGCGTCAGGAACACTCGCGGCTCCGAAGCGCTGGATGGAGGCCCGGTCTGGGGCTCAAAGGCACGCAACGCATAGGGAGCCAGGGGAGCCCCCACCAAGAGGTTCAGGAACTGTCTTCTGCTGGAAATGTAGTCCATGGATAACCCCCAATTCGTGAATCGAATCACCCGCGCCGGTCTCGCGGTGTTCATATTCTTGACAGGTTGGTGAAAACCCCCCGGTGGTTGTCGTTCTGAGGAGTCCCGATCTGATCGGGGCGACGAGGAATCTCGCAAGTGGTTGACGATACAGAAAACCAGATCCTTCGCGGAGTCTACCCAGAGAGTTGTTCGCAAAGGGCTCAGGATGACATGCTCGGAACGTTTCGCAGCAACCTATGGTTCACCTCATCTTCCCCTTACCACTCGGGGGTCCGCCAACTCAGGCTCAAAGCTATACCTTCTCGGATGGGTCGTCAATGAGGCGGTGTCCGGCTGTTCCAGCTTCGTGAGAGCTTTCTGTTTCAGCACATACGAAATGTGCCTGGGACGCGCCACCGAGCATGAGAATGGTCCATGTGATTCCCCCTGTCGCGGCAAGAGGGAGGGGTCAGTTGTATCTTCCTGCTGCGCGACTCGCAGTCTCTTTGCAGCGCAGGGGAAAAAGAGTATCTTCGAGGGTGCCCGGACCCGCCCCGCCTTGCGCTGGCATCTACGCCGGAAGGCGGCGATTATCTTGAGGAGAACGAATATGCGCACAATGGTAAAGATCATCTTGGCATTATGCATCTCAATGAGTGCCGCCTACGGCAAAGTCGTGGTGTTTTGGCAGGACGGGTTTCCTACCGTGGAAAGCCAGCCAGTTCCCCAAGAGACCCTGCGGAAAGCTCTGGACGGGCTGCAGCCGGAGTTCGCGAGTCTCGATGAGTTGAACAAGCAAGAGACCCTCCGCGAGGCGGAGTTGCTGGTTCTCCCGTATGGCTCCGCCGTTCCGGCCAACGCTTGGGCTGCGGTCCTGAAGTATCTACAAAGCGGCGGAAATCTGCTCGTGCTAGGGGGCCGGCCTCTGACCATCCCCGTGCGGAAGGAAGCTGGTGAGTTCATCGCGGACCGAGCTGAGACAGCTTACTCTCGCCAGATCGGCGTCGAACACACCTATGAGGCGCCGCTGCGGGCCGGGCTGAAGTTCGCGTGGAAGGATGCCACGTTCAGCGGTGGCGACGTCCAGGAGAAGCGCGTCTTTGTGATCGAGAGTGTGAGCCGCGGCTTGGGCTACCTCCAGAACTCCGCCGGCGAGCGCCTGGCGGCGCCGGTCGTCGCCACGGACTTCACCCGTCTGGAAGGTGAAGCCAAGGGATTGTTGGGCGCACGCGTCGTGATGCTCGGCTTCGAACCCGCGCCCGGATACTGGTCCTCACCGGGGGCTCTCGCGGTGGTCCGTCAGGCCGCTGACTACGCCCGCCAGGGTGCAACGGTCTTTCGCGTCGAGATGCAAAACGCCACGGTGCTTGCGGGCGAGATTCCTCAGCTTGTCGTCCGACTCAACAATGTGCGCAGGCAGCACCTCGGCCAGGAGCAATCGGGAAGGGTGCGCATCGAGCTGCTGGCGGGTGGCCAGGTTCTCGCCTCACGGCAAGTGAACTGTGCCGGCGATGCCGTGACCGAGCCGGTGGCGTTTGAGGATCAGAAAACGCTGGCGCCGGGATTGTACGAAGTTCGCAGCACCTATGAAGACGCCGGCAAGCCGCGCGAATTCTATCAAACCGGCTTCTGGGTCCGTGACGACCGACTGTTGCACTCTGGGCCCGGGTACGGCGTGAAGGGCGATTTCTTGACAAAAGACGGCGTCCCCTTTTTCCCCTTCGGCACCAACTATTTCACCACGGAGCACTACGGTTGGGGATTTCATGGCGCGGGCAACGCCTGGGTGTGGGAGCGTGACTTCACCGAAATGGAGCAACACGCTATCAGCTTCATTCGCACGGGCGTATGGCTGGATTACCTGGAAATCCTTGACGGCTCGACCGGCGAAGTGAAGGAGCGCTTTCTGCGCAGTTTGGAGGCGTTTCTCCTTTCCGCGGCGCGTCATCACATTCATGTCAATTTCACTTTCTGCGCCTTTGACCCGCAGACCCTCATGCGCGATCCCCACCAGGAATCGCTCCTCACCGGTCCAGGGACAAATCCCTACACGGATCCCATCGCCATCCGCGCGCAGCAGAACTACATGCTTTCAATCGTCCGGCGCTTCAAGGACGTGCCGCACCTGAGCTGGGACCTGATCAACGAGCCGAGTTTTTCGAATCCCAAACGGCTGTGGCGGGGCAACACGCCCAATAACGATCCGACCGAGCTTGCCGCGTGGCGTGCCTGGTTGCGCGAGAAATACGGGACGCTGGATGAGCTGGCACGCGCCTGGAACGTGACGCCGGAGGAGTTGGGGAGCTTTGAAAGCCTTCCCTTGCCGGAGCGCGATGACCTCGACTTCGCGCGCTACGGCAATCCGCGCCTGGTGCGGGCCGTCGATTACAACCTGTTCGCGCAGGAGATGTTTCGCCGCTGGGTGGGCAAGATGGTGGCTGCCATCCGCTCGACGGGCAGTCGTCAACTCACGGACGTCGGCCAGGATGAGGGAGGCGTCACCGATCGCGTGCTGAACCAATTCTATGCCGACGCCGGTGTCGATTTTACCGTGAATCACACCTATTGGCGGGATGACGCGCTACTCTGGGATTCCGTCGTCGCCAAGCGCGTGGGAGTTCCGAACTTCGTTGGCGAGACGGGTTACCAGCCCGTCTGGCGGCCGGACGGCGTGCCGCGCTACGACGAGCTGACGGCCTTTGGGCTGGTCGAGCGCAAGTGGGCGCTGGGCTTCGCCGCTGCTAACAGCGGCTCACTGCAATGGGAATGGCTGACAGGCGGCGACTTCGGCATCAAACGCAGCGACGGTTCGAACAAGATCTGGGAAGACGCTATGCATGAAATGGCCAGCTTTGCCGGCAAGGCCGCGCCCTACGCCACGGGACTGAAGTTGCCGGAAGTCGCGATGGTACTGCCGCAATCGCTCCAGCTTTCGGTGTTCAACTCCGCCGCGCTCGAAGCCCAGCAAAACTGTGTGCGTGCGCTCTACCACTACGCACGCGCCTCGGCGTATGCCGTGGGCGAGTATCAGACTCAATTGCTCGGCAACCCCAAGCTCATCTTGCTGCCGTCCCCCTGGACGCTCCATGAGCAGGCTTGGCAAGCCATCCTGGCGAAAGTCCGCGCCGGCGCCACACTGCTGGTCAGCGGGGCTTTCGATGACGATGAGCATTTTCATCCCACCGCGCGTGCAAGCCAACTGGGACTCGATCTCCATCCCGGCTTGCTCACCACGCGCGAAAACCTCATCACCTGGCCGGGAGGAAGAGCGGTGTTGAGTTTTTCCGGGGAGAAAACGACATTTCTGGAACGAACTCTCCTGCCCAATGACCAGACAATCCTTGAGAAAACCCTGGGCAAAGGCCGAATGCTGCTCGTGCCCTTGCCGTTCGAACTCAATGACAACCTCAAGGCCATCGGCGACCTTTATCGCTATGCTCTGCAAGTGGCCAACGTCGCAGATGCTTACTCCACCCAATTAATCGATCCCGGCATGCTCATCTGCCCCACGCAATTCGACCACGCCACGCTCTATGTGCTGGCTTCCGAATCGTCGGCGTCGGAAATGTCATTCCGGGATACAAGGAGTGGAAAGGTTTTTGCCGGCAGGCTTGAGCCCGGGCGGGCGGCTCTGCTGCTGGTGAGCGATCAGGGAGAATTGTTGGCAAGCTACAACTGGTGAGCGCGGGAGCCGTAGCGCACAGTTAGGCGCGGGAGCGCAATAATACTCTGAAGCCCCTGGGTGGGGGTTCCTCTCCACCGCAGTGCCTCAACCCTCGTACAACAGGTCACATTTCGAAGTTGGGAAATCACTCAGAACACACAAGCTGCGGCCAGGACCCTCGCCACGGCCCTGTCCACTTCAATTTCTCGGATCCTTCCTTCGCGCACCTGATCGATCAGCGTGCCGAAGACTGGGGCAATCGAGTGTGCGCGACTATACCGTGGGCCTCAACACCGTCCCCTTCCTCCCGGGGCAGGGAAGTCGCGAACAATTAGAACCGTTTCGGTGGTATTCAATCCGAGGCCGACGACATGCAGCTTGTTCTTCCGCAAGCGCGTCCTCGCTCGAGCAGCATAAGGGCAGACACTCCACCCTTCTTCGGCATACCTGAAGGTACTGGACAGCTTTGTTGGAGAGGGGCGGTGCCGGCCATAAACATCGGGGCAGCTCAGGGCGGGTGGAATGGCCTTGAAAGCTCCTGCATGGGTGTGTCACGTGGCCTGCTCCGCGGGTTCGGGCAGGTCACCCGAGTGGGGACGGGGCCATGCCTCTCTGGCAAGAAATCACGCAGGGACAGGGTTCTGTCTGACAACTGACCCGCCGCGGCGGGACCACGGACGGCCCTGGGCCCCTGCCTTCGCTGCGAGGCAGCGGGAGCGCGCTTTTGCACAGGCGTGTCTGATAATATTTTCCGCCGGAAGCCATTAGTTAACATAATATATTTTCCGAAAAACGCGCGGCGTTTTCCACAAAATCCAGGCGCTGCCGCCACACTCGAGGGGTCCAGGACTCAGGGAAAAAGCCCACTCCTGTCGACCATTTGTGGGGTATTGGGTGAAACGAGAAACTGGAAACTGGAAATCAGAAACTGGAAATTGGAAACTGGAAAATAAGCCCGACAGTCTCCAGTTTCTGCTCTATGGAACCAGGGACTAGAAATCACGAACCAGGAAATAACGCTGCCAGCTTCCAGTTTCTAATTTCCAATTTCCAGTTTTCGATTTCCAGTTTCTGCCTTGCGGTTCCTCGCCTCTGTCAGGCGCGCTCTCCGCACTTTTCGCTTTCCGCAGCAGACGGGATGTGCTAATTTCATTGGGATTGTCGGCGCGTCGACATAAAATGCCTCTTCGTGAGACGGAAGCCATTGTTCTAAGGACCTACCGGTTAGCGGAAGCTGACAAGATCGCTTCGCTTTTCACACGTCAAATGGGGCGCCTGCGGGCGGTGGCTACGGGAGCTCGCCGGACTAAGAGCCGTTATGGGGCCGCGCTGGAGCCCCTGAGCCACGTTCGGGTGCTCATCTTCGAGCGAGAAAACCGCGACCTGCTGCGGATGAATTCCGCCGAGCTGATTGAGTCCTTCTTCGATATGCAAAAAGACTATCGGATTCAACTGGCAGCCCAATACGTCGCGGAAGTGGCCGAACGCATGATCCCGGAAAGGGAAGTGAACGAGCGCCTGTTTCGGCTGTTCCTGGCGGTGCTTCGCAGCTTGAAGCACTCGGGGGAGGTGAACCGGCCGCTTCTCTACTTCGACTACTGGCTGCTGCGCTTGGCAGGCTTTTTGCCGGATTTCGAGCGCTGCCAGAATTGTGGCCGGGCGCTTGGCGATGAAGGCGGGTATTACGGGCCTGGGTCCGAGGGTTTGAGCTGTGAGACGTGCCGAACGGGCGCGATCGGCCAAGCAATATCCTCCCAAGTGATTGCCGCCATGCGCGCCGGTTGCCAGAGGCCGCTGGAGCGCTGGATCGGCGAGGATAAGGCGCCGCCGGGCTGCCGCGAGGCCCGCATGTTCCTCGAGGAGTTGATCGAAGCCCACGCGGAACGAAAACTGGTGACGCGTGCGATGATGGAGGAGGCGGTCTGAAGAAGCCATCAGCGGTCAGCCGTCAGCTTTCAGCAAGACCGCGCGAACTGATAACTGAAAACTGATAACTGACAACTGATAACTGATAGCTGACGGCTGATAGCCTCAAGATTTATGGCACAAAACCGGAGGAAGTCCATAAAGCAAAAAACGTCTCCACTTACCTTCCAGGACATGCTCTTCCGCCTCAGTGAGTTCTGGGCGCAACAGGGTTGTGTTGTGGCATTGCCTTACGACCTGGAGGTGGGGGCGGGCACGATGTGTCCCGAGACCTTTTTTCGCGTCCTGGGGCCACAGCCCTGGCGCGTGGCCTACGTGCAGCCCTCGCGGCGCCCCGCCGATGGCCGCTATGGCGAAAATCCCAACCGCTTGCTCAAGCACACGCAGATGCAGGTCATCCTGAAGCCGCCGCCCGCGAATATCCAAGACATGTATCTAGAAAGCCTGGGAGCGCTGGGAATCGACATCCGGCATCACGACATCCGCTTCGAGGAAGACAACTGGGAAGCACCCACCCTGGGCGCCTGGGGCATCGGCTGGCAGATCATGCTGGATGGCCTCGAGATCACCCAGTTCACCTACTTCCAGCAATCCGGCGGCGTGGACCTCGAGCCCATCAGCGTCGAGTTGACTTACGGGCTGGAGCGCATCGCTGCTTTCCTCCAGAACGTCGAGGACGTTTACCAAGTGCACTGGAACGAAACGGTGACCTACGGCGACATGCGGCGTGCCGAAGAGTTGGAGTTCTCCGTGTACGATTTCGAGGCCGCGAATCCTGAGGTCTGCCGCCAACTCTTGGACCTTTACGAAGGCGAAGCCTCGCGCCTGCTGGGCGAGTATTCGCAGGATCTGGGTGCGCGGGGAAGCGATGAGTCGAAACTCGAAAATCGAAAATCGGAACTCGGAGCGAGTTTCGAATTTCGAGTTTCGGATTTCGAACTTCGAGGTTCGAGTAATGCTCATCCTGAGGCGCAACAGTCTCATACTGGAAATACTTCAAGTTGTACTTTAGCTAAAGAACGCTTTCCCCTGCGCAAGGTCTATGACCTCGCCTTGAAGTGCTCGCACCTCTTTAACATCCTCGATGCGCGCGGCGCCATTAGCGTGACGGAACGCGTGGCGCTGATCGCGCGCGTGCGCAAGCTGGCCTGCGAAGTCGCCGCCATCTACCTCGAGCGCCAAGCCGAGGTGGCGGCATGACAGCCGAAACTCGAAACTCGAAACTCGAAACTGGAAGCTCGGTTGTGGTAGAGGAGCAATCGCCAATCGACAATCGGCGATCGAGAATTAGCGTGCCCCTGTTGCTCGAAGTCGGCTGCGAGGAAATCCCTGCGCGCTTCCTGCATGATGCCGAGAAAGGCCTGGGCGAGCGCGTCCAGGCGGCGCTACGCGAGGCCCGGTTGCTGCCTGAGGCATCTGTAGGGGCGCTTCCCGATCAGATCGGGACAGGTCGCGAACCGCCCCTACGAACCTATTCCACTCCACGTCGTCTCGTGATTCATGTCCCCGCGCTCTTGGACCGGCAACCGGACAAGGTTGAGGAGATCCTCGGACCGCCCGTCAGGGTGGCTGTGGACGCGGAAGGAAAATACACCCGGGCAGCAGAGAGCTTCGCCCAGAAAAACTCCGCCCGCCTGGAGGATTTGACTCGCGCCACCACCCCAAAAGGGGAATATCTGGCGCTGCGGAAAACCACCCAGGGACGTTCTGCCCAGAAGATCCTGCCGGAAATCTTGCCCGCAACCATCCTCGGGTTGAGCTTTCCCAAGAGCATGTACTGGACGGAGAAGTCCGACGCGCGCTTCGTGCGGCCCATCCGTTGGGTGCTGGCAATCCTGGGCGAAGGGAAGCAGGCTGAGACGGTCGACTTTGAAATCCTGGGCGTGAAGTCCGGGGATTTCACCTTCGGGCATCGGGCCAAAAGCCGTAAGCCGCAGCGAGTGACGGGCTTCAAGGATTACACAAGGAGATTGGCGCGACAGCATGTAGAAATTGACGCTGCACGTCGGCGGGAACGTGTCATTCAAGAAGCTCAGGCGCTGGTTGAGAAAGCCTCGCTCAAGATCGTCCAGGATGAATGGTTGGCGGATTGGATCGCGAACTCGACCGAGTGGCCGCGGCCTATGCTCGGGAGCTTCGACGAGCGTTTCCTGCATCTGCCGCGCGAAATTCTCATCACGGTCATGCGCGACCACCAGAAGTACTTTGCCGTGGAGGATGGGCAGGGAAACCTGCGACCGCATTTCCTGGCCGTGTTGAATATGGATTCGGATGAGAAGGGCTTGATCCGCCAAGGACACGAGCGTGTGCTTGGGGCACGCTTCACGGACGCCGAGTTCTTCTGGAACGCTGATCAGAAAGTGCCTCTGCGAGACAGGCTGCCGCTGCTCGATAAGGTCACCTACCAAGCTGAGCTTGGTAGCTACGGGGACAAGATTCGGCGCATGAAAGTGATCGCCGAACAGCTCAGCGGCAGCCTCGAAACTCAGGGGGCACTAAAGGCAGGGGAGCGCGCCCGCCTCCTGCGGGCGGCGGAACTATGTAAGTGTGATCTGACCACGCAGATGGTGCAAGAGTTCCCTGAACTCCAGGGCGTCGTGGGGGGGCTCTACGCGAGCGCCCAGGGTGAACCAAAAGAGGTCGCTGAGGCCCTCTACGACCACTACCTTCCACTGGGTGCGGAGGGGAAGTCGCCGAGATCCATTGTCGGAGCGGTGGTCTCTTTGGCGGACAAACTGGATACCGTTGTAAGCGGGTTCGCGGTAGGGCATCAATCGACAAGCTCGGGTGACCCGTTTGCATTGCGTCGACACGGAAATGGGATAATTAAAGTTTTACTTGAATTAAATCTGCCAATTGATTTGGACGAATTGGTGCAAGAGTATCACCGCAGAATCGAACACGGTGGCTGGTTTGGGATTCAGACCTCCGTGCCTTGGGCTAGTGTGTTGATGGAAGTGTCGCGGTTCTTCAGCGAACGCCTGTGCTATTATCTGGAAACGGTCCGCGGCCTGCGGTTTGACAAGGTACGGGCGGTTATTGCTGCCGCGCCTAAACTCGCGGGCATCCCCAGCATAATCCCTATTGACGCTCTCCGCCGAGCGGAAGCGCTCGAAGCGCTACGAGGAAGCGAGGACCTTGAGGCGCTCTGCCAGGCCGCGAAGCGCATCCGCAACATCTTGACAAAGTCGGCCAGCGCAGCCGACTGGCAGACCGGAGAAATTGCAGCGGCTCTGTTGACGGAGCCACAGGAGAAGGAACTGTACGACACCTACGGAAAGATTGCAGCCGAAGTAGAGCGCCTGCGTGCGAGCCGCGACTATCGTCGCGCCCTGGTAGAGATTTCGACGCTGCGTCCGGCGGTAGACCGCTTCTTTGACAAAGTGCTGGTTATGGCGGAGGATCGGGAGACTCGCCAGAACCGGCTGCGCCTTCTGAAAAAGCTGGATGAGCTGTTTTCCGGCATCGCGCATTTTGCGGAAATAGCTCAAGGACAGTGACAAGTGGCGAGCAAGCGAGGTTCAAGCCCAGATCGAGTGTCTGTGAAAACGTCCTTTGACGTCAGAACCGCATGGCATTCCCATCGGGCGTAGGTGCGAGGTTGTGGAGTGCGGCAGCTTGCTGCCGCTTTCCTCCCCGCGAGCTTGCTCGCGGGACTTTCAACCGAGAACACAATTTGCAGCCAGCAAGCTGGCTGGCGGCAAAGCGGCAGCAAGCTGCCGCACTCCAAAGCGGGCTGGGCCCGCAAATGTCGACGCGTCGACATTGGGAAAAAGCGCTCCGACAGCCCGTGAACGATTCGCTTGTGCGCGGGAGGCGATTTGTGGCATGGTGTTTAGTGCGATGAAGGGTAAGCCATGAAGCTGCGATTGCTTGTCGAGTTCGACCCCGAAACCAAACGGTGGTCAGCAGTGTTTCCAGAGTTGCCAGGGTGCGCTTCTGCGGGCGATACGGAGGAAGAAGCAGTGCGCAACGCCAAGGAAGCCCTGGAACTGTGGTTTGAACCTTCCGAAATCAAACCTGCCGAGGGCGCGAAACTGCTGGAAGTGTCGCTCCCGTGAGCCCCCGCTTTCCGACTCTGAGTGCGCCGGTAGTTGAGCCTCCTCCGATGCTTTTTGTCCATTGCAAAAGCGCTGCATTTGCGCCAGAATCTTCGGTTCTTTGCGCGCCAGTCACGGACAGCAGGCTGCGGTCGAGGAGCGACACTGAATCTCCTAGCGCGAATTGGTAACTGCTGACTGGCCGCGTAGGACGGACCATGGACAGCAAAAGAATTTTGAACTTTCAACCTTAAACTTTCAACTGAACTCGAAGGGAGCAATTATGGAGAAGTACGTTTATTTCTTTGGAGGCGGTAAAGCGGATGGCAATGGGGCTATGAAAGATGTCCTGGGAGGCAAGGGCGCCGGCCTGGCGGAAATGACTAACGCGGGTTTGCCCGTGCCTCCGGGATTCACTATTGCCACCTCTGCCTGTCGCCTGAACTTCCAAAACCAAAACAAGACGCCCGATTTCATCCTGCAACAGAAAGACGAAGCCCTGGCGAAACTCGAGAGCTTGCTGGGCCAGAAGCTGGGCGACAAAGAGAACCCCCTGCTGGTTTCGGTGCGCTCGGGCGCCAAGTTTTCCATGCCCGGCATGATGGACACCGTCCTGAACCTGGGCATGAATGATAAGGTCGTCGAGGTGTTCGCCCGCAAGACCCACAACCCTCGTTTTGCCTACGACAGCTACCGGCGATTCATCCAGATGTTTGGCAACGTGGTAATGGAAATCCCCAAGCAAAAGTTCGAGCACGTCTTCGATGGCCAAAAAAAGAAGAAGAAAGTGAAGCTCGACACCCAGCTTACCGCTGAAGACCTGAAGCAGGTGATTGCGGAATACAAGCAGGTGGTTCGCAAGGAAGCCGGCAAGGACTTCCCGCAGGACCCCCAAGTGCAGCTCAACATGGCCATCGAGGCTGTGTTCCGCTCCTGGTACAACCCGCGCGCCCAGACCTACCGTCGCCTGAACAAGATTTCTGACGACCTGGGGACTGCCGTGAACGTCCAGACCATGGTTTTCGGCAACCTGGGCGACACCTCGGGCACCGGCGTAGGGTTCACTCGCGACCCAGCAACAGGAGCCAGAGAGTTCTATGGCGAGTTCTTGATGAACGCCCAGGGTGAAGACGTCGTGGCGGGGGTGCGGACTCCTGTGCCCATCAAGGAACTCGAGAAGATCATGCCGGAGGTTTACAACCAACTCCGTGAATTCACTACCCGGCTCGAGCAGCACTACAAAGATGTCCAAGACTTCGAGTTCACTATCCAGGACGGAAAACTTTACATGCTTCAGACCCGCAACGGAAAGCGCACCGGTCCCGCAGCGGTGAGGATTGCGGTGGAGATGGAGCACGAAGGCCTGCTGACCTCGAAAGAGGCGCTGCTGCGCGTGGAGCCCGAGCAACTCAATCAGTTGCTTCACCCCGTGCTCGACGAATCAAAGCCGTTGAATGTCCTGGTTACGGGGTTGCCGGCGTCCCCGGGCGCGGCAGTTGGGCACGTGGTGTTCACCGCAGACGATGCGGTTGTAGAAGGGAAGACCCAGCCGGTCATCCTGGTGCGCGGCGAGACGGTCCCGGACGATATCCACGGCATGGAAGTGGCGGTTGGTATTCTCACTTCTCGTGGCGGGATGACGTCACACGCCGCCGTGGTGACGCGCGGCATGGGCAAACCTTGCGTTGCAGGTTGCGGCGGAGCGGAAGTGGACGAGAAGAACAAGCTGCTCAAGATCGGAACCACCGTACTCAAGGAAGGTGACTGGATTTCCCTGGACGGATCGACGGGGCGGGTCATTGAGGGCAAGTGCGATCTGGTCGAACCCGATCCGCGAAGTGGGGTTTTTGCCGAGTTCATGAAGTGGGCCGACGAAGAGCGGCAACTTGGCGTGCGCGCCAACGCTGACATCCCACGTGACGCTCTGGCCGCAGTCCGCTTTGGTGCCGAGGGCATAGGGCTCTGCCGTACGGAGCATATGTTCTTCGCCAAGGAGCGGCTGCCTCATGTGCAGCGGATGATTATGGCGTGCAAGGAGACCCAAGATCCCAAGGAAGCTGCCGCTTATGCCAAGGAGCGCCGTGCCGCATTGGCCAAGCTGCTTCCCATGCAGCGCAAGGACTTTCATGGGTTGTTCCAGGCCATGGCGGGTCTGCCCGTCACCATTCGTACCCTCGATCCTCCCCTGCACGAATTCCTTCCCAAGCGCGAAGAGCTGATGGTGGAGATTGCGACCTTGGAAGCGAAGGGCAAAAAGGGTGGCAAGCTTAGCCAACTCAGGAAGTTGCTGGAAGTAGTTGAAGGATTACATGAATTCAATCCCATGCTCGGTTTGCGCGGCTGCAGACTGGGAATCATGTACCCTGAGATTAGTGAAATGCAGGCGCGGGCCATCTTCGAAGCCGCTTGCGATTGCAAGAAGAAGGGAATCGAGGCAAAACCCGAAGTGATGATTCCTCTGGTTGGAGATGTTAGGGAACTCGAACTCCAGAAGGAAATCGTGGATCGCGTGGCTGGCGAAGTATTCGCCAAGAAGGGCGTCAAGGTGGAATACCTCGTCGGAACCATGATCGAGCTGCCCGCCGCAGCGCTCTCCGCCGGCGAGATTGCCCAGCAGGCGGAGTTCTTCAGCTTCGGGACCAACGACCTCACCCAGACGACTTTCGGGCTCTCTCGTGACGACTGCGGCAAGATTATCAATGCTTACGTCAAGCAGAAGATCTGGCCGGCGGATCCGTTCGCGGTGCTCGACCCGAAGCGCGTGGGCAGGCTGCTGAAGCTCGCGACCGTAGAAGGACGGGGAACGCGCGATAACCTGAAGGTCGGTATTTGCGGCGAGCACGGTGGCGACCCGGCTTCGATTGAGATTTGTGCCGAGGCGGGGCTGAATTATGTTAGCTGTTCGCCTTACCGGGTGCCCATTGCGCGTCTGGCGGCTGCCCAGGCGGCAGTGAAGAAGCAGGCGGCTGCCACGTACACAACCGCGTAAAGGGAAGGTGTCAGGTGCCAGGTGTCAGGGTGCATGGCACTGCCACTACAGTGGGTAGTGACGAGCAGAAGAACAGGTTTCAGGTGTCAGGGTACCCTGCAAACTAAAGTATTACTTTAAGCTCTGAACTCTGACCTTGTGAAACTAGAGTATTAGTTTCCTCTTCGGAACGCTCACGTCTCGCAAATGACACCAGTACCCAGCGCTGGTGGCATGACACCTGAAACCTGTTCTTCAGAATGTCGGCGCGTCGACATCGGGTAGTTAGCGAAACACTCTGCCGCGTACCCTGACACCCGGCGCCTGAAACCTGTTCTTCCGCTCGTCACGGATCGCGCCTCGGCGGGTCCTGGTCACTCGGAGGAAGGAACTGGAAAGCGAGGTAGGACATGAATAAGATGAACAGACGGAAGTTCATCGGAGCTTCCACCGCAGTCCTGGGGTTGTGGAATCTCCCTAGCCGGATCACAAGTGCAAACGAGGGCAGGGGAGGTGCGACGCCTCTTCCCGGAGGTAGCGCTCAGACTGCTGCCCGCACCTTCGGTTACAAGGGCGAGCACTTCCTTCTGGACGGTGAACCTTTCCTGCTCATATCAGGGGAAATGCACTATCCGCGCGTGCCACGGCCCTACTGGCGTGACCGCATGCGCAAGATGCGCGCGCTGGGCTTGAACACGCTCTGCACCTACGTCTTCTGGGACTTGCACGAGCCCGAGTTGGGCAAATTCGACTTTACCGGCAACCTCGATGTGGCTGCGTACTTGCGCATGGCGCAGGAAGAGGGGTTATGGGTGATGCTGCGGCCCGGTCCGTATATTTGCACGGAATGGGATTTTGGCGGTCTTCCCTCCTGGCTTTTGTCAACCCCTGACCTCAAGGTGCGGACGACCGACCCGCGTTTCCTCAAGGCGGCGGAAAAATACTTGCAGCAGGTGGGGGAACAACTGGCACCTCTGCAAATCACCCGCGGCGGCCCGATCATCATGGTGCAAGTGGAAAATGAGTACGGCTCTTTCGGCAACGATCATGATTATATGAACGCCATTCGGAGGATTATCCGCGACGCCGGCTTCGAGGTGACTCTCTACACCGCCGACGGGCCGGAAGAGCTGGAGGGGGGAACGCTGCCGGACCTGCCTGCCGGGGTCAACTTTGGGCAGGGAGATCCCGCAGCGGAGTTCGCCAAGTTTGCCAGGTTCAGGCAAGGCGTCCCGCGCATGTGCACCGAGTATTGGGATGGCTGGTTCGACCACTGGGGAGAAGGGCATCATACCACTTCACCGGAAGGAGCTGCGCGGGGGTTGGACTGGATGTTGTCTCGCGGAATTTCGGCCAGTCTCTACATGGTTCACGGCGGCACATCCTGGGGTTTCATGAGCGGCGCGAACTTTGATGGAACCTATCAACCGGACATCTCCAGTTACGACTACGATGCGCCGCTGGACGAGGCAGGGCGGCCCACCAGGAAGTTCTTCCTGATGCGCGAGGTGATCAAGAAATACCTGCCCACCGGCGCGCCATTGCCTGAACTGCCGCCCCCATTGCCGATGATTGAGATCCCGCCCTTTGAGTTGAGGGAGGCAGCGCCGCTGCCTGGCCCTCTGGGCAAGCCGGTTCTTTCTGAACAGCCGAAAACCATGGAGGACCTGGGGCAGCCATACGGATTCGTTCTTTACCGGAAGCGACTTGCGAAGCGAGTTAAAGCAAGGCTTGAGATTAAAGGTGTCAGGGACTACGCAGTCGTCCTTCAGGGGGCAAAGCGGCTGGGCGTGCTGGATCGCCGTCTTAAGCAGGAATCACTGGAGGTGGACCTCGAAGGTGGCGAGCCGCTGGATATTCTCGTAGAGAACATGGGCCGCGTCAATTTCGGTCCACGTCTTGTGGATGACCGGAAGGGAATCGTTGGACAGGTTACGCTTGCCGGGTCGGAGTTGAGTGGATGGGAGAATTATCCTCTGCCAATGACGGACCTTTCGGGGTTGCACTTCTCGAAGTCGAACGTGAAGGGACCCGCTTTCCTGCGGGGCCAATTTGAATTGTCGTCCCTGGGTGACACTTTCCTGGACATGCGAGGGTGGGGGAAGGGATACGTTTGGCTGAATGGGTACAACCTTGGCCGATACTGGAAGATTGGGCCGCAGCAATGCCTGTTCGCGCCCTCGCTGTGGCTGAGAAAGGGAATCAACCAAGTTATCGTGCTCGACCTTGAGCCGACAGATCACCGCACGCTTCAGGGCATCAGAGACCCGATATGGTCACGAGGAACGTCGTGATCAACATCTATCCTACTATGCAGTTTTGATGAATAGATAAAGCATTGGTTGAAGTCCGGTTTTTCAATTGGGAATCGTCAATCAGCCCGCCACGGCGGGGCGAAGAAAACCTAGTGTTTGCCTGCGGGCAAGGCCCGTGCTGTATGACTACCGGAGAACCTGACGCCCCTCCCACAGCCTCGTCGGACAAGGGGTTCACAGGTTCCGTTGACCAGCCAACCGGTTACGCACAACTCACGTGCATGCAACAAGGCAAAAGCTTGCCGGAAAACTGCCAAATCTCTCCGGGCGGATACAACTCTTGGCGCCAACTTGCAATCCAATCGCTGGGTGGCGAAGAAGGGGAGGATGGGGATCATCGCCATCAGACTATCAATGACCTGTTAAAGTGATATAATGAAGGAGGCTTGGCCACCAGGAGTAAACCTATGAGCAGATCGCGAATGCAAGTGATAGCGCTTCTTGCAATGTTCTGCCTTGCCGCCCTCCCTGTGCGTGGCGGAGACGACAAGAAGGACGTCGACGAGATCGGGAACCGGAAAGTGGCGCACAAGAGCATAATTTCAGAGGAAAAAGAAATTGCGATGGGAAAGCAGTACTCCACTGAAATCGATCGTCAAGCAAAGTTGCTCACCGATCCTGTGGTCAATGAGTACGTCAACAGAGTCGCGCAGAACGTGGCTCGGAACTCCGACCTTAAGATACCCCTCACGGTGAAAGTGATCGACTCGCCGGAGTTGAACGCCTTCGCCTTGCCCGGCGGCTTTCTCTACGTCAATACCGGCTTGATTCTGGCTGCGGAAGAGGAAGATCAAGTGGCGGGAGTGATAGGGCATGAAATCGCGCATGTGGCCTGCCGCCACTGGGCAAGCCAAATGACCAAGATGACCGTGGCGCAGTTTGCCATGATCCCACTCATCTTCATTCCCATGTCCTATCCTGTGTACATGGGCGTTATGGAAGCTTACATGAATGGTGTGCCGATGGCCTTTTTGAAGTTCAGCCGGGGCTACGAGGAAGAGGCGGATTACCTGGGGATTCAATACATGTACAAGGCGGGGTACGACCCCAACTCCTACGTCGCATTCTTCGGCAAGGTCATGGAAGAGGAGCGACGGGTCCCCGGAACTGTACCCAGCGTTTTCGCGGACCACCCACCCACCGGAGAGCGAATAATCAAGTGCGAAGAGGAAATTAAACAGATCCTGCCCAAACGCGAGCAGTACCTCGTGTCAACGTCGGAATTTGACGATGTAAAGGCCCGGCTCCAACAGGTGATCAGCAACCGGAAGAAACTAAAGCCCGGCGACACCGGCGGACCCACTCTGCGCAAGCGCGCGCCAACTGACCAGACAACCACTCAAACCCAACAGCCACCGCAGGGTACGGATACTAGCGGAGGCGACCAACCTCCCGTACTCAAGCGCCGGGATTAGAGCTTTCTATAGCCAGTTCATGAATGGCCGTCCGCACGCGCGGGCGGCCGCTGGTTTGCGCCCGCCGCAATCGGCGTATGATTGCGTCCGGCGCGTCGGAGTCCGGGCGTTACAGTATGTTCAAGGCCGAAATCGGAAGTTGCACCTTCAATGTCGGCCGCCAAGATGGCTGAGAGAGACTCCTCCGGTTCAATTTTGGAATTTGGGTTAAACGTAAATGTCTGGGGAATCAGACATGAGGTTAGGTTGGTGGGGTAGCGATCCCCAGCTTCCGCAGTTCTTCAGAATAGTATTTTCTGTACAGGATCTCCCATTCGCCGCCGCCCTCCGGAATGGTTCGCTTTTGGGAGGCGATGCGGGCCTTGACGATCTGGTCGATCTTCTCTTCGTCGTGCATGAGATCCGTAAGGATCTTGACGACTTGCTGCCGGATCGTGTTGGGCTCCTCGTATATTTCCACTTCGTCCAGAGCCTCGATGGCGGCTATAACTTGGTGCGAGACCTGAACGATTTTTTCATGACTCATCTTCATAGTCGAAAGACCCGCAGCCTCAGAGAACAACCTTGCGCTGGCGCACCAACTCCTTCTTGATGGCCTTAAAGGCGTCTTCGTAGCTGGCCCCCAGCTCTTTCATCTGGTTTCCGTGTTCTTCCAGGATTTTTCGCACTTCGTCGTTAATGCGGTCCTCAAGGCTCAACTCTTCAAACATCACCTGGTTTATAACCTCGGTGACGTATTCCGGCTGTTCAAAAGTGACAAGCCCGTCGTCGCTAAGACGCTTCAGAACCTGCTTGGCCATGTAGGCGACGTACTCGCGCTGAAACTGCATAGAACCGGAAGCCCTCTCCTTGACGCTCGCGACACGCTAGTGTATATTTCAGAGGTTGCAGGTGTCAAGGTTCGCGTGTTGTGGCGCGCCCTTGGGTTCGGACGGTCCAGGGCGGTTAGCTCAGTTGGCTAGAGCGTCTGCCTTACAAGCAGAAGGTCATCCGTTCGAGCCGGATACCGCCCACCAGAGGAATTGAGTCATTGGTTCATCGCGTCATTGAGCCATCGAAGGATCTGGACAGGAGGGAAAGCAAGCGAGCAAGCTCTGCGGTTGGCGAATCTGGTCTTGCAATGAATCAATGACCCGATGAGCCAATGAATCAATTCCGCCGGGGACGTAGTTCAGCTGGTTAGAACGCATGCCTGTCACGCATGAGGCCACGGGTTCGAATCCCGTCGTCCCCGCCAGCTTCCAAACGACCTGCCTGGTTACTCAAGAAAGGCATCTTAGTGCCATGTTGAGGAGCCGCCTGCTGCGCCGGGCTAGATGACTGGTCCTTTGTACGAACCGATTTGCCGCAGAGGCTGCCTTGAGGCAGGGAACCCGTGCCCACAAAACGCTCCGGCTGGAAGTGGCGATTTCGAGTTCACGGAGACAATGAACCCGTCGTTCGATGTTAATGCCTAGCCTACCCGCTCACGGCGATTCCGAGGGATTTCATTTTCCGGTAAAGATGGCTGCGCTCCAGGCCGAGAGCTTCGGCGGTGCGGGTGACGTTGCCTTGGTTTTCCTCCAGCTTGCGCAGGATGTAATCGCGCTCGTAAGCGGCGCGGGCTTCCTGGAGGGAGGAGAAACCGGTGACCGGCGTTTTGGTGGAATCGGAGCGCGCATGGTCGTGATGGAGGGAAGGGGGAAGGTGCCGGCGCTCGATTCTTTCGCCCTGCACCATGATGACCAGCCGTTCCACAAGGTTGCGCAGCTCGCGGACGTTGCCCGGCCATCGGTAGCCTAGAATCACTTCCAGGGCGGATTCGGAAAAGTGCTTTGGCCGGCGGCCATAAGCGCGGGCGAATTCCGCCAGAAAATAGTTGGCGAGGGCAGGAATATCCTCCCCATGGTCGCGCAGGGGGGGAACAAAAAAGGGGATGACGTTGAGCCGGTAAAACAGGTCTTCCCGGAAGTTGCCCTTCTGGATCTCCTCCCCCAGGTTCTTGTTGGTGGCGGCGATCACACGCACATCCACGGTGAGGTTATTGCCCGAGCCTACGGGCGTGAAGCGCTGCTCCTCGATGACGCGCAAGACCTTGGATTGGGTGCGCAGGCTCATGTCACCGACTTCGTCCAGGAACAGCGTGCCGCCGTGGGCCTGCTCGAACTTGCCCACCTTGTCTTCTACGGCCCCGGTGAAAGAGCCTTTCACGTGGCCGAACAATTCGCTTTCGATCAGCTCCTCGGGAATAGCGGCGCAGTTGACTTCCACAAAAGGTTGCTGGGCGCGGAGACTGAGAAGATGCAAGGCATGCGCGACCAATTCCTTTCCCGTCCCACTTTCGCCAAAAATCAGGACGCGGCCGTTGGTGGGAGCCGCCAGAGCTAACTGCTGGCGTAAGGCCTTCATGGGGACGCTTTCACCAATGATGCGGTATTGGCCCTGCAATTCCTCACGCAACTGGCGGTTCTGTGTGGCCAGCTTTAATTGCTCGGCCGCGTGTTTCAACGTCAGGAGAGTCTTATCAATGGAAAGAGGCTTTTCTATGAAATCAAAGGCGCCCAATTTCGTGGAGCGCACCGCAGCGTCAATCGTTCCGTGGCCGGAAATCATGATCACGATGGGCGGGCTGTCGAGAGCCTGGATTTTCTCCAGCGCCTGGATGCCATCCATGCCGGGAAGCCAGATGTCCAGCAACATCACATCGCAATTGTGGTGGGCAAGAAAATCCAGACAGGCTTCGCCGCTTTCCACCGCGTCCACAACGTATCCTTCATCTTGCAGGACACTTGTGAGCGACTCGCGAATGCCTGGTTCATCATCGACAATCAGAACGGAATAGCGCGTCATTGTGAATTCTAAATTATAAATTATGAACTCTGAATTGTCTCCCCCCCCCCGCTGCGATTTTGGATTTTAGATTTGGATTTTGGATTACCCGCCGGCTATCGACTGCCTACTGTTCGCGTGCGGGGACGGGAGGCTCGACAGGGGCGCGCTCGACAGGCAGTTCAATGATGAATTTGGTGCCTGTGGGTTGATTTTCCTCCACCCGGATTATCCCCTTTTGTTCGGCGACGATTCGACTGACGATGGCCAAACCCAAGCCCGTGCCGCGATGCTTGGTGGAGAAAAAAGGAAGGAACAGCTTTTCTTTGTCCTCCGGGGCGATGCCCGGGCCGCTGTCCGCCACGGTGATTTCCGCGACGTCGTGCTCGGCATCGAGCGCGGTTCGAACCCAGATTTCCTTCCGCAGCGCGTGTTCGAGGGCCTCGGCGGCATTGTCAATCAGGTTGGCCACAGCGCGTTTCATCTGTTCAGGATCGACCGGGGCGAGCGGCAGATTGGGGGACAAATCCCGATGGATTTCAATCCCGCTCAGGCGGCCATCGAAGATCTTCAAGGCGTTTTCGACAATGGCGTTCAGGCTGGAGGGAAGAGGTTTGGAGGCGGGAAAACGCGCGAAGGCCGAGAATTCATCCACCAGTGATTTCAGCGTGGCCACTTCGCGGCCCACCAACGAGGCGCTCTCGGAGACGGCGCGCAGCAGGTCCGGCGGAAGCGCCCCCGCGCGCTCGATGAGTCGCCTGATCCGCTCGGTGGAAAGTTGAATGGGAGTGAGGGGGTTCTTGATCTCGTGCGCCACGCGCTGCGCAACTTCCTGCCAGGCCGCGGCCTTTTGAGCCTGCACGAGCTCGGACAAATCCTCAAGAACAAGCACGGACCCAATTTTGCCGTGCCGAGCACGAACTGAAGACACCGTCAGGGAGGTGAAGGCGCGGCGCCCGCCGAGATCGAGTTCCAATTGCCGCGAGGCCACACCTTGGCGCGTGGCGCGGCGAAAAAGGCGGGCCACGTCGCGGGTATCCTCGGGGGTGAAAAGATCGGCCAAGGTTCGGACGGCTCGCATATCGTCGCGGCCAAACATGCGTTTTGCCATCTTGTTCACGCTGGTTATCTGGCCCTGGGGGTCGAAGGAGATGACGCCGGTGGGGATGTTCTCGAGAATGGCTTCAATGGTGTTGCCGCGCTCCTCCAACTGGCGGTTGACTGCCTGGAGTTCCTTGGCGGCCTGCTCGATGGCCAGACGGTTCTCCTGAAGTTGCCGGGTCATGGCGTTGAAGGAATGGATCAATATCCCGAGTTCGTCGTCAGCGCGAGTGGATACCTGGAAGCCGAGATTGCCTCTGGACACCTCTTGCGTAGCCTCGGCCAGGGCCTGGATGGGAACTGTGACTTGCTTGGCGAGGAACAATGCAAACCAGGTGGCGATAAATAGGATCAACAGGGTCAGCAACCAAAGCATGGAAATGTAGGTGCGCTTGAGGGCCCGCCGCTCGCTGCTGAGCTGAGCGTATTTTTGCGCCTCACGCTGAATCTCCTGAGAGATGAGCATCAGTTTCAGGGGGAGGCGGGTGACGCCAACCACCGTTCCCATGACTCCCCCGGCAGAATCGAGGAGCGGTTGTGCGGAGACGAACATCTCGAAATCACTAGAGCGCCAGTTGCCGGAAAGACCTGCGGGCGGAACCCGGCCGCTGGACAATTGGGGATACAACCTGGCAACTTCGGAGGGATCCGGAAACGGGTCGCCGGCATGGGCAAGGAGCCTGCCACGGCGGTCGAAGCACATCGCCGACTCGAGATTAAGGTCCGCCACTTCGCGCTCGAAAAGGCGCAGGATTTCTTCATGGTCGGAGGCGGCCACGGCGCGGGCCATAATTTCGCTGCTGGCCAAGTGGTGGGCGATGTGCGAGGAACGGCTTTGCGCCAGGGAGTGCAGTTGCTGGACTATTTCCTGCGAGTCCGCGCGGATCAGGTCAAAGGGAATCCCAAACCAGCGGTCGATGGTCCGGTTCAGCAGGCCGTAGGCGAAGGCAAAGAGAAAACAGACCGGCACCAAGGAAAGCCCCAGGAAGGCAACCACCATCTTGGTTTTGAACCTGGCGCCCAGTCGTTGCTGCCGGCGCTCGACGTACAACTTCAGCAGAATGCGCAGTAGAATCAACGCAAAAATGACGAACGCCAGAAAGATGACAGCGGAAAGCGCCAGCAGCAGGAGTGTTTCCTCAGGGTTGCTGGGATGGAGGAAGGAAAGGTTTAACGAGGCCTGGCTCCAGCCCAGGAAGAACAGAGCGGGCACCAGCACCAGCAAGAAAATCAAGGCAATCTTGCGACGATCGTAGGGATTTTCACCCATATCCGAACCTTAGGCAGGCTGAAGTTCCTGCCAGGAGCAGGTTCCCGCCGGGGCTTGCGCCAGCCGTTGAGCAGCGCCTCCCTGGGGCAGGAATTCCTCCAGCGGGCACCCCGCGCACCTCGGGGACTGGGGCTTGCAGTGCTTCTTTCCCACCGCGACCAGGAGCGCATGGAATTCGTTAAAAAGAGACGTATCGGGCGGTAAATGCGCGTGCAGAAACTCCTGGGTTTGATCGTAGTCCGCGGCGTCAGAGACGAATCCATGCCTTGCCAATACGCGCCGGGTGTAAGCATCCGCCACGAAGAGGGGACGCCGCGCAGCATAGAGGATGATGGCGTCAGCCGTTTCCGGCCCAAGACCCCGGAGGTCCAACAGTCGGCGCCGGAGTTCATCCGTCGGCACAGAGAATAGCCTATCCAACGAGCCAGCGTGCTCCCGCGAAAGCCAGTCAACAAAATCCCGGATGGTTCGAGCTTTCTGCCTGTAAAAGCCCGAGGGTCGCACACACGCCTCCAGACCGGAAAGGCAGGCGTGCCGTAATGCCTGCCAGCTCAGCAGGCGGGATTTGCGAAGGTTGCGCAAAGCCAGAGTGGCGTTGTGCCAGGTGGTGTTCTGGGTGAGGATGGCCCCCAGAATGACTTCCAGGCGCGTCCGGGCGGGCCACCACTGCTGGGGTCCAAAGCGGGCGCGCAGGACAGAGTAATAGCGGGGCAACAACTCGCCCGCGGGAATCCCCGGCTGCTTTGCCACCCGTTGCATATTCCAGAAACTTATACTCGCCGAAGAGCAAAGTCAAGAAACCCGGCGGCCGGGTAGTGTCCTAGTTTGAAATATTTTCACCCTTTTCGGGCTTGAACCAGGGAGGAGCACATGCAAGACTATAGGCATGAAAAAGACCAAAGCAGCACCAAAACCGAAAGTGAAGCCAGCCAAGCGGCAACCCCGCGAGGACATGAACCAGATTGCCTACCGGGTCATGCAGGAGACGATCCGGCGGAGCGAGGGCAATTAAAGCCTTTCCACTATCCCCCGCCGCTAGGGAAGTCGGGGTACATCGTATCCCCCCTGGCTGTCGAGACGGTAATCCAGGAAGGCAGGGGGAAGCAAGCAGAGTTTAAGGGGGAGGCGGGGATCGAGTTGGTGGATGATCTGCCATGGGGTGAGACCTCGCTTATGGGAATTGGGACGAGCCAGGTTGAAGTAGAGCTGGTAGAGCGACGCTTTGCCGAGGAAGTCGGTACGCGTGTGAAAGGTTTCCAGATCGTAGAACTCGTCTTCGATGAGGCGGTGGA
>Ga0208937_1000606_pt1 | contig 24887 bp, 34 predicted proteins | sample June2015DPH_11_5_FD_184705 | JGI IMG/M metagenome (GOLD analysis project Ga0208937, IMG submission 184705) | Peatland microbial communities from SPRUCE experiment site at the Marcell Experimental Forest, Minnesota, USA - June2015DPH_11_40... | ecosystem: Environmental > Terrestrial > Soil >...
TATCTGGTCCCGAAGGGCAAGCACATCCACTTGCAGGATGGCGACCTCATCGAGAAGGGCGACTATATCGTCGAGGGCAACCCGGCGCCGCACGACATCCTGGCGATCAAGGGCGTCGAGGAGCTGGCCGGCTACCTGGTCAACGAAATCCAGGACGTCTATCGGCTGCAGGGCGTTGCCATCAACGACAAGCACATCGAAGTGATCGTGCGGCAGATGCTGCAGAAGGTCGAGATCGACGAATCCGGCGAGACCGACCTGATCCAGGGCGAGCAGGTCGACAAGATCGAGTTCGACGAGGTCAATGTCCGGGCGATCGAGGAAGGCAAGAAGCCGGCGACCGCGCATCCGGTGCTGCTCGGCATTACCAAGGCTTCGCTGCAGACGCGCTCGTTCATCTCGGCGGCTTCGTTCCAGGAGACGACGCGCGTGCTGACCGAGGCTGCGGTAAGCGGTAAGGCCGACACGCTCGACGGTCTCAAGGAGAACGTCATCGTCGGACGCCTGATCCCGGCCGGCACCGGCGCCATGATGAACCGGCTGCGCGAAGTCGCCGTCAAGCGCGACCAGCTCATCCTCGCCGAGCGCGAGAAGGAAGCGGCCGCCAAGGCCGCGGCCGCCGAGACGGCGGCGCTGCCGGCGGCGGAGTAGACGCGGGGCAGTTGCAAATTACGGGAAGGCCGCCATCTGGGCGGCCTTTTCGTTTTATGCGCCCCTCCTATGTTTGCTAGACTCCTCGATAATGTCGGCGACGTAGAAAGGAGGCGTCCATGAGCACAGTTCTGGTCACCGGCGGGTCGGGCTTCATCGGCAGTCATTGCATCCTGCAACTGCTGGCCGCGGACCACCGGGTGCGCACAACGGTGCGCAACTTGAAGCGCGAGACCGACGTGCGCGCCTTGCTCAGGCAAGGCGGTGCCGAGCCGGGCGATCGCTTGTCCTTTGTCGCCGCCGACCTCGAAAGCGACGCCGGCTGGCCGGATGCCGTCGCCGGCTGCGAGTACGTGCTGCATGTCGCCTCGCCACTGCCGGCGAACGTCCCCAAGGACGAGAACGAGCTGATCGTGCCGGCGCGCGATGGTGCACTGCGGGTGCTGCGCGCCTCGCGCGACGCCGGCGTCAAGCGCGTGGTGCTGACCTCCTCATTCGCAGCGATCGGCTACGGCCATAAGCCGCAGCAGACGCCGTTCAACGAGACGGACTGGACCGACCTCAACGGCCCCAACATCCTGCCCTACACGAAATCGAAGACTTTGGCGGAACGTGCGGCCTGGGATTTCGTTGCGAAGGAAGGCGGCGGGCTCGAGCTTGCCGTCGTCAACCCGGTCGGTGTGTTTGGCCCGGTACTCGGGCCTGACTATTCGACCTCGATCCTTCTCGTGCAGCGCATGATGGACGGCGCCATGCTCGGCTGCCCGCGATACTATATCGGCGTCGTCGACGTGCGCGATGTCGCCGATTTGCATATCCGCGCCATGACGCATCCGGCCGCCAAGGGTGAGCGGTTTCTCGCCGTCGCCGGCGATGCCATGTCGATTAGCGATATCGCCAAGATGCTGAAGCGCCGCATGGGCGCCGCGGCGAGAAGAGTGCCAACCCGGCAACTGCCGAATTGGCTGGTGCGCTTTGCCGCGCTCCGCGATCCGGCGGCGAGGCAGATCATTCCCGAACTCGGCAAGATAAAGAACGCCACCAACGAAAAGGCCAAGCGGGTGCTGGGCTGGGCGCCGCGTTCGCGCGAGGAGGCCATCGTCGCCACAGCCGAAAGCCTGGTGCAGCTCGGGCTTTTGAAGGATAGCCCGAGAAAGGCCGCCTAGATGAAGCGGCCAGCCGCAGCGCTTCCGACGACCGGGTGCACCCTGCAGAGAGCCCGGATGTGCTTGCGCCATCGCGCTTTCGTGCCCATATCGGCTTGACTTCGACCGGTAGCGCCGATACATACCGCGCACTTTGCGGCAGGCGGTGAGCTTCGCCCGTCGGAACGGCCTGTCCGGGTCCCAGCTAAGCTATTGAAAGTCGTTTGCTTTCTTGGCTCCCCATTCATGGGTAAATGGGACGCGGCGCGACGCCTCGACATAAGCAGGCTCAAACGCTGCCTCTGACTCGGAAAGTCAGATCGACGAAGCGCACGACCGCGGGCATCTGCATCGTGGTCCTCTGCGGAGTTTCCAGCGCCCTTGCTTCCATGGTGGGAAGCGGAAGGCGCGATTTCTTTTGCGCGAACGCGTTTCGCGCGGTGACCACCGGGCGCAGGCCCGAAAAAGGCAAAAGGGGCGCAAGCCCCGAAAAAGGAAAGTTTGGCGAGCGATGCCGACCATCAACCAGCTCATTCGCAAGCCGCGGGTGACCCAGCACGCGAAGAAGAAGGTGCCGGCCCTGCAGCAGAGCCCGCAAAAACGCGGCGTCTGCACGCGCGTCTACACGACCACGCCGAAGAAGCCGAATTCGGCGCTGCGCAAGGTCGCCAAGGTTCGGCTCACCAACGGCTTCGAAGTCATCGGTTATATCCCCGGCGAGGGCCATAACTTGCAGGAGCATTCGGTGGTGATGATCCGCGGCGGCCGCGTCAAGGATTTGCCGGGCGTGCGCTACCACATCCTGCGTGGCGTGCTCGATACCCAGGGCGTGAAAAATCGCAAGCAGCGGCGCTCGAAATACGGCGCCAAACGGCCGAAGTGATTGGAGTCTGAACGATGTCCCGCCGTCACAGCGCAGACAAACGCGAGATCCAGCCGGACCCGAAATTCGGCAACGTCGTGGTGACCAAATTCATGAATTCGGTGATGCACGCCGGCAAGAAGTCCGTGGCGGAGAACATCGTCTATGGCGCCTTGGATATGATCGAGGGCAAGACCCGGCAGAACCCGATCAGCGTCTTCGAGCAGGCGCTCGACAACGTCATGCCGTCGATCGAAGTGCGCTCGCGCCGCGTTGGCGGCGCGACCTATCAGGTGCCGGTCGAGGTGCGCACGTCGCGGCGCCAGGCGCTCGGCATCCGCTGGATCATCTCCGCCGCGCGCGAGCGCAACGAAAAGACCATGACCGAGCGGCTCTCCGCCGAGCTGCTCGATGCCTCGAATAACAGGGGGAACGCCGTCAAGAAGCGCGAGGATACACACCGGATGGCGGAAGCCAACCGCGCGTTCTCGCACTATCGCTGGTAAAGCCGGCGACAGCGAAGGATTTCCCATGCCCCGCATCCATCCGATCGAGGATTATCGCAACTTCGGCATCATGGCCCACATCGATGCCGGCAAGACGACCACGACCGAGCGCATCCTCTATTACACCGGCAAGAGCCATAAGATGGGCGAGGTGCACGAAGGCGCCGCGACCATGGACTGGATGGAGCAGGAGCAGGAGCGCGGCATCACCATCACCTCGGCCGCGACCACCGCCTTCTGGGCCGGCAAGCGCCTCAACATCATCGATACGCCCGGCCACGTGGATTTCACCATCGAGGTGGAACGTTCGCTGCGCGTGCTCGACGGCGCCGTCTGCGTGCTCGATTCCAACCAGGGCGTCGAGCCGCAAACCGAGACGGTCTGGCGGCAGGGCGACAAGTACCGGGTGCCGCGCATCGTGTTGTGTAACAAGATGGACAAAACCGGCGCGGACTATTTCCAGTGCCTCAAGGACATTGTCGATCGCCTCGGTGCCAAGCCGGTGGCCATCCAGCTGCCGATCGGGGCCGAGAACCAGTTCAAGGGCGTCATCGATCTGGTGCGCATGGTCGGCGTGGTGTGGGACGAGGAGACGCTCGGCGCGGAGTACCACGACATTGAGATTCCGGCCGAGCTGTTGGACCAGGCCAAGGAGTATCGCGAGAAGCTGATCGAGGCGGCGGTCGAGCTCGACGACGAGGTGATGGCTGCTTATCTCGACGGCCGGGAGCCCGACGAAGCGACGCTGAAGCGCCTGATCCGCAAGGCCACAATTAGCGGGGCGTTCTATCCGGTGCTGTGCGGCTCGGCGTTCAAGAACAAGGGCGTGCAGCCGCTGCTGGACGCCGTTGTCGATTATCTGCCGTCGCCGCTCGACGTGCCGCCGATCAAGGGCATCGATCCCAAGGGCAACGAGGTCGTCCGCAAGCCGTCCGACACCGAACCGATGGCGCTGCTCGCGTTCAAGATCATGGACGACCCGTTCGTCGGCACCATCACCTTCTGCCGCATCTATTCGGGCACGCTCGAAAGCGGCACCGGTGTCTTGAATTCGACCAAAGACCGTAAGGAACGCGTCGGCCGCATGCTGTTGATGCATGCCAACAACCGCGAAGACATCAAGGAAGCCTTTGCCGGCGATATCGTGGCGCTGGCGGGACTGAAGGAAGTCCGCACCGGCGACACGCTGTGCGATCCGCAGAAGCCGGTGATCCTGGAAAAGATGGAATTCCCCGATCCGGTCATCGAGATCGCCATCGAGCCGAAGTCGAAAGCCGACCAGGAGAAGCTCGGCGTGGCGCTCGCCAAGCTGGTGGCCGAGGACCCGTCGTTCCGCGTCAACACCGACCCGGAATCCGGCCAGACCATCATCAGAGGCATGGGCGAGCTGCACCTCGACATCAAGGTCGATATCCTCAAGCGCACCTACAAGGTCGATGCCAATATCGGTGCGCCGCAGGTTGCCTATCGCGAGAAGATCACCCGGCCCGCCACCGTCGACTATACGCACAAGAAGCAGACCGGCGGCCACGGCCAATACGCGCGCGTCAAAATCGTCGCCGAGCCGGGCGCGCCGGGCACCGGCTTTGAATTTGAGAACGAAATCGTCGGCGGCTCGGTGCCGAAGGAGTTCATCCCGGCGGTCGAGAAAGGCCTGGAAGGGGTGATGAGTTCCGGCGTGCTCGCCGGCTTCCCGGTGGTCGACCTCAAGGTCAGCCTGATCGACGGCGCCTCGCACGACGTCGATTCCTCGGCGATGGCCTTCGAGATCGCGGCGCGCGCGGCGTTGCGCGAGGCGCTGCAGAAGGGCGGCCCGGTGCTGCTCGAGCCGGTCATGAAAGTCGAGGTGGTGACGCCGGAGGAATATACCGGGTCGGTGATCGGCGATCTCAATTCGCGGCGCGGCCAGATTCAGGGCCAGGACATGCGCGGCAATGCCAACGTCATCACCGCGATGGTGCCGCTCGCCAACATGTTCTCCTACGTCAACAATCTGCGCTCCATGAGTCAGGGGCGTGCCACGTTCACCATGCAGTTCGATCACTACGCTGAGGTGCCCAAGGGCATCGCGGACGAGGTTCAGGCGAAGTTCGCCTGATCGGCGTTTTTACGAAGGTCTAGAAGAGAGCCGGAACGGAGAGTCTCATGGCCAAGGAAAAATTCCTGCGCACGAAACCGCATTGCAACATCGGCACGATCGGCCATGTCGATCATGGCAAGACGACGTTGACGGCGGCGATCACCAAAGTCTTGGCGGAAAAAGGTCAGGCGAAGTTCACCGCCTACGACCAGATCGACAAGGCGCCGGAGGAGAAGGCGCGCGGCATCACCATCGCCACTGCGCATGTCGAGTACGAGACCGACAAGCGCCATTACGCCCATGTCGATTGCCCGGGCCATGCCGACTACGTCAAGAACATGATCACCGGCGCCGCGCAGATGGATGGCGCGATCCTGGTGGTGAGCGCCGCCGACGGCCCGATGCCGCAGACCCGCGAGCATATCCTACTCGCCCGCCAGGTCGGCGTGCCGGCGCTCGTCGTCTATCTCAACAAAGTGGACATGGTGGATGATCCCGAGCTCCTTGAACTCGTCGAACTCGAGGTCCGCGAGCTGCTCTCGAAGTACAATTTCCCCGGCGACAAGATCCCGGTGGTCAAGGGCTCGGCGCTGTTTGCGCTCGAAGGCAAGGATGACGAGCTCGGCAAGAACTCGATCACGGCGCTGATGAAGGCGGTGGACGACTACATTCCGCAACCCGAGCGGCCGAAGGACCAGCCGTTCCTGATGCCGGTCGAAGACGTGTTCTCGATCTCCGGACGCGGCACGGTCTGCACCGGCCGCATCGAGCGCGGCATCATCAAAGTCGGCGAAGAAGTCGAGATCGTGGGCATCAAGCCGACGCTGAAGACCGTCGTCACCGGCGTCGAGATGTTCCGCAAGCTGCTCGATCAAGGCGAGGCGGGCGACAACGTCGGCTGCCTGCTGCGCGGCACGAAACGCGAAGAGGTCGAACGCGGGCAGGTTTTGTGCAAGCCGGGCTCGGTCAAGCCGCACACCAAGTTCAAGGCTGAGGCCTACATCCTCACCAAGGAGGAAGGCGGACGCCATACGCCGTTCTTTACCAATTACCGGCCGCAGTTCTATTTCCGCACCACCGACGTGACGGGCGTGGTGACGCTGCCGGAAGGCACCGAGATGGTGATGCCGGGCGACAATATCGCCATGGAGGTGACGCTGATCGTGCCGATCGCCATGGAGGAAAAGCTGCGCTTCGCCATCCGCGAGGGCGGCCGCACCGTCGGCGCCGGCGTGGTGGCGAGCATTCTGGAATAAGTGCTTGATCCGTCATGGCCGGGCTTGTCCCGGCCATCTCGATCATAAGGCACGACGGTGCAAGGGAATCGGGATTGCCGGGTCGAGCCCGGCAATGACAAGTGAAAGAGAAGACGATGAACGGCCAGAACATACGCATCCGGCTCAAGGCGTTCGACCATCGCATCCTCGATGCGTCGACGCGCGAGATCGTCAACACCGCCAAGCGCACCGGCGCGCAGGTGCGGGGACCGATCCCGCTGCCGACCAAGATCGAGAAGTTCACGGTCAACCGCTCGCCGCATATCGACAAGAAAAGCCGCGAGCAGTTCGAAATGCGCACGCACAAGCGGCTGCTCGACATCGTCGATCCGACGCCGCAGACCGTCGATGCGCTGATGAAGCTCGATCTCGCCGCCGGTGTCGACGTCGAGATCAAGCTCTAGGCGCGAAGGGGATTTGGCAATGCGTTCCGGAGTGCTGGCACAGAAAGTCGGGATGACCCGCCTCTTCACCGAGGCCGGCGAGCATGTGCCGGTGACGGTGTTGCGGCTGGCCAATTGCCAGGTGGTGGGTCATCGCACCAAAGAGAAGAACGGCTACGTGGCGCTGCAGCTCGGCGCCGGGCAGCGCAAAGTGCAACGCACGACCAAGGCCGATCGAGGCCACTTCGCGGTGGCCAAGGTCGAGCCCAAGCGCAAGCTCGCCGAATTCCGCGTCGACGACGACGCGCTGATCCCAGTGGGTGCCGAGATCACGGCGGATCACTTCGTCGTCGGCCAATATGTCGATGTCACCGGGACTTCGACCGGCAAGGGCTGGGCCGGCGGCATGAAGCGCTGGAACTTCGGCGGCCTGCGGGCGAGCCATGGCGTGTCCATCTCGCATCGCTCGATCGGTTCGACCGGCGGCCGTCAGGACCCGGGCAAGACTTTCAAGAACAAGAAAATGTCGGGCCACATGGGCGTCGATCGCGTGACCACGCTCAATCTCAAAGTGATGCAGACCGACGTCGAGCGCGGGCTCATTCTGGTCGAGGGCGCGGTGCCCGGCGTCAAGGGCGGCTGGATCACCGTGCGCGACGCGGTGAAGAAGAAGCTGCCGGCCGGCGTGCCGAAGCCCGGCAAGTTCAAGCTGTCCGAGACCGCGCTGGCGGCGCAGCCGGAAACTGACAAGCTGGCCTCCGCCGAGCCGCAGAAGGGCGCGTGACATGGAACTCAACGTCACCACTCTCGACGGCAAGAAGGCCGGCTCGGTCACGGTCTCCGACGCCATTTTCGGGCTCGAACCGCGCGCCGACATCATTCAGCGCTGTGTGGTGTGGCAACTGGCCAAGCGCCAGCGCGGCACCCATGCGGTGAAAAATCGCGCCGACATCAATCGTACCGGCAAGAAGATGTACCGGCAGAAGGGCACCGGCTCCGCCCGCCACGGCTCCGCCCGCGTCAATCTGTTCCGCGGTGGCGGCCGCTCGTTCGGCCCGCAACCGCGCAGCCACGCCATCGGCCTGCCGAAGAAGATCCGGGCGCTGGCGCTCAAGCACGCGCTCTCGGCCAAGGCCAAGGATGACGGCATCATCGTCATCGAGGCGCTAAGCCTGAAGGAGGCCAAGACCAAGGCGCTGCGCAACCAGTTCGAAAAACTTGGCCTGGCCAACGCGCTGATCATCGACGGCGCCGAAATTGCGCCGGGTGTGCGCACCGCCGCCCGCAACATCCCGAATATCGACGTGCTGCCGGTCCAGGGCATCAATGTCTACGATATCCTGCGCCGGCAAAAGCTGGTGCTGACGCGCGCCGCCGTCGATGCGCTGGAGGCGCGCTTCAAATGAGCACCACCGATCCGCGCCATTACGACGTGATCATCGCGCCGGTCATCACCGAGAAGGCGACCGGCGCATCCGAGCATAACAAGGTCATCTTCAAGGTCGCGCTAGGCGCGACCAAGCCGCAGATCAAGGAGGCGGTCGAGAAGCTGTTCGACGTGAAAGTCAAAAGCGTCAATACGCTGCGGCGACGCGGCAAGTGGAAGGCGTTTCGCGGCCGCTACGGTCTGCAGTCGAGCAGCAAGCGCGCCGTGGTGACCCTCGAAGAGGGTCAGAAGATCGACGTGACGACGGGACTTTAGGAGCGGCTGATGGCACTCAAGACCTATAATCCGGTCACGCCTGGTCAGCGACAGCTGGTGCTGGTCGATCGCTCGGCGCTCTACTCCGGCGCCCCGGTCAAGGCGCTCAGCGAAGGCAAGAGCTCGAGCGGCGGCCGCAACAACGGTGGATCGATCACCATTCGCTATCGCGGCGGCGGCCACAAGCGCGCCTACCGCAGGATCGACTTCAAGCGCCGCAAGTTCGATATGCCGGCCAAGGTCGAGCGGCTCGAATACGATCCGAACCGCACCGGCTTCATCGCGCTGATCAAATACGAGGACGGCGAGCTCGCTTATATTCTGGCGCCGCAGCGGCTTGCCGTCGGCGACACCGTCGTCGCCGGCGAGTATGTCGACGTCAAGCCCGGCAACGCCATGCCGATCGCCAATATTCCGGTCGGCACCATCGTGCACAATATCGAGCTTAAGATCGGCAAGGGCGGCCAGATCGCGCGCTCGGCCGGCACCTATGCGCAGCTGGTCGGCCGCGACGGCGCCTACGTCATCGTACGGCTCAATTCCGGCGAGCAGCGGCTGGTGCACGGCCGCTGCATTGCCACCGTGGGTGCGGTGTCGAACCCCGACAATATGAATGTCTCGATCGGCAAGGCTGGGCGCACGCGCTGGATGGGGCGGCGCGGCCATGTTCGCGGCGAGACGATGAATCCGGTCGACCATCCGTTGGGCGGCCGCACCCGCGGCGGCCGTCACCCGGTGACGCCGTGGGGCAAGCCGACCCGGGGTAAGAAGACCCGCAAGAACAAGAGCACCGCCAAGTTCATCATGCTGAGCCGCCACGCGCGGAAGAAGAAAAAGTAGGGGCGTTAGGAGCAATCATGACGCGTTCGGTCTGGAAGGGTCCGTTTGTCGACGGCTATCTGCTGAAAAAGGCGGATGCCGCGCGCTCGTCCGGACGCCACGAGATGATCCGTATCTGGTCGCGGCGGTCGACGATCCTGCCGCAGTTCGTCGGGCTCACCTTTGGCGTCTACAACGGACAGAAGCACATCCCGGTAACCATCACCGAGGAAATGGTCGGCCACAAGTTCGGCGAATTCGCGCCGACGCGGTCGTTCTACGGCCATTCGTCGGACCGCAAGGCCAAGCGCGCGACCGGCGCGCCGGCCGCGGCGCCGGCGGCGCCGGCGGCGCCGACCGGCGGCGCATCGTGAGGCGGGGAGGAGAGTTGGCATGAGCAAGAAAGCGCGCGAACGCTCGCTCTCCGACAACGAGGCGAAGGCCGTCGCCCGCATGCTGCGGGTAAGCCCGCAGAAGCTCAATCTTCTGGCGCAGCTCATTCGCGGCAAGAAGGTTGCGGCGGCGCTGGCCGATCTCGAATTCTCGCGCAAGCGCATCGCCCGCGACGTGCGCAAGTGTCTGGAATCGGCGATCGCCAATGCCGAGAACAATCACGATCTCGATGTCGACGACCTTGTCGTGATCGAGGCGCATGTCGGCAAGGCGCTGGTGATGCGGCGGCAGGAGCCGCGGGCGCGCGGCCGCGTCGGGCGGATTGCCAAGCCGTTCTCGAACCTCACCATCGTGGTGCGTGAGGTCGAGGCGCAGGCTCAGTAGAGCGCTCGGGACAGAGGGCTCAGGAGAAGAATATGGGTCAGAAGGTCAATCCGATCGGGCTTCGCCTGGGCATCAATCGCACCTGGGACTCGCGCTGGTACGCCGGCAAGTCGAGCTACGGCTCGCTGCTGCACGAGGACATGAAGATCCGGGCGGCGCTGATGAAGGAGCTCAAGCAGGCGGCGGTGTCCAAGATCGTGATCGAGCGGCCGCACAAGAAGTGTCGGGTCACCATCCACTCGGCGCGGCCGGGCGTCGTCATCGGCAAGAAGGGCGCCGACATCGAGAAATTGCGCCGCAAGGTCGCCGCGCTCACCGACAGCGACGTGGTGATCAACATCGTCGAGATCCGCAAGCCGGAGCTCGATGCCCAGCTGGTCGCCGAATCGATCGCGCAACAGCTCGAGCGGCGCGTCGCCTTCCGCCGCGCCATGAAGCGCGCGGTGCAATCGGCGATGCGGCTCGGCGCCGGCGGCATCCGCATCAATTGCTCGGGGCGGCTCGGCGGCGCCGAGATCGCCCGCATGGAATGGTATCGCGAAGGCCGTGTACCGCTGCACACACTGCGCGCCGACGTCGATTACGGCGTTGCCACGGCTTTTACCACCTACGGCACCTGCGGCGTCAAGGTCTGGATCTTCAAGGGCGAGATCATGGAGCACGACCCGATGGCGCAGGACAAGAAGATGGCCGAAGGCGAGGCCGGCCGGCCGCGTCGGGATGCGGCGTGAACGAGCAAGGTGAATAGAGGCGTCCGTCATGCTGCAACCGATGCGAACGAAATTCCGCAAGGCGCACAAGGGCCGCATCCACGGCGCCGCCACGAGCGCGGCGACGCTGGCGTTCGGCCAGTTCGGGCTCAAGGCGCTCGAGCCCGACCGCATCACCGCGCGTCAGATCGAAGCGGCACGCCGCGCCATGACCCGGCACATGAAGCGCTCCGGGCGCGTCTGGATCCGCGTCTTCCCGGACGTGCCGGTGTCGAAGAAGCCGCTCGAAGTGCGCATGGGCTCGGGCAAGGGCACGCCGGAATTCTGGGTGGCGCGGGTCAAGCCGGGCCGCATTCTGTTCGAGGTCGACGGCGTGACCGTGCAGGTGGCCAAAGAGTCGCTGGCGCTGGCCGCCGCCAAGCTGCCGATCAAGACCCGCTTTATCGAACGTATCAGCGAGTAGGCGTGTGATGAAAGCTGCCGATATCAGGGCGATGACCGTCGACCAGATCGACGACGAGGTGCTGAAGCTCAAGAAGGAGAGCTTCAACTTGCGCTTCCAGCGCGCTACCGGCCAGCTGGAGAACACCGCGCGCGTGCGCGAAGTGCACCGCGATATCGCGCGGCTGAAGACGATTGCGCAGCAGAAGCGCGCAGCGAAGAGTTAGAGGATCAGATGCCCAAGCGCAGCCTGCAAGGTGTCGTGGTGAGCGACAAACAGAGCAAGACGGTCGTGGTGCGGGTCGAGCGCCGCTTTACGCACCCCATATTCAAGAAAACGATCCGCCGCTCCAAGAAGTATTACGCGCACGACGAGAACAATGAATTCAAGGTCGGCGACACCGTTTGGATCGAGGAGCACCGGCCGATCTCCAAGCTCAAGCGCTGGGCGGTGGTGCGAGGCGAAAAGCAGAAGGCGTCGTAAGCGCGGCGCGCCGGAAGGAACGAGTGGGGTAGCCCATGATCCAGATGCAAACCAATCTCGACGTGGCGGACAATTCCGGCGCGCGCCGTGTCATGTGCATCAAGGTGCTTGGCGGCTCGAAGCGGAAATACGCCACCATCGGCGATGTCATCGTCGTCTCGGTCAAGGAGGCGATCCCGCGCGGCCGCGTCAAGAAGGGCGATGTGATGAAGGCGGTCATTGTGCGGATTTCCAAGGATATCAAACGCGCCGACGGCTCGATCATCCGCTTCGACCGCAACGCGGCCGTGTTGATCAACCCGCAGATGGAGCCGGTCGGCACACGTATCTTCGGCCCGGTGCCGCGCGAATTAAGAGCGAAGAACCACATGAAGATCATCTCGCTCGCGCCAGAGGTGCTGTAATGGCGGCGAAGATCAAAAAGGGCGACTCGGTGATCGTGATCGCGGGACGCGACAAGGGCCGCACCGGCGAGGTCATCGAGGTGCGCCGCGACGACGGCTACGCACTGGTGCGCGGCGTCAATATCGTCAAGCGTCACCAGCGCCAGAGCGCCACGGCGGAGGGCGGCATCATTTCCAAGGAAGCGCCGATCCATTTGTCGAACATCGCGCTGGCCGATCCCAAGGACGGCAAGCCGACGCGTGTCGGTTTCACGTTCGTCGGCAAAGGCGACGCGCGCAAGAAGGTGCGCCTCGCCAAGCGCTCGGGAGTCGAGATCGATGGCTGATACGGACGAAAAGAAAGCCAAGAAGGCGGAGAAGCCGCAACGGCCGGACGTCGCCGATCAGGCCGACAAAGCGGTCAAGGCGGTCAAGGCGGAGAAGGCCGAGAAGGGCGCCAAGGCGGCCAAGCCCGAGAAGGGCGGCAAGGCCGCGGCCGACGGCAAGGGCGGCAAAGCCGACAAGCCAGCGGCGCCGCGCGCGCCCGAACCGCGCGTGCCGGCGCGGCTGAAGGTCGAGTTCGAGCAGGTGATCCGCGGTAAGCTCGCCGAGCAATTCGGCTACAAGAACCGCCAGCAGATTCCGACGCTCGACAAGATCGTCATCAATATGGGTATCGGCGAGGGCGTCGCCGACCGCAAGAAGGTCGAATCGGCGGCCGCCGATCTGGCGCTCATTGCCGGGCAAAAGGCGGTGATCACCAAGGCGCGGAAATCGATCGCCACCTACAAGGTGCGGGCCGGCCAGGCCATCGGCTGCAAGGTGACGCTGCGCAAGGCGCGCATGTACGAGTTCATCGACCGGCTGATCAATATCGCGCTGCCGCGGGTACGCGATTTCCGCGGCCTCAACCCGAAGAGCTTCGACGGCCGCGGCAACTATACGCTCGGCGTCAAGGAACACATCGTGTTCCCGGAAATCGACTACGACAAGGCCGCCGACATCTGGGGCATGGACATCACCGTGTGCACCACCGCGCGCAGCGACGACGAGGCGCGCGCCTTGTTGACGGCATTCAATTTTCCGTTCCGGCAGTGAGGCGGCAAAACCTCAGACGCGGAACCGCGAGGAGACCTAAATGGCGAAGAAGAGTTCGATCGAGAAGAACAGCCGGCGCCGCCGGCTGACCAAGAAATTCTCCGGCCGGCGCGCGCGGCTCAAGGCCATCGCGCGCGACAAGACCAAGCCGGTCGAGGATCGTTTCGCCGCGACGCTGAAGCTCGCCGAAATGCCGCGCAACTCGTCCGCCACCCGCATCCGCAACCGTTGCGAGATGACCGGCCGGCCGCGTGGCTATTACCGCAAGCACAAACTGTCGCGCATCGCGCTGCGGGAGCTCGGCTCGAAAGGGCTGATCCCCGGCCTGGTGAAGTCGAGCTGGTGAGGAGGATCGCAACGATGATGAACGATCCGCTCGGCGATCTCTTGTCCCGCATCCGCAACGCGCAGATGCGCAACAAGTCCAAGGTCAACAGCCCCAGCTCGCGGCTGCGCGAGAGCGTGCTCGAGGTGCTCAAGGCGGAAGGCTACATCCGCGGCTACGCGGTGGTCGAGCGCGAAGGCCGCTCGGAGATCGAGATCGAGCTGAAGTACTTCGAGGGCGAGCCGGTGATCCGCGAGCTTGAGCGCGTTTCCAAGCCGGGCCGCCGCGTCTATACCTCGGTGAGGAATTTGCCCCGCATCAACAATGGCCTCGGCGTCGCCATCGTTTCGACGCCCAAGGGCGTCATGGCCGACCACGACGCCCGCGACGCCAATGTCGGCGGCGAAATCCTCTGCACGGTATTTTGACCGGGAACGCAGGCGAAAGCGAGCAACGGATAACCAGCCATGTCCCGCATCGGCAATAAACCAGTCGCGATCCCCGCCGGGATCACCGCCAATGTCGCGGGTCAGACCGTGAAGGTGAAGGGGCCGAAAGGCTCGCTCGAAGTCGTGCTGCACGATGACGTGACAGTCAAGCTCGAGGGCGGCCGCATCATCGTCAATCCGCGCAGCGAGACCTTGCGGGCACGTGCGCAATGGGGTACGTCGCGCACCCTGATCGCCAATCTGATCGCCGGCGTCACCAAAGGCTTCGAAGAGCGGCTCGAGATCAACGGCGTCGGCTATCGCGCCGCGGTGCAGGGCAGGAACCTGCAGCTCGCGCTCGGCTACAGCCACGACGTCGTCTATCCGATCCCCGAGGGCATCACGATCGCCACGCCGCGCCCGGTCGAGATCGTGATCAGCGGCATCGATCGCCAGAAGGTTGGGCAGGTCGCCGCCGAAATCCGCGAATACCGGCCGCCCGAGCCCTACAAGGGCAAGGGCATCAAATATGCCGACGAGCGCATCTTCCGCAAAGAAGGCAAGAAGAAGTAACGGAGCCGCCCGATGACCAAGCTCAGTGACAGGATCAAGCGGCGGCAGGGGCGCGTGCGCGGCACGCTGCGCCGCACCGCTGGCGAGCGCAAGCGGCTTTCGGTGTTCCGCTCCTCCAAGCACATCTACGCGCAGGTGATCGACGACGATCGCGGCGTCACGCTGGTGGCCGCCTCTTCGATCGAAAAGTCGGCGCGGGAGGGCCTGAAGACGGGCGCCAGCGTCGCGGCGGCCAAGACCGTCGGCAAGCTCATCGCCGCGCGCGCCCAGGAGAAGGGCATCAAGGACGTGGTGTTCGACCGCGGCAGCTACCTCTATCACGGCCGCGTCAAGGCCTTGGCCGAGGCCGCGCGCGAGGGCGGATTGAATTTCTGACGATGCGAAAGCGAACGAGTTGGATCGACAACATGGCAGACAGACATGGCACGTGAACCCCGCGAGCGGCGAAACGAAGAGCGCGACAGCGAGTTCGTCGACAAGCTCGTCCACATCAACCGCGTCGCCAAAGTGGTGAAAGGCGGCCGGCGCTTCGGCTTCGCCGCGCTGGTGGTGGTCGGCGATCAGAAGGGCCGGGTCGGCTTCGGCCACGGCAAGGCGCGCGAGGTGCCGGAGGCGATCCGCAAGGCGACCGATGCCGCCAAGCGGGCGCTGACGCGGGTACCGCTGCGCGAGGGGCGCACGCTGCATCATGACGTTTCCGGCCGCCATGGCGCTGGCCGGGTCTATCTGCGCGCGGCGCCGCCCGGCACCGGCATCATCGCCGGCGGTCCGATGCGCGCGGTGTTCGAGACGCTGGGCATGCAGGACGTGGTGGCAAAATCCCTCGGCACCTCGAATCCGTACAACGTGGTGCGGGCGACGTTTGATGCGCTGAAGCATCAGGATTCGCCGCGCTCGGTGGCCGCGCGCCGCAACATCAAGGTCTCGGCGCTGCAGGCGCGCCGCCGCGACGTCGAGGCCGAACAAGCGGCCGATTGAGGCCTCGGGAGCAGGCGATGAATAGCGGCAAGAATGCGGACCACAACGCTGGCAAGACTGTCACGGTGCAGCAGACCGGCAGCCCGATGCGCCGGGACCACACCCAGCGCGAGACGCTGATGGGCTTAAAGCTCAACAAGATCGGCCGCGTTGCCAAGCTTGTCGATACGCCGCAGACGCGCGGCATGATCGCCAAGGTCGCGCACCTCGTGCGCGTGGTGGAGAAATAGCATGAAGCTTCACGAACTCGCCGACCGCCCCGGCGCCCGCAAGACCCGCAAGCGCATCGGCCGCGGCATCGGCTCCGGCAAAGGCAAGACCGGCGGCCGCGGCGGCAAGGGCCAGACCGCGCGCTCCGGCGTGCGCATCAAAGGGTTTGAGGGCGGCCAGATGCCGCTGCATCGCCGCTTGCCCAAGCGCGGGTTCAAGAATACGGCGTTCGCGCGCAGGCTCAACGAGATCAATCTCGGGCGCCTGCAGCAGGCGATCGACGCCGGCAAGCTCGATCCGGCGGCGACCATCGATGCCGCGGCTTTGGTCAAGGCGGGTGTCCTGCGCCGGGCCAAGCATGGCGTGCGCATTCTTGGCGGCGGCGAGATCAAGGCGAAGATTGTTCTTGCGGTGTTCGGCGCGTCGAAATCGGCGGTCGCCGCGGTGGAGAAGGCCGGCGGCTCGGTCGAAATCCTCGCTCCCAAGGCGGAGACGAGCGAACAGGCGGCCTGATGCCTATATAGGCGGGCAACGGAGCACCAGCGGAAATGGCCTCTGCAGCAGAACAACTGGCAGCCAATCTCAACTTCGGGGCGCTGGCCAAGGCCGAAGAGCTGAAGAAGCGCATTTGGTTCACGCTCGGCGCGCTGCTGGTCTACCGGCTCGGCACCTACATTCCCTTGCCTGGCATCGATCCCAACGCCTGGAATCAGATTTTCAATTCCCAGGCCGGCGGCATTCTAGGGATGTTCAACATGTTTGCCGGCGGCGGCATCCACCGCATGGCGATATTCGCGCTGAACATCATGCCCTACATTTCGGCCTCGATCATTATCCAGCTGATGACGACGGTATCGCCGACGCTCGAACAGCTCAAGAAAGAGGGCGAGCAGGGCCGCAAAATCATCAATCAGTATACGCGCTACCTCACCGTGGTGTTGGCCGCGTTTCAGGCCTACGGCATTTCCGTCGGTCTGCAAGGCGCCAGCAACGTCGTCACCGATCCGGGCCCGTTCTTCGTCATCTCCACCGTGATCACGCTGACCGGCGGCACCATGTTCCTGATGTGGCTCGGCGAGCAGATCACCCAGCGCGGCATCGGCAACGGCACGTCGCTGATCATCATGTCGGGGATCGTGGCGCAACTGCCCTCGGCCATCGCCGGCACCCTTGAACTCGGCCGCCAGGGCGCGCTTTCGACCGGGCTCATTCTCATCGTCATCGTGATGGTGGTGGTCGTCATCACCTTCATTGTGTTCATGGAGCGCGCGCAGCGCCGCCTGCTGATTCAGTATCCCAAGCGGCAGGTCGGCAATCGCATGTTCGAGGGCCAATCCTCGCATCTGCCGCTCAAGCTCAACACCTCGGGCGTCATTCCGCCGATCTTTGCCTCCTCGCTGCTGCTGCTGCCAACCACGGTCGCCAACTTTACGGCCGGGCAGGGGCCGGGATGGCTGACGCTGATCACCACGCAGCTCTCGCACGGGCGGCCGCTGTTTCTGGCGCTCTATGTCGGGCTCATTGTCTTCTTCGCCTTCTTCTACACGGCGATCGTGTTCAACCCGACCGAGACCGCCGAGAATTTGAAGAAGCACGGCGGCTTCATCCCCGGCATCCGACCGGGCGAGCGCACCGCCGAGTACATCGATTACGTATTGTCGCGGATCACGGTGATCGGCGCGGCCTATCTGGCGATCGTTTGCCTGTTCCCGGAAATGCTGATCTCGTATGCAGCGGTGCCGTTCTATTTCGGCGGCACCTCGCTGCTCATCGTGGTCAGCGTGACCATGGATACGGTGGCGCAAGTGCAGGGATACCTGCTGGCCCACCAGTACGAAGGCTTGATCAAGCGATCGAAATTGAGGGGGCGCCGTCGATGAGATTGATCCTGCTGGGCCCGCCGGGGGCTGGCAAGGGAACGCAGGCTCAGCGTCTCGTCGCCAAATACGGCATCGTTCAGCTCTCGACCGGGGACATGCTCCGCGCCGCCGTGAAGGCCGGCACCCCGGTTGGCCGGCAGGCTCAGGATATCATGGCGCGCGGCGGGCTTGTGCCCGACGATGTCGTGGTCGAGATCGTGGCGCAACGGATCGCACAGCCTGACGCGCGCAAAGGCTTCATTCTCGATGGGTTTCCGCGCACGGTACCGCAGGCCGCGGCACTTGATCGCATGCTGGCGGAGCGGAACCTGGCGCTCGACGGCGTGATCGAGTTGCGCGTCGATGAGGACGCCCTCGTCAAGCGTATCGAGCGCCGCATCGAGGAGATGAAGGCGCGAGGCGAAGCGCTCCGGGAGGATGACAACCCTGAGGTGCTGCATCGCCGGCTCAAGGCCTATCGCGAGCAAACCGCGCCCCTGATCGACTATTACCGGGATAAAGGCGCGCTGATTACCGTCAACGGCATGGCGCCGATCCCGGAGGTCGCCGCCGCCATCGACCGGGCGCTGCCGGCGGAGCCGACAATAGGAAAAAAGTCCATGAGCGGAGCGTCGGCGACGGCCAAACCGGCCGGATGATACCGACGCGGCACTCGGTCCGCCGAAAGCCGGGAGACTGGCGCCCAGTGATAACTATTTACACGAAATCGCTAGCCGAGGTTGACGAAAGCGCGGGGAATCCATTAATAAGCAGGGAATATCAGGTCGGAGATTTAGCAGCGATGCCAAGCCGCAAGGGCAGGCAGCCGTTGGCTTTTTACGTTTGTGGCCTTCTCAGGTGACATTCGAATCGACAGATCGCAGCCAGGCGGCGCAGGGACACCCTGGGCTGGCCAGCACAAGGAGTAACTGAGGTGGCCCGTATCGCCGGCGTCAATATCCCGACCAACAAGCGCGTCGTGGTCGCGTTGCAATATATCCATGGCATTGGCCCGGCCAAGGCCAAGGAAATCGTGCACAAAGTGTCGATTCCCGACGCGCGCCGGGTATCGCAATTGACCGATCAGGAAGTGCTGCAGCTGCGCGAGGTGATCGACCGCGACTATATCGTCGAGGGCGATCTGCGGCGCGAAGTGGCCATGAACATCAAGCGGCTGATGGATCTCGGTTGCTATCGCGGGTTGCGTCATCGTCGCGGCCTGCCGGTCCGCGGGCAACGTACGCATACCAATGCACGCACCCGCAAGGGGCCGGCCAAGCCGATCGCCGGCAAGAAGAAATAGCGCGTCGAACAGTGTGACGGCACGGTGCGGCCGGGCCGATCCGAAAGGGTTCAGAATGGGTAAGGAAGCTACGCGCGTCCGCCGCCGCGAACGCAAGAACATCGCCTCGGGCGTCGCGCACGTGAATGCCACGTTCAACAACACTATGATTACGATCACCGACGTGCAAGGCAATACCATTGCCTGGTCGTCGTCGGGCACGATGGGGTTCAAGGGCTCACGCAAGTCGACGCCCTATGCCGCGCAGGTTGCTGCCGAGGATGCCGCCAAGAAGGCGCAGGAGCACGGCATGCGCACGCTCGAGGTCGAGGTCGCGGGCCCCGGATCGGGGCGGGAATCGGCGCTGCGCTCGCTGCAGGCCGCCGGTTTCACCATTACCTCGATCCGCGACGTAACCCCGATCCCGCACAATGGATGCCGGCCGCGCAAGCGGCGGCGGGTATAGGACATCCGGCCGATGGAACAAGTGGAACATCTGCCGCCGCAAGATCTTGGCCTCACGGAGCGGAGTGAGGCGCGCGAGCGGATCGCGCCGCGCAACGCGATGGGTGACAACGTGACGATTCAGAAGAATTGGCAGGAATTGATCAGGCCGGGCAAGCTGCAGGTCAGCGCCGGCGCCGACGCGCGGCGGGTGGCGACGGTGGTTGCCGAGCCGCTGGAACGCGGCTTCGGCGTAACGCTCGGCAACGCGCTGCGGCGCATTCTGTTGTCCTCGCTGCAGGGCGCCGCGGTGCAGTCGGTGCATATCGACGGCGTGCTGCACGAATTCTCCTCGATTGCCGGCGTGCGCGAGGACGTCACCGACATCGTGCTCAACATCAAGGACATCGCCATCAAGATGCAGGGCGACGGGCCCAAGCGCATGGTGGTGAAGAAGCAAGGCCCGGGCACCGTCACCGCCGCCGACATCCAGACCGTGGGCGATATTGTCGTGCTCAACCCGGAGCTCATTCTGTGCACGCTCGACGAGGGCGCCGAGATCCGCATGGAATTCACCGTCAATACCGGCAAGGGCTACGTGCCGGCCGAACGCAATCGTCCGGAGGACGCGCCGATCGGGCTGATTCCGGTCGACAGCCTCTACTCGCCGGTGCGCAAGGTCTCCTACAAGGTGGAGAACACGCGTGAAGGCCAGATCCTCGACTACGATAAGCTGACACTGTCGATCGAGACCAACGGCGCCGTGAGCCCCGAGGACGCGCTCGCCTACGCCGCGCGCATCCTGCAGGACCAGCTCAACGTGTTCGTGAATTTCGAGGAGCCCAAGCGCGAGACCGCGCAGGAGGCGATCCCCGATCTTGCCTTCAATCCGGCGTTCCTCAAGAAGGTCGACGAGCTCGAGCTCTCGGTACGTTCGGCCAATTGCCTGAAGAACGACAACATCGTCTATATCGGCGATCTGGTGCAGAAGACCGAGGCCGAGATGCTGCGGACGCCGAACTTCGGCAGGAAGTCGCTCAACGAGATCAAGGAAGTGCTGGTGCAGATGGGCCTGCATCTGGGCATGGAAGTCCCCGGCTGGCCGCCGGAGAACATCGAGGAACTGGCCAAGCGGTTCGAGGATCACTATTGAGGCCGTCATGCCCGGCCTTGTGCCGGGCATCCACGTCTTTGGATTCGATTAAGTCGTGGATGGCCGGGACAAAGCCGGCCATGACGAACGAGTAAACGGCAGGAAGAGCGACATGCGTCACGCCAAAACCCACCGCAAGTTCGGCCGTCGCTCGGACCATCGCCGCTCGATGCTGGCGAACCTTGCCGCGTCGCTGATTAAGCACGAGCAGATCGTCACCACGCTGCCGAAAGCGAAGGACTTGCGTCCGGTCGTGGAAAAGCTGGTCACGCTCGGCAAGCGCGGCGATCTGCACGCCCGCCGGCAGGCGATCGCGCAGATGCGCGATCTGGCGATGGTCAAAAAGCTCTTCGAGGTCATCGGCCCGCGCTACAAGGAGCGCAGCGGCGGCTATACCCGCGTGCTCAAGGCGGGCTTCCGCTACGGAGATTCGGCGCCGGTCGCGGTGATCGAGTTCGTCGACCGCGACGTCGAGGCGAAAGGCAAGGATTCTGGCCCGGTGCAGGTGCGCGCGGAGGAGCCGGCTCCCGCCGCCGCCTAGAGTATGATCCGGAAAAGTGGAAGGTTTTCCGAAAAGAACATGCTCTACCAAGATATTAGAACGCCAATCGATTCAGTCTGAAGCGATTGCGCTCTAGGGCGCGCCGCGCCCTTCTAAAGCCCGGCTCGCGCGCCTATATGGGACGGCATCGATTCGGGGTCTTTGCATGCCGCATCTGCGCGTCTCTGGCACCGTACTGGCTGCCGCCGTTCTTGCATTTCTGACGTTGCTAACGAACACGAGCGCGCAGGAGCGCGTGGTGCCGGGCTCGTCCGCCGAGCTGGTGCTGTCGTTCGCGCCGGTGGTCAAGCGCGTGGCGCCCGCGGTGGTGAATGTCTATGCCGCCCGCGTCATCGAGAACCGCAACCCGTTCATGAACGATCCGCTGTTCCGCCAGTTTTTCGGCGCAATGCCGCGCGAGCAGGTGCAACGCTCGCTCGGCTCCGGCGTCATCGTCGATCCGGCCGGGCTGGTTGTCACTAATTACCACGTGATCGAGGGCGCCAGCGAAGTGAAGGTAGCGCTCGCTGACAAGCGCGAGTTCGACGCCGAGATCGTGCTCAAGGATGAGCGCAGCGACCTCACCATTCTGCGCATCAAGGACGCGCACGAACGATTTCCCGTGCTGGAGTTCGGCAATTCCGACGAGCTGCAGGTCGGCGACGTGGTGCTGGCGATCGGCGACCCGTTCGGTGTCGGCCAGACGGTGACGCACGGTATCGTCTCGGCGGTGGCGCGCACCCAGATCGGCATCTCCGATTATCAGTTCTTCATCCAGACCGACGCCGCGATCAATCCGGGAAATTCTGGCGGCGCCCTGGTCGATCTCAAAGGCCGGCTCATTGGCATCAACACCGCGATCTATTCGCGTTCCGGCGGCTCGCAGGGCATCGGCTTTGCCATCCCCGCCAACATGGTGCGGGTTGTGGTTTCTTCGGCCAAGGGCGGCAGCGCTGCGGTCAAGCGTCCATGGCTCGGCGCCAACCTCCAAGACGTGACGCCGGAGATTGCCGAAAGCCTGGGACTGAAGCGGCCGAGCGGCGCGCTGGTCGCCAGCGTTACCGCCGGCAGCCCCGCCGCCAACGCCGGTGTCAAGACCGGCGACTTGATCGTCAGCGTCGACGGCACGCCGGTCGACGATCCGAACGCCTTCGATTACCGCTTCGCCACAAAGCCGCTGGGGGGCACCGCGCAGATCGGTGTCGTCCGCCAAGGCCGCGAGATGGTGGTCGCGGTCGCGCTGCAGAGCGTTCCCGAATCGCCGCGCGACGAAGTGGAAATCCGCTCGCGTTCGCCGTTCAGCGGGGCTACCGTCGCCAACCTTTCGCCGGCGCTCGCCGACGAGCTGCGGCTCGATCCGCAGAGCGAAGGCGTCGTCATCGTCGGCGTCGCCGGCGGCTCGGCGGCGCAATCGGTCGGTTTAAAGAAGGGCGACATCGTGGTCTCGGTCAATAACCAGAAGATCGCGAAATCCGCCGATCTCGATCGCATCGTGCGCGCCGGCGGACGGCAGTGGCGCATCACTATCAAGCGCGGCGGCCAGCAGATATCGGTCATATTCAGTGGATGAATGAGCACGCGCCCGAAGCAGAGCTCGCCGACTTTGTTCGCCGCCGCCGGCCTCGAGCACGACGCGCCGCGGCCGCTCGCCGATAAGCTTCGACCGGACCAGCTTGCCGATGTCGTCGGGCAGGATCATCTGCTCGGCCCCGACGGCACGCTGACCCGCATGCTGGAGACGCGCTCGCTCGGCTCGCTCATCTTCTGGGGGCCGCCGGGCACCGGCAAGACCACGGTGGCGCGGCTGCTGGCGCGGGCGACCGACCTGCACTTCGAGCAAATCTCGGCGATCTTCTCCGGCGTCGCCGACCTGAAGAAGGTGTTCGACGCGGCGCGGGCGCGGCGCGAGACCGGGCAGGGGACGCTGCTCTTTGTCGATGAGATTCACCGCTTCAATCGCGCCCAGCAGGACTCGTTTTTGCCGGTCGTCGAAGACGGCACCATCGTGCTGGTCGGCGCCACCACGGAAAATCCGTCCTTCGAGCTGATTGCGCCGCTCCTCTCGCGGGCGCGCGTGCTCGTCTTCAAGCCGCTCGACGCCCCGGCGATCGAGAAGCTTTTGCAACGCGCCGAGGCCATCGAAGGCAAAAAGCTGCCGCTCGATGACGCTGCCCGTGCTTCGCTGATCCGCATGGCCGACGGCGACGGCCGCGCCGCGCTGACGCTGGCGGAAGAAGTCTGGCGCGCGACGCGGGCGGGCGAAACCTTCGATGCCGCCGCCTTGCAGGACATCGTGCAGCGGCGTGCGCCGATCTACGACAAGGCGCAGGACGGCCACTACAACCTGATCAGCGCCATGCACAAGTCGGTGCGCGGCTCCGATGTCGATGCCGCGCTGTACTATCTCTGCCGCATGCTCGACGCCGGCGAGGACCCGCTGTATCTCGCGCGCCGCGTCGTGCGCATGGCGGTCGAGGATATCGGGATTGCCGATCCGCAGGCGCTGGTGGTCGCCAATGCCGCCAAGGACGCGTACGATTTCCTCGGCTCGCCGGAAGGCGAACTCGCCATCGCCGAGGCCGTGATCTATGTGGCGACCGCGCCGAAATCGAACGCGACTTACGTGGCGTTCGGCGAGGCCATGCGCACGGCGAAGGAAGCCGGCTCGCTGCTGCCGCCCAAGCACATCCTCAACGCGCCGACCAAGCTAATGAAGACCGAGGGGTACGGTGCGGGCTACGAATACGACCACGACGCGCCGGAGGCGTTCTCCGGCCAGGACTATTTCCCGGAACAGCTCGGCCGCCACAAATTCTATGATCCGCCCGAGCGCGGCTTTGAGCGCGAGATCCGTAAGCGGCTGGAATATTGGGAGAAGCTGCGCCGGGAACGGGGCGGATCGTGAGAGGCTCCCGAGGTCCCCGCCAGCCGGGCGGCGGCAAGCAGATGGCCGGATCGCGCCAGCAACGTCGTTTCGTTCGCCGCCACCCTGAGGCGGCCGCGAAAGGGAGCCTCATTGCGCGAAGCGCAAAGGGGCTTCCGAAGCAATCCTTGAAGGATGGCGGCCTAGGTCGCGCAATCTCCGTGGACCGGTTGCACCGGTCGTCGAAGAATGGCGATGAACAAAAAGTCGTGCCGCTTCAAATACCGAGCGGTGTCCAGAACGTTCCCGTCACCGCCGACGAATCCGGCATGCGCGTCGATCGGTTTCTCGAAGCGCGGTTTCCCGGATTAAGTTTTTCTCATATCCAGCGTGTCATCCGTAAAGGCGAGGTGCGCGTGAACGGCAAGCGCACGCAGCCGAAGAACCGGCTGGAGGCCGGACAGATGTTGCGCATTCCGCCGCTGCGGCTCGAACGGCCCAAACCGCGCGCGGCGGGGAGCGAAGCAGAAGAAAAAACCCGCGCCCTCCTCGAATCGATCACGCTCTTCGAAGACGCCGACGTGCTGGTACTCAACAAGCCGATGGGGCTCGCGGTGCAGGGCGGCTCCGGCACCACGCGCCATCTTGACGGCATGCTCGATGTGTTGCGCGACGCGCACGGCCAGCGCCCGCGGCTGGTGCACCGGCTCGACAAGGATACGGCGGGCTGTCTCCTCGTCGCCAAGACCCGCTTCGCCGCCGCGGCCTTGGCGAAGACCTTCCGCTCACGCTCGGCGCGAAAGGTCTATTGGGCGCTGGTCGCCGGCGTTCCCAAAGTGCAGCAAGGCCGCATCTCGACCTATCTCGTTAAGGAAGAGCGCGAAGACGAGTCGCTGATGCGCATTGCGCGCCA
>Ga0208937_1000608_pt1 | contig 24880 bp, 42 predicted proteins | sample June2015DPH_11_5_FD_184705 | JGI IMG/M metagenome (GOLD analysis project Ga0208937, IMG submission 184705) | Peatland microbial communities from SPRUCE experiment site at the Marcell Experimental Forest, Minnesota, USA - June2015DPH_11_40... | ecosystem: Environmental > Terrestrial > Soil >...
AACTCGATGCCATAGGTGTCGCGCCGCACAAAGACGCCGCGCGTTTCGCCCAGCCGGGAGTTCGCGTAGGTCTCCTGCAGCTTGTCGACGTCGAACAAGATCGTGCCGGCAGGCAGGTACGGATGCTGGATCACATCGACAAACTCGCCACCTGGCAAGCCGAAGATGTTGTGGTACTGCGCCACCCGGCCATTCACCGCAAGCCCGGAATTGTCCCCGTTCGGGCCGCCCTGCGGGAAGAAATAGTTGATAGCGGTCGAACTGCTCGATCCCACCATGAACGCCGAACGGAATGCGGGCACCTGGTCCGTCGAAAGGTAGATCTTCGTCGGGCCGGTCAAAGCCGCCTGCTGGATCTGGAAAAGCACCGAATCGATCTCGGTGATGGATCCCACCAGGCCGCCGTTCGTGAGTCCGGCGCCGTGGTTGTTCCAGCCGTTCGATCCGACCGCGGTGCCAAAGGAGTTCAAGCTGAACGTGGGCACCGGCAAGCCGGTCATGTAGTTGGTGTTCGACGCTATGGTCAGCAAGCCGTCCATGTCGAGGGCGTTTGTGGACAGGTCGCTTGCAAAGCCCGCGTAGCCGCCCGAGCCGGCGTAGGCCGCGGTCTGCGTACCTTGCGTCTGCCCGTAGATGTTGACCCAGGAGTTGCCCACCGTGATCGCCGTGAGCTTTGCGCTCGCGGCAGCCGGCGTGAAGGTGGTCGACGTGTTGATTTCCACAAACCACGCGTAGCCCCATGCTCCGGCTTGCGGGGTGCAGTAGAACGTGACGGTCTTGGTTCCGGTGACCGTGGGCCCAACCACATTCGAGGCTGCCGACACGATGGCGGTGCCGCCGTTGATGACGTCCGAAGAGCCGTCGGCGTTGGTGCGCAGGTACTGCGTTGTGATGCCCAGCGAGACCGTGTTGTTCGGATTGATCGCCGCGCGATAGTTGAGCGCCACGGCGTAGGCGGCGGCGTAGGAACCCACCGGCAGAACGCCAGTAACGAAATTGGCATTGTTGAGCGAGGAAAGAACACCGGTCGGCGTATTGGTCGTGGTGATCTGCAACGCGCCATTCGAAGCCGTGGTTCCAGCGCCGCCGATGTAGCTGCGCTCCTGCTGCCGGATGAACCGCAGCAACTGCCACATCTTGCCGTCGCCCAGCGAGTCCTCGTAGCCCTCGGAAGCCGAGATCGACTCGTAGGTCACGAAGTCGTCGGTGCCGAGCGTCACGTAAGGCGAGGAGAAATTCAGCAGTGAGAACTGGCCGTTCGCGTTCGTGTTGCCCTCGGAGACACCCGGGAACTGCTGGGAAGCATCGATCGCAACTACCGCCTTCCACTGCGGCTGCACGCCGTAGCCGGCGTTTACCTTGTCCCACCGCGGCGTGGTGTTCCGGATGTGCGAGAAGATCGGGTCCAGCATGTACGCCGGCGCCCGGAGATCGATGAAGTTCAAGCCCAGGCCCGTGGTGATGCCCGTGGTCGTCGACTCCTTGACCAGCGATTTTCCGTGCATCTTCACGAACCGGCGCCAGGCGTCCGCGCCGTTTTCCGAGACCAGGCGCTCGATGCGCCCCATGTCGGTCTTTGAGACCAGTTGAGCGAACTGCGCCTGCGAAATGCCATTGTGACCGTCTGACACCGCCGAAGGGTGCATGGGTGTTCTCCTCTACCGGCGGCCTGAGTTTGTCGATCGCGCTGGGAGAGCGCGCACTGCAAAAACTTTTACTTCGCTCCGATGAGCTCGCCGAACTGCTGGTCGATTGTGAGCCCCTTGCCCACTTCGCCCGCTCCGGAGTGCGGGATCGCCGCCGGGGCCGGAGTTGTCGCGATCTTCTTTTTGAGCTCTTCGATCTCCGCGGTCAGAGGCGCCAGGGCTGCAGCAACGGCCTTTGCCACCGGATCCGCGGCATCGGCGGCGGCCTTCTCGGCGGCGACCCGCGCGGCCTTCTCCTGCTCGCTCTCGCCATCCTCACCAGCGCCCGCGTCCTTGGCGGCCTTCATGCACTTTTCGCAGTGATCCATCATTGCCTGCGAGCTCTTAACGAGGGCGTGATCTTTCGACAGTGTGCCCTCGAGCTTTTCATGGTGGGCTTTGTGCATTTCCATGTGCTTTTCGAGATGCTCATGGATCGACTTCGCTGCCTTCGTGAGACCGGCCTGATCGGTGATTTTCATGCCCTTCGCTCCTTTGCCGCCCGCCGCGGCCAGTTCGTCTGCTTCCTCGATCGCCATGACCTTAAATTGGGCCAGGAGCTCGAGCCACGCCTCGCGCAACCCCTCCGGAACTTTGCTGCCGTCATCTTCGAGGTCACGCTCGAATTCAGTGGAGAGGCAGAGCCAATTCAGGCTCTCGACGAGGTCGCCGAGCCACCCGACCTCGTACATCCCCTTTTTCAAAGCGATCTTAGCACAGGCTCGTGTGATGGCCGCCTTGTCGGCGTCGGAAACCTCGATGCCGTGCTCCTTGGCCGCCGCCACTATCTTCTTCTTCGCCTTGGCCTTTTCGTCCGCGCTCATGCCCTCGGTCTGCTCGAACCGCGCCAGGGCGTTGCGGATGTGCGACTTGGTCTTCTCCTCGTCGCCGGGGAACTTGATCGGGAGCTTCCAGGTCGACGTGTCCTCCGGATCCCCGACGTGCGCGAAACAATCCGCGGTGAGGTCAACGTCGTCGACGCGCTTGGTCTTTTTCTCTTTCACGAGCGCAAAGATGCCGGCGAGCTGGCGTTCGAGCTTCTCATAACGCAGATCGCTGAGGGTCGGGATCAGCAGGGGCACGGCTTCAGTCGTGCCGTTCGCCTTGCTGAGCTCCACCATTCGCCCCTTCATGGTTTCGACCAGCGCCGAGGGCAGGCAGGGAGAGTCGACCGCGGAGACCTCCGCGGGATCTGCGATATATCGCTTGCAGCCCTTGTGCACCGGATCGGGCAACGGGTCGCCCACGTAGGCGCCGCCCTGTGAGAACCCGATAAGTACCCCCTTTTTAAACTTCTGAATGGCGACCGGCTCGACGACGTTGAACCCCATTTTGATGGTCTTGTTGGCATCGTCGAACTCGATGGTGCGACCCGCACCGATCGCGATCAGCTGGTGCATTTCCCGCATCGGCATGATCGATGGCTCCATGCCCTCGACCGATGAGGTCAGCTTGAACATGCTGGCCACTTTGGCCTGGTAAAAGGGCTTCGTGCCGGCGTAGTCGCAGACTTCATTGTCGAGATCCGGCTGCTCGGCCGTGACCACTCCAAAAACGTTGAGCGAGCCGTCGCCCTGCTCTTCCATCTTGGTCAACGGGATGAACTTCTGGAGCTTCATTGCGAGTACTCCGTGAGCCACCAGTGCACGCCGTCCCAGGCAAGCGTGGCAATGCCGCCCACCGCTGCGCCGCCGGGGATCGTGAATAGCTGGGGATTGCCGGCGTACTCGGCCGCGTTGCCCGTGGTGACATTGAGCGCCGACGCACCGGTGTCGGTCGAGGTGACCTTGACCGTGATCGTCTTTCCCGCCGCCACGCCTACGGTGGGCAGGGTGATGCCCTGGGAGCCGTCCATGACGCCCGAATAAAAAATCACGCTGTCGGTCGGGAGCGCGGTGTAGCTGGCCGATACCGACTTGGGCGATGGCGTCGCCGGGGCAACAGCTGCCAGCGTTTGCTCATCCTCGAGGACCGCGGTCACAAGCATCTGCAGCGTTTGATCGGGCGGGCTGGGATTCTGGAGTAGCCTCTGCAGGTTCGTCATGAAGCGTTACCCTCGCCTTGAATCGTAGCACGGGGCGCGCCGTAACCCTCCCGCTATCGGGCGGCGAAACCGCCGAAGGGAGCCTGCTTTTTGCCGGGAACAGGCGCCGACTGCGCAGCCGGCTTGGCTTCAACCGGCGCAACCGACAAGGCAACGCCGGTCGACGCGCTCACATACCAGAGGCCGTCGAAGGCATCGAACGTGATCGATTCGCCGATTTTGCCGCCGAAGGTGACCAGATCGACCTCCCCATTGATGCCCTTGACGCCCGTTTTCACGGTGTACCTGAAGGCATCGATGGCAATGATCTTCATGGTCGCGCCGTCGCTCCCGTTCTCGATCTGGGGGCCCGGCGCCGGCTGGCCAAGAGTCATCGCAGCCGCCTTGCCGGCCTTGAGGTAGGCCTTTCCGCCAGGCGCGATCGCGCCAGCCTCGGTGTAGAGCGCGACGGCATGATGATTCACTTCGTCGAGATAGACCGCCGACTGGATGGACGAAACACGGTCACCGGCCTGCGCCGGATCAACGGTTCTGAAGTTCACTTCCTGCATTGGGGATGCCCTCCTGCTTCAAAGTGAATCCTAGCACGCTACATCACCTGCCGGGCCACCCTGCGCAGGCGCTTCCGTTGCCGGCCACTCACGCCCCGAGGCCGGCGAGCGATCGCCGCAAGCTGCGCCTGGTCTCGAATCTGCCGCGCGCCCCGGTAAAACGACGCCCGCTGCTTTTCCGCAGCGATGGCCAGCCGCGCGCGCGCCTGGAACTCGGGATCCGTGACGCGATCTATCAAGTCCTGCGGCATGCCCTCAAGCTGCGCCGGGTCGATCGAGCCGTCCTCGTTGAAAGTGAGCGAGCGTTGATGTTGTTTCTTTTCTTCCGGTTCGCGCTCGCCCAGCGTTGCGTCCGTCATGTCAAGCCCTGTTTTTTAGAGGTACCGGCGGCATCGGCCGGCGCCGGTGGTTGCCGTTTCCGTTCGACTCCTCGGCCGGCTCGCGCAGCCTGAAAACCAGGACCGCCTCGATGCGCGCGCCGAACCCGCTGCCGACCTGGTGCGAGCTCATGGCCACCAGATCATAATCCTCGGTGAGTGCCCCGAGTGTGCTCTCGATATCTCTGATCAAACAGGTTTCTACGACGTGCGGGGCTTTGGGAGCAACCATCATTCCTCTCCGGCGATTTTAGTGACCGTAAGCCAGCACCGGCAATTCGGATGAGCCCCCGGCGCGTAAATGAACGGCGCGAACTGATAGCCAGCCGGGACCGGGCCGAGCGCCGAGAAGCTGGCGCAAAGCGCACAGCAACCCAGGTCCATGACGGTCCACTGATATTCGAGAATCTTGCCCGAAGACATCCACGAGCGCAGGTGGCCAGAAACCTGCTGCCTGGCGATCTCATTGTCGGCGATCAATTCCCCGTGCTCCGGGGTCCAAACCACGCTGACCTGAAGAACAGCCTCGAGCTGCTGGGGCGTCCAGCCCTCCTCGATGGCCTGTTTCAAAGTGGCCAGAACGCTTTCCTTGGCCGTGGTCGAGATCGCCCAAGCCGGCGCCGTGGCCTCGGTAAGCGAGCCGTCCTCCTCGAGGTCGAAGCCCACCATCTCCGCAGCGCGCTCGTCCGCGGCTTGTTTGGCCGCCGGAAGCGCTTCGGCCAGGGTGCCCTGGAGCGACGCGCCCAGGTTCGCCGCCGCCTGGTAGGCTCCGGCGTGCACACCCTCCTCGGCCGCGATTTCAAGATAGGGCGCCGAGATCCCGTAAAGCGTCTCGTAGTCCCAACCGAGCAGGGCGATGAGTTCGGCGAGGCGCCGATCACGCTCGTCGGTCGAGTCCCTGTCCTTGAAAAGTGTTCCACGTGAAACCTTTAGGTAGGCCGCGAACTCCTGCGCGGCCTTCTTCGAGACCCGCATCTTCTGATCGGCCAGGAACTTCTTCAACTGGCGCGCAAAGTCGTTTCTGGTCTGCCGACTGCGCGGGGTCAGATCCCCGGCCCGCGCCTTCAAGGTTGCGATCTTGCGAACCTTTACCGGCGCCGCCCGCCCGGCAATGGGGGGCTCGTCCTCGTCCTCGTCTTCGTCGTCGGGGCCAGCGCCTGGCTTCGCGGCCGGCTTTTCGCCGATCGACATCCAACCCGTGGCCGTCATGCTGCCGAGCTCATTCGCCTGGGGCTCGGGCCGCGGATCGTCGCCGCGCGCCTCGCGGGTTTCGTTGATGCTGTAGATCATGTTCTTTACATAGAGCGCGTCGACCGTCGCCTGCTTCACGGGGTCCATCTCCCGCTCATCCTGGAAGGCGAACTCAACGTCATCGATCTTCATCTGCCGCTCGATCACCTGGCCGTTCATGACGTTCTCGATGTGCTTCAAATAGGGCTCAAGCCCCTCAATCTGCGCGACATCAGAGGATTCCTTCGCCGTGCCGCGGTTTACCTGTTTGATCAGATTCTGGGGCGAGATCGAAAAAGCGTAGGCAACCACCCGGGTCAGGTAGTCGTCGGTGACGTCCACCAGGGCCTCTTGCTTGGTGAGCAGGGGCTCGTGTTTCGCGTCGGGGATCATGATCATCCGCCGGCGCATTTTCAGATTGCCAGCCAGCATCGAATCAAACCATTTCTGAAAGTCCTTGATCTGCTGAGACGTCCAGCCGTCCGGCATCGGCAGCAGACCCTCAGGCACGTTGCCCGAGACGTAGAAGTCGCGCAGGAACTGCTGGCGGTTAGCGCCGATCGAGAGCGTCGTGATGATCTGTTCGACGGGCCCAAAGCCCCAGCGTGAGTCAACCCGGGGATTCCGCGGCGAATAGATGAGTTGGTCGACGGTGTACTTTTTCTCGGCGGCCGAGGCGGCGATGTTGGCCGTGGGGATCCCGAGAATGATCTGCTGGTAGGCCGGCGACGGGGGCTGCGGAATGAACCCGTGCTGATCGAGCAAGGGTGTGATGGTAGCCCCGGATACCAGGCGAAGCGAGAGCAGATCGCCGCCGATGGATTTGATGGGATAGATACAGGGCGCATCAAAGACCAGAAGCTGTTCGAGCCACATCCGGATCCAGAGATCGAAGCCGTGCACGCCGTCGGGGAACTTGAGCAGGTTCGTAACCTTGGCGACGTTCGAATTCTTCAGCTGCCGATCGGCCGCGCTCTTCTTCGTTTCCCCAGGCTGGGCCTTGACGCGGATCACCCACGGGCGGTTGACCACCTGGTCCTTCCGGGTCTCAATCATCAGCCGACAAAGGTCGAAGGAATTCGAGACGTTCCAGAGCTGGGGGAACTTAATCGCGACGTCGCCGCGGGGCGTGAACTGCAGGTTGATGCCAGGAGTGAAGTCCCACTGCCGGATCCCGACGCCAAGCTGCAGCGTGGGCCGGATGGGGTTCTGAGGGCCGGCCCAGGAGCCAGGCTCGACGCCCTCGATGAGATTGCCAGTGGGGCGGAAAACCGGAGAGAACGCGTCGGCGATCGTCTTGACGATGCTGGTGGCCATCTCCCCGGTCTCCTCCTGGTGCTCAGTTTACGGCCGCCTTACTTCCTTTTGGCCGCGGCAGCTGCCCCGGGCGCGGGATAGAACGCCAGCGACAGGCCGAACGTGTTCACAGGGCTCGCCGGGCCGATCGAGAATGCGACCGTCTCCGTGACCGTACTCCCGTCCGGCGCCGTGGCGGTCACGGTGATGTCATCGGGAACGCCGACGGTATCGCTCGTCGAATCGGTGACCAAGAACTGCTGGGCCAGGGGAACCAGGCCGCCGGTGATGTCCGCCGTGGCCGGCACGATCGAGACGTTCGGATCGTCCGAGGTCGCCGAGGGAGAGAAGGTGTAGGGTGGGGCTCCTGCCGGCGCCACATACGGGGCGTTGTTTTCGAGGAGCTGGGCAACGAGTTGCGCGCTGCCGCCGAGCGGAAGAGAGGTGATCGGTGAGGACATACTATCTCCTTGGTACAGATTGAGTTGCACTGAAAAGTTCTGAGGAGCGACCGCGCGCCGGATGCCGCGGACCTCGCAGAGAAGTTCCCGAAGGATGTGCTCGATTTTGACTAGCACGTGCTCTTCTGACATATGGTCACTCCTCCACTTTGGGCAGTTTCGCCCACACTTCCGGTCGCACGACTGGATTATAAGCCCACATGGCAAGGCACGTCGGACACTGGCAAACAACCTGCCCTGTGGAAGAGTCGCACCGAATTGTGACTTTCTCGGAATTCCCGCACGCCGGGCAGATCTGGCGGCGCTTCACGCGGCGCGCCCGGTAGTCAGCGCTGAGGATGGGGAAGCGACGGATCAGCCAGAGAACGAACCGAGCGAGCATCAGGCCACTCTCCGCGCGATGTGATTTTCAAAGGTCTGCTTCCTCTTTGGCGGAAACCGAACGAAAGTGTAAACCTGCTGCCCGCCGAGCCGGCGTTCGGCGCTTGCCCACAGAGACATACGCATCTCGGGTTCGAGTTCCCACCAGCGAGCCGCCCAGATTCGGGTCCGCTGAGCACCAATGCCGCCAAGTTCCGGGCAAAAGCGATTGGGCAGCGTATGCGTGCCGAGGATCATCCAGGTACGCTCCCGACGGTCACCGGGATTTGACTGCAAGAGATCGCCGCGCCTCGGCCGGCTTTCGCCGATTGGCTGGTGGTAGATGCTACGCATCAATCCACCCCCGCTTCCATCAGCGCCAATTTCTGCGCATCGCGTGGGTCCGATGAATCGATCACCAGGCCGAGGTCCGGACGCGCGTCGTGGATCCCGCGGGCAAAAACGGTGAGGTGAATCCAGCGGTCGCCGTTCCACTGCGCGCGCCGCTGGCACACAACGCACAGGGTTTGCGAATGGCGCGTGTAGTCGACCCCAGGCATGCGCAGCGTGGCCGGCGACGCCGGCGCCTTGGTTACACCCCGCCGCGGCATCAGTGAGCCCGCTCTCGGGGCTTCTGGAGCTCGGATGCAGCGACCGTCCAGCTGCAGGCCGCCTGGTGCGGCTGGCCAGGCGCGGCGCCGCACCCAGGACATGGCTGGCGATCCTTACGCAGCGCCCCGGCTTTCACTGGTTTCTGCAACTGCCCTGGTTTCTGCATCAATCGCCCCTTTCTTCCCGTCCAGCACCTGGGCGAGACTGAGCACCTGAGAGTGGCACCGCGGGCAGGAGCCAGAATCGTTGCTCACCGTTTGGCAGTCCGGCTCCGCGCAAAGGAACGCAGATTGAAGGTTCATTTGAACGAGCGCTTCGTGGACCATCACCGCTCCCTGGGGCGCGCCTCGCGCAGGATGATCGATGTCGTCGCCGTATCCGAGAATCGGCTGCCCATGCGCATCTGCACTGCAAAACCGGACCGACCGCCCGCCATGGCCGCCTCGATCATTTTCCGGCGAAGCGCCACGATCGATCTTTCACGTCGCGCGTTCGAGCGCTCGAACTGCCCCCGCAAGGGCCTGTGCCTGTGCATTTCGTTCCTCCTCGGCCGCAACCCTTGCGACCAGCTTTCTGAAGCATCGAAGGCAGAGGTCATGATCGCGCCGAGCCCGGCGCCGCCGCAATTTCCTGGTCAGAAACAGCGCCCGGCGACGGCACTCGGAACATCGGGTCATCTACCACCTCTGCTGAAACTTCCCGATCGACTTTCCCCGGCCGCGCTCCTCGTTCCATCCCCGGCTGCGCACCAGGCGCTCGGCCTCGGCGTCCAGTTCGTCATCTTCGTTGAATCGCTCCCAGGCAAGCCCGCACGAGTTACACTGCCGGGAACGATCGCCAGTCTTGACAGCCAGCGCGCCGCACCGCGGGCATTCCGCCAGATCCTCCGTAACGATGACCCGGCTCATTGAATCCGCGCCGGCCGAACCGACTGCACAAGCCGCCGGCGTAGCTCGTCCTTGATCAATTCGAACATCTTCTGAGCGTCCAAACGCTCCTGCTCCGGCCCCCGCTCGAACTTCCGGTAGTGCGCCTTGCAGACAGCCTTCATCCGTACAAGCTCCTCATCGGAGTTTCTGGCCAGCATCGCCGGGATTTCTGCCCACACGGTCACTTTCCACACGTTACACCCGGGCCGCCCTTGACGCAAGCATAGAAATCTATGCTTCTGGCCGCGGTTTCCCGCATTTGAAGCATACATTTCCCTCCCAGACCACCGATCCGCACTCGCACTGATCGCGGTTCCCGCCGGCCAGGTTGATCCGCGGCGCCTTCGGGGCTTCGGGCGATTTGGACCCCTCGTCCTTCACGAAGCCAGCCCAGCCGCTCGAGCCTTCCGCCAGTTCGGTCATTGCCCAGACCATCGCATCCATCCTATCCGGCGAGTGTTTGTCAGTTTTTGGGTTCCAGTTCGTCATTTGATCTTCAAGCGTAGCGAACATCCCATGGTGATGAACCCGTCCTTGCTCGTAAAGCGCAGAAACAGGCTCGGCGCGCACCGCCTTCCCGCGGCTGGCGGTCACCTTTTTGTAACTTAAGTTACTGTCCTGGTGGCGCAGCAGCGCCTCGATCATGTCGCCGCCGTTGTTCGCCTCGCCCACCAGCCGATCGGCGCCCAGGCGATGGTAGAGCCGGGCGGCCTGCTTCGCCGCCTCGTCGGGAGTGTAGATCCCGCTTTCGTCGGCCAAAATGTAGAAGTGAGCCGGGTCGCGGCCGTCCTGACCGGCGGCAATAATGCCCCACTCGTCCGACTCCTCGTTCGAAGTCGTCGCCGGATCCATGGCAACCACGATCCGGAATAACGGCGGCAACTTCGTAACGCGCCCGCCCTCGATGTGCTCCATGTGAAAAAGGGCATCCGGATTGTCGTCGAGCACCTCGGCGAGTAGTTCCTGACGGCCGAGCCGCGTATTTTCATACCTGGTGATGATCTTCGAGTAAAAGCCTGGGGCAAGATTTGAGCGGTTCTCATAGGTAGTGCCGCGCGTGATGGCCACGGTCGGCGTTTCACCTTGGCTCGCTGCGATTAGGGTGCGGATCAGCTTCGTTGGCCTGGGCGTCGTCGTGGCAATCGTTTGGGGATTGGTCCCGAGTCGCAGACCAAACTGCGCCTGGTCCCACGCGTCGACATCGTACTGCCATGAGGCGGGTTCGTCACACCACAGTTTTGTGTGTTGCTTGCCGCGCAGCCGATCCGGTTCCTGGGCTGTAAAAAGCAATGAACGCGCGCCGTTTGGCCAGTCCAGCCGGCGTTTCGATACTCGGTACTTTGGGCGCTCGTCGCGCGGGCAAACAGCCAGGATGCCCGACTCCCCCTCAACCATGACGTCTCGAAGATCGTCGGCTGTGGGCGCAACCAGGTTGACGCGATTAAAACCGTCTTTGACCCATTGTCGGACGTTCTCTGCGCCCACGCGGGATTTTCCATATCCTCGACCCGCGAGAACGAGCCAGGTGGCCCAATCCCACGCGGGGGCCAGCTGATTGGGCCGCGCACTGAGCTGCCAGTCGAAACGCAGCGCGTAGAGTTCCTGGTCCGAAAGCCGAGCGAGCCGCCTACTGAACTCTTTTTGCTGCCGAAGTTGGTCCAGTACCGAGTAGCTTGCCAATCAGTTCCTCACGGTCGACCTCGGGAATCAGTGGGCTCTCGTCTTTGCCGGTAAGCTCATGACGATCCTTCTGCCCGAGCAAATTCTTGCCCAGCCACACCAGCATGGTCCGGTCGCCCTTCATGGCCATTTCGAACTGCTTTCTGCGCAACGAGGACATGCACTTCTGCCGGCCAATCGCGAATGCCTTCGCGTAATTTCTGTAAATTGTGTCGGCTGAGCATCCAAACACAGCGGCGCAGTCCTCCTGCGTAAGGCCCTTCATCGCCATGATCTGGATCATACCGGCGTTCAAGACCTTTTTCGGCGCACCAGCACTTTTATGGGAGTCCGCAAAATTCTGCGGTTTATTTTTCATGTTTCCACCGGCGAGAGTCCGTTACGCTGTGACTTGCTCGAGATCGGCCTTCAGCTGCGCCACATCGAATCCACCCGGCGAGCCCTTCGCGCTCAGCCAGTCGTTGCTCAAGAGCGCATGCGCCTCGTCGCAATACTCGTTCCAAAAATCCAGCGTCATCTGCTTTGGGGCACCCCAGGTGATGCAGGTAAAGCCGTAGGCGTCGTACTTCGGAACATAAACGCAATGGCCGCCCCAGCTGCCCGGCTCGGCATCAGGGTCGTCAGGCGAACCCACGTCCCATATATCCTGACTTTGGGCGGTGATGGGTAGCGCCAGGCCGATGTAAACGCCGCCAAAAAGGCTGATTGCCTGCCTGACTTCCTCGAGGTTCGATGGGTGGGGATCCGCGAACGCCGCGAGCTGGTGCCCGACAAGGCCGTTCCTCCGCCAGGCATTGAGCACGTCCAGTTCCACGCCGCCCTGGTCGGTCGAAGGGTAGAACGGAACGTAACCGTCCCATTTCTCGTAGGCCCCCTCGATCAGGTCGTCGGGAAGCGTGACCATCCTGCCCAGATTCGCGGTCCAGACCTGCACGGCGTGCGCACAGGCGGAGATGGTGCAACAGCCGAGACCTTCGGCAAGCCGGGGCGGATTGGCCGGATCCGGCCCGTTCAGCATCATGCCCCATTCGGTGATGCCCTTCATCCAATCGACGGCGACCGGCGGCGGCTCAAGAGCCTGGGTGTAACGGGCGAGCATCAGTTGGCGCGAATCGTACCTGATGGACCGCCGCCCGAGCTTCATCCGTGAATGGTCGACCATGGTTACCCCACAAAAAAGGATCGCGCGGGCCCCGAGCTGCAACCCATCTGGCATGCAGTTAGTGCCATGACCCGCACGAACTTGTTAAGCTGGCTTTTTTCCCGTGACTGCCAGCCACTGGATCTCGAACTGCTTTTTGATGTCGGCGGCCCGGATGGCGCCCCGCCGGAGGTTCTTCGAAAGCGCCGGCGGTGGGCTGGCGGGCGGCGGCGTGGCCATGTGCCGGAGAGTGGCCTGGGCCGCCGAAACCACCGGGGGTACCGCATTCGGGTCGATGGTTTCGATGATCGTGGCCACCGTCGAGAGAATAATGCTCACAGCCAGCGCCTCGAGACCCGTAAGGCCGCCCGCGAGCCCAGCGAAGCTGCTGATGCCCTTGGCGAGATCCTGAAGCACCTGGACGACATCCTGCGACGGCGTGCCGGGCACCCAGGCGTTCACGGCCGCAACGGCCGCGCTAAAGGCCGTCGTGATCGAAACCGGAACGCTCTTTCCGAGCGAATTCTCGAAGTCCATCCATGCAGCCGACATTTCGCGCAAAAGCGCGGAAATTGTCGCCTGGTCGTTGCAGCCCGCGAACAGCGTGAGGATGCCGATCGCCATAGCAGCGCCGCCCAGCTTCACGGCGGATTTCAACAAGGTTCTGCGGTTCATAGGTTTCTCTCCTGTCAAAGCATACGCTTGGTGTCCAGGTAGAGCGCAACCGCAAAAAGCGCGCCCAGCCCGAATAAAAGCCCGAAGCCGATCTCGACATCGCTCATTTTCGCGCCCTCGCGATCCAAGCCTCGACGTCCGGACCGCCGAGCGAAATGTAAAAGTCAACGCGCAGGGATTTGAACGTGCCCACCAGGGCGACCTGGTTCAATGCCTGCGCTGCGGCGACCGTGATCGGCCCCCAAGCCTCGTCCACCTCGAGCTTCGCGCCGAGCGCATTACAAGCCGTCTGCAGGAGTCGCACGCCCTCGCCACCGCTGTTGACCTCAGCGTCCATCACCCGCATGACAATCGGGTTATCGAGCTGGGAGAGCCAGGCGTTCCAATACGTTTTCTGGTAGAACGCCTGGACGGCCGGCGCGCGCTGGGAGACAGGGATCTCAAACACTGCTTCGAAATCCTCGGGAAAGGCCGCGCTGTTGATGCCGGAGATGGCCAGCGCCAAAGGGTCCGTTTTGGTCGGATCGGGCACCGTCTGGTACCGCGGCGGGTTATAGTCCTCGTTCGCCAGCACGAAGGCATAGCAGACCGGGAAATCAGCCATTTGCGGCCTTCCTTTCGAGATCCGCGCATGCCCGGCATCGGGTGTGATCGTGCCCGTCGGCCTGGTGGCGCCGCAGAGCCTCCTCAAGCGAGCCGGCGTCGCACCGAAGCCTGAGGCCCCGGACAATGTCGCCATGGAGCCGCTGCTTCGGATCCAGGCCCCAGCGCGCGTGATTAGACGACGACGCCCTCAATCCCACATGGACCCCCGCTGAAGATGCGGCCCGAACTCCTTCATACAGGCCTCACAGGCGCCGGCTCGACTGTCAGCATATTTAACATTGTGCTGAGGGCAGCGCCCGCGGAAGAACCGCCAAAGCCAACGAAGGGCATAAAAAACGTCCATTATTGCGGCGCCTCTCCGGCCGGGATGGCCCGCCGGCGCGCTTCCCGGTCCCGGCGCTTTGTCCGACAGTCCTTGCAAAGCGTCGGCTTGCGCTTGCCGACCTGGGCGGCAATGGGATTCAGCCCACAGTCGCGGCAAAGCCCCTGCTTCACCAGCTTTTTACGCCTGGCCAGCAGCGACTTCTGGACCGCGGCGAGCTGTGCTTTTGTAGCCATGGACGGCAGTATACCCCAAAAGTGCCAAGCATTGTGGAAAAATAATGCTTGTATTTGTGTGGAAAAGAACGTAGTGTGGAAATCATGACCAGCATTAACATTCTCGAAGCCAACGCCGGCAAACGCAACGAACCGGAGGCCGCAGCCATCGTCCTGTTGCACGCCGCGGAAGCCTGCCACAACCAGGAGGCGATCAACATTCTCGCCGAGCTGCGCTTCGACCTGATGCGCAACCGGATGAAAGACCCAGGAGCCAAACAATGAAAATCACCACGCTGATCGCTTCTCTCTTCCTCGGTTACGTGGCCCTCTGCTGGGCAGGCTGGGAGATCATCCGGAAGACGAAAAAGGACGCCGCGTTCGCCAAAGCCCTCTACGCGAAATACCACACGCCGCTGCTTTCCGCGGCCGAGATCGCCGAGCTGCACGCCTCGCGCTGGATGGGAGACTGACAGTGGCTCCCTGGACGCTTCCCGTGAAAACATCCATCGAAATCGAGCCGGTGCCAGCCGGCTCCCACATCGCCGTCTGCGACATGATCGTGTGGCTCGGCATCCAGCCAGGCTCCGGCCGTTTCCCCGACCCAAAGCCCAAAGTCTACCTGCGGTTTCAGCTGCCCAACGAACGCTACCAGTTCGAAAAGGACGGCAAAAAGGTGAACGCGCTGCGCCTCATCGGCCAGGATTACACCGCGTCCATGAACGAAAAGGCCAACCTGCGACACTTGCTGGCCTCCTGGCGCGGCCTGGAATTTTCCGATGAGGAAGCCGCGAAGTTCGATATTGGAACTGTCATCGGATGCCCGTGCATGCTGATGGTCATGCACACGAAAAAGGAGAAACGAACCTACGCGAACATTTCCGGCATCGGGCCAGTTCCGAAGGGCATCGACCCAAAGGCCATCATTTGCGAGGGCACGCCGCTCCTTTACACGCCAGAGAACACGTCGACCTACCAACTGCTCCCCGGCTGGCTGCGCAGCAAGATCGATGGGCAGATCTTCGAAGAGCCGGCGGCTGGGGCCGGCGAGCCCGAAGGCAAGCCCGAGGCACCCGATGCCTGGGACCAGGCCGAGCCGCCAGACCATCGCATGAACCCCGAGATCTCGGACGACGACATCCCGTTTTGAGGCTCCGGTAAATCTTGGGATAAGCAAGGGCCAGAGATCGAACTAAACCATTTAGGAATCAAGGCGGTGGGAAGTGTTGGAGATTCACGGTAAAAGCCGGTAGAAAACCATGCCACCGACGAAGGAGAATGACTGTGGGTAAGAGCTCTCCACCGAACCCGTCACCGGAGCTAACGCACCTGTGGCGCGCCAAACTGACCATCAGCAACAAGGTCGAGTACTTCCATTTCCGCGCGCCCGACGACTGCTCGATCGCTAGCTTCATCGCCTCGCAGCTATCCGATTCGAGTGACTACGTCACCATGAAGGCAGCCAGGCTGGTGTCGGTCGAGTGCGTCGGCCGGCTGCTGAACTGAGGGAAACCAAAATGCTCGACGAAATGAAATTGCGCGGGCTGCAGTCCCGCGCCAGCAGGACCGATGGCCGGATTCCAGCCCAGATCAGGCCGCGCGAATTGACTGAGTTGGTGGCCGAAGTGATTGCTGCTCGCGAGGCCATTCGAAAGCAAACGGCTGCGCTCAAACTAGCCCTGCCCGTTTTGGATGAATACCTGCAGACGCTCTGCGAATCGTACTGCCCGCCATGCCAGCAGGGCGAGCTCTACGACTATTCGGAACTGAAGGAGCCGGAGCTTGGATGGATCACCAGCGCCGAAGCCGCCCTGGACGCCGTCGAGGCCGCGCTGAAAGGCGAAGCATGAGGCCGAAACGCGTTATTCTTTTGGTTGATCAGGATGAGCAAACGCTTGCAGAGCGTCGGTTTCTGCTGGTGACTTACGCTTACAGAGTCATCGCCGCCAGGAACACCGCCGAGGCGCTCAAGGCCTATATCGCACCGCAGAGCATAGACCTGGTTTTAGTGAACGATTGCCCGCATGTGGTCGACGGCGCGTGGTTGGTCCCGCGGCTCAAACGGGCGCGCCCCGATGTTCCCGTGCTGTTGCTGGTTGATAGAGCCGAAAGCTGCCCTCCGGAGGCCATCGCAGTGTTGCGCGAATGCCAGCCAGCCGACCTGCTCGAGCGGATCCGGATCATGAGCCAACCCAAGCGCGGGCCGCGCGAAGGAGCCCGGCGAGTAGTTAAGCCTGAGCCTTCCACAGTTTCCACATAAGCCTGTGAATTCCACCGCTAAATGTCCTTGACATTCCCAGACCACCCGACTAGCGTTGGCAAAATGTTTGCTAAAGTCTTCTCCCAAATCTTTGATTCGAGCATCGCACGAGACTACGCGGTCCGGCACATGTTCATGGACTTTCTTGTTTTGGCCGACCGTGAAGGCGTGGTCGACATGACCGTGGATGCCATCAGCCGCCGCACAAACGTTCCCCAGGAGATCGTAAAACACGCAATCGAAGAGCTTTCAAAGCCCGACCCATTAAGCCGATCGATTGAGGAGCAGGGGCGGCGTCTCCTTCGCCTCGATTCACATCGTACCTGGGGATGGCAGATCGTCAACTACGATCACTACCGAAACCTGGTCGATGAGGAGAGCCGGCGGGCCTATTTCCGCGACCGAAAACGCGACCAGCGAAAACGGTCAAAAACGTCTCCACCGGTCCAACTTGTCCGAGACAGTCCAATTTTGTCCAACGATGTCACACAGGCAGAGGCAGAGGCAGATGCAGAGGCAGAGGCAAGGGGAACGCGCCCCTCGTTCGAGCCCGACGATTTCAACCAAGACCCCGAAGCCAACATCCCGGAGGGGATGACGATTTTGCAGTACGCCGGCTTCGTGCTTCAACAGGCCAGCATTCCGGCCGGCTACGCCCTCAAGGTCAAAACCGGCGACACAATCGAACTGCTGGCCAAGGATGAGGGCTGTTCGCTCGCGGAGGCCACCAGGCGCCTGTTGGAGCGCATGCGCAATGCGGGCCCGCAAAAGTGGAATTTCTGGTTGCAGGATGGTGGCTGGAAGCAAGATGCTGGCATGGACGCGACCGAAAGAGCCTTTCTCTACGGAGTTTCCGATGACTGAAAAACAGCTGCTCGCGATTTACAAGAAAGCCTGCGCCGCGGCCGGACGCCGCGAGGATCCGCTCGCCAGCGCCGCCTGGCAGGACGTCCTGCAGGCTTTCTCGAGGGATGAGGTATCCGCGGCCCTGTCCGGCTGGTGGAACGATACAGAGCCCACCCAGGGCAGCCTGATGCCCCGAGGCTCGACGATGCCCAGGCCGGCCGACCTGAAGAGCCGGATACTCAGGGCACGCGACGAAGCCAGCCAGAACAGCGCCCAGGCCCGGGCCGACCGGGAACGGATCGAGGAGTTCTGGCGCATCGCCGACGAGCGTGGCTTCACCGACGAAGAGATCCGGAGGAAGTGGCCGTCCTACGTGGGCACCAGGCCGGCCCCGCGTCAGGAGGCCATCGCGTGAGCTCCAAAACAAAGATCGAATGGACGGACGCCAGCTGGAACCCCATCCTGGGCTGCAGCCGGGTGAGCGAGGGCTGCCGGCACTGCTACGCCGAGGGCATCGCTGGACGCTTCAGCCAGGGCAAGCCCAGCGTGTACTCAGGGCTCGCAGTCATGACAAACGGTCACGCGCAATGGACCGGCAAGATCGTCGAGACCAGGCAGCTGCTCCAACCGCTCTCCTGGCGCCGGCCGCGGCGAGTCTTCGTGAACTCCATGAGCGACCTCTTTCACCCCGGCGTGAGCGATGAGTTGATCGATCGCATTTTTGCCGTGATGGCGCTGGCCGAGCAACACACTTTCCAGATCCTCACGAAGCGCCCCGAGCGCATGCTCGAGTACTGCTACAGGCTCGACACGCGAGCCGCCAGCGTCTCTCTCGCCATGGCGCGCACGGATTGGTGGGATTCGCCCAAGGCTTCGCCATGCGCAACTGGAGCCATCGAGGATCTAATCAACGCGGGGCCGCTTCCGAACGTCTGGCTGGGCGTGAGCGTCGAAAACCAGGCCGCGGCCGATGAGCGGATCCCGCTGCTGCTGAAGACGCCGGCGGCCGTGCGCTTCATTTCGGCCGAGCCGCTGCTGGGGCCGGTTTCTTTGGCTCAGTGGGGTGAAGAGGGCCTGGAATGCGAATGTGGTTGGCGCGGTCTAGAGGGCGCTGCAATGCGCGACGAACCAGACCCGGACGATTACGGGTTTTCGTGTCCAAAATGCGGCGAAACCTGCTCTCATACATCACTCAACGAACGGCTCGGCGAAGGCCTCAATTGGGTAATCTGCGGCGGCGAAAGCGGACCCCAGGCGCGGCCCATGCACCCGGACTGGGCCCGGAGCCTGCGCGATCAATGCAAGGCAGCCGGCGTGCCATTTTTCTTTAAGCAACAGGGCGAATGGATCGAGATACCGGCCGTCCAGACTGCTGGCGACGTCATTCAACTGAACGCCGGAAGCAACGATCGGGTATGGGTTGCCCGCCGGATCGGCAAAAAAGCCGCCGGCGCGCTGCTCGATGGCGTCGAGCACAGGCAGTTCCCGGAGGCGCGGTGAGCATCAAGGCGATCGAGCCGGCGCCCAGGATGCCGCGCACGCCACGGGAATGCCAGGCGGCGGCCGACGCTGCCGCGTGGGCGCTTGCGCTTGACTCCTGCCGGCAATACGAGTTAATCGAGGGTGGGCCATTGATCGACGTCGACCGCTGCCTGCTGATCCTGGAACGAGCCAAAAAACGGGGCATCACGCCCGCGAGAGTCGAGAGCCTATGAACGAGCTGCGCATTGAAGTGCCCGGCATCCCGCCGAGCGTGAACGAATACAAAAAGTACCGCATCGTTTCTGCGCGCGGCCGGAAGCCGGTCGCGCTCTGGTACCTTACCGCCAAGGCAAAAGCCTGGTTCCGAGACGTGGCCGTGTTCGCCCGCGGGGAGCAGCTGCGGGCTGAGGACTACTCGATCAGCTACGTCGTGTTCCTCCAGGATGCCCGGATCCATGACGTCGACAATTTCGCCAAGTGTATCCTCGACTCCCTGGCCGAGCAGCACGGCTGCGGGGCAATTGACGACGACAAAAGGGTGGCGGAGATCCACGGGTACCGGCGGATCGACCGCACCAACCCCAGAACCGTGATCGTGATCCGGATCGCCCAGGGGAGCCTTTTATGACGCGCAGAATGTTGGTGCTCGAACAATGGAACGAGTTCGTGCGCATGACGCTCCGGCCTGACGCGCCGGCCATCCAGAAGCTGGAAATGCGCCGGGCTTTTTACGGCGGCGCGTACATGATCCTGTTTCGGGTCATGGCCGAGCTCTCCGCGGGCGGCGAAACCACGCCGGCCGACCTCGAAACCATGAGGGACATCCACCGGGAATTGACAGAGTTCCTAGAGTTGGTGAAAGCAGGACGGGCGTGAGTGTGATCGATATCCGCCAGGGCCACGTCCTCGATGTGCTGGCCGAAATGCCGGCCGAGTCGATCGACTGCGTGGTCACCAGTCCGCCCTATTGGGGCCTGCGCGACGCCGGAGGCGGCCTGAAGCGCCTGAATGACACGATCGACGTCTGTTCCATCCATCGCGACAGAGCCATCGCCACCGGCGGCCAGATCCAGATTGTGGAAAAAAGTACTGGCTTTTCTGGCGATGGTCAGCATAAACTACCCTTCGACTCAAGTTGTTCCACAACCCGAAAGGACAATCCATGAAAACCAACGGGATCTTATCCGCAGGCCTCCAGCGCGTGCTGCTCGGCAGCGTGACCAAACAGAGCTCGAACGGCCGCATCGTCGTCCAGATGCGCATGCCCCTCACCGGCGAGTCCATGGGCACCCTGCCTGATTGGGTGGCGCGCGCCTACGAGGACGTCTCGAAAAAGTACTCGGACGTCGAGCCCGAGGTCCAGGAGATGAGCGACCTGGCGATCGCCTTCACGAACGAGAAAAAAGATGGCGAGATGTTCACCAAGCGCGCCGTCAAGATCGCCTCGGCGTCGCTGCGCGGTTTCAAGGTGACCCGCGTCGGCAAGCCCGATGAGCCCGAGGTCGAGCTGCAGTTCAAGCTCTACCTCTCGTTCGCGCGGGAGTTCTGGGCCTGGGCTGGCGAAATGGCCGGTGAAGAGGTCTACATGACGTTCCCAGCCGGCAAGCCGGACGAGGGGCCGGTGGCCGAGACCGGCGAGCTGCCCCTCGAGGCCCCGGAACCTGGGGAATCTGCCCCAGAGACCACCATGCCAGCGACGCCGGGCCTCCAGGAGGCCACGGGCGAAGCCGAGCCACCGAAGGACACCGGACCGGCCAAACGTGGCAAGGGGGCGAAGCCAGCGAAGCCGAAGGGCACGCCTAGCAACCTCCGGGAGTTCCACCAAAAAGAAGTGGCAGCCGGCCGTGCTGTCAATTGAGCGCACCGCAGAGAGGGCGGTGAGCGAACGGCCCATCCTGTTCTCCGGGCCGATGGTGCGCGCCATCCTCGAGGATCGAAAGAGCCAGACCAGACGTGTCATTAAGCCACAGCCACCGGTGGGCACCAGGAGCGTCTACCGGCCGTTCGCCGGCGAGCCTAATAACTGGCAGGGTGCGCGGCGTGACCTGATGGCCTGGTACGGCCGTTGCCCTTACGGCCAGGAAGGCGATCGCTTGTGGGTCCGGGAGACCTGGACAGGGACATGGACTGGGGCCGGCCTCTCCACGATGCACCTGCACTATGCGGCCGATGGCGGGGAACAGACGCTGAACTGCGACCCGGCGTACGTGCTACCGAAGGCCGCCGCAAAGGTGGACGGCTGGGTGACGCCCCTATTCATGCCGCGCTGGGCCAGCCGGATCCTGCTCGAGGTGATCGAGGTCCGCGCACAGCGCCTGCAGGAGATCAGTGAAAACGACGCTGCGGGAGAGGGCGTTGGGGTCTGGTTCGAGACGCACCCGCATCCTGGTTGGGATGGCGACCCTGATGAACACCGCAAAGGCTTCGCCGAGCTATGGGACGCGATCAACGGTAAGAGCCACCCCTGGGCGGGCAACCCCTGGGTCTGGGCGGTGACGTTTAAGAGAATTCTGGCCTAGCAAACTTCCACAATTCCGTGCTAACCTTTCAGGCGAAGGGAGCACCGGAATGGTCATGAACTGCGAAGCCCAGCCCCGTCGTACCGGCCGCGTTGCCTACCCTTGCATCGCCTGCGGCTCCCCCGTCGAGCCAGGCCAGGTCTACTGCGCGGTTTGCCTGCGCGCCATGGCCGAGCGCCAGCCTGAGGAGCGCCTGGATCCGGACGCCATTCTCGAGCGCCTGTGGCTGCGCAGCCAGATCGAGAACGAGCAAGCCGCCTAGCCCAAACCCGGTCGAATGTACAATCGGGCAGGAGGCTCAAATGCTGATCATTCTTATTATCGTGTTGCTTCTGGTCTTCGGTGGCGGCGGCGGCTACTACGGGTACAGCCGCTGGGGCGGCGGTGGCGGCGCCGGCATCGGCCTCGGAACCATTCTCCTGATCTTGCTCGTTTGCTATCTCCTGGGGCTGTTCCGCTAAATCCCCTCCGGATCCAGGCTGCTCTGGTCGGTCCCAACCATCCCCATGAACCTCGCAGACACCGCGGAAACATGGGTTATATAAAATGCGCGAAGAGAGGGATACCGCCTTTGTGGCCCTTGAACGAAACTGAGTTGCTCACGCTGCTGAATGCCATCTTCGGCGCGGCTCTGGTTTTCGTGTCCACCTTGTACTGGGTGGGGAGAAAAGCCAGCCACGCCAAGGCGGCGGCTGCGACTAAAGCCGCGGAAGCGGTGGGGCTGCGAGTGACCTCGCTTGAAGGCAAACTGGCGTTGGTAGATCAGGCCGTAGTTCCGATCTCAGCCGCCTTCCAGGCCATCCTGATCAAGGAGTTGACCCATTACCACACCCCGGAGATGGATGAGCTGCTAACGAAAGTGGGGCCGCCGAGCACTCTCACCGCATCTGAAATAGACGATCTGGCGCGCCTGCTGCAAGCCAGGACAATCGACATGGGTCCATTGATCTCGGAAGCAGAGCGCGGGGCCGCCTACATCCTCCCCATCGTAATGAAGCGCGCCAGCGACGAATATAAACTCCTCGAGGCGGCCGGCAAGTTGAGGAGCACGCTGGTCACGGTCGCAGTGGCGCACCTGATGGACCTTTAAAAGCGCGGCGTCTACGGCACTTGGCACCACGTCAGCGCAAAGCATGTTGCGCGGTACGTCAATGAAGTCACCTTCCGGCTGAACGCTGGCAATGTGGCCAATCACACCTTGGCTCGGCTGGATTCGTTCATCGCCGCAGTTGATGGACAACGTTTGACTTACAAGAGGTTGACAGCATGAAAGAAACGCCCGAAGTGTTGGACAAGATAACCGATGTTGTACTGGCCTATAAGCCAAAACCGAAGAGCAAAGCAGCCGGGAAACGGAAGCGGAAAGAGAAGAAACTTGAAAATCCTGATCGCGTGTGAGTTCTCTGGCGCGGTCAGACGCGCCTTTCGTGAGCGGGGCCATGATGCGTGGTCCCTTGATATTCTTCCGGCTGCGGATGGGAGCGAGTTCCATATCGTAGGTGACGCTTGGGATGCCTTGCTTCCGTACACCTACCAGTGGGACATGATGATTGCCCATCCGCCTTGCACCCACTTGACCGTTAGCGGCGCTAGATGGTGGAAGGATCGGCAGGACGAGCAAATACAGGCGATAGACCTGTTCATGCTTTTCGCCAATGCCGATATTCCGAAGATCGCCATCGAAAATCCCATCGGCCTGATGTCTACACGTTGGCGCAAGCCAGATCAGATCATCCAGCCTTGGCAGTTCGGGCATGGCGAGATCAAAGGGACGTGTCTTTGGCTGAAAGGTTTGCCGCTTCTCCAGCCGTCCAACATCGTCGATGGAAGAGTACCGAGGGTGCATTATGAATCTCCTGGAATCAAGAACGGTCTTACCCGACAGCAACGGCGCTCAATCACCGACCCAGGCATTGCTGACGCAATGGCCGAGCAGTGGGGCTGATTCATGGCCCACGGAAGTCAAGTATATAATTCCCTTTAAAAGGGACTTGAGTCCCTAGTACCCGTTGCTTCCGTTGCTTTGCCAGCGATCTTGCCCCTCATCGTGATGAGGCTTATATCCCATCACGATGAGGGATTGCATGGTCGCAACCAGTGTTCGTCCAAACTCGCGTGTGCCCGCAAATGTGCAGAATCTAGCACCGTGAACCCGCGATTCATGGTCTATCGGTGCCCGACCTGCCAGAATTTCCTCGTCCATGGGCAGCATTTCGTGACAATCAGGACACTCGAACAAAAACGAGCAAGAAGTTCCATCGGTGACCTCTCGGAACTGCCCAAGTTCTGTGTCAACAAGTCTGCTCATCATTCACTTCCCCTTTAAAAACCGCGCTCACTTCCCCACAAAGTGCAGGCCGATGTTGATGGCTGCAGCTGCCAGCAGGCTCACCAGCAGCCAGATAGCTTTATTTGAATTTTTCGTGAATCGCGCCACAGCGTCCTCGACCAGCAAAAGCCGCGAGCTCATTGAAGGATTCTCCTTGTCTGCCCCAACGTAAAGATCGGTGAACATTTTGTTGACCTTATCTTCCAATGGGCAATCCTCCGACGAATTGCAGACGACTGCCCCGCGGTCCAAGCCCCGATATGCCACGTTTGCTCCTTGACCTTCAAAAAGAAGACTCCTACGGCAATTATGGTTTCGCCGGGTTGTAGGTCCCTGAGACCGTCGGCAAGCTAGGCGCCTTGGGAGCCGGAGCCTGAACCGGCGCCGAACTCCCTGTCACACCCGCCCGCGTCGTTGCAGGAGCACTCGCCAACGGGCTTGATGCCTCGTACGAGCCCGAGATCGTGGGCGCTGCAGGCGACGGGATCGATGCCTCAAAGAAAGCCGATGGACGAGACGCCGCGCCTCCGGAGGCAAGAGTTACGGTCGCGTAGTAGCAGTAGGTCGTGCCAGCAAGGATCGTCGAATCTGCGTAGGTCCAGGCGGTATTGACCATGCCGGTGGCGACCACCTGCGTGCTCGTCAGGGCCGTGTACGCCGAGCTCCCAGGAGCTGGGCAAGAGGTCGTGCCCGTCGCGAGCGCGGCGCGATAAAGCTCGAGCGCGCAGGGCTGGGCCGTCGTACAACTGCTATCGATGATCGTGAGGGTTTCATTTGCCGCCTGGGCCTGAGCCCGCGGCGCGAAGCCGGCCAGGATGAGCAAAGCCGACAGGGTGAGCAAAACGTTCCGCATTTTCATAGTGTCCTCATTCGTTGGTTCATTACTTTCAGCGCCTCGATGCGCGCGATGCAGTCGTCAAGCCGTTTCAGGATCCAGCCCTCGCACAGCGCGTGCGGCGGCTCTTTCGCCAGCGCAGCCTGCAACGCGTCAAGCCGCAGCACGATCCGCTTCACTTCCGCCCGGTCGTCCACGCCTCGCGTCCCGTTCGTCATCGCCGCGCCTATGGAGTGTACGTGATTACCACGATCCCCTGGCCGCCATTGCCGCTGCTGCCTGCGGTATAGGCACCGCCGCCCCCGCCGCCGCCGTACAGGCCGCCCGTGCCGCCATTGCCGCCGGAGTTGACTGCGTTGCTGCCCGCGCCCCCCGCGCCGCCTCCAGAGCCGTAAGCGCCCCACTCCAGACCCGCGCCGCCGTTT
>Ga0208937_1000611_pt1 | contig 24744 bp, 24 predicted proteins | sample June2015DPH_11_5_FD_184705 | JGI IMG/M metagenome (GOLD analysis project Ga0208937, IMG submission 184705) | Peatland microbial communities from SPRUCE experiment site at the Marcell Experimental Forest, Minnesota, USA - June2015DPH_11_40... | ecosystem: Environmental > Terrestrial > Soil >...
AGGGAACAGACTTCTCTACGATCTCAAGTGCCGAGGTTGCCAAGGTCGAACGTTTGCTCAACGCGAGACCTCGAAAATCCCTCGGCTTCCGTTCACCGCAAGAGGTTTTCCACTCCCTCGCTCACTCCTAAATTTCTATGCGCTGGGAAGTTGAATCCGCGCCCGGTATTCTTGCGCACTGAAAGATTCTTCGGCTTCACGGACCAAACGCTCGGCATCGGCGCTATCGAGCGATCGCTGCGCCTCTGATTCAATCGCGATCTTGCGCAATAGGGTGGCACTCAGCGACAGTACCAACATACGAAGCCAGCGATTTTGCTCTTGCAATTCGTCAAGGGTGGAATCGTTCATGCTCGCGATTGTTCTAACGCACTGATGGTCCGGCACATGGAGAACAAACCTCCATTTGTCCAATATGCGGAGGACGCCAGATACCCATCGATGTCGCCAGGAGGAGCTCGCCTCGAGATACCGTACTCATCAATGCCAACAACATCGGCGTCCCTGAATGTAAATCGGCGCCGCGCGACCGCGATCCCGAGCTCGTCAACGATCCGTTGTCGGTCGATCGCTCCCGTTCGCCGTTGATCGCCGGAATCCGGGGTCGATTCGCGGGTCAATTTGTGGGTAAAAATCGAAGCTAGCTCCTAACTGCGTGATTTAACAATCGAAATGGCAACTATCGACGGACACTCCCTCCGCCAGTAGGCGACGCCGAATTCATCAGCGTGCAGGGGATGTCTGTTTATCGGGAAAAAACAGACATCGCAATTTGAACACGTGCCGTCGACTTTTGACCCAAAGGCGAAGTTCGCCGATATAGGCTGGTGCTGGTCAGTGGCACGACGCCGGTACATTGCGCCGCAATGGTGTAAGAACTGGTCATGGCCCCCACACAGTTTCTTCGGTCCAACCAAGACTGTCGAACTCGATGGCCCTAAGCGGTGGTTCTGCGATCGAAAAGAACTCGTCAAGCTGAGGTGGTTTGATAGCTGTTGCAGAGAGCATGGCGTGTGCCTGCCCGCGATGGTGGATCTGGTGTTGGAAGAGATGCATGAGCAGGCGGTCGCGCCGTTCGGTCTGTACCCACGTATCGCGATTAACCCGCACGACGCCGCCAAGGAGGTCAGGCGTCAGCGTATTGCAGACTGCGATCAAGCGCTTGTCGATAGCAGCCTGAGCATGTTTGAGTTCAGCAAATGATGGACATGGAACGTGGTTTTGCCAAGCTTTTGGCCCGAGCCATCCACCCTCAAGCGCGTCGACGTAGAATAAGTCGACTACGTAAATGTGGTTCAAAGTCATCTGCAGACTCGGGAAGAAGCCCGTCCGCTCAGCTTCAAAATCCTCCTGGTTTAGGTTTGCGCAAGCCGTGAGCAGTCGGTAGTTCGCCCAAGCGTTATTGTAGGCGAAAGCGCGGTAAGTCTGAACAAGACCGGCGGGCATGTCTGTTCCTTATTTTGGGGTCATTACCTGGAGGCGTCCGAGCGCATCTCAACGCCACCATATTGGAGTTTCGGCTTCCGAGTCGATGTTGGCTTTTGGCCCAACTCCGACCTAAACGGACGGGCAGAGCATGTCCCCTCTGCCGGGTGGATCGGACAATTTGTTCGCTATTGCCAAAGCATCGTTTGCATGCTTCGGCGACCTTGTAAGACGACACCAGTCGCGGTAGCGAAGCGCACGAGGTCTGTATATGCACTTAGCCAAATGAGTGAGCACGCAACACCTAGCATGCCAGCCGCGCTGCGGCGCCGCCGCGAATACGCTGGACCAGCCGTATTCTCCTACGGGTTTCGGCCATTTTTCCTCGGCGGCGCAGTGTGGGCTGCCCTCAGCATCCTGCTGTGGGTGCCGCAGTATTTTGGCAAGCTGTCGCTGCCCACGGCATTCATCCCACTGGACTGGCACATCCATGAGATGCTCTACGGCTATGTGGCGGCGATCGTGACGGGCTTCCTGCTCACCGCAATTGCCAATTGGACTGGGCGGCTGCCGGTCAACGGCTATCCGTTGGCCGGCCTCGGCGCGCTCTGGCTAGCGGGCCGTGTAGCAGTGGCAGGCTCTGCGATCTGGGGTGCCGGGCTCGCCGCTGTAATTGACGTCGCCTTCCTCGCCACGCTCGCGGCGGTGGCGTTGCGCGAAATCGTCGCCGGCGCGAATTGGCGCAATCTGCGTGTCCTCATCGTGCTCGGCGTGCTGATTGCCGGCAACATCGTGTTCCATCTCGAAGTGATCGGATACGGCAGCGCCGACTACGGCATTCGTCTCGGCATTGCGGCGGCGATCGGTCTCATGATGCTGATCGGCGGCCGCATCGTGCCGAGCTTCACGCACAACTGGCTGGTGCGGAACAATCCAGGTCGACTGCCGCGGCAGTTCGGGCGATTCGATGTACTCGCACTGGGTGCTAGCGCGTTGGCGCTCGCAATGTGGATCATGTTGCCGCAACTTGCCGTGTCCGGCGTGGTGCTGATGATTGCCGGCGTGCTGCAGGCCGCGCGGCTCGCGCGCTGGGCCGGCGAACGCACCCTTCCCGATCGTCTCGTTCTTGTGCTCCACGTCGGCTATGCCTTCGTTCCGATCGGCTTCCTCCTGCTCGGTGCGGCAATCCTGTGGCCGTCCGAGTGGCCAGCGAGCGCCGGCTTGCATGCCTGGATGGCGGGAGCGATCGGTCTGATGACTCTTGCAGTGATGACGCGCGCCAGTCTCGGCCACACCGGACAGAAACTTGCGGCATCGATGCCCACGCAGGTGATCTATTTCTGCGCGCTGGTTGCCGCACTTGCTCGCATCGCTGCTGCGTTCGAACCGTCGAGCGCGTTGCTCTACGCCGCAGCATTCGCCTGGGTGCTGGCCTTCGGCGGTTTCGCCGCAATTTTCGGCCCGTTACTGCTGGGTTACGGGCCCAAGGGGTGAGAGCGAAAGCGATCGGCGACGCTAAGTCCGACTGACCTTTGTTTCCGGCGACTCCTGCGCTGCAACGGACCTAGACCCGTCCATGATCACCAGACAAAGCCTCGTAACCTAGCGCGCGGTTCGGTTGCGCCAATAAACTGGGGGAGCTGAGAATGGATGATGTTGGGCTCGCCCTTGGGCTGCATGTACTCGCGGTCATTCATTGGATCGGCGGCCTCGCATTCGTGACGCTTGTAGTGCTCCCCCTCGCTCGGTTGCGTTCGACCGCAGAGGAGGGTGTTGCGCTTTTCAAAAGCGTTGAACGGCGCTTTGCGGCGCAAATCCGATTTTCAATTCCGCTTGTCGGGGCGACGGGCCTGTGGATGACCTACCGCTTGGATCTTTGGGCACGCTTTGCTAATCCACACTTCTGGTGGATGTCGGCGATGTTGGGGCTTTGGCTTGTCTTTATGCTCATGGTTTTCGTGATGGAGCCGCTGCTGCACAAAAGGTTCGAGCATCGGGCGCGGCTCGACCCGACGTCTACCCTGCGCCGCATCGCACATCTGCACATGCTCTTGCTAGGTCTCGCCGCACTGACCGCCTTCGGCGCGGTCGCTGGAGAGCATGGGTTCGACTTCTTTTGATGAAGAAAGCCCTTGCCTGTGCTGCTACTGGACTCAACCTAGTGCATTCTCGCGCAATTGCTTGCGAAGCGCTTTCATTTCTTCAAAGCGTGCCGTGATATCTCGCAGGATCGCGACGATATTCGATACCCGGCCTTGCTCGTCTTTGATCGTGACAACAGTGAATTCGATCGACACTTGCGAGCCATCTTTCCGGCGGCCAGGAACCGAAAGGAGGTGTCCTTCGGGATATCGGCTTTGGCCGCAGCATATCATCTTATGGAATCCTTCCCAATGGCGGGCCTGAAGCCTGTTGGGAATGATGATATCGAGCGATTGACCGACAGCCTCCCCGACCCCGAATCCGAAAATGCGTGCAGCGCCGGGGTTCCAGAAGCAAATAATGCCATCGCGGTCGCAAACGACGACCGCGTTCGCCGCGGCGTTCAAAATGACATCCGTCACACGTGCGCGCAGGGCCGCTCGCCCGGCGTGATCGGCCTCTTTACTTTCGTCGGTTTCTTCGGGCATGGACGGCACCGCGTCTACTTCTGCTGTGTCGAGCGTTTGCGGGGTTTTTGATTTGGCTGCGCCGGTGCAGATAGGCCGGGTCCGGCGAGGCACTCCGCCAACGTATATTGATCGAGGTGCCGATAAAATACGTTCTTGGCGGCATCCAGCATGCCGCGCAGACGGCAGCGCGGGAGCAGGGTGCAGGCGCCGCCGTCGGCGCGAAAACATTCCACCAGGGCCTGATCCTGTTCATGATTGCGGATCACTTCGCCCACTTTGATCTTGCTCGCCGGCCGCGCCAGTATGGCGCCGCCGCGCGCGCCGCGGATGGTGCGCACTAGGCCCGCCTCGGTGAGGTATTGGACGATCTTGTGCAGGTGATTGCGGGAGATGACCAGTTCGCGCGCGAGCGTATCGGTGCTGACGTGAGCCTCCGGCGTCGCCGCCAGCCGCATGAGCACGCGTAAGGCAAAATCGGTCGAGGCGAGCAATCGCATAAGGTCCCTCCATATTAGCATTGACTATACCAGATTATGCACCTTAAGCGAATTTCCAATCTGAGGCCGACGGTTGCCCTCGCGTTCGGTCATGCCGCCAGGTGATTGCCTATGATCAGCAGAATCTCGCTTTATGTCGTCGCCGCCGCGCTCAGCGCCGCGCATTTCCTGCGTGTGGGCAATATGGTCGCCGTCGCGCTGTGCCTCGCGACGCCGCTTCTATTTCTGGTGCGACGGCGCTGGAGTCTGCTGATTCTGCAATGGCTCGCCTATGTGGCGGCGGCCATCTGGCTCGCGACCGCCTGGCAGATCGTCGATATGCGCTTGGCTTTCGCCTCTATATTGGTATTGACTATACCAAGAGTTTGTGTTTGATAAAATGGCATCAGAAATACCACATTAAATCGGCATGCAAGGAGATAATGAGATGAGCCAGGCGGCAACCCAATCGATGGCCACGCGCAGCCTAGGTGAGATCGCCGCCAGCCTGCCGGGGGCGACCGCCGTATTCCACCGCCACAACCTCGACTTCTGCTGCGGCGGCTCGGAAAGCCTGGAAGAGGCGGCCCGGCACAAAGGCTTGGCGCTGGCGCCGATCCAAGCAGAGCTTGCCTCTCTTTCGCACGGGCAGGCGGCATTGCCGGAGGGCGTGGAAGATCTGATCCAGCTTATCCTTGAGCGCTATCACCAAGTGCATAGGCGTGAATTGCCGGAGCTGCGCGCGCTCGCCCGGCGTGTCGAGAGCGTGCACGCCGATCATGCGGCGGTGCCTAAGGGCCTCGCCGAAGTGCTCGCCCGCCTACAGGGCGAACTCGAATCGCACATGCAGAAGGAGGAGCAGATCCTTTTCCCGCTGATGCTCAGCGGCGGCAGCCCGATGATCGTGCATCCCATCGCCATGATGCGCCATGAACACGACGAAGCCGGCGAGGACCTCAAAGCGGTTTCCAAATTGACCGGCGACCTGACGCTACCGGCGGAAGCCTGCAATACCTGGCGCGCGCTCTATGCCGGCCTTGCCAAATTTGCCGAGGATCTAACCGAACACATCCACATCGAGAACAACATCCTGTTTCCGAAATTCGAGGACTGACGCCGTAAAACGGCAAACGCGAGTGCCTTCCCGCTTAGCGCAGCGTCGCACTGTCCAAAGAGCCTTAGCCTAGCGGTAGCCTTATGTGTCTCGATGATCCGGCATTCCGGTGCCTGATGCATCCGGAAAAATTATCGCATCTCGGAGCGCATCGTGCTGAACCTCGAGCTTACCCGTCGTGCCTTGCTTTGACCTGGACGGTGATGATCGTCAGCCATCGATTAAAGGATTGGGCCTAGCCCATTGCCGCAACGCCTCATGGTCCGTAATGACGATTTCGCGTCCAGTGTTCGAAATGCCGTGTTCCGCCAAGCTCGTCAGGTTGCGCGATAAATTTTCCGGCGTCATTCCCAATCGCGCAGCCAACGTGCGCTTATCGAGCCCGAGCGTGACGTGGCCGCGTCCGCCTTGCTGGCGATCGGATTCAAGGATCCAGTTGGCTAACCGTTCGGCACTGTTGCGCAGCTTCTGGTCCTTTAGCGCCCGAACGAGGCTGCGGTAGCGCAACGCCAGTTCGGCGACGATGGCCCTTGCAAAGTGGGGATCCTGATCGAATACGTCGCGAACGGAAGCGGCCGGAAGCATGAGGATTCGTGCCGGCGTGAGCGTGCGTGCCGATTTCAAATACACCTCATCCCGGATCACCGCGGCGAGAATGAATGTCGTCACCGGGCGGATGATATCTAATGTCGTCTCACGCTCGGCCGAACAGCCGAACAATTCGACCGTGCCGTCGACGACGACGTGCAAGAAATCGGGCGAGTCGCCCTCATTGATCAACGTGACATGCGGGGGAAAGCGCTGCAGAAACGCGGCATTCATCAGCCCGTTAAAATGCGTTTCTGCGACGTCGCGAAACAGCGGCAAGGCGCGGACCAAGTCCCGGTCGGAGTGGCGCACGTCGCGTATCCTCCTTGTCTCGTAACACTATAGATCGGACAAAAGCTCAACTGAAATTGATAATTATCAAGCAATGGATTAACATTAGTCAATTCGAGGCAGCAATAAAGCAAATCGAAGAATACGCACGACTCTTTGGCTATTCGCGAAAGTATTTGATCAAGCGCAAAGCATTGGCGAAGTCATTCGGCTTTCTTGGCGCCCGTGAAGAATTCGGGAGAGCCCAAGATGGCCGATACAATCGACTTAACTGCCGCGAAAACGCAACGGCACTATCAGCTTACCGGTAGCCCAACGGCCGGGCTCATTATGGGGACGTGGGGATTCTTCGTGGGCTTTGCCGCAGTCGCGCTTTACGGGCCGGCTGCAAAATATTTCCAGGAACAAATGCATCTCAGCGGCCTCGCTCTCGGCCTGCTGGTTGCGGCGCCGCAACTCACTGGTTCCCTGCTGCGCATTCCATTCGGCGCGTGGGTCGACCGCGTCGGTGGCCGTCTGCCAATGCTCACTCTATTCGGGCTGTCGCTGGTCGGCATGTGGGGCCTGGTATTCATTCTGCTTACGGTCAAAACGCTCACCGTCGCCGCCTATCCGATCGTCATTCTGTTCGGCTTTTTAAGCGGATGCGGCGTGGCCTCGTTTTCAGTCGGGATTCCGCAGGTATCCTATTGGTTCCCGCAATCGCGTCAGGGCACAGCGCTCGGCGCTTATGGCGGAATCGGCAATCTCGCGCCGGGCTTTTTCACGCTGCTGCTGCCTTATGCCATTGCGAGCTGGGGATTGGCTGGCTCCTATTTTGCTTGGTTTACGTTCCTTCTGATCGGAGTCGCAATCTACGCGTGGTTTGCCCGCGACGCCTATTTCTTCCAATTGCGCCAACAAGGCTTCGACTCGGAGGACAGCCGACGGATCGCCAACGAGAAGGGTGAGGAGCTCTTTCCGAACGAACGGGTCTGGCAGGCGATCATTTCCGCCGCCGAAGATCCGCGCACCTGGGGCCTCGTCGCTCTTTACTTCGTGTCCTTCGGCGGCTTCCTCGCATTGACGGCCTGGTTCCCGACTTATTGGATCAGTCTGCACCATATGGACGTGAAGTCCGCAGCGGCACTCGGTGGGATCGGCTTTTCCCTCCTCGCCGCCGTCGTCCGGGTATTCGGCGGCATGATTTCCGAGCGCGTCGGCGGCGAGCGGACCGCGGTTGTCGCCTTCATTGCCGTGTTGGCCGGCGCGCTGATGCTCACTTTCGTCGAGGAATTCTCGCTGGCTCTTGGCGGTGAATTGTTGATCGCCCTCGGAATGGGGGTCGGCAATGCGGCGGTGTTCAAGATGGTGCCGAAATATGTGCCGCAGGCAGTCGGCGGCGCGGCGGGCCTTGTCGGCGGACTTGGCGCGCTCGGCGGCTTCATCATCCCGCCGTTTCTCGGAGCCGTCGTCGATGCTCTCGGCACGCAGGGTTACGCCGGTGGCTTCTTCGCTTACGTCGTGCTGGCGGCGATGGCCATCGGCGTTTCTGCGTACTTCTGGCATCTCGATCGCAGCTCCAAATCAACGCCGGCGGTCGCGCCCGCGATCCGTCAGACACGTTAGAGGTCGCACCATGAGTCATTTCCTCGATCGCCTCACGTTCTTCAAGCGAGCGGGCGAGCCGTTTTCAGACGGGCATGGAATCACGACCCAGGAAGACCGGAGCTGGGAGGACGGCTATCGAAAACGCTGGCAGCACGACAAGATCGTGCGCTCGACGCACGGCGCCAACTGCACCGGCTCCTGTTCGTGGAAAATCTACGTCAAGGGCGGCATTGTCACGTGGGAAACGCAGCAGACCGATTATCCGCGCACGCGCCCCGAACTTCCAAACCACGAGCCGCGCGGCTGCTCGCGCGGTGCGAGCTACTCCTGGTATCTGTATTCCGGCAATCGCGTGAAATATCCGCTGGTGCGTTCGCGCCTGCTCAAGCTGTGGCGTGAAGCGCGGCTGATACGGACGCCCGTGGCCGCCTGGGCGTCGATCGTCGAGGACCCAAATAAGCGCGTGGCCTATGTCGGCAAGCGCGGACTCGGCGGTTTCGTGCGCGCGACCTGGGACGAGGTTACCGAGATCATCGCCGCCGCCAACGCCTATACGATTAAACGACATGGTCCCGATCGGATCATCGGCTTCTCGCCTATTCCCGCTATGTCGATGGTCTCGTACGCGGCGGGTTCGCGTTACCTGTCGTTAATCGGCGGCGTCTGCATGTCGTTCTACGACTGGTACTGCGACCTGCCGCCGTCGTCGCCGCAGACCTGGGGCGAGCAGACCGACGTGCCGGAGAGCGCCGACTGGTACAATTCGGGCTTCCTGATCCTGTGGGGCTCGAACGTTCCGCAGACGCGCACGCCCGACGCGCACTTCTATACGGAGGCGCGCTACCGCGGCGCCAAGAGCGTCGTGATCTGCCCGGACTATTCCGAGGCGTCGAAGTTCGCCGACCTCTGGATTTCGGTGAAACAGGGCACCGACGCAGCCCTCGCCATGGCGATGGGCCATGTCATCCTGCGCGAATTCCATATCGATCGGCAGGCTAAATATTTCGCTGACTACGCGCGCCAGTATACGGACATGCCATTTCTGGTGCGGCTGGTGAAATCCGAGGGACGGCTCGTGCCCGAGCGGCTCGTGCGCGCCTCGGATTTCACCGATTCGCTCGGCGAGGCGAACAATCCCGAGTGGAAGACCGTCGCTTTCGACGACGCAAGCGGCGAGGTCGTCGTCCCCAACGGCTCGGTCGGCTTCCGCTGGGGCGAAAAAGGCAAGTGGAATCTCGAGGAAAAGGATGCCAAGGGCCGCGACATCAAGCCGCGATTGTCGCTTGCCGAAACCAAGGACGAGTTCGCCGACGTTGCATTTCCTTACTTCGGCAATCGCGAGCACGATTATTTCGCCGGCACCGAGCATCCGAGCGTTCTCGTGCGCAAGGTACCGGCGAAGCGCGTCACGCTGAAGGACGGCGACGCTCTCGTTGCCACCGTGTTCGATCTGCTTGCCGCCAACTATGGCCTCGATCGTGGCTTCGGCGGCGAGCACGTCGCCAGGTCGTATGACGACAACGTTCCCTACACACCGGCCTGGGCGGAGAAAATCTCCGGCGTGCCGCGCGATCAGATCGTCACGGTGGCGCGCGAGTTTGCACTCAATGCCGAGAAGACCAATGGCCGCTCCATGATCATCATCGGCGCGGCGATGAACCATTGGTACCACTGCGACATGAACTACCGCGGCGTCATCAACATGCTGGTGATGTGCGGATGCGTCGGGCAATCGGGCGGCGGCTGGTCGCATTATGTCGGGCAGGAGAAATTGCGTCCGCAAGCGGGTTGGCTTCCGCTCGCGTTCGCGCTCGACTGGGGGCGGCCGCCGCGGCAACAGAACTCGACCTCGTTCTTCTACGCGCACACCGATCAGTGGCGCTACGAGACACTCGGCGTCGATGAAATCCTGTCGCCGACCGCGCCGCCCGGACGATGGGACGGCGCGATGATCGACTACAACGTCCGCGCCGAACGCATGGGCTGGCTGCCGTCGGCGCCGCAATTCAGGCAGAACCCGCTGGCGGTCGCGAGAAGCGCCGCGGCGGCAGGCGTCGACGCGAAAGACTACGTCGTTAACGCACTGAAATCCGGCGAATTACAGATGTCTTGCGACGATCCGGATCATCCCGACAACTGGCCGCGCAACATGTTTGTTTGGCGGTCGAATCTGCTCGGCTCGTCGGGCAAGGGCCATGAGTATTTCCTCAAGCATCTGCTCGGCACCACCCACGGCGTGCAAGGCAAGGATTTGGGCGAGACCGGCCGCAAGAAGCCGAAGGAAGTCGTTTGGCACGACGAAGCGCCGCAGGGAAAACTCGATCTTCTGGTGACGCTCGACTTCCGCATGTCGACGACCTGCGTTTATTCCGACATCGTGCTGCCGACTGCCACCTGGTATGAAAAGAATGATCTCAATACCTCCGACATGCATCCCTTTATTCACCCGCTTTCGGCCGCGATCGATCCGGTGTGGGAGTGCAAAAGCGATTGGGAAATCTACAAAGCGATCGCCAAGAAATTCTCCGAGGTCGCGCCAGAAATTCTGGGTGTCGAGAAAGACATCGTTCTCACGCCGATTCAGCACGACACCGCGAACGAATTGGCCCAGGCCATCGACGTCCAGGAGTGGAAGACAGGCGACGTCGAACCGATCCCCGGCAAGACGATGCCGGCGATCGCCGTGGTCGAGCGCGATTATCCGAATATCTACCAGCGATTCACCGCGCTTGGACCATTGATGTCCAAGCTTGGCAACGTCGTGAAGGGCATCGCCTGGAACACCGAGCACGAGGTTGATCTGCTCAAGCGTCTCAACGGCACGGTCACGCAGGAAGGACCGACCCAGGGCATGCCGAAGATCGACACCGACATCGACGCCACCGAGGTAATCCTTGCGCTTGCGCCGGAAACGAACGGCGAGGTCGCGGTCAAAGCCTGGGACGCGCTGTCGAAGACGACGGGCCGCGATCACACCCATCTCGCTATGCCGAAGGAAGACGAGAAGATCCGCTTTCGCGATATCGTCGCGCAACCCCGCAAGATCATCTCGGCGCCGACCTGGTCGGGCCTGGAATCAGAGAAGGTCTGCTACAACGCCGGCTACACCAACGTTCACGAGTTGATCCCTTGGCGTACGCTCACCGGACGCCAGCAGCTCTATCAGGATCATCTCTGGATGCGGGCATTCGGCGAAGCGCTCTGCGTCTATCGCCCGCCGGTCGATCTAAAAGCAATCAAACCGATGATCGACTCCAAGCCGAACGGCGAGAAGCAGGTCGTTCTCAATTTCATCACGCCGCACCAGAAATGGGGCATCCACTCGACCTATACCGACAACCTGCTGATGCTCACGCTGTCGCGCGGCGGTCCGATCGTTTGGATCAGCGAGACGGACGCGGCCAAGGCCGGCATTGCCGACAATGACTGGATCGAAGCCTACAACACGAATGGCGCCCTGGTGGCGCGCGCCGTGGTTTCGCAGCGCGTGAAGGAGGGGACGTGCCTGATGTATCACGCGCAGGAGAAGATCGTAAACGTGCCGGGTTCGGAAGTGACCGGCCAGCGCGGCGGCATCCACAATTCGGTGACGCGCATCGTGGTGAAGCCCACACACATGATCGGCGGTTACGCTCAGCAGTCCTACGGCTTCAACTACTACGGCACGATTGGCACCAACCGCGACGAGTTCGTCATTGTCCGCAAGATGTCGAAGGTCGACTGGCTCGACAAGCCGAACGCCGATCAGCCCGAACCAATGGCGATTGCGCCCAAAATGGAGGCCGCAGAATGAAGATCCGCGCGCAAATCGCGATGGTGCTGAACCTCGACAAGTGCATCGGCTGCCACACCTGCTCGGTGACCTGCAAGAACGTGTGGACCAGCCGCGAGGGCATGGAATACGCCTGGTTCAATAACGTCGAGACCAAGCCCGGCATCGGTTATCCGAAGGACTGGGAAAATCAAAAACGCTGGAACGGCGGCTGGCGGCGCAAAGAGAACGGCAGGATCGAGCCACGTATCGGCGCGAAGTGGCGGGTGCTGGCGAAGATTTTCGCCAATCCCGATCTGCCGGAAATTGACGACTACTACGAGCCGTTCACGTTCGATTACGAGCACCTGCAGAAGGCGCCGGAGATGCCGGCGTTCCCGACCGCGCGGCCGCGTTCGCTGATCAGCGGCGAGCGGATGGAGAAAATCACGTGGGGCCCTAATTGGGAGGAGATCCTGGGCGGCGAGTTCTCCAAGCGCTCGCAGGACTACAATTTCGAAGGCGTGCAGAAGGACATCTACGGCCAGTTCGAAAATACCTTCATGATGTATCTGCCGCGGCTCTGCGAGCACTGTCTGAACCCGGCCTGCGTGGCAGCCTGCCCCTCCGGCGCGATCTACAAGCGCGAGGAAGATGGCATTGTCCTGATCGACCAGGACAAGTGCCGCGGCTGGCGCATGTGCGTATCGGGCTGTCCGTACAAGAAAATCTATTACAATTGGTCGAGCGGAAAGTCCGAAAAGTGCATCTTCTGCTATCCACGCATCGAGGCCGGCCAGCCGACGGTGTGCTCGGAGACTTGCGTCGGCCGCATCCGCTACCTTGGCGTTGTGCTCTATGACGCCGACCGCATTGAGGATGCGGCCAGTGCTGCAAACGAGCAGGACCTCTACGAGGCGCAGCTCGGTATTTTCCTCAACCCCAATGACCCGGCGGTGATCGAGCAGGCGCGCTTCGACGCAATTGCCGAAAACTGGCTCGAGGCCGCGCGCCGCTCGCCCATCTGGAAGATGGCAATAGAATGGAAAGTGGCGTTCCCGCTGCACCCGGAATACCGCACGCTGCCGATGGTTTGGTACGTGCCGCCGCTGTCGCCGATTCAGTCGGCCGCGGCCGCCGGCAAGATCGGTCATGACGGCGAGATGCCGGATGTGCGCTCGCTGCGGATTCCGCTCAAATACCTCGCCAACCTGTTGACGGCGGGCAAGGAAGAGCCGGTCGCGCTCGGTCTGGAACGCATGCTCGCAATGCGGGCCTACATGCGCGCCAAGACCATCGACGGCGTCATCGACGAGAACATCGCCACGCGTGTCGGTCTCACCGGGCTGGCGATCGAGGACATGTATCAGACGATGGCGATCGCCAACTACGAGGACCGCTTTGTGATTCCGACCGCGCACCGCGAACTTAACGAGGATGCTTACGATCTACGCGGCTCTTGCGGTTTTTCCTTCGGCAATGGCTGCTCCGGCGGCGCGACCGAGGTCAACCTGTTTGGCACGCCCAAGAAAGTCAAGACGCCGATGGAGGTGATGTGATGACCCAGACCTTCAAGGTGCTGTCGGCGCTGCTGAGCTATCCTACCGCACAGCTGCAGGAAGCCATGCCCGAACTCACGGCAGCTGTCGGCCAGGAAGCACTCCTGGACGCCGCGGTTCGTCGCCAGCTCGAGCGTCTGATGAACGAAATCGCGAGCGGCGATCTTTATGACCTGCAGGAGCGCTATGTGCTGCTGTTCGATCGCACGCGCTCGCTGTCGCTGCATCTGTTTGAACATGTGCACGGCGAGAGCCGGGATCGCGGTCAGGCCCTGATCGACCTCAAGTCGCTGTATGAGAACGGCGGGCTCGAGATCGAAGCCGCCGAACTGCCGGATTTCCTGCCGCTATTCTTGGAGTTTCTGTCGACGCGGCCGCGCGCCGAGGCCTACGAACTGCTTGGTCAACCGGCCTATATTTTCGCAGTTTTGGCCGAACGCCTGCACAAGCGCCAGTCTGACTACGAGGCTGTCTTCCGCGCTCTTACGGCGCTCGCGGCTTGCAAACCCAAAGCCGAAGATATCTCGGCGTTGCTCGCTGAGCCCGACCCGGATGCGACCGACCTCGCGGCGCTCGATGCCGCCTGGGAGGACCAGCCGGTCAACTTTGGGCCGAACGCCGGCGACGGCTGCAAGGACGGCCTCATCGCCAGGATCCGCGCCGGCCGGCGTCCCGCCCCCGGCGTGGCCAATCCGTCGCCTTCCCGCATTTCGCGCTCATGAGGAAATGATTATGCGCGAGACTCTCAACTACGTCGTCTTCGGTTGGTATCCCTACCTTTGCCTGACGGTATTTCTGTTAGGCAGTCTGGTTCGCTTTGATCGCGAGCAATACACCTGGCGGAGCGGATCGAGCCAATTGCTCCGCCGGCGCCAGCTGCTCTGGGGATCGAACCTCTTTCACGTCGGCATTCTCGTGATCTTTCTCGGCCATTTCGTCGGCTTGCTGACCCCGATCTGGATTTTCGAGATGCTCGGTATATCCCACACCTTCAAGCAATGGATGGCGATTGGCGTGGGTGGAGTCGCCGGCGTCATGTGCTTTGTCGGAACAACACTTCTGGTCCACCGGCGGCTCTTCGACCCGCGCATCCGCAAAACCTCGTCGTTTGGCGATATCGCAATCCTGCTGATGCTCTACGCCCAGTTAACTCTCGGTCTGTCGACGATCCCGGTGTCGCTCGGTCATCTCGACGGCCACGAGATGGTGAGGTTCATGACATGGGCGCAGGGCATCCTGACGCTGCGGCCCGGCGCGTCGGCGCTTGTTGCCGATGCAAGCCCCGTCTTCAAGCTGCATCTGTTCCTGGGCATGACGATTTTCCTCGTATTCCCGTTCACCCGCCTGGTGCACGTCTGGAGCGCGCCGGTTTGGTACCTCGGCCGCCGCGGCTACCAAGTCGTGCGCACCACCAGAACCGGCGGGCCGGCAGGCCGGCGGCCGAGCGCCGTTCCCGCGGAGTGACCGCGATGACATGCGCGGTGCATCAGTCGATCTTGCCGAGGGGTCGTGGTGTAAGCGTCAACGGGGTTGCGGTTCCGCGTGACCTGATTGCGCGCGAAGCCCAGCATCATCCTTCGCGCACCCCGGCCGAAGCGTGGAAAGCCGCCGCGCGGGCCCTGGTGGTGCGCGAATTGCTGCTACAGGAGGCACGTCGGCTCGAGGTTTCGGGAGAACCAATGGCCGAAAGTGAGGGTCGCCGCGAGACCGAGGACGAAGCGGCCATTCGCACCCTGGTCGCCCGGGAAGTTCAAACGCCGACAGCGGATGCGGCAACATGCCGGCGCTATTACGAGCAGAACCGACAGCGATTCCGTTCACCTGACATCTATGAAGCCGCCCATATTCTGTTCGCCGCGAGCAAGGCCGATGCGCCGCGTTACGCGCAGGCCCGTACTGCCGCGGAAACGATGCTCGCCGTCGTGCGTGAGCATCCGGAGCAGTTCGCCGCCTTGGCGAAGGCGCACTCGGCCTGGTCGTCAGCTTCACAGGGTGGCAACCTCGGTCAGATCACAGCCGGTCAGACAACGCCCGAATTCGAACGCGCCTTGCTTGCGCTCGAACCAGGTTCGATCGGCCCGGAGCCGGTCGCCACGCGTTACGGTTTTCATATTGTCCGGCTTGACCGCAAGCACGAAGGCCGCGATTTGCCGTTCGAACTTGTGGCGGAACGGATCGCCGCATACCTGCAGGATTGCGTGCAACGGCGTGCGCTCGCGCAATACGTAGCGCGGCTTGCCAGCGCCGCGCGTATCGACGGCATCGATCTCGCCGGCGCCGAAGCCTTGCGGGTGGCCTGAGCGGAACGAGAGCATGTTACTCGGCGATATCATTGCCTCCTTCGAAGACGAAACCGTGATCAATGAGACGCTGTTCTCGCTCGGGGACCTTGCGCTCACTGCCCGCCTCGTCGCTCTTGCGGCCGAAAGCAACGTATCGACGGGCGAACTCGCCATGCAGTCGGTTGGCCGGTTCGTCAATGGCGCGAGCGACGAGGAGTGGGTGGCATTGTTTGGTCAAATGTCGCGCTCCGATAATCCAGGGCAGGTATTTTTGCGGCGGGCGCTGGCGAATGCCGTATCGGACTTTGCAAATAGTTAGCGATGGCCGACGCCGGCGTCCTGCCGGCCATGCAACCCCTGGAGTAATGAGTGGACACGGAACGATCCCAAACCCGTCAAGATCCGCTGTCGGTCGATCGCTCCCATTCGCCATTGACCGCCGAAATCTAGGACCGATTCGCGGGTCAATTTGTGGGTAGATCCAGAGCCGACTTGCTAATTGACTGGTTTAACAATCGAAATGACAACGATCGACGGACACTCCCTCCGCCACAGCCGGTCATACTAACCGTCGACCCGGGCGTTCTTAAAGGCCTGGGTCTGGACATTTGACTTGGATCATGGTGCGGCGCGGGCCAAGGGGAGAAGAATTATTTTAAGCCACAGGACGATTAGGCCAAGGGGGCAACCGCCGTGATGAGCGCCAGCCGAGCGGACATTGCCGGTAGGACCGCGACACTTCTAGGGACCATGCGTGCGGCACGGCCGCTCGTCCACAACATTGCCAATTACGTGTCGATGGATATCGCGGCAAACGCCCTCCTCGCCATCGGCGCCTCGCCCGCCATGGTGCATGCTCGCGAGGAGGTGGCCGAATTCATGGGCCTTTCGGCGGCGCTCGTCGTCAACATCGGAACCCTGTCCACGCCCTGGATCGAGGCGATGATCATCGCCGCGGAGGCCGCAAAGGGGCAGGGCAAGCCTTGGGTGCTCGATCCCGTCGGTGCCGGCGCCACAACGCTGCGCAACGAAACGGTGAAGATGCTCCTGCCGCATCGGCCCTCGATCATCCGCGGCAATGCATCCGAGATCATGGCGGTCGCTGGCGGTGCCGGCGTTACGCCCAAGGGCGTCGACAGCGCCAACACGACGCAGGAGGCGCTGGCCTTCGCGCTCAGCCTCGCCGAGCATGAGGGCTGCATCGTCGTCGCCACCGGCGCGGTCGACATCGTCACGGACGGCCGCCGCGTGGTGAAGCTCGCCAATGGTTCGCCGATGATGGCCAAGGTGACCGCGCTGGGCTGCGCGCTCTCCGCCGTCACTGGAGCATTTGCCGCTGTCGCCACCGACAAATTCGACGCGGCCGTCGCGGCAGTCGCGGTATATGGCATCGTCGGCGAAATCGCCGCGGAACAGGCGAAGGGCCCGGGCTCGTATCGCGTGGCCTTTCTCGATGGGCTCGAGTCGATCGGGCCGAAGGAGATCGAGAGTCGCTTGCGGACCGTCGACTGATGCCTGGAAATGGCGGAAAAATACTACCAGCTCTGCCTGGTGACCGATAGCGCGCTGGCGAACGGCCGCTCCCTTGCCGGTATTGTGGCGGCCGCGGTGAAAGGCGGCGTCACATTGGTACAACTGCGGGAAAAGACCGCGTCGACGCGTGCCTTCATCGAGCAAGCAAGGGTGCTGAAGCGGTTGCTCGCGCCGCTGCGCGTGCCGCTGCTCATCAATGACCGGATCGATGTCGCGCTGGCAGCCGGCGCCGACGGCGCGCATGTCGGCCAGCAGGATATGCCGGTCGCGCTGGCGCGGCAGTTGCTCGGGCCTGCGGCGATCATCGGCCTGTCGATAACCGAACTGGGCCAGGTCCGCGACCGGGACGTCGAGCTTGCTGATTACCTCGGTGTCGGACCGATCTTCGCCCAGTCGACGAAACTTGACGCCACGCCACCACTCGGCCTCGGCGGATTGGCGGAGGTTCGCCGCGCCAGCGGCAAACCGATCGTCGCGATCGGCGGCGTATCGGCCGCGAACGCGGACGCGGTGCGGTCGGCCGGGGCCGACGGCATCGCCGTTGTCAGCGCGATCATGGGCGCCGACGACCCTAGGGCGGCGGCCGCGGCGCTGGTCTCTGCGCCGAAGGCCGGGCGCCTCAAAAGTGGCTGAAGCCGCGCCAGGCGGGAATCGCCGTTAGCCGCTGAACGTCGCAGCGTGACGTCGTCAACAGCGGCTTCAGGCGGCGCTGGAATAGCTCGGTCAGCCCGCTACGGTTCAAATGGTCGGTATCGAAATAGAAATTCGGGTTATCCAGTTCGGTTGAAAAGTCGCAGAACGGCACCGCGCGATCCGCCAACACGCGCATCAAGCCTTCATTAAAGGCGGCCTCGTGAGGAAGCTGATTGCGGAATTGCGTCAGCATGGGCAACTTGACGGCTACCATGCGCATGTCGTGCTGTTCGGCAATTTCCATCAATCCGGCGAAATCATCCAGATATTTTGCGAGCACGGCCGGTGCCTGAGTATCGGGATAGAGATAGGCAATTCGCTTCGTCACCGCCGAGGCCGACGGCCGGTAAACGCGGTCGAACTGGGCTTCGCCCTCCCAGGCGTCGCGCTGCAACCGGTCGCGGTTGTTGATCTTGGAAAACCCGGTAGCGTAGTCGAGCAAGGCGCGGGGGCTGACGCCATGATCGCGCATGTAATCCCACAGAAGCTTGACGGTGGTGGGCGCGAACGGCGTACCGCGGATCAGTTTTGCGTCGGAGAAACGGTCTTCGTTCCATGCGCGCGACCAGAACGCAAACGAGTCCACGACATAGAGCAGATTGTGGGCGCGATGCGCGTGCAGGAAGGACGCGAGCACGAACCGGTTGTAGAGGGCACCGGTGCCGGGAGATGCGAGGTTGATGATCCGCAGCCCCGTCTCATGCTGCATGTAGGCGTTGAAATCGCTGAAATCGAGCGGCATCGCATGCGATGCACCGAGGATGACCCAATCGTAGTCCGGCGCGGGGGCAACCGCGATCTTGAACAGTGCATTGCTGCGGCCGTTGCGGAACAGCAGCTGCTCGCAGCCGAACGAGAGGCCCGCATAGAGCGCAAGACCGATCGCCACGAACAGGAGCGCTGATCTTTGCAGAGACTTCATTGCCCACGGTTCCTGCGTCAGAACTGCATGTAGATGAACTCCTTCGCCTGCCACCGTCCGAGCAGCAGCAAGGTGAAGATCAGCAGATAATAGGCGCCCCAGCGCACGACGACCGGCGCCGCCGCGAGGCGCTGGAAGACCGGCCGGCGTTCATCGATAATCTCGTATCCAAGCAGGAACGCGATGAGGCCGAAGCCCGTCAGTTGCTCGACGGTGAACGGATAGATCGCCAGCAGCGAGGGCAGTTCGCTCAAGCGCGACCCTATTTTCTGCAACACGAGTAGGGCGTCATGAATCGAAGCCGCACGGAAGAACACCCATGCGACGGTGACTAGGTGGAAAGTGATGACGGCACGCAGCACGGCGAGCGGGACGCTGGCGCTGACGCGCGGCAGCGCCTCGCCCACGCGGCGCCAAAGGCTCCGGGTCGCGAGGCTGGCCCATTGGTATGCGCCGTTCAGCGCCCCCCAGACCAAAAAGGTCCAGCCGACGCCATAGCCCAGGCCGGCATGCCAGAGCCCGCTGACCAAGAACACGATCATGACGTTGATGGCGCGGCGCAGCGCTCCGGCGCGGCTGCCGCCGAGCGGGATATAGAGATAGTCGCGAAACCAGTGGGCTAGCGAGATGTGCCAGCGGCTACCCCAGAATTCGGCAGTGCTGCGCGACAGGTACGGCCGGCGGAAGTTCTCCATGAGCTTGAGACCGAATAGCGAAGACGTGCCAAGCGCAATGTCGGTGTAGCCGGAAAAATCGCAGTAGATCTGGAAGGCGAAGAAATAGCTGCTGATCAACAGTTCGGCCGGCGGCGCGAAAGTCACGATCGAGAAGCTATGGTCGACCATTGGCGCAAGGTTGTCCGCGATCACCACTTTCTTGAACAGGCCCCAGCCGATGAGCTGCAATCCGAGCACGATGCGCTGCGGATCGCTACGCAGTCCGGACCAGAGCTGCGGCAGGAACGTCGTCGCCCGTTCGATTGGGCCGGCGAAGATCTTGGGGAAATACGCGACGAACAGCGCCGTACCGCCGAGCCGCTGCTTCGCATCGAGGCGGCCGACATAGATGTCGATCAGATAACTCGCAGCCGAGAAAGCGTAAAAGGAGAAACCAGCCGGCGCGGTAACGCCCAGCCGCGGTAAGCCGAGGTGCGGAATCAAATTCGCGCTCTCGATTTGGCCGGCGACGAAATCATAAAATTTGAATGCGGTGAGCGACCCGAGCACGACGAGCAGGCCGCCGGCGAGAACGGCCGCGCGCAGAGATGCTCGCTTGCTGCGCGCCAGCGCGCGGCCGCAGAGGTAAATGACCAGGGTCACCGCGCCGAGGTAGACGAGATTGGACGGGTGCCAAAAGCCGTAAAAGACGTAACTTGCGACCAGCAGGACCGCCCAGCGCTGCGCGACCGGGACGATGCGGAACGCCGCGAGCACCAGAGGCAGGAAGATGAAGAATTCGAGTGACGTGAACAGCATGGCTTCGTGTCTCCCCGCCGCCGTTCATGTCCGCTCATGCGCCTACGCCCCCGGTCAGTACGAGGCGCCGCCGGCGCGCAATTCCTCCGGCACCTGGTCGATCGGAATGCCGGCGTTCAGCACCAGATAGCTGGCCAGCTGCTCGCGTTGCGCCTCGGTGAGCTTGATACCGATGTGGCTCGGCTTGTGCATGGTGCCAAGCCAGTGCTCTTTGGGACGGCTCTGCGTCACCACCACCGTGATAACGTGGCAGCCCTCGCATTTCTCGAGTGCGAAGTCGCGTCCGTCCATAGGCAGCTTGGAGGCATCGGTCGGCATTTGGTTCGCCGGCAAGGGCATGTTGAACGAAAGATAATCTGCCAAGGTGAGCAGTTCCTTGTCGGTCAGGGACTGCAGCGCGGTGATGGCCGTGGTATGAGCCTTCAGATAGCTCACCCACTCGTCTCGCGTGCGCTTGCCGGCAGCCAATGCTTTCATCTCATCCGCCGGCGGGTGACTGGCGATGACGTTGGCCAGCAGCGTACGGCCACCGACCGGAATGAAGGCAAACACGTCGTCGCTTTGGGCATTCAGCGGCTGCGGCAGCCAAACAGCAACCATCGCTGCGGCCGCTACTGCGAGCAAAGGGATGAAGCGCATGATACGTTTCCTTGGCGATGCGAGCGGGCCGATGCGCGCTCACGTGATTAGAACCGAAGATCCGCCGGTACGTCCTCGGCTTTCATCGGCATGCTGAAGGCGGCATAGCGCGCGAAGGTTTCGCGCTCTTGTGCCGTCATTTTGATTTGACGATGGAACGGGGACAGAAAAATGCTGCGCCATCCCTGCGCGTCGCGGTTCTGCATCAGGTAGCCGGAGAACAGCGAGTGGCAGGACTGGCATTGATTCCACGCTAGCTCCCGCCCGTCCGCCGGCAGCGCGGCGGCAAGCGCCGCGCTGTCTTGAGCCTTGGCGAGCGCCTCCTCCGGCACCGGCATGTTGATCGCCAGATAAGCCGCAAGCTCGTTGACGTCGCGCTCGGTCATTGACGTCTTGTGCTTGGCGATGAACTCGCGCCACTCCGCCTCACTGCGTCGAGCCGAGTCGATCTCACGCAATTCGGCGGGCTTGGCGGTCAGCTCGAGCAGCAGCGTCTTGCCGCCCTTCGGCATGAAGCCGAAGTCTTCTTGGCAGAACACCGATGCCGGCATCAGCAAGAGCGCCACCGCTGTGACCAGAGTCTTGATGCCAAGCGGGCGCAGAGTTCTCATGTCGACGTCCCAGCCAATTGCACACCGGCGAACGAAAACACCGGAACGCGCACTTCGCGGACTGCCTGCTCGGCAGGGAAGCCGTTGCCGCGCAGCAGGTCGAGCATGACGATGGTGTTGTCGTCGTAGTACTGTTCGCCGCAGGCATCGCAGACCAGCGCCGGGACGTCCTCGATCACGACCAGTCGATCATCGTGCCAGAATGCAGACTGCACCCGTGCGGCCCGCAGCTTTGGGCTCTGACAGTGGGTGCACAGACCGAGCTGCTGTTGGTCGCTGTCGACGTCGACGTCAACGGTCACTTGTATGGCGTCCATGGCCGCTCCATTGATGTTGGGCAAATGTGCCGAAGGCCGTAGCGCGGCCTTCGGCATTGTCCTCGGCGGTTTTAGCCGACCAGCTTCTTCGCCAAGTTCACGATGTGACCGGCGTTGGGTTTCATCCAGAGGAACATCTCCGGAGATGCCGGCGGGGGCGCATCGGGGAAGGCAATGCGCTTGAAGCGCGCGCCGTCCACGTTCTCGGCGACGCGGGCGATCACCTCGGCGCCGGGGCACAGTGTGTAGTAGGACTGATCGAATGTGAGCAGCCGTTTCGTCTTCTGCACCGACTTCACCAGAGTCTCGGTGTCCATCGGCTTGAGCGACCGCAGGTCGATCGCCTCGACCTTCATGCCTGCCTTCTGCAGCTGATCGGCGGCTGCGAGGACCTCAGGCATGCCGGCCCCTGAGCTGACAATGGTGAGATCGTTGCCGATCGTGCGCACTGCCGCTTTGTCGAGCGGCACCGTGTACTGCTCGTCGGAGACTTCCTCGACCAGTTCGCGCAGGCCGTCGGGCCAGAGATAGACGACTGGGTTGGGGTCACGAATGGCGGAAACCATCATGCCCTTGGCATCGGCGGGCGTCGACGGGATCACGGTCTTTACGCCCGGGATGTGAGCGTAATAGGTGTCGATCTCATAATCGGAGTGCTGTCCGGCAAAGCCCGGAGTCTGGCCGGTCATCTCCATGATGAACACAATCGGCATCTCCGCTTGGCCACCGCTCATGTGGCGCAGCTTGCCGGCTTCGTTCTGGATCAACTCGAACGGCATGCAGGCGCCCTGATAAGGGATGTAAGTCACGGCCTTAGAGCCGGCTAGGCCAGCGCCCAGCGTGCAGGCCGCCATCCAGTACTCGTCGATGCCGGTATTTACGACCCGCTTGCGGCCGAACTCCTTCTCCAGGTTGATCACCGGTTTACCCGGGTTCGAAGCCACCGGTGGTGTCAGTTCGAAAATCCAGACCATGTCCTTGTCTTGACGCATCTCGTGCTGCACAGCTTCGAGGACTGCGTACATCCAGGTTTTTCGTGCCATTGTCTTGCTCCAATCCTTGAAATGCCTTTTCGGGGTGGCGTTGCGCTCAACCGAACTGGCGCGCAGCGACGGTGCCTTCGACGAACACGTTCTTAAGTCCGTCTTCCGGCTTGCACATCGGTTGCTTGTCCGCCCAGGCAAAGGCGTCTTTGACCTCCTGTTTGATGCTGTCCTCGATCGCAGCGGCCTTGGCTTGATCCAGGACGCCCCACGAGATCAGAGTGTTGCGGCAGATGTCGACGGGATCCCGCGCCATCCAATCGCGCACCTCGCGCTCCGGACGGAACGAAGTGATCGCCAGCGGGTCGTAGCCGAATGCTCCGAGCACGCCGGGCTTTGCTCCCGGTGCACCCCAGTGATTGTAGTAACGGTAGGTCTTGGCCTCGATCAGCGTCGGACCTTCGCCGGCCCGGGCCCGCTCCACCGCGTCCCTGGCCTTGTTGTAGACCTGGAAAACATCCTGTCCGTCGACGACGACGCCGGGGATGCCGTAGGGTCCGGCGGCTTCGGCGATGTCCTTCATCGGGCAGGAGTAGGAGTAGTGCGCGTATTGGTGGTAGAGATTGTTCTCGACCACGTAGATAAACGGCAGTTTGAGCAGCGCCGCGTTGTTGAGCGCACTGTGGAACTGGGGCGTGGCATAGGTGCCGTCGCCGCCGAAATTAACCACCACCTGCTTGCTGCCGCGCGCCCGGATAGCGAAGGCCGAACCAGTGGCCATCACCGGGCCGGGCCCGATCATGCCGTCGGCACCCATGAAGCCGACCGACTTGTCAGCGATGTGCATCTCGCCGGCGTAGCCGCCGTTGAGGCCGGTGGCGCGGAAATCGTACTCCGCGGCCATCTTCTTGATATCCACGCCTTTGGCGACAGCATGACCGGTCGGACGATGCGTGCTGTAGATCAGGTCGACTTCTTTGAAGGCGCCCTTGTTGTTCAGCGCAGCGCAGACGCCGGTCGCGACCGCTTCCTGTCCGGGATACATATGATTGTAGCCGCGATAGTTCGGCTCGGTGAGCATCTTGTCGACGACAGTGCGGTCGAACCACCTGATGCGCAGGATGGTCGAATACATATCGATCAGTTTCTCGTTCGGCAGGTCTTTCGCCCAGTAGCCGATTTCACCTTCGGCCCAGGCGACTTTGCTGCTGATAGAAACCGCCGCGCCTGCGGCGGCAAAACCTTTCAAGAGAGTGCGGCGAGTTTGAGATGGAAGCGACGTGCGTGCGGGTCCATCGGCAGAGGAATGAGCGCTAGCCATGGTGGTTCTCCGATGACAGGGAATTCGAGATATTGAAAAAGCTATGCCGCTCAGGCAAGCAACCTTTGATCTAAGTCAAAGGCGGCAACTATTTCCGAATTAAAATTCTTGCGTTGGATATTGTTTTTACCGGCCTTGGACACGCTCTGCCGGGTGTATGGGTTATATTCGAATCATTGTCATTTATGACGTCGTGGTGACATTGACTTGGATCATGGTGCCGGCAAGCCAAAGGGAAAAGATTATTTTGTATTTGTTCGCCCAATTGGAATTGATGCCATGGTCGCCACGCGACAGCAGCCGAGAGAAATCGCAACCTTGACAGCGACATCGGCCACCGATGCCGACGCGCGGACGCAACGGGTGCGGCGGGCAGGCGCGCCGATGAGCGTCGGCGGCGGAGTTGTCGTTGACGCTCGCGCGAGCCAGCCTGAGGACCGCGACCCCTATAGCGTGACAGCCCTCGCGGACATCACCGATCGCTCGCTCCACGCCGCCATGGCGCGTTTCACCGTCGGCATTTCGCCGGCGGCGCTCGCTGAAGCCTATTTGGACTGGGCAA
>Ga0208937_1000614_pt1 | contig 24615 bp, 22 predicted proteins | sample June2015DPH_11_5_FD_184705 | JGI IMG/M metagenome (GOLD analysis project Ga0208937, IMG submission 184705) | Peatland microbial communities from SPRUCE experiment site at the Marcell Experimental Forest, Minnesota, USA - June2015DPH_11_40... | ecosystem: Environmental > Terrestrial > Soil >...
CCGAGCGCGCCGACCTCGTGCTCGCCGGCTGCGCCATCCTCGACGCGATCCGCCGCGCCTTTCCCTGCCCGAGGCTGCGCGTCGCCGATCGCGGCCTGCGCGAGGGCATGCTGGTCGAGATGATGCGGGCCGACGGCGTGTGGGGAGAGGCCTGATCGGCCATGGCGCGACTCAAGGACGAGAAGCGCCGCACATTGTCATCGCGGACCTGGCTCGAACGCCAGATCAGCGATCCTTATGTGGCGCGCGCCAAGCGCGAAGGGTTCCGCTCCCGCGCGGCTTATAAGCTCGCCGAAATCGACGACAAATATCGGCTGCTCAAGCCGGGAGCGCGCGTCGTCGATCTCGGTGCGGCGCCGGGGGGCTGGAGCGAGATCGCGGCGCGGCGCGTCGGCGCTGGCGGACGGGTGCTCGCGATCGACATTCTCGACATGAAGCCGATCGCCGAAGTCGAATTCCTCAAGCTCGATTTTCTCGACCACACGGCGCCGCAGCGGCTCAAGGACTTGCTCGGCGGGCAGGCCGACCTCGTGCTCTCGGACATGGCAGCCAACGCCACCGGTCACCGGCAGACCGATCATCTCCGCATCATGGCGCTAGCCGAGGCGGCGGCGCATTTCGCGCAAGAGGTGCTCGCTCCGCGCGGCAGCTTCCTCTGCAAAGTCCTGCAAGGCGGTACCGAAGCAGCGTTGCTTGCCGAGCTCAAGCGCGATTTCGCCAGCGTCAAACACGTCAAACCGCCGGCGAGCCGCAGCGATTCGGCCGAACTTTATCTCCTCGCCCGCGGTTTTCGCGGGCGTGAGACGTCACCGGCTTAGGGATTGTTTACCGCCTCTTGCGCTACTTTCCGGCCGGACAGCTCTGCTCCGGCGTCGGGCGGAAGCCGCGCAAAGACGAACGCAGCAGAGGCGGACAGCGCGCCGACCACCAGGAACGCCGGGGGGAAGTCCAGGGCGCCCATGGCGGTGCCATGCTTCAGCCGCAGCGTGGTCTCGACCACGAGCGCCCCGACGGCGACGCCGGTCGATAACGACAATTGCTGGGCGACGGAAACCAGCGTGGTCGCCCGGCTCATCAGTTGCGGCTCGATTTCGGCATAGGCGAGCGTGTTGATGCTGGTGAATTGCAGCGAGCGAAAAAAGCCGCCGCTAAGCAGAATGACGATCATGGCGGCAAACGGCATGCCGGGAACGAAGCTGGCGCAGGCGGCGAGAAACGCGGCGCTGAGAACGCTGTTGTAGACGAGCACTGGACGATAGCCGAGGCGTCTGAGCACGCCGGCGACGGCGGCCTTCATGAACATCGAGCCGAGCGCCCCGGTAAAAGTGATGAGGCCGGATTGGAACGGCGTCAGGTCGAAGCCGATCTGCAACAAGAGTGGCAACAGGAACGGCAGCGCGCCGATACCGAGCCGGAACAGGAAACCGCCAAAGATACTGGCGCGGAACGTCGGCAGCTTGAGTAGGCCCAGATCGAGGATCGGCGCCGCCTTGTGTCTGGCATAAACGATGTAAGCCGCCGCCGAAGCCGCGCCGACGCCGAGCAGCGCGGCAACGACGCCGATCGGCAAAAACTCTAGGCCCATGACCGAGAGTCCGAAGGCAAGCCCGCCGATGCCCAGTCCTGACAAGATGAAGCCGACAAAGTCGAACGGAGCCGGCCGTTCGGCACGGACATCGGGAATGTAGCGCGTCGCCATTGCCAGGCCGGCAAGACCGATCGGCACATTGATGATGAAGATCCAGTGCCACGATGCGTAAGTCGTGATGAAGCCGCCGAGTGGGGGACCGCAGATCGGGCCGACCAGCGCCGGTATCGTCACCAGCGACATGGCGTGGACCAGGAGCCGCTTATCGATGCTGCGCACCAGAATAAGGCGGCCGACCGGCGTCATCATCGCCCCGCCCATGCCTTGAACGATCCGGGCCAGTACGAATTCCTCGAGTGAGCGCGAGAGCGCGCAGCCGATCGAGCCGAGCACGAAAACGCCGATGGCGATGCGGAAGACGTGGCGGGCGCCGAAGCGGTCGGCAGTCCAGCCGCTCGCCGGAATACAGATGGCGAGCGCCAGCAGGTAGGAGGTGACCGCGAGCTTCAGCGCCAGCGGGTCGGTGCCGAGCGCGCGCGCGATTGCCGGCAGCGACGTCGCAATCACGGTGGAGTCCATGTTTTCCATGAACAACGCGACCGCAACGATCAGCGGCACGACGCGGTCGTACGAGCTCGGCGGCACGCTCGGGGGCATGTCTTCTATCGGCTCGCCGGGGCGGCGGCTTTGAGCCGCTGCAAGCCTTCGGCCGGCTGCGGGAACGACGGATCGATCTCGAGCGCCTTGCGGAAGTCGGCGACGGCACCGGCGGGATTGGCGAGCCGCTCGCGGATCAGACCGCGCGTCGAAAAGGCGCTGGCCGAATGCCCGTTGAGCGCGATGGCGCGGTCGGCGTCGGCCAGCGCTGCGGCGTTGTCGCCGGCGAGGTAGCGCGCCCAGGCACGATTGTAAAAGGCGAGGGCGGCGGTCGGCGACAGCTCGGCGGCGCGGGTGTAGTCGGCAATGGCGCCGGCAAGGTCGAGCCGCTCGCGCTTGGCGTTGCCGCGGTTGATGTAGGCGTCCGCCGAATGCGGATCGAGCTTGATGGCTTGATCGAGATCGGCGATGGCGCGCTCGTTCTCGCCCTTGGCCTGCCAGGCGCTGCCGCGGTTGTTGTAGGCTGCGGCCGTCGGGTTGAGCTTGATCGCTTGGTCATAATCGGCGATCGCGCGATCGAGGTCGCCTTTGCGCCGCCAAGCGATGCCGCGATTGTAGAGCGCTACGGCATAGTTCGGATCGCTGCGCAGGGCCTCGCTGTAGTCGGCGATGGCGTGGTCTGGGTCACCCTTGTCGTCGAAGGCGTTGCCGCGATTGTTGTAGGCGATGACGAATTTCGGATTGAGCTTGATCGCGGAACCGTAATCGGCGATGGCGCGATCGTAATCGCGCTTCTGGAAGTAAGCATAGCCGCGCTCGTTGTAAGCGCCGGCGTGTTGCGGATTGAGCCGGATCGCCTCGGTCAAATCGGCGATGGCGCGGTCGAGATTGCCGTCGCGGCGCAGCGCAATGCCGCGATCGTAATAGATGCGGGCGTTCTTGGCGTCGAGGCGGATCGCCTCGGTGTAGTCGGCGATGGCGGCGTTGCGGTCGCCCTTGTCGTCGAGCGCGTTGCCGCGGTTGATGTAGGCTTCCGCGTTCGTTGGATCGAAGCGGACGGCGGTGCCGAAATCAACGATGGCACGGTCGTAGTCCCGATTCTGGTAGAAGACGAGGCCGCGATTGTCGTAAGCCAGCGCGAATTGCGGTGAAAGCTTGATGGCGCGATCGAAGTCAGCGAGAGCGCGGGCAGTGTCGCCCTTGGCGCGCCAAGCATCGCCGCGATTATTGTAGGCGGCGGCGAAATCAGCGTCGAGGCGGATCGCCTGATTGTAATCGGCAATGGCGCGGTCGAGATCGCCTTTCTGAAACCAGACGATGCCGCGATTGTTGAGCGCCGCGGCATTTTTCGGATCGAGCCTGATGGCCTGGTCGTAATCGGCAACGGCATGGTCGAAGTCGCCCTTGCGGCGGAACGCGAGGCCGCGATTGAAGAAGGCCGCGGCATAGTTCGGGGACAGTCGGATTGCCTCGTTGTAGTCGGCGATGGCGCGGTCGAAGTCCGCCTTCTCGTCGAAAGCATTGCCGCGCGTCATGAACGCGCCGGCGTCGGTGCCGTTGAGTTTGATCGCCGCGTCGAGATCGGCGATGGCGGTGTCCAAGTTGTGCTGTGCCAAGTGCACGCTGCCGCGTTCGGCGAAAGCACGCGCGTAGCTCGGATTGAGGGTGATCGCCGCCGTGAAATCCTCGCGCGCGCCGGCGAGGTCGCCCTTGGCTCGCATGGCCATGCCCCGATCTTGATGCAGGATGGCGAGATTGGCCGGTTGATAGCGGCCCGAATCGATCAGCGCCGTGCAGGACGCAATGCGCTCCTCATTGGTGGCGCGCCATTGTCCGGTGCAGCGGCGTTCGTCGGTTGCGTCCTGCGAATACGCGGTCACGGCAAGCAGGACCGGTGCGGCCAAGGCCACGATGACACGAAGAGCCCAAAAGACGATCGGCGATCTCTGCAGCATCAAAGCTTTACCCGGCATGGTAGGCAATCGCTTAACTCGTTTTGCTTGGTCTCGGTTGCGGCCAACCTACTCTGCTGTACACTTACCGGCAAAGCCGTGCGGTCCCCCTTCATTCGCGTGACCTGCCGGGAATGAGCGAACATGCGCGGCCGATCACTTCGCGTTTCAATTCCTCGGCGCATCGTCACGGACTATATGCGCCTGTCGACGACGATACCGAGTGTTCCGATCGAAAGAACGATGGATCTCGGCGCGGTGGCTGCAGCGCGCAATGCCTGCTCGCCGCGCCCGCCGTGGGCCGCGCTGTTCGGCAAGGCTTTCGCCCTTACGGCGCAAGAGTTGCCAGAGCTCAGGCGTGTTTTTCTCAAGTGGCCCTGGCCGCATCTTTACGAATACCCCGCCAGCGTCGCCATGTTCGCGATCGATCGCGTCTATCACGGCGAGCCGGCTGTTTTACCGCGCATGGTCAAGAATCCGGCGGCCTGCCGCATCCGCGATCTTGCGCAGATGATCCGCGACGCCAAAGAGGCGCCGCTGGAGCAGATCAAGGACTTCCGCCGCGTGCTTGCCATTGCGAAATTGCCGGGGCCGCTGCGTCGGCTGCTTTGGTGGCTTGCCTTTAGCATCGGGCGGCAGCGCGGCAACTATTTCGGAACTTTCGTGGTGTCGACGGTGTCGGCGTTCGGCGCCGAACTCATCCATCCGATCGCCGTGGCGCCGATGTTTCTGACCTATGGAATGATCGGTGCCGACCAGCGTTGTCCGGTGCGCTTGATGTTCGATCATCGGGTTGTCGACGGCGTACCCGTCGCCCGCGCGCTGGTCCGCCTCGAAGCCATTCTCAACACCACGATCATCGAGGAACTCCGCACCATGGTGGCTGCGGCCGCGCCGATACCTGCCGCCGGGATGGAGCCCGCTTCGTATCTTGCCAAACTCCCGGCCAAGGAAAACTCGCCTCCATAAGTCCCAATTCCGACCCCATCTATGAATCCTGCCGCGGACGTGCTAGGAGCCGCCGCCAACCCAAAAGCGGGCCTCGAGTCGGACGAGCAGGCGGGCAGGGCGAGTGCCCCACCCGCAGGGATATGCTCTTTCCAGCTGCTTTTTCGATGCGGCCCGCCCAGTCAGCCCGCCACTGTGCGGGCGCAAGCGGAGTTGGCAATGCTCAAGAACAGTCCCCGCGAGGGCCTCACCTTCGACGACGTGCTCATCAAGCCCGGTCTGTCGGAAGTGCTCCCCTCGGAGGTGGATATCCGCACCCGCATCACGCGCGGCATCACGCTCAATATCCCGATCGCCGCCTCGGCCATGGATACCGTGACCGAGGCGCATATGGCGATCGCCATGGCGCAGGCCGGCGGCATCGGTGTCATTCACCGCAATCTCGACCCAGCGGTGCAGGCGGTGCAGGTGCGGCAGGTGAAGAAGTTCGAATCGGGCATGGTGGTCAATCCCGTCACCATCGATCCCGACGCCACGCTCGCCGATGCGCTCGCTCTCATGCAGGAGTACCACATCTCCGGCATTCCGGTGGTCCAGGGCGGCGGTAACGGCCGCGCCGGCAAGCTCGTCGGCATCCTCACTAACCGCGACGTGCGCTTTGCCACCGACAAGCGGCAAAAGGTCTCCGAGCTGATGACTAAGGAGGCCCTGGTCACGGTGCACGAGGGCGTCGGCCAGGACGAGGCCAAACGGCTGCTGCATCAGCATCGCATCGAAAAGCTCCTGGTGGTTGATAACGATTACCGCTGCGTCGGTCTCATCACGGTGAAGGACATTGAGAAGGCGGTCGCAAATCCCGATGCCTGCAAGGACGAGCAGGGCCGGCTACGGGTCGCCGCCGCCACCAGTGTCGGCGAAGCCGGCTATGCCCGCAGTGAGGTGCTGATCGAGGCCGGCGTCGACCTCCTCGTCGTCGATACCGCCCACGGACATTCCCGGCGCGTGCTCGACGCCGTGACCCGCATCAAGCGGCTGTCGAACGCGGTGCAAGTCGTCGCCGGCAATATCGCCACTGCCGAAGGCGCCAAGGCGCTGATCGATGCCGGCGCCGATGCCATCAAGGTCGGGATCGGACCGGGCTCGATCTGCACCACGCGGGTCGTCGCCGGGGTCGGCGTGCCGCAGCTCACGGCCATCGTCGACGCTGTCGAGGCGGCGAAACAATCCGACACGCCGGTGATTGCCGACGGCGGCATCAAATATTCCGGCGATCTCGCCAAGGCGATAGCTGCGGGCGCCGATTGCGCCATGGTCGGCTCGCTGCTCGCCGGCACCGACGAGACGCCGGGCGAGGTTTTTCTCTATCAGGGCCGCTCCTACAAGAGCTACCGCGGCATGGGTTCGGTCGGCGCCATGGCGCGCGGCTCGGCCGATCGCTACTTTCAACAGGAGATCAACGACACGCTCAAACTCGTGCCCGAAGGCGTGGAAGGCCAGGTGCCGTACAAGGGCCCGGTCGCCAACGTGCTGCACCAGCTCGCCGGGGGATTACGCGCGGCCATGGGTTATGTCGGCGCCAAAGACCTCGTCGAGTTTCACGCCAAGGCCGAGTTCATGCGTATTTCCGGCGCGGGGTTGCGCGAGAGCCACGTGCACGATGTTACCATCACGCGCGAGAGTCCCAACTATCCGAACCGCGAGTGAGCACTCGCCATGAAAAGGCCGGCCGCCGATCCGTTCGCGCAGATCCGCAAGGCCACTGACCAGCATCGCTTGCAGCACGGCTGCGACGCCTATCCCTACGGCAACGGTCCGCTCCTGAGTGTGCTGGCGGCAGCGGTCCAGGCGCGGCGTATTCTGGAGCTGGGAACGGCGCTCGGCTACACGGCACTGTCATTTGCCTACGGCGCACGAGACTCGACGGTCGACAGCATCGAGCGCGATCCCGAACACATCAGGCTTGCCCGCGACCACATTGTCGCCGCCAGCCTCGACCATCGCATCACCGTGCACGAGGGCGAATTCGCCAACGTGCTCGCCACGCTCGATCCCGGTTACGACCTCGCCTTCTTCGACGGTCAAACGCCGGTGCCGGCGCTGCACACCGCCTTGCGAAACCTGTTGCGGACCGGCGGCATGTTGATCACCGCCAATCTGAACCATGGCGGCAGCGTCGACTTGGTTTCCCGGGCGCTGTTCGACGGCAAAAAATGGCGGAGCGCGCTGGTCGGCGAGGCGGGCGAAACGGCGATCAGCGTCAAGCTATGAGCCCGCATTGGCGGTAACACGGTGCCGTGATAAGCAGCTTTATCGAGAAACCTCCGGGGGCTGGCCGATGTCGCTGCAAGCCGTTCTGCTGCCGCTGTTCGTCGAGGTCATTCTCACCTTCGCACTCATGCTGTGGATGGGCGCGCTGCGCCGAGGCGACTATCGCTCGGGCGCGGTCAGGGTGCAGGACGTGGCCCTGCGCGAGCCGGGTTGGCCGCGGCGCACGATGCAGGCCGCGAACGCCTATTCCAATCAGTTCGAGCTTCCCGTCTTGTTCTATGTACTCACCATCCTGGAATGGGTCACCCGACACGCCGGCTACGTCTTTGTCATCCTGGCGTGGATTTTCGTGGTCTGCCGCGTGCTGCAGGCTTATGTGCACATCACCAGCAACGTCGTGCGGCTGCGTAGCATGTTCTTCTCGATTGGGGCGCTGGTCCTCATGATCATGTGGGCGCTGTACATTGTCGAGGTGCTGACCGGCGTCATAGTGTGATGCAATCTTGAATCGTCTGTTCTGAGGCTTTTGGTTGAGTATGATTTCCTCTGACAACCCCATGATCTAGGTTCGACGCCATGCCGCTCGACTTTTGCCACCCGGCCGCGCCGCATAAGAAGTTGAAGCTGCCGGAATGGTACGTCTCCAACTTGATGATGGACCGCGCCCTCGATGCAATCGTGCGGCGGGTGAAAAAGTTCGACCGCAAGCACGACATTCCCTACCTCGCGGGCTACAGCGAGGACGGCAAGACCATCTACATCGACCGCCACATGCCGCGATCCTTCAAATTCCGCGGCCGCACGATCGAGACAGACCGCTACCTCATTCTGCACGAGGAGGTGGAGAAGACGCTGATCGATCAGCTCGGGCTGCATTATCTCCACGCGCATCAGATCGCGACGCGCGCGGAGCAGGCGGCGGTACGCGCTGCCGGCGTCAACTGGCACGACTACGACCGCTTCATGCAGAAATACGTCAAGCGAATAGGCGACGAGCGCTTGAGCAAGGTACCCGACGATCTCGACACCAAGCCGTATCGCGATGAGCACGATGACGATTTGTTGGGGCGCATGCTCGCTTCGATCGACAAGGGCGAGATCCCCAAAGGATTCCGCGGCGCGCAATTGCGCGATGCCGCCTATCAAATCCGCCAGTACGTTCGCCGTCATGACACGCCGGCTGCCCGCCGCGCGACGGCGATCAAGCGCGCCATGAAATGACGGCGGCCTCAAGCGGGACACCCGCATGACGCCGGCCGCACGCCTTTCTGCGGCTATCGAGGTCATCGTCGACATCGAAGCGCGGCGGCGGCCGGCGGCGGACGCGCTCAAGGACTGGGGCCTCGCGCATCGCTTTGCCGGCTCGTCGGATCGCGCCGCGATCGCCGGTCTTGTGTACGACGCGTTGCGGCGCAAATCGTCGTCGGCGTGGCTGATGGGTGACGCCAGCCCGCGCGCCGTACTGATCGGCATGCTGCAGCGCGAGCGCGGCCTCGACGTCGCGGCGATCGCGGCGCTGTGCAGCGGCGCCCGTTTTGCCCCAGCACCATTGACCGAGGCCGAGCGAGCGGCGCTGACGAGCGACAGGCTCGCGAGCGCGCCGCCGCCCGTTCTGGGCGATTATCCGGACTGGCTCGATCCGCACCTGGCGCGCGTCTTCAAGGATGAACGCGGCGCCGAGGGTGCCGCGCTGGCGAGCCGGGCGCCGCTCGACATGCGCGTCAATACGCTCAAGCTCGAGCGTGATGAGGTGCTGCCGATGGTTGCGCATCTTCGCGCCGAGCCGACGCGATGGTCGCCGATCGGGTTGCGCATTCGGCTTGCGGCCGAAGCGAAAAGCCCGGCCATCCATGCCGAGCCTTGCTTTCGCAAGGGTGCGGTCGAAATCCAGGACGAAGGCTCGCAGCTCGCCGCGCTGTTCGCCGGCGCCAAGCCCGGCGAACAGGTCGTCGATCTGGCCGCCGGCGCCGGCGGGAAAACCTTGGCGCTGGCCGCCGTGATGGAGAATCGCGGCCAGATTTACGCGACCGACATCGACAAGCGCCAGCTCGCACCGATTCATGAACGCATCGCCCGCGCCGGCGCGCGCAACATCCAGGTACGCACGCCGCGCGGCGAAGCGGACGTGATCGCCGACCTTGGCGGCCGCGTCGATCTTGTGCTCATCGACGCGCCCTGCACCGGAACGGGCGCCTGGCGACGCAACCCGGACGCCAAGTGGCGCGTGCGTCCGGGAGCGCTGGCGGAGCGTGTCAAGCAGCAGGAAGCCTTGCTCGATCGCGCCGCCGCGCTCCTGAAGGCGGGCGGCCGCATCGCTTACGTCACCTGCTCGGTCCTCCACGAGGAAAACGGCGACCAGGTGCGCGCCTTTTTGTCTCACCGTCCGGATTTCACCATCGTGCCGCCGCACGAAATCGTCGCCGCAGCGCTCGGCGAGCGCGCGATGCTGTTCTTGCATGCGGCGCTGGTCACGGAGGAGGGCCTGCTGATGACCCCGCGGACCACCGATACCGACGGCTTCTATGTCGCCGTCATGCGCAGGGCGTAGCATTGTGGTGGAAGAGGAGCCGCCGTGCCCTTGACCCCGGCAGGTCATGGTCGCACATACCCTCTTCAACGCCCATGCACGACACCATCCTCATCGTCGATTTCGGCTCGCAGGTCACCAAGCTCATCGCGCGGCGCATCCGCGAGGAGTGCGTCTATTGCGAGATCGTGCCCTTCCAAAAGGCCGAGGAGGCATTCCGCGCCTTGCGGCCGAAGGGGGTGATCCTGTCGGGCGGGCCGGCCTCAGTGCTCGACAAGGACGCGCCGCTGGCGCCGATGGCGATCTACCAGGCCGGCGTACCCGTGCTCGGCATCTGTTACGGCGAGCAGGCCATGGCGCAGCAGCTCGGCGGCAAGGTCGAGGGCGGCCATCACCGCGAGTTCGGCCGCGCCGAGGTCGAGGTGACAAAGCCTTCGGCGCTGTATGACGGCGTTTGGGAGGTCGGCCAGCGCTACCCGGTGTGGATGAGCCATGGCGACCGCGTCACCAAGCCGCCGGCCGGTTTTGCCGCGACCGGGACGTCGGCTAACGCCCCGATCGCGATGATCGCCGATGAGAAGCGCAAATTCTACGCTACGCAATTCCACCTCGAAGTCATGCACACGCCGCACGGTGCGGCGCTCATCCGCAATTTCGTGCGCAATATCGCCGGCTGCTCCGGCGATTGGACGATGCGGGCGTTCAAGGACGAGGCGATCGAGAAAATCCGCCGTCAGGTCGGCAAGGGCAGGGTGATTTGCGGTCTTTCCGGCGGCGTCGATTCCGCCGTCGCCGCCGTGCTCATCCACGAAGCGATCGGCGACCAGGTCACCTGCGTCTTCGTCGATCACGGCCTGCTGCGGCTCGGCGAAGGCGAACGCGTGGTCGCCTTGTTCCGCGGCGCTTATAATATTCCGCTGGTGCATGTTGCCGCCGAGGAGCTTTTCCTCAAGGCGCTCGACGGGGTCGCTGATCCCGAAGAAAAACGCAAGACGATCGGCAGGCTGTTCATCGAGGTGTTCGAGGCGGAGGCGAAAAAAATTGGTGGCGCCGAGTTTCTCGCCCAGGGCACGCTCTATCCCGATGTGATCGAGAGCGTGTCGTTTGCCGGCGGGCCGTCGGTGACGATCAAATCGCACCACAATGTCGGCGGCTTGCCGGCGCGCATCAACATGAAGCTTGTCGAGCCGCTGCGCGAACTGTTCAAGGACGAGGTGCGCGCGCTCGGCCGCGAGCTCGGCCTGCCCGAGGCGTTCGTCGGCCGTCATCCGTTCCCGGGTCCCGGCCTCGCCATCCGCTGCCCCGGCGCTATTACCCGAGAGAAGCTCGACATCCTGCGCTTTGCCGATGACGTCTTCATCGAGGAAATCCGCCGTGCCGGTCTCTACGACGATATCTGGCAGGCGTTCGCGGTACTGCTGCCGGTGCGGACCGTAGGCGTCATGGGCGATTTTCGCACTTACGACTTCGTCGTCGGCTTGCGCGCGGTCAGCTCGACCGACGGCATGACCGCGGACTTCTATCCGTTTGACATGGATTTCCTCGGCACCGTCGCGACCCGTATCGTCAACGAGGTCAAGGGCGTCAACCGCGTCGTTTACGACATCACCTCGAAGCCGCCGGGCACGATCGAGTGGGAGTAGGAAATCTCTTCGCAGAATTCGCTATGAATCATCAGCCAAACCACTGATCTCTGTTCTTATGCGTGTCCTTCTCTCCGAAGGTTCCGGCCTCACGTCACGGCAGGTGGCGACCCGATTGGGCAACCTTGGACATCATGTTGAGATACTTTCCTCCTCGCAGATATGTTTGACCAGGTTTACCCGCTACGTCCGCAAGGTGCACCTTGTGCCGCGCTTCGGGCTCGATCCGCTTGCTTGGTTGGACGCCGCCCAAGCAGTCGCTAAAGCCCGAGCCATTGATTTTCTTTTCCCCACCCAGGAACAGGTCGCCATACTTTCCGCGCGCCGAGAGAAACTCCAAGTCGCAACAGTGGTGCCGCCGTTCCCCTCCCTTCGCCGAGTGCAAGACAAGATATCCGCGGCGCGGGCGCTCGAAGACATTGGGATCCCGCAACCAGCATCGGTGATCGTTAGCAGCATTGCTGACTTAAACCGGGTGTCGAATTTTCCCACTTTCGTCAAACGGCCGATCAGCACAGCCAGTAACGGCGTTCGCCGCGTGTCGTCGAAGGCCGAATTAGAGAGGGCGGCAATGGAAATGGGACTTGGCGAGCAGGAATTGCTTGTGCAATCCCACTCTCCGGGGCCGCTTGCGATGATCCAAGCCGTCGCGGACGATGGGCGTTTGGTAGCGCACCATGCAAATCTACGTATCCGCGAAGGCGTCAGTGGAGGCGCCTCGATCAAGGAAAGCATAACACTTCCACTGATGCCTGAAATAATCGCAAGGATAGTACGGGCGTTGAATTGGCACGGCGCTTTGTCTCTGGACGCTATCGTGACGCCCAGCGGACCGCTCGTGATCGACGTGAATCCGCGGCTTGTTGAGCCAATGAACGCTTACTTCGCGGGAGTAGACTTGGTTTCCGTTATGCTTGATCTTGCGCAATCGCGTCACCCGGCCGCGCAGCTTCCCGGGAAAGCCGGCGTTCGTTCATGCCAGCTTCTGCTCGCGATTTTGGGCGCAGCGCAACATGATGGGACGAGGCAGGCCATTATCCGCGAACTCGTCGCGGCACTCTACCGACGCGGCGATTATGCGGCTGCTCATGAAGAATTGACGCCGCTCTATCGCGACCCAGTTGCAGCGGTCCCGGCGATTGTCGCCACCTTGCTCACGCTCTTTCGACCGTCACTTTGGCAAACGTTTCAGTCCGGCGCAGTTGGACCATACGCGCTAACGCCGAAAGCGTGGAACCAAATTCTTTCGGTGGGGTCAATTGACGCTGCACTGCCGGCTGAAAGCCATCTGAAGTCGCATATTGAACGAGGATGATGGCCGTGCCGATCACCATCTACGGCATCAAGAACTGCGACACGATGAAGAAGGCGCGCGCTTGGCTCGACAAGCACGGCATCGACTATTCATTCCATGACTACAAGACGGCGGGCATCGGGCGCGAGCGGCTCGAGCGCTGGGAGAAGAAGGTTGGCTGGGAGATTTTGCTGAATCGCGCCGGCACGATGTTCCGCAAGCTGCCGGACAAAGACAAAACCGTTCTCGATGCAAAAAAGGCCGTGGCGCTGATGCTAGCGCAGCCGTCCATGATCAAGCGGCCAGTCCTTGACCTCGGCGGCGGCAAATTGCTCGTCGGGTTTGCACCTGAGCAATACGACAAGGCGCTTGAAACGCGAAGGTGACGCGCCGCCGGGTCGCTTCGGTGCGGCGGGTTTGAGTCCGCCTAATAGACGCGTTGATCGCCGGGAATGTCGACGGCAGTCGCTTGTGCGAGGGGTTGCAGCATCATTGACAAGAGCGGGCCGCTGGTCATGATCGCGGCCGTGCAATTCAGACCACCCTCCGCTTCCATCCGATTTACGCTGAAATTTCAACACTAAAGTTGGCCGCTGAACCATGGGCGTTGCGATCGAAATCCTAGGGCTGGTTGTGTTTCTCGGCGCGCACGTGTTCGTCTCCATGCGCAACGAGCGCGCGGCATTGATCTCGCGGATCGGCCGCGGGCCATATTTGGGCCTGTTCGCCCTGGTCTCGATCGTCGGTCTCGTGCTGATTGGCTTTGGTTTCGCGCGTTACCGCGCCGAAGGCCTCATCCCGGTGTGGTATCCGCCGGCATGGACCCGCCAGATCGTGGTCGCGGCGATGTGGCCGGCCAGCATCGCTGTGGTCGCCGCCTATATTCCCGGCGACATCAAGCGCGTCCTCAAGCACCCCATGCTGGTGGGTGTTAAAATCTGGGCGGTGGCGCACCTTTGCGCCAACGGCGATCTCGGCGGAATGATCTTGTTCGGTGCGGTGCTCGCTTGGGCGGTCTATGACCGCATCACCTTGAAACGCCGCAGCGATCCAGGCGCACCGCCGATTCCGCTTGGCGGACGGCGAAACGACATCATCGCGATCGTCGTCGGCACCATTCTCTATCTTGCGCTCGGCTTCGTGTTTCATCCTATCGTGATCGGGCTGCCGGCCTTTGGCACGCCGGCGCTGGGACATTGAACGCATGTCGGTCCACGAAGAGATCCGGCGGCTGACGGCGCCGGACATCCGCGGCCGCAAGAACGGCGAGCCGCTGGTGTGCCTGACCTCGTATCACGCGCACACGGCACGCATTCTCGACGGCTATTGCGACGTCATCCTGGTCGGTGATTCGCTCGGCATGGTGATGCACGGGCTCGAGACCACGGTGCCGGTCACCCTCGACATGATGATCCTGCAGGGCCACGCGGTGATGCGCGGCTCGAAGCGGGCGCTGGTGGTCGTCGATTTGCCGTTCGGCTCCTATGAGGCGTCCAAGGAGCAGGCCTTCGCCTCCGCCGCCCGGGTGCTGAAGGAAACCGGCTGCGGTGCCATCAAGCTCGAAGGCGGCCGGCGGATGGCGGAGACCATTGCGTTCCTGGTTGAGCGCGGCGTTCCGGTCATGGGCCATGTCGGCTTGACGCCGCAGGCGATCAACACGATCGGATCGTTCCGCGCGCAAGGCCGCGAGGAGAGCGATTGGGCGCCGATCGAAGCGGACGCGCGCGCGGTGGCGGATGCCGGCGCGTTTGCCGTCGTGCTCGAGGCGATTGCCGAGCCGCTCGGCCGCCGCATCACCGGTGCGGTCGCCATTCCCACGATCGGAATCGGCGCCAGCGTGGCTTGCGACGGCCAGATTCTCGTGCTCGAGGACATGCTCGGGCTCTCGCCGCGGGTGCCGAAATTCGTGAAACGCTTTGGCGAGCTCGGACCCTCGATCGAGCAAGCGGTAAAAAGCTACGCGGAGGGGGTCCGCTCGCGCAGCTTTCCCGGCCCGGAGCACGTCTATCCGATGCGGAAGAAAAAAGTGTGAGGCGGCTATGTCGACGGGGTCTCGATCGGGCCTGCGCAATCGTCGCAGATGGCCGCAGGGGCTTTGCCTTGCTCGCGCCACATGACTATTCTAGCTCCCGCGGGGATTTCGGAGCCTAACCGCCCGGAATCCCTTGATTTTGTCCAGGTCTGTTCGGAAGCCGGCTGTGCGGCTAAAGATGCGGCGCAGGCAGAGTGCTGAACGTGAACTGGTGCTGGGGCAGGTTCCGTGGCCGATATTTTCCAAGAAGTCGACGAGGAAGTCCGTCGCGAACGGCTTAACAAGCTGTGGCAGCGTTACGGCCATTACATCATCGCCGCCTGCCTTCTCGTTGTCGTGGCAGTGGGCGCTTGGCGCGGTTACGAATGGTGGGAAACCAAGAAGGCCGTCGAAGCCGGCGCCGCCTTCGAGCAGGCGGTCATCCTGGCGGAAGCCGGGAAACACCAGGAAGCGGAGGTGGCGTTCGCCAAGCTCGCCGCCGATGGCACCGCCGGCTATCGCCTGCTGGCGCGTCTGCGTGAGGCTGCCGAGGTTGGACGGACAGACCGCAAGGCCGCAATCAAGGCCTACGACGAAATCGCCGCTGACAGGAGCGTGGGGCAGGTCATCCAGGATCTGGCTACGCTGCGTGCTGGCATCCTGCTTGTCGACAGCTCTTCTTATGGCGACATGCGGGCGCGACTTGAAGCGTTGACCCGGCCGGATCGGGCCTTCCGCCACAGCGCACGTGAACTGCTCGCGCTTTCCGCCTGGAAAGAGGGCAATATGGGCGCGGCACGGCAATGGACCGATATGATCATCACCGATCCGCAAACGCCTTCGGCCGCGCGCAGCCGCGCTGAGGTTCTGAGCGAGCTGATCGCGGCGAGCGGCAAGGGTTGAGCCGATGCCCACACGACGGGGTCACTCGCTGGTTCGGGTTGGGGTGGCGGTAGCCTTCGTGCTGGCGCTCGCTGGTTGCACACCGGGCGGTCAGTTCGATCCGACCGAGTTGCTGTCCACGGACATGTTTGGCACCAAGAAAAAGATTCAGGGCGATCGCCAGCCGCTGTTTCCTAACGGCGTCCCCGGGGCCGAGACCGGCGTGCCCCCGGATTTGGTGAAAGGCTACCAGCCGCCGCCGGAGCAGGCCGCGGAAAACAATGATGCCGCGGCAAAGGCGGCAGAAGCGGTGGCCAAGCCGAAGCCTAAACCCAAGCCCAAGCCCAAGCCGAAAGTTGCTCGTGCGCCGGCGACGCATGATGCTGCTTTTGATCAGAAGCCATCATCCGCCACGCCGAAAAGCGCCCAACCCGCGCAATCGGCTTGGCCGGCGCCGCCATCGAGCAACTCGGCACAGTCGGGGCAATCGGCGTGGCCGGCCCCGCCGCCGAGCAACACCGCACAATCTGGGCAATCGGTTTGGCCGGCGTCGCCGCCGAGCAACTCGGCACAGTCCGGGCAGACAGCTTGGCCGGCACCGCCCGCTCCCGGCACGTTTTCACACTGATCGCTTCAGGCTAAAGAGCCTCGTGCTACGCCAGAGCGGCGTATTGCCATGGGCCTTGCCATCAGATCGCGTCATGTCCTTTACCGTCGCCATCGTCGGTCGGCCCAATGTCGGAAAATCGACCCTGTTCAACCGCCTCGTGGGCGCGCGCCGCGCGCTCGTCGACGAGCGGCCGGGCGTCACGCGCGATCGGAGGGAAGGCGAGGGAAGTCTCGGTGACCTTTCGTTTAAGGTGATCGACACGGCCGGGCTCGAGGATGCCGACCGCGAGAGCCTCTCCGGAAGGATGCAGGCGCAGACGGCGGCGGCCATCGCGCAGGCCGATGCCGTGCTCTTTCTCGTTGATGCGCGCGCCGGCACGACGGGGGCCGATCGGGCCTTTGCCAACCTCGTGCGCAGGTCGGGCAAGCCGGCGATCCTCGTGGCCAATAAAAGCGAGGGGCGCGCCGGCGGCGCCGGGGCGCTCGAATCCTATGCGCTGGGGCTCGGCGACCCGGTCGCCATCAGCGCCGAGCACGGCGAGGGCTTGGCCGACTTGTATGACGCGCTCCGCGCAGCGCTGCCTGCGGCGACCGCGGAACACGTCCGCAAGGAGGCCGCCGACGCGGAGGACAAACCCATCCGCATCGCGGTCGTCGGGCGTCCGAACACCGGCAAGTCGACGCTGATCAATCACTTGCTCGGCGAGGAGCGGCTGCTGACGGGCCCCGAAGCCGGCATCACAACTGACGCCATCGCGATCGATCTGCATTGGCGCGGGCGGCACTTGCGCATCCATGACACCGCGGGTCTGCGTCGTCGCTCGCGGATCGAAGAGAAGCTCGAAAAGTTGTCGGTTGCCGATGCGCTCAACGCGATCCGCTTCGCCGAAGTCGTGATCGTGCTGGTCGACGCCGAGACGCCGTTCGAGGAGCAGGATATCCGCATCGCGGACCTTATCGAGCGGGAAGGCCGCGCCATCGTCATCGGGCTCAACAAATGGGATCTGATCGAGAAGGAACCGGGCGCGCTATCGCGGCTGCGCACGCACATTGACCGCCTGTTGCCGCAGATCAAGGGCGTGCCGATCGTCGCCTTGTCGGCGCGCACCGGCGAGGGGATCGATCGGCTGATGGCTGCGGCCATGGATGCCCATGCCGTTTGGAACCGCCGCGTGCCGACGGCCGCGCTCAATCGTTTTTTGACGCAGGCAGCGACGGCACACCCGCCGCCTGCCGTGAAAGGTCGCCCTATCCGGCTCGACTATATGACGCAGCCGAAATCGAGACCGCCGACCTTCGTGCTGTTTTCATCGCGCGCAGCGGCACTTCCGGAGACCTACCGCCGCTATCTGGTCAACGGTCTGCGCGAGAATTTTGCCCTGCCGGGCACGCCGATCCGGCTGACGCTGCGGGCCAAGGCCAATCCCTACGCCGGCCGAAAGCGCCGCTGATGCCGGAGAACTTTCACGCGGGACGCATGAATTCGAGCAGCTTGCCGGCGCGGTATTCGTAGAGTTTGCCGGTCTCGGCAAAGTTCGGCACACACAGATCGACGATTTTTTCCGCCACCTCATTCGGCGTCGGCAGCGTCATCGGGTCTTCGCCCGGCATGACCAAGGCGCGCATGCGCGTGCGAACCGGACCGGGATTGAACAGATTGACGCGGACCGCGGTGGAGCTTGTTTCCGACGCGTAGGTTCGTGCCAGCACATCGAGCGCGGCTTTCGACACCGAGTAGGGCGCCCAATAGGCGCGGGCAAGCGTGGCGGCGCCGGAGGTGATGAACACGGCGCGGCCGGCATCGGAGCGCTTGAGCAACGGGTCCATGGCACGGATGAGATGCCAGTTGGCGGTGACATTGACCGCCATCGCCTCTTCCCAACTTTTCGGCTCGATGTGGCCGAGGGGCGAGGGCACGCCGCAGATTGCGGCATTGCCGACGAGCACGTCGAGCCGCGCGTGGCGCTCGTTGAGCGCGGCGGCGAGCCGATACAGGCCGTCGTAATCGCGCATGTCGAGCGGCACTAGCGTCGCCGAGCTGCCGGCGGCGCGAACCGCATCGTCAAGCTCCTCGAGACCGCCGACGGTGCGCGCCACTGCGACCACATGCGCGCCCGTGCGCGCCAGTGCCAGTGCCGTCGCATAACCGATGCCGCGCGAGGCGCCGGTGACGAGCGCGACACGGTCGGCGAGAGGTAGCGGCATTCCTCAGCTTGCCTCGGCGAGCAAGGAGAGTTGCCGGGGCGGGGCTTCGTGCGCGGTGCGGTCGGTGAGCGAGGTCGGATATTCGCCGGTGAAGCAATGGTCGGTGAATTGCGGACGCAGGGGATCGCGCCCTTTCTCGCCCATGGCGCGATAGATGCCTTCGACCGAGAGGAAGGCGAGCGAATCGGCGCCAATGAATTTTCGCATACCTTCGAGGTCGTGCGTGGCGGCCAGGAGCTTGTCCCGCTCCGGCGTGTCGATACCGTAATAATCCGGATGGGTAATCGGCGGCGAGGCGATGCGGAAATGCACTTCGCGCGCTCCGGCATCGCGCATCATTTGCACGATCTTCACCGATGTGGTGCCGCGCACGATCGAGTCGTCGATCAAAACAATGCGTTTGCCGCTCACCACGGCGCGGTTGGCGCTGTGCTTGAGGCGAACGCCGAGCTGGCGAATCTGCTGGGTCGGCTCGATGAAGGTTCGCCCGACATAGTGATTGCGGATGATGCCAAGCTCGTAAGGGATGCCGGATTCCTGAGCATAACCGATCGCCGCCGGTACCCCGGAATCAGGAACCGGAACGACCACGTCGGCGGCAGCCGGCGCTTCGCGCGCGAGCTGCGCGCCACTCGCCTTGCGCACGTCGTAGACGCTGCGGCCGCCGATGATCGAATCCGGCCGGGCGAAATAAATATACTCGAAGATGCAGGGTCGCGGCGCCATCGGTAGGAACGGCTTGTGCGAATGCGCGCCGTCTTCGTCGAAGACGAGAACCTCGCCGTTCTCCACGTCGCGCACGTAGTGCGCGCCGATGATATCGAGCGCGCAGGTCTCGGAGGCGAGGATCGGGCAGCCGTCCAGCTTGCCGAGTACCAGCGGCCGGATGCCGAGCGGGTCGCGGGCACCCACCAGCTTCTTGTTGGTCACGCCGACGAAGGCGTAGGCGCCTTCAAGCATGCGCAGCCCCTCGATGAAGCGATCGACGAAGCGATTGCGGTGCGAGCGCGCGACCAGATGCAGGATCACCTCCGTGTCGGTCGTCGATTGCATCATGGCGCCTTCGCGCACCAGCTGGCGGCGCAGCGTCAGGCCATTGGTCAGATTGCCGTTATGGCCGATGGCAAAACCGCCGGCATTGAGCTCGGCGAACAGCGGCTGCACGTTGCGCAGAATGGTGTCGCCGGTGGTCGAATAACGCACATGGCCGATTGCGGTGTTGCCGGGCAGGCGATCGATCACCTCACGGCGCGAAAAGGCGTCGCCGACGAGCCCGAGGCGGCGCTCGGAGTGAAAACGCTTGCCGTCAAAGCTGACAATCCCGGCGGCTTCCTGGCCGCGATGCTGCAGCGCGTGGAGGCCGAGCGCGGTAATCGCCGCGGCGTCGGGGTGGCCGAAGATGCCGAATACGCCGCACTCTTCACGCAGCCGATCGCCGTCAAGGTCGAGGAGGGTAGCTTCTGTCATGTTCATCGGCTCGCGATCATCTCAATGCACCATTCCCCTTGACCTCGAGCAATTGCTGCATGCCAGCCCGGCTCGAACGATTATACCCCAGATCGGCGCGACTGCCGGCGGGTTTGTCGAGTTCGCCATGCTGATCCGGCTGGCTCTCGGGGGTGTCGGTTTCCCCGGGCCGCGGCCGCTTCAGCTTCTTCAAGATGGTGCTTTCCGGGTCCTCCGGCAACATCGACATCAGCCATTGTCCGGTCCCGGTCAGGACTACCCGAGATTTGGCGCTTTTCACCCATTCCGGCTGGCTGCGGTCGGGAACGAGCCAGGTGAAGAACAGGAAGGCGACGACGACGATCACCAAGCCGCGCGCGAGCCCGAACAAGAAGCCGAGCGTGCGGTCGAGCGCGCCCACGCGGCTGTCCAGCACCATATCCGAGATTCGGACGGTCAGAATCGAGACCACCACCAGCGTGACCAGGAACACGCCGCCGATGACGGCGACGGCGGCGACCACGTCATTGTTGAAGTACTGCTTGGCGTAAGGCAGCAGCTTGGCATACGAATAGAGCGTCGCCACGGCCGCCAGAACCCAGGCGATGATCGAGAGCACCTCACGGATGAAGCCGCGAACCATGGCGAGCAGCCCCGAAACCAGCATCACGACGATAAGGACGATGTCGAGCAGCGTAATCGGCATGGTCTGCTAGTCGCTCGCTAATCCCGCCCAATGACCGCAGGCGCACGTAGCCCGAACACGAAGGTCCGCCGCGTGTATAGCTGGGCCGGGCGGCGCCGTCATCCGCCTTCTCGTCTGCTCAGCCATCTCATTTTATCGTTAATAATTGGGGATATGTCGCGGAACGCGCATCGCAGTCGCCCCGGTCATGCGTCCTGACGGCCGATCCGCCTGAGCGCCGGCGCGCCGTCCCGGGCAATATCGACAACGAGATTCGCCAGCGTGGCGATGGTGGAGAGCGAAAAGCCATCGGGGGCGTCATTGCGCGCGGCTTCCGGGACAATCGCCCTCGCGAAGCCGAGTTTCTGCGCTTCCTTGAGGCGGGCGGCAGTCTGCGCCACTGGCCGCACGGCTCCCGAGAGCGACACCTCGCCGAAATAGACGGCGTCCGCGGGCAGCGGCGCGTGCGCCAGCGACGACACCAAAGCCGCGGCGGCGGCGACGTCGGCCGCCGGCTCCTGGATGCGCAGGCCGCCGGCGACGTTGAGATAGACGTCGTGGCCCGAGAGGCGAACCCCGCAATGCGCCTCGAGCACCGCGAGCACCATGGAGAGCCGGCTCGGGTCCCAGCCGACGACTGCGCGGCGCGGGGTGCCGAGCGAGGTCGGCGCGACCAGGGCCTGAATTTCCACCAGCAGCGGCCGCGTTCCTTCGATCCCGGCGAACACGGCGGTGCCGGCGCTGCCAAGCTCGCGCTCGGAGAGGAACAGCTCGGAGGGGTTCGCTACTTCGCGCAAGCCCGCTCCGGTCATCTCGAACACGCCGATCTCGTCGGTGGGGCCGAAGCGATTCTTGATGGCGCGCAGGATGCGGAATTGCTGCGAACCCTCGCCTTCGAACGACAGCACGGCATCGACCATGTGCTCGACCACGCGCGGACCGGCGATCTGTCCGTCCTTGGTGACGTGGCCGACGAGGACGATGGCCGCGCCGGTGCGCTTGGCAAAACGAATCAGCTCGCCCGCCGACCCGCGCACCTGCGTGACGGTACCCGGTGCGGCGTCGACGGATTGCGTCCACATGGTCTGGATCGAATCGATGACCAGGAGCTGCGGCGTCGACCCCCGCGAGAGCGTCGCTATGATATCCTCGACCGAGGTTTCGGCGGCCAGCTCGACCGCCGCGTCGTTCAGGCCGAGGCGCTCGGCGCGCAGCCGCACCTGGGCGACGGCCTCCTCGCCGGAGATATAGACGGCGCGGTGACGGTTGCGCGCGTATGCAGCCGCGACCTCGAGCAACAGCGTCGACTTGCCAATGCCCGGGTCGCCGCCGAGCAAGAGCACCGAGCCGCGCACCAGGCCGTTGCCGGTCACGCGATCGAATTCGGCGATGCCGGAGGCGAGCCGTGGCGCTTCGAGCGTTCGACCCTTGAGCGGCTCGACGACAAAGAGGCGTCCCTTGTGCAAAGACCGCGCGCGCGCCGGCGCCGCGGCACCTTCCTCCATCAGCGTGTTCCATGCACCGCAGGCTTCACAGCGGCCGGCCCAGCGCGCCGCCGCTGCGCCGCAGCTCTGGCAGACGAAGTTGTGTGCGCGCGCAACCATCATGCACCTTGTTCCGCCTCGCCTCGCGTCTTACGCACCACGATAGACGAGATGACAACGGGGGCCGAGCCGGGTGAGGATCTCGTAGCCGATCGTTCCAGCCGATGCAGCAAAATCGTCGACGGTGATCTGCTCGCCAATGAATGTCGCGACGTCGCCGCGGTGGACAGCTCCATCTGGAAGCTCAGTGACGTCGATGCAAGCCAGGTCCATCGAGATATGGCCGACGATTGGGCAGCGTCTTGCGGCGATCGTGGCTGCGCCGCCCGGCTTGCGGTCGGTGCCGCTCGCGGCGCGCAACACTCCGTCGGCATAGCCGAGCGCAACGACGGCGATGCGCGAGGCGCGTCTTGCGGTCCACGCCGCGCCATAGCCGACGGTCTCGCCTTTTTCGACTTTGCGCACCTGCAGGATGCGTCCGGTCAGTTCGACCACGCCGTGCATGGGATTGGCGCGTCCGGGCGTCGGATTGATGCCGTACAGCGCGGCGCCGGGCCGCGCCATGTCGCAATGCGCCGCCTCGCCGAGGAAGATGCCCGAGGAATTGGCGAGCGAGGCGGGAACGCCGTGGTAGAGCAGGTGGAGCTCGCGAAACAGCCGGATCTGCTTGGCATTGAGGGGGTGATCGGCGATTTCGGCGCAGGCGAGGTGGCTCATCAGCAACGTGATGCCGTGGTTCTCCTTCTGCACGCGCAGCGCCAGCGCCGCCGCTTCCGCCGGGGAAATGCCGAGCCGGTTCATGCCGGTGTCAATATGCACTGCTGCGCCGCCCTGCCACTTTTGGGCAGCGACGAAAGCATCCCATTCGGCCAGCTCGGCCGTGCTGTTGATGACCGGCCGCGCGTTGAGTTCGGTGAATGCTGTCGCGGCCTGCGGCGAAAATCCGTTGAGCACGTAAATCGTGGCGTCGCGGGCCCGGGGACGAACCCGGCGGGCCTCGGCGATATCGGCCACGAAAAAAGTCTTGCAACCGGCCTTTGCGAGCTTGGCGGTAACCGCTTCGAGGCCGAGCCCATAGGCATTGGCCTTGACCACGGCCGCGCATTCGACGGTGAGCAGGTTGTCCGCCAGCTTGAGCCAGTTAGCTTCGATGGCCTCGAGATCGATGAAAAGCGTCCCGCCGGTCTCGGGGTCGGCCAACAGGCTCGCCAGTCCAGGCAGTGGTTCTGCGAGTGCCATGGCTGCCTTATGACCGGCACCGCGGCGGTGGTAAAGCCGGGCGACGGGCTAAAATCCTGCCTGATGTCTTGTGTCTGGATCGGCGAAGCGGGTCACTTCCGCGTCGAACTGCAGATTGACCGTTCCCGTAGGTCCGTGCCGCTGCTTGCCGATGATGACCTCAGCCTTGCCGTGCACTGCCGCCATCTCGGTCTGCCATGCTTCGTATTCAGCGGTGCCGGGACGCGGCTCCTTGTTCATCAAGTAGTATTCCTCACGGTAGACGAATAGCACGACGTCCGCATCCTGCTCAATCGAACCCGATTCGCGCAGATCAGATAATTGCGGGTGTTTGTCTTCCCGGCTTTCCACCTGACGCGACAGCTGAGACAAAGCCAAGATCGGAACATTAAGCTCTTTGGCTAGCGCCTTCAGACTTGTGGTGATCTCGGTCACTTCGTGAACGCGGCCTTCCATCGCACGGCGGGTCGATCCCTGCATCAGCTGAATGTAGTCGATAACAATGAGGTCTAGCCCGCGCTGCCGCTTGAGCCGGCGGGCGCGGGCTGCGAGCTGCGCAACCGAGACGCCGCCGGTTTCATCGATGAAGAGCGGCAGGTGTTGGATTTCGATCACCTTGTCTTTAATTTTTTCAAAGTGGGAATCATCGATATCGCCGCGCCGCATCATGCTGGACGATATGCCGGTCTGCTCGGCGATGATTCGCGTTGCCAGTTGCTCGGCCGACATTTCCAGCGAGAAAAATCCGACGACGCCGCCGTCGATCGTTCCCATGTGTCCGTCGGCGCGCTGCTCGCCCCGCCATGCCCTCGCGACGTTGTAGGCAATGTTGGTCGCCAGCGCCGTCTTTCCCATGCCGGGTCGGCCCGCCACGACGATGAGATCGGAGGCTTGTAGACCGCCCATTTTTGCGTCGAGGTCCCTAAGGCCGGTTGCGAGACCGGACAGCCTGCCGTCGCGTTGGTACGCAGCTGCCGTCATATCGACGGCCCGGGTCAACGCCCGTCCAAACGGCTGGAAGCCGCTGTCATAGCGGCCCCGCTCCGCGACCTCGTAGAGCTTGCGTTCGGCGTCTTCGATGTGGCTGGTCGGCGTTGCCTCTACCGGTGCCTCGTAGGCGAGGTTGACGATGTCCTCGCCGATCTCGATCAAAGCGCGGCGAACCGAGAGATAGTAA
>Ga0208937_1000617_pt1 | contig 24555 bp, 16 predicted proteins | sample June2015DPH_11_5_FD_184705 | JGI IMG/M metagenome (GOLD analysis project Ga0208937, IMG submission 184705) | Peatland microbial communities from SPRUCE experiment site at the Marcell Experimental Forest, Minnesota, USA - June2015DPH_11_40... | ecosystem: Environmental > Terrestrial > Soil >...
GTTCGTCTGGGGCTGGACCTGCCAACCGCGCCCAAAGTGATGCAATATGTAGTGGAGAAAAATGGACTGTGACGGCAGAAAACCCCAGTAAATCCCCGCTTTCACTCAATTAACTGACGAACTTGGGTTAGGCTAGTTGCCCGCAAGCGGTGTAGGCGATGGCTTGGGCCTGAATGTGTTTTGCCCACGCCCAGCGGCTCGGCCCAGCTGCCGGTGTGTGGGCCGATCAACCGTGCCCGATCAAGCAGATAATCTAGCCGTGCTGGACGACGCAGCGATGGTCCAGCCATTGAAGGGAACCTTCCCCTCCCGGCCCGCATCCTGGCCCATTGCGGGCTACAATGCGGTGACGGCGCTGATCAGAACGAGCAGGCTGGATCTCATTGCTTTTGAATGAGTGTTCTTCGGGTTGTGAACTCTTCTTGCTCAGGTTAACCACCAGACAGAGATCTTTTTCATTGTTCGCCTCGTTCGGCTCATTTGTTTTGTGGCGGGGATTCGATTTGCGTCCCACCACTGGGAAAGCACCAGGTTAGATTGTCATTATCCCAGTCCAGAATAAATGCGAGCGTGAAGGTGGCGGACCAGCCGAAACCTTTGGCGCCGAGTCCCTCGCCGGTGCGAGAGTTGTAATTCTCCCGAATCGCCGAGCCGCGAGCCACCCAGCCAAGGATCGTCTTGCGAAAATCGTCGGCAAGATCGACCGCGCAGCAGTCTTTCAATCCTTTGATGGCAAAAAAGGCCGTGTTCAGCCAGGTGCGCCCGCGCCAATAACCAGTGGGGTCATAACCCTTCGTGTCATAAGCGGCGGTGGGCATACCGGGATAAAACCTGGACGGATCGCCGGCGAGTTTCATCAGGCGCGCCGCGCGGTCCGGCGGCGCGATGTGAACGAACAACGGCATGAACGTTGCCGGAGAAAGCGCTGGACCGTCTTCACCGGTTTTGCGATCGCGGTCCACGTAAGCGCCAAGTTGGTCGTCCCAGAGTTTTTCATTGATGCGTTTCGCGAGCGCGTCGCCGGCAGCCAACCACTTCGTTTGGTCGTCCTTCAAACCGAGCCGTCCGGCGATGTAGGCCATGGCGCGGTAATGAGAAAACATGTAGCAGTTTAAGTCCACCGCCCACAAGCGGTGGTCGTCGTTTGTCGCAAAACGATAACCGTTGTCCCAACGAATCGAATCGTCCCACCCGGAATCGTATCCAACGTCGTCACCGGCGTAGAAAAACAGACCATCTTTCTCGCCGCCACGTTCCTTCATCCAGAATTCGCCGAGCTTGACGAGCTTCGGATAAATGCAGCGAAGATAGTCGTCGTCCGGCGCACGACGGTCCACGACGGCGACGGCCCATGCCATCACGGGCGGCTTGGTGACATTGGTCACCATAGTTCCATTCTCCCGTATCACATCCGGCAGCATTCCGTTGGGCAATTGCTTGTCGAACATGATGTCGAACTGCTCGCGCGCCAGCGCGGCGTCCCAATGCGAAACGCCGACGGCGATGAAAGCGGCATCCCAATTCCAGATTCCAAGGAATTCCCCCTTGGAGGGCATAATTCCGCGGTACGGTGCCCAGGCTTTGCTCATGGTGACGTTGGAAAGCAGCGTACTTTTCACCAATCGCACCAATCGATCTTCTTCCGCAACTGTCACCGGTAAGTTGGCCGGGATGATGGCCGCGTTGGTTGCCGCCAAAGAAACTCCCGCCGTCGCCAAAAGCGTGCTGGCAACGATTACAGTCCGAATTGATTCAAACGAAAAGAATGGATGCGTTTTCATGCTTTAAAAATGCTCCTCATTGGCCGGTTTTCATTTGAGATTTCAGAAGGTATTTCGCTTCGGTTGTGTTTTGGAAGTTAAAATCAGCTGGGAATATTATTGGGACAGACAAGGCGGAGGCTGGCTGACCAGTTGGGTGAATGCTTCTTTGAGCCGCACCGTTTGCATCTCGTTAACCATCAGAAAGCGGTCACGCCCGTCCGCCACCCGAGTAAACTTGGTGAATCCGTCATTTTCCACGGTCACATTGCCGCGCGGGGAGAGGTCAAAATAGCCGCGGTCGGGCAACACCGCGTAGATCGCGCTGGTCAGGTCCCAGGTGGGACGGTTGTGCGGTGGCGGATAGTACAGGTAATACGCTTCGGCGGTTGGGTGGTGGGGTACATAAAAAAAGTCTCGCTCAATATTGATGGCAGGATAGGGCACGGCCACGCCGATTTCAAATCCGCTCCAGAAAATCGGCGTGGGCCAATCCCTGGCGACCTTTTCTGCCGCCGGGATATCATTGATCACATTGAATTCGCAATAGTGACTGTTAGTCCCGATTGGCTGGAAGGCGCCGGCCATGACCGATAGGAATCGTACCTTGCGCTTGACCAATTCCCGGCCGGCAAGCGGTGAGAAGGAATCGCTTGGCGTCTCCAGCAACGCGGCCAGGTTGGAGAAAAAGCCGGTCTGCAACATCACCACCGAATCATCGGGTTGCTGGCTGAGAACTTCGCGCAACACCTGTGTCGCCGGCAGCGCGTCCGAACTGCGTCGCAGGCTGTGGGGATATCGGAATTTACTGCTGTCTTTAACGTTGGCCAGATAAAGAAACCGGCTCGGCCAATTGGTCAGACCTGCGTGGGCAAAACCGATGGGAATGCCGGGCCGGCCGTAAAAAGTGTTCATGGCATCTACGAAGGGCCCGGCCAGTTCGTCGGGCTTGGTGATGGTGACCGCCAGCAACTCGCAGTCGCCGCGAGTTTGCAGCGCGTGCAACATGGAAAGGGCCATCACATCGTCCACATCATTGCCGATGTCGGTGTCAAAAATGATTTTGACCGGCGGCGGCTTGGGCGGCGGGGCCGGGACGGTCTGTGCAGGCGCGGTCAGCGCCAGCAAGGCGATGCAGCAAGTGAGGAGCACGGTTGATTTCATAATCGCCGACAAAGTGATTCAAGTCATTTCGGACGCGAGCCGTATAGTTTGTCAATTTCGAGCCGGGTCGGGGCGGAAGTTTGAGCGCCCAAACGGGTGACCGAAATGGCTGCCGCAGCGGTGGCAAAGCGTGCCGCTTCCAGCAATGACTGGCCTTCGGCCAGCGCCACCGCCAAGGCACCGTTGAAGACGTCGCCCGCCGCCGTCGTATCAATGGCTTTAAGCTTGTGCGCGGGAATCATCTGCCGGACGTCCGGCCCGGCGACAAATGCCCCGCGTGAACCCAAGGTGATAATCACATTTCCCATGCCACGCGCAAAGAGGGCCTGGGCGGCCCTGGCGGCGGCGTTGGCATCACGCACTTTGATGCCCGTCAGAATTTCCGCCTCGCCTTCGTTCGGAGTCAGAACAGATACGTTTTTGAGCAGTTCACCGGGAAGTGTCCTGGCCGGAGCAGGATTGAGCAAGACTTTCACGCCAGCCTTGGCCGCCAGTTCAGCCGCGGCCTGGACGGTGCTGAGTGGCGTTTCCAGTTGCAGGACCAGAACGCTTGCACCCCGAAACGCTTTCACCGCACGCTTCACGTCTGCCGGAGACAATTTTTCATTGGCCCCGGAGGCGACGGCGATGCTGTTCTCACCGTCTTTTCCGACAAAGATAAGGGCCACGCCCGACGGATTAGTCCGGTCAGGTATCACGTAATCCACATTGATCCCGTCTTTGACGAAACCGGCCACGGCCTTCCGGCCCAGATCGTCACAGCCCACCCGCGCGATAAAAGTCACCGCGCCGCCAGCCCGTGCGGCGGCGACCGCCTGATTGGCGCCCTTGCCGCCGGCCGCCGATGCGAATTTACCGCCGATGATCGTTTCACCCGGTTTGGGAATACGCTCCAACTGGATGATCAAATCGGTGTTGGAACTGCCAACCACCACAATCTGCTTTTTACTCATGGCTTCAACTAAAGTTTAGAGGCGATTAGAATACCCAGCCCCAGCACGTAGAAGAAAAACATCGCTGCCAACAATTTATTGGTGCCCGACGGCGCCCCCTTGAATTCCTGCCACACAAACACGCCCCAAAGCGCCCCCACCAGCGTCGCCCCCTGGCCCAGACCATACGACAGTGCCGGGCTGGCGGCACTGCTGGCAATGATGCTCAAGCTCATGCCCAGATTCCAGATCATCCCGCCCAGAATGCCCACGCTATGCAGGCGCACATTGCCCCGTTTGAAATAATCACCCAGCGGAACCGGCTCGCCCGAAAACGGCTTTATCATCACAATCGTATTCCAGAGAAAATTCGAGACCAGCAGCCCGGCTGAAAAGAGCACAATCGCGGTGTAGGGACTCAACTTGCCGGCCTCAAGCACATGGGTGGCCGGATTGATTGTTCCCATGGATTCCGCAACATACTTGTAAAAAAATCCCATTAGCACACCGGCGGCAATGGAGATTATCACGCCTTTCATGGGTGTTTTCGTTACGTTGCTGGCAAGTCGCTTGTATGCCACCGCGTCAAGAAGGATGGCAATGACAATACTTGCAACCCCTAAAGTCAGCATGGCCGTGTTCCCTTCTGGTCTGGCGATGTAGGTAGTAATCACGCCCAGAACCAATGCCAAGCCAACACCCACCGGAAATGCAACTGCCATCCCCGCAATATCAATAGCCGCCACCAGCAATATGTTGGAGAGATTGAAAATCACACCGCCGAGGAACGCATTGCCCAGCCACCTGACGTCCGCTTGCTTCAAATCAGTCAAAAAGCCTCGGCCGCTATTACCCACACTACCTATCGTAAGAGCCAGCAGTAGTGCAAATAAAAATACTCCGATGGCATAATCCCAATAAAACAATTGAAATCGCCATTCTTTGGCGGCCAGTTTTTGAGTATTGGCCCACGATCCCCAACAAAGCATCGTAATGATGCACAAGGACACGGCAAGCGGATAGGATTCGACAATAAGCATATTCTCTGTTTGGTGTGGGTGTCAACGACTTGCTTGCGGCATTGTCTCTTCCGAGGCCGCGGCGGCAGCCGCCGAGATGCTCCAGTTGCCCTGGAGTGTCAACTTCCCTTGGAGCGGGGCGTTCTCACTGGAGTCGCCAACGCGGATTACGAACTTGCCCGGATCGATAGTCCATTGGTGGGAACTCTCGCTCCAGTAGCAGAAGGGAATCTGGTTATGCATACGAATAAGCCTCCAATAAAAAAGGTCAAGACGTCATCACAGATGGGATGCGTTTGGATCGTTCGCGGCGGCCTTGTTGTCCTTCGGCACCTCCCGTGGGGAAGCGTCCGTGCCATAGACCCGAACCCAATCAACATACATATCACCCTTGCCGTAACGCGAGAGATCGACCGGCCAGCCGCCGCCCGTGGCGAGATTGATCAGGAAAAACAACGGATACTTCTGCGAGATCGGCAGCGTCTTGTGGTGGCACATCTCGACATTGTCGTAGTAGTAAGTCGTGACGTCCGGCATGATGCGGACGCCGTAGGTGTGGAACGTCCGACACCAGGTTGATGGAATTCCTTTCATCCTCGGCGAGACTGGATTGCCCATGTCCTTAAAATACTTGTCGACCTGCTTCTTGAGCGCCTCCTGGTTCCAAGCGTGCGGCGTGATGCAGTAAAGGTCCTTGGCGTTCGGGCTATCGGGACCCTCGCCGCCGAAGGCCTCGATAATGTCAAGTTCATCGCATGGGTCTTTATCCGGGTCCTTGCCGGGCGCCATATAGTCGCTCAGAAGCCAAAAGGCGGGCCAGCTGCCGCGGAAGTTCGGAGCGATGAAACGACACTCAAAATAGCACGGCGCGCCGATCTTGAATCCCTTGCCCTCGTCGTTCTCCGAGGAGATCAGGCCGGTGCTGCCCTTTTTCGCGTCACAGCGAATACGGAGATAAGTGTCCACCTGGGAGAACGGATCGTTGGTATCAGTATAGCCGCGGAACGGAATGCTGCTGAAATCCTGAGTCCCATGCGGTGGCTTGTGGTCATAGTATCTTGAGCCCGACTCCTTGCTCGAAATGATCGTGCTGTCGAGAGGCGTCGAGAAGTCATCCGAGTAAACGAGTTTCATGCCTTTGGCACCGGGGGGATCGTTCTTCGGAATGCCCTCGTTCCATGGCTTGCCGCCCTTGTTATAGACCTGCAGGTAGCAATCGTCATCGGGGCAGGACAGCGTAATGGTAATTGGCCCGTGCGGAAAATCGTCCGCGGGAAATTTGATCGAGCCCTTGCCGCCGTCATCAATCTCAATGGTCCCGACCCTTGCCTCGGAGCCGTAGCCCTCACCCGCCTGCCAGCATTCCACCTCGACGTGCTTCTGTCCCGGAGCGCTGACACGGATCTCCGTGTCGCCCTGGATATCCGAACAATAGGGCGGAGAGGTGACCGAGATGATTGGGTGGACGTCATTCGCGCGGACGTGACACAAGCCAAGTAAACACAAGGCGACAATTTGAGAGAGGAATTTTTTGAACATAAGATTGAACATCGAGTCTCGCGTATAGTTGCGGCCCAACGATCCAAACTGAACCACAGCCACCAGCCGGTCGCTCACGACGGAAATCTGGAATCTCAAATCTCATTACTCAATCCACAACTTAAGGGCAGTGGTCGTTGGCTCCAGCGCGAGGATAGCTTCGAACTAACCGAGACTCCCTCAAGAGACGGGCCGTCACGCATCGGAACGTGTAAGGTATAAGCCATCGGGACGTTATGCCAAATTGGTATCGCCAACTTGAACACGGTCAATCGCTGGACCGGATGATGACGCCTGCCGGTGCGAACAGCCGCAAAGAAGCAAACCCGATAGTAGTAATATGGTGCACGTATTTTTCATAAGTGTGCTGCAACCCAACACCGCCGATGGCGGGGCGCGATGTGACATTCTTATAACGTCGGATTTCATACAACGACGCTGGCACTGCTACACTGTGGATGCAAGGCTCATTGGTCAAAAATTGTGGCGAATCTTTAGCTGTTCCTCTACCTTTCCATTGTTAAAATGTGATGTTCCATTGCTCACGGCTTGCCTAGCCACGAGATGAAACCATAAAAGTTTTGCTCGCCCATGACCCACCTTAGACTAGAACATCCTCGCTACGATGAACAGAGGCGTCGAGCGCTTCAAGGGATCGTCGCAATGTGCGTCACCTCGATTGTCCTTGTGTCGTGCGTCCAGGTTCAGCTGCACAACGGCAGCTTGAACAACTTGGCGCCGCTGCAAACAGTGACCATTGATAATTCTCAGCCCCGGCGTGACGATGCTGGAAACATCGTTGATGCACACGATGGCTGCCTCCAGTTCTTCAACGGACGCTATTACCTGTACGGCACATCCTATGGACGAAGCAGCGGCTTCAGCATCAATAATCGTTTTCGAGTCTACAGTTCTCCCGATCTGCAACATTGGACCCTTGAAGGTGAACTGCTGAAGAGCCCGCCGGATGGCGTGTACTACCGACCTTATGTTGTGCTCAACCCGCATAGCCGCAAATATGTGCTGTTCTACAACTGGTATCCAAAGCTTTGGGACGGCAAAACAGGTGTGGCGGTCAGTGACACCCCAGAAGGACCGTTTAAAATTGTCAATCCCGCCTTGGATCTTTCTCAAAAGGCATTTAAACCCGGTGACGGTAGTCCATTTGTTGATGAAGATGGAACTGGTTACTTCATCTACACGGTTATCGGACAGAGCCATGCTGTTCGTATCGAGCAACTGACGCGTGATTATCTGGCCTCAACGGGAAAGTTCAGCGAGGTCCTGGCCCGCGATTGCGAAGCGCCGGCCCTGTTTCGGCGCGGTAACTGTTATTACGCATTAATGAGCCAGTGCTGTTGCTTTTGTTCGGAGGGCACGGCCGCCAAGGTATTCACCGCGTCAAGTCCGCTCGGACCGTTTCAGGAACGAGACAATATCAATCGCCCCTCGACGAACGAACCGCCAACGGTTGCCGGCCAGGAAACCTGGGTCGCACAGCTGCCCGGTGAGCACGGTTTGGTTTACATCTGGATGGCCGACCGTTGGAATTCAGCCGAAGATGAGGTCAAAGGACACGATCGGCAATTCTGGAGTGCACCCCTGCAGTTTCGGGAGGACGGCACGATCCAGCCGATCGAGAACCGCACAACGTTGGGAGCGACCTTGAGAGCCGGCCAGGATCCCATTCGCCGCACGACACCTTATTTCTGGCCGAAAAAGCACGATCCGAATCCTCTGGCCAGAGACCCATGTTCCGGCAAGGCGCTTGACCCGGCCCAGTTCGATGGCTTGGAAGAGCAAACGCCGCATTCTCCATCAGTCGTCATAAAAAACCTATGACACCCCTCGCCGCTTCGTCCAAACCTGTGGTTCGAGGGCCGTCAGCAAACGTCAATCTGGCATACCTCGTGCCGATTTGCCTGGTGGCGACAATCGGCGGCTTGTTATTTGGCTAGGATACTGGCGTGATTTCAGGCGCGATTGAGCCGATGACGGTGAAATTTGGCCTCTCGGCCGCCATGAAGGGCTGGGTTTCAGGTTGCGTGCTGGTGGGCTGCGCCGTGGGCGTGCTGGCGGTCGGGCCGTTCTCCGACCGCTTTGGCCGGAAGAAAACCATGCTGCTGGCGGCCGCTATGTTTTTTGTCTCTTCCGTGGGCACCGCTTTGGCGCCAAGCGTGGACGTGTTCATCCTCTTCCGTTTTATCGGCGGTCTGGGCATCGGCATTGCCTCCATGTCCACCCCGATGTATATCGCGGAAATCACTCCGGGCCATTTTCGCGGACGGCTGGTGGCGATCAACCAAATCGCCATCGTGACCGGTCTCACGAGCGTCTATTTTCTGAACTACGCCATCGCTTGCCGCGGCGACGCGGCATGGCTCTCGACGCAGCGTTTCCGCTCTCCCAGGGCCAGGCGCTGAGATTCAGCTTCCTTAATCCGGAACCCTTCATAACCCGCCACCCTCGGAAGGAATCCTGCAATTGCGCCAGCGAAGGGAAGTTCTGCTACCAGTGCCTTTGAGGGAGTAATTCTGAATGCTGATGAGGCCCGCGCTCTTTTTAGATTTCACCCCGACTCCATCTATTTTCTCCCCAAGTCAGGGCTCCCGAAAGGCATTGGGGTGACGGATGGGGTTCAGCTCATGTTCGCAAGGCCTGCGACAAATCAAATTGGAAATCCCATCGCCGTTGGTGAATCACAGGCCATTGCTCTTGGAGAATAAACATATACTTTTCGACAATGTGCTCCCTGGCTTTCTGTTTTCCATTGCTCAAATGTGATGTTCCGTTGCCTGTTGCTTGACCGAGAAGTACTATGATTCATACTGGATATAACAATATCCTTGTTCTCAAGTGGCTGGATGAAGTGCCATCGGACGCGGAATGTCCGATGAACCTCCACGCGAGGACGCTTGGGCTATGCATGCGAATGCGGAATCCGGGATAAAACGTAAAAGACAAGTCTAAAACAATCATATATGAAAATACCAAAATACTATCTCATATACTATCTCATAGTGGCGATGTTGGGGACCCTCGGAACGCCCCTTGGAACCAAGGCGTCCTCAGTTGGCGTGCAGTTCTTAATGATCCAAAACCAGTCTCAAGCCCTGAATACTACCCCGCTGGAATACTTTTATGGGAATGTTGGCGGCACCAACGTCAACCTGAAGGCAGGCTTTGCTCCGGTTGCCCAGACTAACTGGAACACCATTGGCGGGGTCTATGGATACATTTCAACAGTCTCGCCCGGCACAACACCGTTGGCCACCAACCTGATCGACAAATCAGGCGCCCTTACCCCGGTCACGGTGAGCGCGACCGGCTTTTTCTTCGGTACTGGCGCCGGGTCCGGCAGCGGCGATGATATCTTAGCGCAGAGCGAACTTCTGGAACTAAGTGGCCTTGCGTACGGAACTCCTTCTCCCACAACCATTACCATTACAAACATACCGTATTCGCAGTATACCATCTTCGTCTATACCGCCTGTGATTCCAGCGGCAACTATGCCGAGGTTACCGTTGGCTCCAGCAACCAGTACTTCATCTCAACGAACTTCTCCTCGGCGTGGGTTGTCCCTCCAACTACATCTACTTCACCAGGGAGTCCGGGCGACGTCTTGGTTTTCTCTAATCTGAGCGGCAATGGGCAGCAAATCGTTCTCAATGGCAACGACCCCAGCGTCGGCTATGACAATGTCGGGATCAACGGGATTCAGATCGTTTCAAGTACAGGGCAGTCGATTGGCATCCAGTTGTGGCTGGACGACGGCTCGACCTATAGACAAGTTGTGCACACGCCGCCGCCGGTCAACCTGAAGGCGGGCGTTGCTTCGGTGGCCCAGACTAACTGGAACAGCATTATCACCGACTATCAGGGCAATAGCTTCACCAGCACATACACCAACTTGATTGACAGCACCGGCGCCACCATCAACTCGCTCTTCGCGACCGTGAGCGGGTGGGCTTGGTCTCAGGCGACCATTTTTGGTTCCGGTGACCCCAATCAACTCGGCGACAGCGATCTTGGGTCCGGAACCGTGCTGGCCGAAGGATCGACCGACGCCTATGTTGGCATAACCAACATACCGTATTCGCAGTACGACATCTATGTTTATCTTTGCGTTGATAACCCGGGCAATGGGAGCGCGTGTACTATCGGCTCGACCGTGGACAATTATTATTCGGTGTCGGTGAACAGCGGATACGTCGGATACGTCAGCACCAACCAGTGGCAAACCATCACAAATCAAGGGGATTTTGCCGACTACCTTGTTTTCACCAACCTGACAGGCAGCTCCCAGCTTATTGACTTGAACGTCCCCAACAATGGCGGGATCAACGGGTTCCAGATAGTGCAAACGGGAATTGTGGCGCCCATCCCGCTGCACATAAGTTACGCGGCCGGCAGCGTCACCCTGACTTGGGCCGACCCATCCTTTAGCCTCCAGTCAGCTACGAATGTCAACGGACCGTACACCACAATTGGGGGGGCTACCAGTGGTTACACCCAATCAGTCAGCGGGACTCAAAAGTTCTATCGCCTAATTCACTAACGAGGGGCGATATGTAATAATTGGGCATTATCATTATGACCACAAAAGAATCGTTCAACAATGTTCGCGAAACTGGCGCCTTCACCTTGGTGAAGGCGCCAGCCTTATGACCTGGGCAATCCGTCTTTTAGCCTCCAGTCGGCTGCGAATGTCAACGGAACCTACACCACAATTGTGGGGGCTATCAGCGGTTACACCAAATCAGTCAGCGGGACTCAAAAGTTCTATCGCCTAATTCACTAACGAGGGGCGATATGTAATAATTGGGCATTATCATTATGACCACAAAAGAATCGTTGAACAATGTTCGCGAAACTGGCGCCTTCACTCTGATTGAATTGCTGGTTTCCATTTGCTTGCTCCTGGCCTGTGTCCACCTTCGCGCCGCGGATGTACCGGATTATTCCTCGTTCATTCGTACGCCGCCCGCGCCGAATACGCCGCGCATTAACGGCCCGGATATTTTTGGGGTCCGGCCCGGTTCGCCGTTCCTTTACACAATTCCGGCGACCGGCGATCGGCCCATGACGTTCAGCGTTGAGAACCTGCCCCCGGGGTTGAGCGTGGATTCCGCCAACGGTCAGATGACCGGCAAGCTGAAAAGGAAAGGTGAATACGATGTGGTTTTCCGCGCTAAGAATGCAAAAGGCGAGGCGGAGAAAAAATTCCGGATTATCTGCGGCGATAAAATCGCACTCACGCCGCCGATGGGTTGGAACCCTTGGAATTGCTGGATGGGCTCCGCGGATCAGAAGACGATTTTGGACGCGGCTCAGAAGATAGTTTCTTCCGGCCTCATCAATCACGGCTGGATGTATGTCTGCATGGATGACGCGTGGCAGAGGGAACGCGCGGGGAAAAGCCATGCGCTTCAGCCCAACGAAAAATTTCCCGACTTGAAGGCGCTGTGCGATACCATCCATCGGCTTGGGTTGAAAGCCGGAATTTATTCATCGCCATGGATTACGGCCTATAGTAACCATGCGGGCGGTTCCAGTGATAATCCGGACGGTTCCTGGTCAAAGGCGATGGCTAATGACAGTTATCATCGGTTCGGCAAATATTCATTCGAACAGGCCGACGCCGATCAATGTGCCGCCTGGGGCTTTGACTATTTCAAATATGACTGGAACCCGATAGATGTGCCGCATGTGAAGGCGATGAGCATTGCACTGCGGAAAAGCGGGCGTGACATTGTCTTCGGCCTCTCCAATACCGCGCCGTTCGATCACGCCGCCGACTGGGCACGTTGGGCGAATTGTTGGCGCACTACCAGCGACATTTTTGACAGCTACGATACGCCGCGCGACTGGTGGTTCTTCGCCGTTTCGGAAATCGGCTTCTCTCAGGATCGCTGGGCACCATTCGTAGGCCCGGGACATTGGAGCGATCTCGACATGCTCGTCGTTGGTGGCTACCTCAGTTGCAATGTACCACCAATGCATCTGACTCATCTCACGCCAGAGGAACAATACACGCATATCACCATGTGGTGCATGTTGTCTTCGCAGCTTATGATCGGTTGTGATTTGGACCGCTTGGATCCCTTTGTGCTCAATCTGCTGGACAACGACGAGGTGCTCGCGATTAATCAAGATGCGTTGGGTGAAGAGGCCACGCGAGTTGCCTGCCTAGGCGACATCGATGTTTATTTGAAAAACCTCGAAGATGGCGGCAAGGCTATTGCGTTCTTTAATCGTGGCCCTCAAGCTGAAGCCATCAATTTCTGCAAGCTCGGCTTCATCGGTATTTCGGGTCCACAGCATGTTCGCGATTTGTGGCGTCAGAAAAATTTGCCCGAAGTGACTAACCCTAAAGATGCGTTCAAAATCAACATCGCCGCCCACAGCGCCGAACTTTACAAATTCACATCAGCGAAGTGACGCTGGCCGTCGCGGGGGCAATGGTCTCCTGATGTTGTATGGTTTTGTCGTCATGGCGATGGTATGGTTGTTGCCGCTGGGGGCCAGGGCAGCTTTGATCTTTGAGGATACCTTTGATTCCCTGTCAGGAGCAACCCGAAGTCTTCCAGACACGAGCAGGATTGCGGACGCGAGTTCCTTTACCGTCAAGACCGACGGCAGGCTCAACCACGCATCGGGACCAATTTGGACGAGCGGTAATCCTTTGAGTCCTTTCACCATCACAAGCTTCAGCTATCTCAATACGTTCATCGCTTCCGGCGCTGCCGGAAATCCCGCCGTGGTGACATACGCGCCCGCATCGGCGAGTAATTCCTGGGGGGCGCTCGCCGGCACTATCACCGTCAACGGCATAACCTACGTAACGTTGAACGGCGGGTTTGACCTCTATGTTTGTCCCAACAGTTTTGAAAGAGGCAATGTCTCGTGGTTCCGTCCCATAGACATCAACGGCATATCCGGCGCCGCAGGGATGCGGATTGTTTTGAGCGGTACCAGCGACGACCGGGTGCAATTGCGGATCACCACCGGCGCGGAGCGGGGATTGGGCAGCGCCTCCGGAGCTTTTACCAGTGACGATTCATTCAAATTATGTGGTGCCATTGAGAGTGCTCGCAGCATCTTCACTGCGGGCACGGTGGTGCATTTGGCTGTCACGTTCAAGACAGACGCGGCGACGGGAAGGATCACGATAAAAATGTTCGGCGTTTCTGGCGTCGCACCCATAAACACGGAGTCCGGAACAGTGGGAGTGGGAAATTTGCAGGCGATGCAAACATTTTATGCCAGCGCGGCGGCGATCGGCGCAAAGCCGCTTCCGACCGGATCATGGACAATGTTCACAACACCTTCCAGCATCTCCAATGTCAACGTGGATTATGACACGATCCGTCTTTACGACAACGAGCCGGAATTGTTCCCATCTTTGGGGGTTCTTAATCGGTCACCGCTGCCTTGGAAAGCGTCATTTTCAGTGCTTCCGTCCGGCAAAAGTGTCCCGAGCACTGTATTCCTGGAGCGAGATACAGGGATCGGACTGGATGCTACAATTGCCAATTCACCGCCGAGCATCACGCTTAACTGGCCGGCACCGGATACCGGCGATGTTGAATGGATCGGAATTTATCGCAAGTTGCCAACTGATACGGCTTGGACGCAACTGGTCGCGCCACCTGCACTGAAGAGGACAGCCCTTGCCTGGACCGACACCCGTGTGAAACCCCAGACGATGTATGCATATGAGATCAAGCGGCGGATTAATAATGCGATTAGTCCGGACGGATACGGTTATTGCTGGGCAGGGATTTCCGTGCCGCCGGTGCATAGCCGCGGCGCCGCAATTCTTGTCGTTGAATCAAGCGTGGCCAAACCTTTGGCCAAAGAGATCGCCACGCTAATCAGCGACCTCAACGGTGATGGCTGGATCGTGAAGCAACATATCGTTGACGCCAGGCCGGTGGATACTCGTGATTATGCGGAAGCCGTAGTCAATGTGCGCAAGATGATCCAGGCCGACTATCGGGCCAATCCATCGGTGGATGCGGTGATTTTACTGGGACATGTGCCCGTGCCTTATTCCGGCGCCGTGACGCTGGATGGTCATGACTTTCATGTCGGAGCCTGGCCAGCGGATAGCTACTATGGCGACATGACGGGCACCTGGACCGATACGAACGTGAACATCAACGTTGCCCATCCGTGGAACCGCAACGTTCCCGGCGACGGGAAGTTCGACCAGAACTCTTCGCCGGCGCCGGTGGAGTTACAAGTGGGACGCATTGATATGAGCAATCTTCCGGATTTCACCCAGGCGGGCGAGACGGCGGCAACGGCGGAAGTGCGGCTGCTGCGGAAATATCTCGATCGCGACCACCGGTGGCGGCAGGGGCAAGTGAAAGTGGCGCGGCGCGGGGTGGTTATGGACTTCTGGCTCGACGGCGGCGGCACTTCGCCATGGGGATGGGTGATGTCTTCTTCCGACGGATGGCGCAACCTCGTTACCGATGTTGGACGGTCGCAGGTTGCGGCCTTCATCCCAACCGACGACGGATCCGAAGACTACGAAGGCAGGCGGCCGGGCTTGGTTAGGGCTCTGCTCAGCCAGCAGGACTACCTTTGGGCCTTTGGCAGCAGTTGGGGAAGGTTGGACTACGCCAACGACATTTCCAGCACACCGCTGCTGGCCAAACTCAACTGCCAGTGCGTTTTTTTGCTGCTCTACGCCAGCGGGATTGCCGACTGGGACTGTACCAACAATTTGCTGCGAGCGCACCTGGCGGCGAACGGACTTACGCTGAGCGCGATGTATTCCGAAACGCCGCATGTCTATATGTTTCCCATGGGCATGGGTGGAACGCTGGGAGAATGTGTTCGGCTGTCCATGAATAACGGCCTGACACATCAATACGAAGCGGGCGGCTGGGACATCACCGCAACCTCCAATCTGGGACTGATGGGCGATCCGACGTTGCGGCAGGATGTGCTTGCGCCAGCAACAGTGCTGACAGTTTCCGGCACGGACAAGGCAACTCTTTCCTGGGTTGCTTCCGCCGATGCCACGGTGCCGGGATTTCAAGGGTATTATGTTTATAACGCGCCGGCGGTGAACACTCCCTGCACGCTGCTTACCCCCAACCCGATTACCGAAACCACCTGGACCGATAGCGTGGCGCGGCCCGGGACGGTCTATATGGTGCGAACGGCGCGATTGTTTACGGGCGCTACGGGTTCGTACGTGAACTTTAGTGAGGGAATCAGTGCTTTATTCGCGCCGTAAAATGATGGCTTTGACCGGCTTTATTTTTCTGGCCCAGTCCATGAGTTAGTCCTAGGATAGAAAAACAACCAATGAATCAGCGCTGTGTTTGATCATTTTGATAACAGGATTTAAATCGGCTGATAACTCACAAGTTCTCTACGGCGGTTGGGGACCGTATAGCGGTCCAAGGGTGGACGATGACAGTGCTGGCTGGGGGGTAGTGGAGGAAGCAAAGGCTGTCCAGATTATAAGGCTATTGCACCCAATGCGCCCGGCGTTTTTCAGGATACACCAAAGGGGGTTAACCGGCCCCGTCCACTTTATAGTATGCCGTGTTTGTGAAGAACAATGCTGTGGCCGTGGATTGCTGGCAAACGCAAGAGCAGCGTTTTGGGACTTCGACATGCTTGCACATCCGTGCGATGGGGAGAAAATCACGAAGACGACCAACATCGGTCAATTCAACGCCATGAACAACAAATCAAATTGGAAATCCCACAGACGTTGGTGAATCCAGAACTCCTGACATAGGTTTTACACAGTTGCCTGATTCTTTTGGGTTTTCTTGCTAAAACCGACGCTGCGGAGCTCGAACCTAAAACTGTCCGCTTTTTTGAAAGCTCGGTATACGGGGGCCACGTATGGCCACCGTATCTCAGGACTTGTTCCCCGAGGCGCGTAATCCACCGGAGTTGCGCGCGATTAACGACCGTTGTCAGATCCGCACACAGGACGGCCATCGAGTGGTGATTGTGTCGGGGATCCCCGTGGGGCATTACGCAGTTGCAGACCGAATGGCCGAAGCTCATGCGATGGTTAACCTCGTCGACCAAGGCTGGGCAGATCAGAACGACGTGGCTCGTGCCTTCGGCTATTCGGCCAGAACGCTGCGTCGCGATCAGCGTCGGTACGAGGAAGGTGGACTGGCTGCGCTTGGCCAACCACGAGGCTATCCTGCTGGGCGCGCACGACTGGGAGGTTCCCGGCGGGAAACGGTGCACAGGCTCAAGACTCAGGGACATTCACATTGCCAGATCGCGCGACGACTTGGGATCAGTGAGACTGCAGTTCGCAAAATGCTCATCCGGATGGGCTGGAAAGAGCATCACGACCAACCTGAAATGCTGCCCTTGGATGCGGAAGCAAACTCGAACTCAAAACTGTTCGCTTTTTGCTCCGCTGCCAAAGAGCGTCCTCCCGTCAGCCAGGACACCGATCCGAATGATCGTTCTGCCGACAGATTGCTGGCGCGACTTGGATTACTGGAAGATGCGCCACCGCTTTTCGGATCGGTGGCCGCAGTTCCGCGGGCTGGCGTTCTCTTGGCTCTTCCTGTTCTGATCGCCAGCGGTGTTTTTGAATGCGCACAAAAAATCTACGGCAGCCTTGGCCCGGCCTTTTATGGACTGCGCACCAGTCTGCTGACGTTGTTGCTGATGGCGCTGTGGCGGATCAAACGCCCGGAAAATCTCAAGGAATATTCACCTCAGAGTCTCGGACGTGTGCTGGGATTGGACCGAGCTCCAGAGGTCAAGACACTGCGGCGCAAACTGGCGAGCCTGGCCGCCATCGGACGCGGCGCCCAGTTTGGCGATGCTCTGGCCAAGCAGCGCGTGGCGCTGCGTGGCAAGGCCATGGGATTCCTTTACGTGGACGGCCACGTGCGGGTGTACCACGGCCAGCACGCCTTGCCTAAAGCGCACGTGGCTCGAATGCGCATCTCGATGCCTGCCACCTCGGATTATTGGGTCAATGACAGCTCCGGCGATCCGCTGTTCGTTGTGACGGCCGCGGCCAACGCCGGTTTGGTCAAGATGCTGCCCGGGATCCTCGATCAAGTCCGCGGACTGGTCGGCAAACGGCGCGTAACGGTCGTGTTCGATCGCGGCGGCTTCAGTCCGAAACTCTTTCAACAGATCATCGCGGCAGGCTTCGATCTGCTGACCTATCGCAAGGGCCGTTATCCCCGGATTCCTCCCTCGCGCTTCGCTCCGCACACCGCCCGGTGTGGTGGGCGGAAGGTCTGCTACGTTCTGGCCGATCAGGAAGTGCGCCTGCTCAAAGGCAAGCTGCGATTGCGTCAGGTCACTCGCCGGATGGAAAACGGACATGAAACGCCGATCCTGACCTCGCGGCGCGATTTGGGGCCGGTCCAAGTCGCCTATCGAATGTTTGATCGGTGGCGACAGGAGAACTTCTTCAAATACCTTCGCGAAGAATACGCGCTGGATGCACTGGCTGAGTATGCCACGGTTCCGGATGATCCGACCCGCGAGGTTCCCAACCCGGCCTGGGTGGCGCTGGAGGCCCAACTTCGCCAAGCCTGGGCGCGGCTTGATCGGCTGCAAAGCGAATACGGATTGGAGGCGTTGAGCAATCTGGAACAGAAGCGTCGGACAATGCGCGGGTTCAAAATTGCTTACGGCAAGCTGGGCGAAAAGATCTGGACGGCCTGGCAGCGGGTGCAGCAACTGGAGAAACGGCGTGCCGCCCTCCCTCGCCGAGTTCCCGTCCAGGACGCGACCGACAAACCGGTGGTCAAACTGGCGCCGGAACGAAAGCACCTGACCAACCTGATCAAAATGGTGGCATACCAAGCTGAGAGCGATCTGCGATTGGTCGCGCCGCATTACCGGCGAGTTGATGATGAAGGCAGGACATTAATCCAGGCGGCTTTGGCCGGCGCGGCCGATCTGAAAGTCACAAAACGGGAACTACGCGTCACGCTGGCCCCACAGAGTTCACCGCACCGCACGCGCGCAATCGCGGCACTGTGCAAGGAACTCAACCGAAGAAAAACCCTTTTTCCCGGATCCTCCTTGCGGCTGAATTATGCGATCCAGGAACCGCGATGACGAAAAAAACGGACATCTTCCAAGGCCCCATGTCAGGAGTTCTGGAATCACAGGCCATTGCTCTTGGAGAATAAACATATACTTTTCGACAATGTGCTCCCTGGCTTTCTGTTTTCCATTGCTAAAATGTGATGTTCCGTTGCCCGTTGCTTGACCGAGAAGTACTATGATTCATACTAGATATAACAATATCCTTGTTCTCAAGTGGCTGGATGAAGTGCCATCGGACGCGGAATGTCCGATGAACCTCCACGCGAGGACGCTTGGGCTATGCATGCGAATGCGGAATCCGGGATAAAACGTAAAAGACAAGTCTAAAACAATCATATATGAAAATACCAAAATACTATCTCATAGCGGCGATGTTGGGGACCCTTGCGACTCCGCTGATGACCAAAGGGCAGACCATTGGCGTGCAGCTCTATGACACCACAAATCCTAATACCTATCCCCTCCACTCCCTGGGTGGGCCACCGACGGCCAACATCAAGGCAGGCTATGCTCCGGTTGCCCAGACAAACTGGAACAGCCTTACTGGAGCTGCGGCGTATACCCCACCGTGGGTGCTCAACGGCCCGATTGACAACACCGGCGCCACCACCCCGATCGAGTTGACCGCGAGCGGCTTTATCTACGGCACCGCTCCTAGCTCCCCTTATGGCTTCACTTCCACCGACCCCAACGAAACCGGCGACAATGACTTGGCTGCGAACGAACTTCTGGAAACGGTTCAGCAAGGTCAGCCCGCAACTATTACCATTACCAACATACCGTATTCGCAGTATGCCATCTACGTCTATACTGCCAGTGATACCAGTGGCAACTATGCCAAAGTCACCATTGGCTCCAGCAGCCAGTACTTCATCTCAACGAACCTGGCCGCTAACGACAACTCCTCAGGGTGGGTCATTATTGCAAATACAACATCTTCTCCAGGAAGTCCGGGCGACCTTTTGGTTTTCTCCAACCTGACTGGCAACGCGCAGCAAATCGTTATCAGCGCCAACGGCAGCCCCGGCTATGACAATGTCGGGATTAACGGGATTCAGATCGTTTCCACGGCCGGACCAACCGCTGGGAAGTCGGTTGGCGTGCAGTTCTATGAGAGCACCTCGCGCGGTGAAGCCACCGAACTGTATTCTACGCCAAGCCCGGCGGTCAACCTGGAGGCAGGCTTTGATCCGGTTGCCCAGATAAACTGGAACAGCATTGATGCGGCTGGCGGGTCTGCGTCGGCCACCGGCCTGATCGACAGCACTGGCGCCACTAACGCGACGGTCACGATGACCGCGAGCGGGCTTATGTACGGCACCTATGGTGGCTTTGACGGCACCGACCCCAACGAAGCCGGCGACAACGTCTTGGCGTCGGGAGAACTACTGTCAGCCTGGGGGAATGTGGCGACTGCTACCTTTAACAACATACCGTATTCGCAGTATACGATCTACGTCTATCTTGCCTCTGACGGTGGTGACCAGAATAATCCGGGATCGGTCACTATCGGCTCTAGCACCCAGAACTACATCGCAACGCAAGTGTCCGCCAGCGGCGACACCGCGGGGTGGCTTATTCCCACAAATACCTTAAGTGGAAGTGTGGGCGACGTCTTGGTTTTCGCTAACCTCACCGGTACCTCGCAGACAATTAATTGGTTCGTCCCCAACAATGGAGGGGTCAATGGGTTCCAGATTGTGCCAACCAGCGTCTCCAGCCCACCGGCGGCGGTTGCGAACCTGATTGCGAATGGCGGCATCCAGCAGGTCAGTTTGAATTGGAATGCCAGCAGCGGGGCCACCAGCTATAATGTCTTTCGAGGCACCAGCTCCGGTAAGGAAAGCGGGCCCATCGCCACCGTCAACAGCACCAGCTATACTGACACCACCAGTGTTGCCGGAACGACCTACTACTATATAGTGGATGCCGTCAACAGCTACGGCTACAGCTTCTCCAGCGAAGCCAGCGCTACTCCAAGCTGGGGCCCCTACGTGCCGGCGACGCCCACCGGCCTGACTGCAAGTGGCCAATTCGGGCAGATCCTCATGGCCTGGAATGCCGCGGGTGGGGCCGCCAGCTACAACCTCTATCGGGGCACCAGCCCCGGTGGAGAAAGCGGCACCCCCATCGCGACCGGCATCACCAGCACCAGCTATGTTGACACTAATATTGTCATCGGAACGACCTACTATTACACAGTGGTCGCCGTTGACGGCACCGGCGATTCAGGCGTCTCCAACGAAGCCAACGCCGCTTCAACAAGCAACGGCGCCGGCACCTCGATTGGCGTGCAGTTCTTAATGATCCAAAACCAGGCTCAAGCCCTGAATACTACGCCGGTAGAGTACTTTTATGGCCCGGATAATGGTGACACCAATGCCAACTGGAAGGCAGGCTATGGTCCGATTGCCCAGACTAACTGGAATACCATTGGCGGGGTCTATGGATACATTTCGACGGTCAAGGCCACCAACCTGATCGGCAGCTCCAACAACCTCACCACTGCTGCGGTCAGCGCGACCGGGTATTTCTATAGTGGTGGCGGTGGCTTTGACGGCACCGACCCCAACGAAACCGGCGACAACCTTCTGGCAAACAACTCCGTGCTTGCATTATATGGGAATCCTGCGACGGTTAACCTAAGTGGCATACCATATACGAATTACACCATCTATTTCTATCTTGCCAATGGTTACCAGAATGGCCCGGCCTATCTCAGCAATAACATCACTGGTGCCGTCCAGAGCTTCACCGCGACGCCCGTGTACCAAAGCGGCGACACTGCGGGGTGGACAAATGCCCCCAGCGGGGATGTCGGCGACCTCTTGGTTGTCAGCGGCCTGACCGGTGCCTCGCAAGACTTTACCTTACTTGATCCCAACGGCAATACCGGGTTCAACGGCCTCCAGATCGTTTCCAGCACAGGGGCCTCGATTGGCATCCAGTTCTGGCTGAACGGCGGCGTGGGAAATGATCTGCACACACCAACACCGGTCAACCTGAAGGCGGGCGTTCCTTCAGTGGCCCAGACTAACTGGAACAGCATTATCACCGATTACCAGGGCGCGGCGTTCACTAGCACGTACAGCAATTTGGTTGACAGCGTCGGCGCCACCATCAACTCGCTCTTCGCGGCCGTGAGCGGGACTGCTTGGTCTCAGGCGAGCTATTTCGATTCCAGCGACCCCAACCAAATCGGCGACAGCTATCTGGGGTCCGGAACCGTGCTGGCCGAAGGGGCGACACACGCGTATGTTGGCATAACCAACATCCCGTATCCGCAGTACGACATCTATGTCTATCTTGCCGTTGATAACCAGGGCAATTCGGGCCAGTGCACCATTGGCTCCGTCAGCGACTTGTACACCACGGTGTCGGTGGACGGCGGATACGTCAGCACTAGCCAGTGGCAAACCATTACGAATCAAGGGGATTTTGCCGACTACCTTGTTTTCACTAATCTAACCGGCAGTTCCCAGCTTATCGATTTGTACGTCCCCTCCAATGGCGGGATCAACGGGTTCCAGATCGTGCCAACGGGAGTTGTGGCGCCAAGCCAGATCCGGCTGAACGTAAGCTACGCGGCCGGCAACGTCACCCTGACTTGGGCCGACCCATCCTTTAGCCTCCAGTCAGCTACGAATGTCAACGGACCGTACACTACAATTGTGGGGGCTACCAGTGGTTACACCCAATCAGTCAGCGGGACTCAAAAGTTCTACCGCCTGATTCACTAACGAGGGGTGATATGTAATAATTGGGCATTATCATTATGACCACAAAAGAATCGTTGAACGATGTTCGCAAAACTGGCGCCTTCTCCAAGGTGAAGGCGCCAGCCCTCTCAAAGTTTTCCAGGGCTTTCACCTTGATTGAATTGCTGGTTGTCATTGCCATCATCGCGATCCTGGCGGCGCTGTTGCTGCCGGCACTGGCGGCGGCAAAGCAGAAAGCTCTAGCCGCTGAGTGCATGAACAATGGCAGACAGCTTATGCTTGGGTGGCAAATGTATGAGGGGGATAATAATAACCAACTGGTTTGGAATGGGCCTGGCGGCGCAGAATGGGTAGGGGGCTATCTGAGCTTTAGTTTAAACAACACGGATAATACGAATGTTGACTTATTGGTTAACATCAGCGGATCTGCTGGTAACCAGTTCGGGTATTTAGGCACCTATATTGGATACCAGGTCAATACCTTTAAGTGTCCAGCCGATACTTCCACGGCTCCCTTCTCAGGTAGCGGACAGTTGCCGCGGTGCCGCAGCTATTCCATCAATTGTTATGTGGGGACTTATGGAGGACAAGGTCCGTATCCTTACGGACCCAACCATTTGCAGAATAGTTTGGCTCCGCTCGCGCAAAAAATGTCCCAAATCATGCATCCGACGGAAACGATTGTCACCCTTGATGAGCGAATGGATAGCATCAACGACGGCTACTTTTCTTCTTATGATGCTTATACTCCTTACGAGGTTGGAGACTATCCATCGAACTACCATAACAACGGCGCTGGGTTTGCATTCGCCGATGGGCATTCGGAGATTCATCACTGGCTGAACAGAGGTCCTGGCACCATCAGCCCGCCAACAGTACTCAACGGCACCCTGCCACAATCATACAGAGGTAAGGTACTTGCAGGCGATGAAAATGATGTTTATTGGCTGCAGTCGCATGCTGTCAGCGTTTACCCCATTAATTGGTGAAGGGACATGAGTTGGGCTTGCTGCCTTAGGGCCTTGCCTGAGGTACAATGACATTCCAATTAGCTTATAAAAATAATACAAACTGTTCACTAAAATAACTTATGCTCCCTGCGAACAAACTCATATCAACTTTCATTTTTGCTTGCGCTGTTTGTCTCGCTAGTGCAACATCAGGCGGCGTTGCCTCGGCGCAAGTCATCGGAATTGATTTTACCCTTGGCAGTGCCTTGCCCCAATCGCCCGCGCTTACCGATGTGGCGGGGCCGGTGCCTACAGCCGGATGGAACAACAACGTTGATTTGAACAATCCGCCGACGGCTTATGTTCCCTACAATCCTTACAACCCTTCCGATACCGGTAGTCCACTGACTTTGGTGGACAATGCTGGCGCCACCACCACCGGCACGTTTGGTTTCAATAATTATGGTTTTGCGACGCTCAATGGCGGTTCGACCTACTCTCCCGGCTACGGCGCTACTGGCGGGGCCAATGGTGGGTACACCCCAGACCAGCAGCTTTACAATGGTGCAGCCCAAGCGGCCTATGGCGGCTACGTCCAGCAAATCACCCTGAGGAATATTCCTTACGCCCAATTCGACGTTTATGTCCTGGCCACGGCGTACGCAAACGTGTCTGGGTCCTTTGGCGAAGGCAGCGTTCAATTGTTTAGCGGCAGCGCGTCGGTAACGGCGGGGCCTACTTATTATTTGGGGAGCGAAGCTCTAGCAGGCACCGTTCCTTCGAGCTACGTGCAAGTCACCTCAACGGACCAGCAAAATCCGACGATGGGAGCTGATTATGTTCTCTTCAGCGGTCTGACCGGTGGTGCTGGGACTACTTACTCGTTCGATTTGAGTGCGCCGAATAACGCCAGCTCATCATTCAACAGCGATGGCGCTTTTATCAGTGCCGTCGAAATCGTTCAAATCAGCACCAACAGCAGCGGGAGCGCTCCGGTGATTACCAGCGCCACTACGGCTTCCGGGACGGTTGGCAGTGCGTTTAGTTATCAGATCGCGGCGAGCAATAGTCCGACGAGCTACACCGCCACAGGACTTCCGGCTGGTCTGTCGGTGAACACCACCAATGGTCTGATTTCAGGCGCGCCTACTACTGCCGGCACTAGTTCAGTAACGATCAGTGCCAGTAACGCTAGCGGCACCGGTTCAGCTACGCTGACCCTGACAGTGAATTCTGCCGGCAACGCCCCGGGGGCGCCGACTTGGATAACTGCGAGTGGCAGCGCAACGTCGGTGACTGTAAACTGGGGATCAAGCTCCGGTGCCACCAGTTATGAGATCTACCGCGGCACTTCCAGCGGAGGTGAGACGCTTCTGATAAGCGGCGT
>Ga0208937_1000618_pt1 | contig 24555 bp, 22 predicted proteins | sample June2015DPH_11_5_FD_184705 | JGI IMG/M metagenome (GOLD analysis project Ga0208937, IMG submission 184705) | Peatland microbial communities from SPRUCE experiment site at the Marcell Experimental Forest, Minnesota, USA - June2015DPH_11_40... | ecosystem: Environmental > Terrestrial > Soil >...
ACGGCCAATCCCGGCTCGGCGGGCATCATATGCTCAATCAAATCCTCTATCACTGCCGCTATGACCGCCGCAGAAAACGCCCGAACTTCCACCAAAAACTCGGAAGCTTAAGTTGACGCGTATGCGCATTGCGGGACCCCGCTTGCCGCCAGCGCCGCCGACGCATTCAGCTTGGCCGACACGATGCCGATGACGTTGCCCCGTTCATCCACCAGCGCCCCGCCCGAATTGCCCGGCTGCACCGGCACGCTGATTTGAAAATAGCGCGGGGCATCCACCGCGCCGGACAGCGACGTGGTTATCGCACGCGAAAATTCCGCAGCTAGCTAAATTGTTCTAGCTGGGCTGGCTGGTCCACTGCCAAGCACAGGTGGCTTCGCGCAAAAATTGAGCATTGAATCCTGAGATGTTTGACTCGATACGCACGCGGGAGGGAGTTGAGGCGGATTGCCAGCCTTCCAATCATTAATGATAACACGATCCAACGCCTCCTGTGTCGCCGGGAAAAACCACATTGCTACACGCAGCTTGAACGAAAGCCGCACGGACGGAGCAAATTCCTTCGGCGGATTTAACTTCATTAAACGTAAATTTTCCCTCCACTCGGGAAGATTATGTCCGTGTTGTTTTTCCAAAGCCTCCACAGCAATTTCAGCTTCCCGAACTCGTCTTTGCCACTGCTCCCGTGTCATCAAAGGTTGTTGTGCCGAGGAAGTCTGGGAGGTATCTAGTTTGCCGGGCGCCAGAACGCGTGCCCACATTTCTGAACCGACTAGATACATTGGGCAACCTTCGTTTTTTGGTGCTACAGAATTCGGTAAGGCGCCCAACGCTTTTTCGACAATCGGGTTTGACTTTCGATTGATGGCATTATCGACTTTCTCGTTCAGCCGCGAAAGGTCGAAATAAACGGCCCTCTTGTCGCCGCTTTTAAGGCGGATGTGGTATTCCAAAATCGAATCACCGGGATATTTGCGTTCTTCTCCAATCCAATCTATTTTTTCCTTTCCAAAGATTGCTTCCAAAAGTCCGCGCTCAATTACGGCAGCCGCGACATTATTCATGGGCCACAGGACGATCGGGTCTTCTGGTGTTGAACCGCTCCCCATATGTTTTATTTCACCATCTCTTCCGAAAGTTAGCGCCCAATAATTTTCGGCGTCGTCGGCTGAGAGTTTTCGGAGGCGACCCTCGTCTTTCAATACGTGTGTTCCGTCGCGATAGTTTTTCGCCCATTCCGTGATAAGAGCTATGGCGTGCAGGTTGTCGAATCCCACCCGGAACCCCCATTTCGTTTTTTTGCTGATCATCGGGTCGGCATTGATGAACGAAATCCATCTCCCGTCTTCCCTCCGCAACACGCCAGCAGCTCCATAGGTTGCGTTTCCGACACCAAGCAGCGGTATGATTGCCGCAAGCTTGAGCATGAAAGGCTGCTTGTAGCCCAACTGCCAGGAGGAATCCGGGACTCCCGGTTCCATGGGAACTCGATAACAGAAGGCAGGGAGCTTTCGAGAGCGACGCGTCGAGTAAAGGTAAAAGAACAGGAAAAATTCTCTTGGGCTTTGATCGGTCAGTTCTTGCAGAAAAAAAGCATCGACAATTCTGTTGTTGAGTTGGTTTACGACAGTTCCTTGGTATCCCTGAGCGAACGGTCGCCCTCGGTCTGAGCGGAGGGTATTCAGATACACAAACAGACCGGCAGGGCCGTTTACCGGAATCGGGTTGTTTGAACTGGTCCCGAATTCTCCTGTTGCTTCGGGCAGGTGGTCACCAATATCCATGAGTTGAGGAACGCATTCTGTATATTCTGCCGAATTTGCGGAGATCGTCCGCATCTTCTGAAGCACAGGCCGGAGCACCTCTGCGTCGCCAGCCTGAATCTCGGGAGCTTCGTCGAGCACTATTCCGACAGCAACGTTTTCCATTATCGGAGGCGGGTATCTATGAAATGCCACCTTTTCCGGCATAGATGAACTTGGCCCATTGGAGGCCGAGTGGGAGTCGTGATCGGTTGTGATCGCAGGTGGAACAGGAGGTGGCGTGACCGGGCCGAGAATCTCCCTTAAGCCCTTCCACTCTACCAGACCGGTAGTCCACGCCAGCGTGCTATCAGTAATAACACCGGCTTTTAGCATTGCTTCGACTTGGTCCTTCGAGAACTCACCGAGTTGCCGGCCTTGATGGCATAAATGAATATTCATGGTGGTTTTTAATCGGTTCCGAATTCCGCAGTTTGCATGAAATCAAAGGAAGTAAATAATTTTGTTTTCATGTTTTCTTCAGAATCCAAGCTCGTAATACGAATCGTTATCGCCCAGTTCTTTGTCCCAAAAATTTTTGATGCGTGGATTTTTCCGAAAATAATCCATGCCGCTTTTCCACGCCTTCCAAACTTCCTCGCAAATGAATCCCTTTCTATGAAAAAGATGTTCCTGCCCGCACAGATTGAAGTATTTGAACAGTTTCTTCTTTTCATCCTCGGTTAGCGGTAAATCAGACGGTTGCTGGTGAATCTGGTTCAAATTGTCATTCATCTTGTCATATCGAGTGTTAAATTGGTCAAAAAGCTCCTTGAACAATTTTATTTCCTCTAGGCTTTGCTTCTGAACGCCGAAAGCAAACGCGAAGACGCCCACCGCAATTGCTGAGAAATGGCTCCATTCCAGGGATTGGATTATCAAAAGAACAATCGCGCTGATAAAAATTACGAGGGAAATAGCTGCGTAGTAGTTGAAAAGGAAACGCTTGATGCGATGGGGAGCTTGCATGACTGAATTTATTATGAAAAACGTGAACACAATCGTCCATCCCAAACTGAATACAGGAAAAGAGTTCCCGTCCGCCTTCATCTGATTTCGGCGCGACAAGTTGCCCATGCGGAATTCGGATTGCGGGTTTTATTTAGACGTGCCGGTCAAATCAAGTTTCCCGATGGCGGACTGCAAGACGGCGGCGGACTTCACCAGGGCGTCCTGCTCGTCGGGCGGCAAAGCCACCTCCAAAACTTTATCAACGCCCTTTTGGGAAACGATGCAGGGAACTCCCAAACTCACCCCGCTCAGGCCGTATTCCCCTTCCAACACGGATGAAACGGTGAGCACACCGCGTTGATTGCGCAGGATGGCCGCGGCAATTCGCGTCAAAGCCAGGCCGACCGCGAACCAGGTGGCTCCCTTGTAATCAATGATGTGATAGGCGGAATGCCTCACTTCCTCCGCGATCTTGCGGCGTGCCGCCAGCCAGTCGTCGCATTTCAGACACAGTCGGCAAAACTGTTCGATGGGCATGCCGGCCATGTTGGTCATGGACCAGGCGGCAAATTCACTGTCTCCGTGCTCACCCAGAATGTAGGCATGCACATTATGCACATCCACGCCGCAGTGCTGGCTCAACAAGTGACGGAAACGTGCGCTGTCCAGCACGGTGCCGGACCCGATGATGCGTCCGCGTGGCCAGCCGGACCGTTGGTGGGCGACATACGTCAGGATATCCACCGGATTGCTTACGATCAAAACCACCGCCGGTGACTTCTGGAGCACGATTTCATCAATGATATCGTGGATGATTTTGACATTGCGTTGCAGCAACTCCAGACGCGATTCGCCGGGCTGCTGTTTGGCCCCGGCCGTAATCACAATCAGGCGGGCATCCGCATAATCCGCCGCCCGGGCTTCACGAATCTGGACGGAAGGGAAAAACGCCTGGCCATGAACCAAATCGAGAACCTGCCCCAGGGCCAGTTCGTGGTTGGCATCGCGCAGGGCAATCTCATCGGCCAGACCACTCTGGGCCAGCGCATAGGCAAAAGTGGAACCCACGGCGCCCGCGCCAACAATCACCACTTTTCTCGGTTTCCAAGGTTCATCATTCATTTTTGTTCCTAAGTTGTGGTACAAACTGTCTTTGGCAATGAAAACGTCAAGCATTTGCCTGGACTTCAGATTGCCAACTGAGCGCGCCCACCGGCTGCCCGCTCGCGACCCAAGTCGGACTTCGCTCGACCGATGTGATAGGAGGCAGCGTCAATCTCATACTCATCAATATAACTTCCGAAGATCGTAGGCATCTCGAAATCGTGCGATTACGTCGGGGTCTGGTGGTTGCGGCAGCACTTGCTGCAGGAACTTCTCACAGACATCGTTCATCGAATATTCATCCAGACTGTGTTGGGCTCGCATCTCGAACTCTTCGAACGTGCCAGACCACCGCTCAAGGAAGCCGGCGTAGTCCCCCTGGGTCCCGGCCGTGACGAGAACCTCGTACGACCGCTGAAATCCCTGCTCGACCCGGCTCTCTGAATAGGCCACGAGCGTTCCAAAGAAGTCGAACAGGACATGCGTCAATATTGCCAGTGAGGATAAGGATGGACGAATGAATTTGGTTCATGCGATTGAGCGTTGTTTGTTCAAAAAATACTGTGAACGGCGACTGAAAAGTGCAGCGGGTGGCGGTCCAATAGTGTGGCACCCGTGGGGGTGGTAAACAACTCTGGGAAGGAGGGTCAAGACAGAAAGCCCCGGCTGCAAGGCAAAGCGAGTCGGGGGGCGGCGTAATATTGTGCACAGAAGTTTGACGCCAGGTTACTTCCCCAAACAATTCTTCCCACGAACAAGCCAGAGCCTTTTGCAATCGCAGCACGGTGATACCATCATGCCATTGCTTCGCGATGCCACGCAGGGATGTATGTTGACAGGCGGGTTGCACCCCCTATCCTGTCCGTGTCCGGCTTTATGGATCCGAGTTTGCCAGCCAAGCCAATGACGCGCCGGTTTTTTCTGCGCGTCTCTTCCGCAACACTCCTGGCCGCCCCGCTGTTCCAACCGTTGCCCGCCCTGGCCGGCACGTGGCGGTTCTTCGACGAAACCGAAGCGGCAACCATCGTTGCCTTGTGTGAACGCATTGTCCCCGCAGATGAGGATCCCGGGGCGACTTGGGCCGGTGTCGTGCAATTTATCGATCGCAAGCTGACGGGCTACTATCATCGCTATCAGCAACTCTATCGGCTCGGTCTCCAGGGAGTCCACCAGTCCAGCCTTGCTCTGTTCGGCAAGGCGTTTGTTGACCTGTCAGGCGTCCAACAGGACGATCTGCTGCGAAAACTCGAATCGAACCAGGCGCCGGGCAACATCTGGAAACAGGTTTCGGCCACGGAGTTTTTTGACCGGCTGGTTGACCACACCATTCAAGGGTTCTACGGCGGACCGCGCCATGGCGGCAATCGGGACGCGGTAAGCTGGCGCATGCTCGGCCTGCCCACCGCACCGGTACGGAGCCGTCGCCCGCTCACCGCTCCCTGGAGCACGACGCCTAACCCTCCTACCATCAAACTGTGAAAATCAAACATGTCAACGTGGTGGTGATCGGTTCGGGCGCCGGCGGCGGGGTGGTGGCCAAGGAACTGGCGGAAGCCGGCCTGGACGTGGTTTTGCTCGAGCGCGGCCGCTGGGTCACGCCGGACCAGGAACGGAAAGACGACCTGCGGAATCAGCGCACCACGGTCCTGGGTCCGAGCTGTGGTCCGGACGAAGACAAGGAACCGCGCGTGTTCGTGGACCCGGAGGGTCGGGAGCAGATCGTTTGGCCGGCGGATGGCGCTTACAACAACAATGCCGCGTGTGTGGGCGGTGGAACGGTTTCTTATGGCGCCATGGCCTGGCGGTATATGGCCCAGGATTTCCAGATGAAATCCCTCTACGGCGTGCCGGCAGGGAGCACACTCGATGATTGGCCGATCACCTACGCCGACCTCGAACCGTTTTATGAAAAGGCGGAAAACGAGATCGGCGTCTCCGGCGATGTCACGCCCGACCCGTTCAAAGCACCGCGCCGCCATCCGCTGCCCATGCCGCCCTTGCCGGATTCACGAGAGACGCAGATTCTGAAGCCCGCCGCACAACGGCTGGGGTGGCATCCGTTCTACATCCCGATGCTGCGGAACACCGTTCCCTACAACGGACGCCCCGGCTGCATGCGCTGTCGTTGGTGCTGCGGTTTCGTCTGCGAATGTGACGCCAAGAACGGAACGCAAAATACCGTGATCAGGACGGCGCTCGCATCCGGGCACTGCGAGTTGCGCACGCACTGCATCGTCGCCGGCATCACCCTCGACACCAAAGGCCGCGCGAAAGCGGTTGAGTATTTTGACGCCCAGAACCATCGGCAGACGCAGACTGCCGACCTGGTGGTTGTTTCCGGAGGCGCCATCGAATCGGCGCGCCTGCTGCTTAACTCCCCGAGCGCCCTCTTTCCCCAGGGCCTTGGCAATCGATTTGACTGGGTTGGACGCAACCTTCAGGGCCATGCCTACAGTGGCGCATTCGGCCTTTTCGATCACGACGTTTACGACGACCTGGGACCCGGCGCCGAGATCGCGATCTGCGATTTCAACCACGGGAATCCCGGTCTGGTCGGCGGGATGCTGCTGGCCAACGAATTCTGTCGCCTGCCCTACCAGGTGGCCAACATGGCGCCACTGGGCATTCCGCGCTGGGGCAAGGCCCACAAGGATTACATGCGAACCTGGTTTCGCCGCAGCATCGTGATTATGGGCCCCTCGCAGGAAATGCCCGTGTTCAGTTCACGCGTGCAGGTGGATCCGAAGGTCAAGGATTACTGGGGCATCCCCGTGGCCCGGCTCTCCGGCGTCGATCATCCGCACAACATTGAACTCTGCAAGTTCGCCTCCGACAAGGCCGAGTTGTGGCTCAAGGAAGCCGGCGCCATCCAGGTCACGCGGCGGCAGAAGACGCAGTCCTGGCTCAGCGCCGGCCAGCATCAGGCCGGGACCTGCCGCATGGGCAACGATCCCAAAACCTCCGTGGTGGACAAGCACTGCAAGCTCCACGATGTGGACAACCTTTTCGTGGTTGATGCGAGCGTGCATGCGAACAACGGCGGCTTCAACCCGGTGCTGACGATCATGGCGGTGGCATACTATGCGTCCGATTACATCAAACGCGCGTGGCCGGGGGGAGGTTTGCGGTAACTCATGAATGCCGGCCGCATTCGTCGAAGACTCTGGCTGCTGCTGGCCATCCCCCTTGCCCTGATCCTGCTGGCGGTGCCGGCCGGGAGCATCTACTACACCGCGGCGGGCGGCAAAGCCTGCATCCGCTGCCATGAAATCCAGCCCGCTTACGATCGCTGGATGGAATCCACCCACCGGAACGTCGAGTGCCGGGAATGCCATGGCAGCATTTTTTCCACCGATGCCGGATTTCATCTCAACAATGTGCGCCAGCTCTGGCTCCACCTCCGCAGACAGGTCCCCGAGCGGCTCCTGCTCCGGCAACAGGACATTAGCCGCGGCCTGAACGCCCGCTGCGGCAAGTGTCATCAGCAGGAATACGCCGCCTGGACCGCCGGACCGCACCACGTGACCTACAACCAGATCTTCCTCGATCCCGGTCATAACACCAACCGGATTTTGAGTGACTATTGTCTCCAGTGCCACGGGATGTACTTCGAGCACGGCATCCGCGACCTGGTCCAGCCCGTCGCCCTGAAAGGTCCCTGGCGCCTGGTGCCGCCGTCGATCCATCCGGACGAACCCGCGATCCCTTGTTCGGCCTGCCACGCGGTACACCAGCACGGTGAGCCCATGGAAATGCGTTCGGCAAGCGAGCGGGCGGCGGATCCGGTCCAGTACCGGCCGTCGCTGGCGTTCTACGACCGCCGGGAGCAGCTTCATTTCACGGCGGCGGTGCTGCCGCTGCCGGACATCGTCAACGGAACCCGGCCGGTGCGCATCGCCCCCGATGCGCGGCAGGCGACGTGTTACCAATGCCATGCGCCCGATCACACGTTCCAAGCGGGCTCAGGTGATGATCGCACCTGTGTGGGAGTGCACGAAGGGTTGAGTTGCCTGGCCTGCCACACGGGACACGACCAGAACGCCCGGGCCTCCTGTGCCCTATGCCACCCGCGTTTGTCCAACTGCGGCCTCAATGTCGAAACCATGGATACGACGTTCAAGTCGTCCACCAGCGGGCACAACATTCATTTTGTGAAATGCGAAGACTGTCACCCGGAGGGAGTTCCGAAACGGCGGCAGCGCACTGCGGCCATTCCCTGAGCGGGAACGCTGCCGTGAGAAAACGCGGGGCAACTCGGCACGCTTGGCCGGCCCGCGGCAAGCACCCCTGATGTCCCGCCGGCTGAATAACTTTGGAGCACATACCAGCCACGCGGGAGCAAAGGCCGTGAACCCCGTAAAGGTGCGTGGCCCCACGGGGCTATACGCTCGCGAAACAAAACTGGCCTGTCCTCCATAGCCTTGGCGACGGAGGGAACGGCCATCCCGCGTTGGCTGCAGCGATTGTTGGAGGCGAGGGTCGGAATCGAACACGGAAGCTTTACCGTTCCGAGCCTAACATACTCTGTTTCAAGGGTTAGTATAGCCTTATTTTACAGGGGTTCAAGCTGTTTTTTCGACTGCTCGTTCACCGCTCCGCATTGCCCCGCTATTGCCCCTGTATTGCTCGTCAGGTGAAACTTTAGGTGAAGAATCAGGTGAAACTTTTCCCGTGTGAAATTTGATGGGCATTTGGCGTTCCTGTTTAGGGTGATTAAAAAACCGTTTTCCTTATCGAAAGATAAGAAAAACGGCTGGTGGTTCAGATCGACACTTCTACGAACGCTAATCAATGTTCGTCACTCTTCTCGTCCTTCTTCTTCGGTGCAGCCTTTGCTGGCTCGCCATGCCTTGGCTGAACATGTCCATGGGCGTCTTTTCTGTAATTATCATTGCGAGTGGCGTGGTCTCGCCAATCACGATGGTCTCTTTCCCATCCATGGAAACGCTCCAGCCGGAATGGTTCACAGACCAGCCAGAAATTGCCAGGTCCCAAATAGAAATACTGGTCACCAACGACACCGACGTATTCGACACCATCCCAGACGTAACTGTCAGGAATCATTACTGGCGCCTCTACCAACGGTGCCGGAGCCACCACTACCACCGGTTGCGGAGCCACATACACCGGTCGCGGAGCCGCAACGACTATTGGTTGGAACGCTAAACGCCCATTTGGTTCAACTACACAGCCTGACACTAACACACCAATCCCCCCTGCCGCTATTGACAGGATACACGCACGCAAACATTTTGTTTTCATTGTTCTATTCTTTCTTGTTTGTTTTTTGACTCTTCAATGACGATAAGAAAGAGGCGGCGTTCACACAATGGGGTGAACACCCCATAATCTTGCGGTTGACTCAGGAGTCTGACGGCGCTCCCGCTTGTTTCGCCAGTATTTGGAAAGCTCTTTGGTGGCCTTGTGCAGCCAATCTTGGTCTGCCGCGAGCCGGATCATTTTGACGGCCGCAAACCATTTCGGCGCATTGGGAGCGGGATCGCCCAGCGGCGTCAGCTTGCCCACGGCCATCAAAATCTGAATGTCATTCTCCGCTAAGCCTAGCAGTTTCGACGTCGCCGCGACATCAAGGCGTGCCGGTAAATTTTTGGCCGCCCAGGTTGCCAACGTCGCTCTCGTCGCAAAAGGGCTGGCGCACGCAACACGTTTATGTTTGCAGGTGACATTTTCGCCGTTCCCCGGAATTAAAGTTGAACAAAGGAAGTGACCGCCGATGGAGGCGATCTTGTTAACGGTTTAACCTGCCGACTTGAGTTCGGGCATGAAATCTAAATATAACCACGGTAGGGTTACACCCCATAGCCAAAGACCGGCCAATCGCGCAGTCTAACGGGTAGCCAGTTAGCCCGGTGCGCCGTTGGAATGCATTTATGGGCCACTGCAACCAATCAAACCACAATTCAAACACATGAAAGCAAATAAATTCGCAACCGCCCTGGCCAGCGCCATCCTGGTGATGGGCGTCCTCGTCCCAGCCCAGGCACAAGACAAAAAGGTGGATCCGACAGGAACCTATATCTGGACCGTGCCGGGACGCAACGGCGGGCCGGACCGGACGAACACCCTCGCGCTGAAGCTGGACGGGAACAAGCTGACCGGCAACCTGACCGCGCCGGGACGCGGCGGCCAAACGACCACCTCGGAAATCAGAGACGGCAAAATCACCGGCGCGGACGTTTCGTTCTGCGTGGTCCGCTCGTTCAACGACAATACGGTCACGAACAAATATTCCGGCACGCTCGCGGCCGGCGTCATCAAGGGCAAAATGGAATTCGAACGGGACGGTGAAGCCCAATCCCGCGACTGGAAGGCGAAGCTGCAGCAATAATCCGCCGATCAACAAACATCAACAAACAAAACAAACTGACCAAATTATGGCAAAAGCCCTGACCAAATCCCAAATTGCAGAGGAACTCGCAACCAAGAGCAACATCACCAAGAAAGCGGCGGTGGAGATTCTCGAATTTATCGCGGAACTGGCCTACAAGAATGCCCAGAACACCTTCACCCTGCCCGGTCTCGGCAAGTTGGTGCTGGTTGATCGCAAGGCTCGCGTTGGACGTAACCCGGCCACCGGCGAAACGATCCAGATCAAAGCCAAGCGCGTTGTGAAGTTCCGCGTCGCCAAAGCGGCCAAGGACGCCATCCTCGGCACGAAGTAAAACTGGTCATCTTTTGCAAGGCACTTTGATAATTTCAGAGTGCCATTTTTGTTGCGCCGCCATTTTGCCTCTCGAAAGAACCAGGACCTTCATCTGGTTTGGGGCACATGACCAACACGACGGCAAACCGGATGGCGGCGGCATTAGGTGCGCTGGCGGTGACTCTCGGCGCCTTCGGGGCGCATAGACTGAAGGAACTGCTGGCGCAAAATGGAACGGCGGCGATCTGGGACAAAGCGGTTTTCTACCATTTCGTTCATACTGTGATGCTGTTCGTATTGGCGCAATGCCAGCCACTGAAGGCCGGACCCTGGTGGTGCTTTTTCTCAGGGATCGTGATTTTTTCCGGTTCGTTGTACCTGCTGGCAGTGACGAATATGCATTGGCTGGGAGCCATTACACTTTGGGCTTAATCGACCATTCACAATCGCGGTGGGATTACACGGACCTCTTTGCCCAGCTTGGCGATTTCTTTTTTCCCGGACACACAGAACATGGTGCGATCGTGGGGACACCAGGAACTGTGACACACACGACTGGGTGCATCAGACCACACCTTTCACCTGTGATGTCGTTTCTCAGGAAATGATTTTGCATGAATACGGCATTAACGCGAGCGAGCCTCAGTTTAGGTATTCCGGATTCTTGGCCGTCGAATCGTACTGCTGTTCGGTCTTGAACAGTTCGTACCGTCCATCGCGGGCCACCGCTGCCGTCCGGGCCAGCAAGGCGGCCACGTCGGTTGAACTCATCGGCTTGAAGGTGCGCGTCGCCTCAAACGCCTGATCGAGCAACTTCATGCTGTCGATGCCGTTGATGACGACCGAAGTGGGCAGATTCAAGGCGTAGTGAAGGCATTCGATTGGCTGGACCGCGTTGCTCTTGAGGATGTCCCCCGAACCCATCGATTTCATTCCGAGCACCCCGATTTGCTCTTTGAGCAGCACGGGCAGGACCTGGTGCTCAAAACTGCGGTAATGCGCGTCCATTACATTCAAGGGCATCTGCACGGTATCGAACCGGAACTGATGCTGCGCCGCCGTCTGAAGCATGTGCAAATGGATTGACGGATCCTTATGCCCGGTGAATCCGATGTAGCGGAGTTTGCCGGCCTTCCTGGCTTCCAGCACCGCCTCCAAGGCTCCGCCCGGAGCAAAGATCCTATCCGGATCGTCCATGCGGATAATCTCGTGAAACTGAAGCAGGTCCACGTGGTCGGTCTGGAGGCGCCGGAGGCATTCATCAATCTGGGCCGCGGCGCCCGTTTTGCTGCGGCCGTCGATTTTGGTCATCAGAAACACCTTGTCCCGATAACCATCCCGCAAGGCCTTCCCCATCCGCACTTCGCTTTTGCCCTCGTGATAGTCCCAACAGTTGTCCATGAAAGTGATGCCGCGGTCGATTGCACTGCGGATGATTTTGAGGCTTTCGCTCTCCAGCACGGGGTTGCCGATGTGATACCCTCCCAGGCCGATGGCTGAAACTTTCTGGCCGGTGCTACCCAGAGTGCGGTAGATCATCCCTTTTGCGGCTTTTTCCTCAGCCCAGGATGAAGACCCCATTACACTCACGGCAACGCCACCCACGGCCGCACGCTTGATAAAATCACGTCTGGTTACGGCCGCCAGTTTTGCGGCTGGCGTCCCCTCAGAAGCTATCGAAGTAATCATCTCTCTCATTTAACCACTATTCGGGCCGGCACAAGTTTTTTCTGTAAATTGGTTGAGCATCACTGATAAAAAATTGCTTTTTGGCGCGCCACCCTTTCATTGACGCTGCGCGGGGAATCTTGCGCCGACAAGTTTTTCTGCCTTAAGAAAGGACAGCAGATCGGCGTTGAGTTGTTCCTTGTGCGTTTCGGTCAGGCCGTGGGGTGCGCCGGTATATACCTTCAGGGTCGAGTTCTTGACGAGTTTCGAGGAGGCCAGAGCCGCAGCGCCAATCGGTACAATCTGGTCGTCGTCACCGTGAATGATAAGCGTCGGCACGTCGAACTTCTTGAGGTCCTCGGTAAAATCCGTCTCCGAGAACGCTTTAATGCAGTCGAGCGTGTTCTTGTGACCGGCCTGTATCCCTTGCAGCCAGAACCAGTCAATCATGCCCTGTGAAACCTTGGCGCTTGGCCGGTTGAAGCCGAAGAACGGGCCGCTGGCGAGCTCCTTGTAAAACTTGGAGCGGTCGGCAATTGAGCCGGCGCGAATGCCGTCGAACACTTCAATCGGCAGGCCGCCGGGATTGGCGGCGGTCTTCAGCATCAGCGGCGGGACGGCCGAAATCAGCGCGGCTTTGGCCAGACGCTTCGTGCCGTGGCGGCCGATGTAGCGCGCAACTTCGCCGCCGCCGGCGGAGAAGCCGATCAGGACGGCGTTCTTCAGGTCCAACGCGTCCATGAGGGTTGCGATGTCATCGGCGTAGGTGTTCATTTCGTTGCCGTTCCAGGGCTGACTGGACCGACCGTGGCCGCGACGGTCATGGGCGATGCAGCGATAACCGTTGGACGCCAAAAAGAGCATTTGAGACTCCCAACTGTCCGAACTCAATGGCCACCCGTGACTGAATACGACGGGCTGACCCGATCCCCAGTCCTTGTAGTAGATTTGTGTGCCGTCTTTGGTGGTGATCGTGGCAGTCGGTCACTTGGCCGGCACTTGGGGAACTTCGGCGGATGGCTGCCAGCCGCAACCGAGGGCCTTGATCAGATTGACTGAAGTCATCAGGCGCGCGCCTTGCAGTTGAACGGCGTTGCGCTCCTGATTCAAGGCTGCGGTTTGCGCCGTCGCCACGTCGAGATAAGTCACCAGTCCGGCTTGGTAACGATTGTTGGCAATTTCCAGCGCGCGACGCACGGCGGCGACCGCCTCGTTTTCTGCGTTCCATTCCCTGGCCAGCAGATGTTGCGCGGCGAGGGCGTCCTCCACTTCACCGAAAGCGCTCAAAGCCGTCTGACGATAATTGGCAACCGTTTCGTTGTAAACGGCGTGGGCGGCGGCGAGGTTCGCGCGGTTCAAACCGCCGGTGAACAGCGGCAATTCGATGGAAGGTCCGACCGCCCAAAACCGGTTCGGCCAGTTGAACCACGAATTGAAACTGATGGATTGAAAGCCGGCGAGACCGTCAATTTTGACCGTCGGGAAAAACGCGGCTTTGGCGACGCCGATGTCCGCATTGGCGGCGGCCATGCGGCGTTCCGCGGCGGCAATGTCGGGACGATGTTCCAGCAATTCACCCGGCAAACTTGGTGGAATGCCGGGAACAATGGCCGTTGAGGCATTGGTCGAAATAGAAAAATCAACCGGCGACCGGCCGCACAAAATGGCGAGCGCGTGCAAGGTTTGCGTGCGGCGCAATTCGATGTCCGGCAATTGCACCTCGGCCGTGTGCAGTTGCGCTGCGGCCTGCGCGACATCGAGATCCGAAACAATGCCGCCGTGGCGCCGATTTTGTGTCAGCTCCAATGAAAGTTGATACGCGCCAATGGTGTTTGAGACCAGATTGTATTCCTCATTCAAAGTCCGCGCGTTGAAATAATCGGCGGCAACTTCAGCGGCGACGACAAGTTTGGCGGATTCAAAATCATCCACGCTGGCAACGAAACGTGAGCGTGCCGCTTCCGACTGGCGACGGACGCGCCCCCACAAATCCATTTCCCAACCAAGATAAATCGGCGCGGTGAACGTGTCATAAGTGTGCGCCGCGCCGGCGGCTTGGCCGTTCTCAGGTTCGTTGACGCTGGTGCGCTGGCGCGTAAGATCGCCGTTCGGCGTGCCGCCCGCGGTGAGTTGCGGAAAAAATTCCGAGCGCGCGGCGGCGGCCAGATCGCGGGCTTGCTCAAAACGCGCGGCGGCGGCAACGAGATTCTGGTTGTTCGTCAACGCCAGTGTTTCCAGCCGGTTTAATTCCGCGTCGTTGAACAATTGCCACCATGCGCCGCGCGGCAGGTTCGCGGACGGTTCGGCGATTTTCCAAATGGTGGCGTTCGTCGGATTGTTGTCACTGAATTGTTTCGGCAACGGCTGGTTTGGCAGCGCGGCGGCGCGATGATAATTCGGCCCGACGGCGCAACCGGCCAGGCCAGTCGCCAAAACGCAGATGAAAACAAATTTTTTCATTTCGCCGAATTGGTTGCCGCCGGTTGCGCGATTTGCACGATCATGCCGTCGGCAATGGAATCCGGCGGGTTGACAATGGCCCGGTCGCTCGTTTCCAGTCCGCTCAAGACTTCGACGGTGTTGCCGAAATCGCGACCCAGTTTGATTGAACGCATTTGCACTTTGTTATCGCTGCCGACGACGGCAACCTGCATTCCTTGCGCACGGAAAACCAGTGCGTTATCCGAAAGTGTCAGCCCATGCGGATCGGTGGCTTCAGTGAAGCGCACTTGCGCGTAGCTGCCGGCCAGAATTTCGCCGCGCGGATTGGGCACCTGCAATTCCACCTGCAACGTGCGCGAACTTGGATCCACCGCGCCCGCCGTGCGTGTGACCATTGCCTCGAAGGTGCGGCCCGGCAATTCTTGAAATGCCAGCTCGGCTTTCTGGCCGGGTGCGATGGCGTGGACGAGCGGCTGCGGCACGCGGACATAGACGCGCAACGGATCGGTCTGCGCGAGGCGAAACAATTCGGGGCCGCTGGCGGCGGAAATGAGCTGGCCGATGTCCGTGTTGCGCAACGTCACCGTCCCATCAAACGGCGCGGTGACGCGGTCAAAAACTTTCAAGTCTTCCAACCGCTGCACATTCGCGCGCGCGGCTTCGACGTTCGCCTGCTTCAAAGTGTAATCCGCCGTTTTTTCCGCCGTTTCCTGTTCGCTGACGCTGGCGGTTTTGAGCAATTCCGTCCAGCGGTCGGCGGTGACTTTGGCCAGGTCCAACGAGGCCTTCGCCTGATCCAATTCAGCCCTGGCCTGCGCGAGTTGCTGATCCAATTCCGGCGTGTCAATTTCCGCGAGCACCTGGCCGTTGGTGACGTGCTCACCGATGTCCACAAACCAGTTTTTCAAATAGCCGCTGGCGCGCGCGTGAATTGAAGCTTCGACGAAGGCCTGAACTTCGGCGGGCAACGGCGTGCCCAAATCCGCCTTGGCTGGGGTCGGCGAAACGACATCAACGGTCGGAACGGATTCTGCGCGCGTCTCTGCGCGCAATTGGTGACGGTGGATCCAGCGCGGCACGAAGCCGATGAGCAGGCCGATGATGACGAGCACGACCACGATTTCGGCAATGCGCCGCAAACGAATGGGCGGCGTGGATGAGGTTGAATTTGAGTTCATGGCGTTACAGATGGGTTGGTTGATTGCGGCTTATGATGCCGGTGCATGAAGCTGAAAACGATGGGCACAAAAAACAACGTGGCGATGGTGGCGAAAACCAGACCGCCAATCACCGCGCGACCGAGCGGCGCGTTTTGTTCGCCGCCCTCGCCGAGGCCGAGGCTCATGGGCAACATGCCGATGACCATTGCCAGCGCCGTCATCAAAACCGGACGGATGCGGCCGACGCCGGCTTCGAGCGCGGCGGCAATGGGATCAAGTCCGCGCTGCAAATTTTCCCGTGCGAACGTCACGACGAGAACCGAATTGGCCGTCGCCACGCCGAGGCTCATGATCGCGCCCATCAAGGCCGGAACGCTCAATGTCGTTTGCGACAAAAACAGCCCCCACACGACGCCGGACAGCGCGGCGGGCAGCGCGGTGATGATGATGAACGGGTCGAGCCAGCTTTGGAAATTGACCACCAGCAGGAAATAAATCAGCACAATCGCGCCCATCAAACCAATGGCCAGACCCAAAAAGCTGGAGCGCATCGTTTCGGCCTGGCCGCGCACGACAATGCTGCCACCGCGCGGCAAGTCTTTTTTGACTTTTTCGACGAGCGGCTGGAGGTCGCCCAACACGCCGCCGAGATCGCGCCCGTCCACGTTTCCATAAACATCAATGACGGGAATGACGTTGTAATGCGAGACAACCGGCGAGACGTTCACGCGCGAAATGCTCGCCAGATTCGCCAGAATTTGCGCGTCACTCGTGCCCGGCTGATTGGCGCTGATCGGCATCGCGTTGAGTTGTTGCACGGAATCCATGGCGTATTCCGTCGCGCGCACGTTGATGAGATATTGAACGCCGATTTTCGGATCAATCCAGTAAGCCGGTTGCACCTGGGTGCTGCCGCTCAAGCTGAGCAAAACCGAATTGGCCACGTTTTGTTCCGTCAGGCCGAGTTCCGCCGCTTTGGAACGGTCAACGGAAATGCGGAATTGCGGCCAGTTGTCCGGCTGCTGCACGCGCACGTCCACCGCGCCGGGAATTTTTTTGATCTGCTCCGCGAGTTGCACGGCGATGGCATGGCTGGCGGCCTGATTGCGTCCGACGATTTGCACGTCGAACGGCGCGGGCAAACCGAAATTCAACGTCTGGCTTACGATGTCCGCCGGCAGAAAATAAAAAGTCGTGCCGGGAAACTCACGGTTCAACCGCTCGCGCAACTGGCGGACGTAATTTTCCGTCGGCGCGTGGCCGGGTTTGAGCTGCACGAGTATGTCCGCGTCAGCCGGCCCGATGACGCCGCTGGTATTGTAACTCAAATTGATCGAGGAATTCGGAATGCCGATGTTGTCGAGAATGCCGGCGATTTCCCGCGGCGGAATTTCCGCGCGAATGGCATGGTTGATTTGACCGGCCAGCCGCTCGGTTTCCTCGATGCGCGTGCCGGTGTGCGCGCGGATGTGCAGCAAAAATTGTCCGGCATCCACCGCCGGGAAAAAATCCCGGCCGAGCACCGGCGCCAGCAGCCAGGACGCGATGCAAAACAGGAGAAAGAACATTGCAAACGGCCGGCGATGTTCAAAACAGCTTTTCAGCAGGGCGCGATAGCCACTCCGAAAACGGTCGAAGCCGTTTTCAAAGGCGCGTTGAAATTTGACCAGCGGCAAGAGCCGGACGGGAACCTTGGCTTCGTCAATGTGTTCGCCGTGCAGTTTCACATTGCGGTAAAACCACATCACCAGCGTGGGCACGAGCGTCCGCGAAAGGACGTAGCTGGCGAGCATGGCAAACACCACGGCTTCCGCCAGCGGCACGAACAGATAACGCGCCACGCCGGTCAGAAAAAACATGGGCACGAACACGATGCAAATGCACAGCGTCGAGACAAACGCCGGCAATGCGATTTCCTGCGAGCCGACGAGAATCGCATCTTCCAGCTTTTCGCCGGCCGCCATGTGGCGATGGATGTTTTCAATCGCCACCGTCGCGTCGTCCACCAGAATGCCGACCGCCAGCGCCAAACCGCCGAGCGTCATTAAGTTGATCGTTTCGCCGAGCGCGCTCAAAGTGGCGATGGAGCACAGCACCGAGAGGGGAATGGAAAGCGCGATGATGATGGTGCTGCGCCACGAGCCGAGGAACAGCAGAATCATCAATGCGGTCAGCGCGGCGGCAATCGCGCCCTCGCGCAGCACCCCGCTGATGGCCGCGCGCACGAACAGCGATTGGTCGGCAAATTCCTGGACGTGCAAATCCGACGACACGGTGGCCATGACGCGCGGCAAGGCGGCCTTGATGTCGCGCACGACATCCAGCGTCGAAGCGGAGCCGGTCTTCATGACCGTCAGCAGCGCGCCGCGCACGCCGTCCTGGCGCACGGCATTTTGTTGCGGCGTGAAGCCGTCGTGAACCTGCGCCACGTCGCTCAAATAAATCGTCGCGCCATTCACAACCTTGACTGGCAGGCGGTTCAAGTCATCAATCAGGCGCGGATTGGAATCCACGGCAACATCGTATTCGGTTCCGCCAATTTTCGTCGTGCCGCTGGGCAAAATTATATTCTGCGCGTTGATGGCGTTGACGACATCCTGGGCGATCAGATTTTTCGCCTTCAGCGCGGGCAGGCTCAAATCCACCGCGACGACGCGGGTTTTGCCGCCGTAAGGCCAGGGAATCATTGCGCCGCGCGCGCTGGCCAGCCCGATGCGAACCTGGTTGGCGGTCACGTCAAAAAGTTGTTGCTCCGACATTTTCGGACTGCTGAAACTGTATTGCAAAATCGGCACCGTGGAGGCGTTGTACTGGATGATCAGCGGCGGCTGCATTCCGGGCGGCATTGAACGCAAAACCGTCTGGGCCGAGGCGGTGATCTGCGCGACCGCGGCATCCACGGACGCGCCGGGCTGTAGAAAAACTTTTACGATCGAAATGCCGTTGTAGGAAGTGGACTCGATGTGCTCGATGTTGTTGACCGTCACCGAGAGGGCGCGTTCATGCGTGTAAGTGATGCGCTGCTCGAACTGCTGGGAATCGAGGCCGTCGTATCGCCAGATGACACTGACGACCGGGATGTTGATCGCCGGGAAAATATCCGTCGGCGTCCGCAGCAAAATCAGCGGTGTCAACAAAACCAGCAGCAGCGCGGCCACCACAAACGTGTAAGGCCGGCGAAGGGCGAGTCTGACAATCCACATAAAGGTTAATTCATTGAAACCGGGCTTATTGGCGGGTTGGGAAGCGTCTCATCACGAACAACCCTTGGGAATTTCCGCGCCAATCAAGGCAAACAGTCCTGTTTCGAGATGCTTCAGTATTTTGAGGTCGTTGTAAATTTTGGCGCGCAGTAAAAGCCCGACCACAAAGGCATGAACCAGCCTGGCTTTGGTTTCCGGATCGCCCGCCGAGGCGCTCCCGTCCTTGATCGCGTCAGTAATGGCGCCCGACAGATATTTGACAAACCGGTCAATCAAGGCCTGGGTTTCGAGCCGGACCTTTTTGTCCTGGGTCGCCAGCTCGCCGCCCACGCTGGTGTAGGGACAACCGCAAACATGGTGGTATTTCCGCTGTCGCTGCCGCTGCGTTTTTCGGATGTAATCACACCATAATTGCAGCCGTTTCCGCGGGGGATTCTGCCGGGAAAACATTCGTTCATAGTTCGGTTCCCTTAAACGCCAATGCTCTTCGTAGGCGGCAACGACCAAATCCGTCTTGGTTTTGAAAAAGTAATAAAAACTGCCCTTGTTGACCTTGGCCCGTTGGCAGATGTGCTCCACACTGACCGAGCCGTAGCTGCTCTCGTGAATGAGATCAAAGGCCACGGACAAAAGCTTTTCTCTGGCACTACTGGTTCGACCCATAATTCTATCGCGTATTCTTTGCGACGCGGGGTACGCTAAATTATTTATACAACCGGTCAACTATTATTTGAACCCGCTGAGGTGACCTGGGCGAGTTGAAAACCGTCCGTCGAACCACGTTTCCAGAGCACTGGTTTTTACGGCGGCGGTTGACGGTTGAAGCAACTCACGCGATGTTGCGGTGTTGGATTGATTAACAGGTGAATTTATGAAAACAAGAAATTGGCAAAAAATGGTGGCGGTCATGGCCGTTGCGGCTCTGGCTTGGTCAGCGTCAACGACGCTGGCACAGGATTCGTCTGCCGCAAACACGGTGCAACCGGCAGCGGTCAACGCGCCCGTGCCGCAGTTGGCTTACGGCGTGTCACAAATCGTGCAACTCGCACAGGCGAAAGTCGCCGATGACACGATCATCGCTTACATCAAAAATTCCCGGAATAGCTATGGTTTGAACGCAGATCAGATCATTTATCTGCGGCAACAAGGGATTTCTGACGCCGTCATCACGACGATGTTGAACCAGCCCAGACCGGGGGTGGCCGTAGCCATGCCGACAACGCCAGCACCGCAGCCGGTGGCTTCGACTGCTTATTATGGACAGGATTCGCAGGCTACGGTTCCGCCGACGGTGACGTATGCTCAACCCGGGCCGGATACAACTGGTTATTCCCAACCGTATTATAATTCTTATTATCAGCCTTATTATTACTACCCGGCTTATGCTTGGTATCCACCCGTGACATTTTACTTTGGCGGAGGCGGCGGCTGGCATGGTGGAGGTTGGTACGGCGGCAGGTCTGTTGGTGGTTGGCATGGAGGTGGTCAAGGGGGTTGGCATGGAGGTGGTCAAGGGGGTGGGCATGGGGGTGGTCAAGGGGGTTGGCATGGAGGTGGGCGCGGCGGCTGGCACCGCTGAAATAATTCGTCCGTTGTCGTTGTATAGACTATCCGCTACGTCACAAAGGCTTGAAGTTTTCCGTGGCAGTTGTGCTCCACCCACGCGTTCGATACTGAACCGCCGCCAGAAAAACGCTTTGAATGAAGCGCCGCACGTTCAGACAGCTTCGCGCCAAACGGCACCCAGAACAGCACCACAATGTCTACGTCGTGCTGCTCGACCCCGCCGTGGGAAAAATCCGAAAAGTGCGTGCGGAAAATCCGAAGCGTGATCCCAAGAAGGCGTGCGTTTACGTCGGCATGACGGGCCTGACGCCGGAGGAACGCTTTGCCAATCACAAGGCAGGCATCCAGGCGGCTTCGGTCGTGAAACGCTACGGCATCCGCCTGTTGCCGGAAATGTTTGCCCACCTCAACCCCATGCCATTCAATGCGGCTGTGGCGATGGAAAAAGATTTGGCAGAGGATTTGCGCCGGGGCGGGTTCACGGTCATGGGTGGACATTAAAAAGTTGCACGGGCAACATTCCATGCAAAGCTTCAACGAGCCACATTCAATTTTCAGCACGCGCAGCAACTCTCAGGGATGTGCGACGCTTGTTCGACCGCTGATTTTGGAATAGTTTCATCCAATACGGAACCCATGAAACGACGTTCCTTTCTCAAGAAAATTGTTCTGGCCACCGGCGGTATGGCGTTGCTGTCCAACAAACCGCTCGCCACTGCGGTGAACGGTGAATCCACAGGCGACGCACCGATCGCGCTCGATGCTGCCCTCGTGAAGGACTGGCTCGCGCGCTGGGAGAAGAACATTCTCAACGACGCCCGTAACCGCTACTGCGATCACGAACTCGGCGAAGAAGTCGGCTGGCTCGTCAGCCCTTTTCTCAACGGCTTCTACTACGGCTACCAGGCGACGCACGATCCGAAATGGGTCGAGCACCTGGCTGACTGGGCAGACTCATGGATCAAGCGCGGCGTGAAGGAACCGGATGGCTTCATCGGCTGGCCCAAGAGCGGCTCCGGCGGCGCGCTGGCGGAAGATTTCCTCACGGACAGCTTGCTCGGCGAAGCGATGGGATTGCGCCCGATCGTGCTGATGGCGGAAGAAATCCTGAAAGCGCCCGCGCTGAAAGAAAAGTTTGGGTCGCGCGCGGATGCGTGGCTCAAACTCGCCGGCCAGGTTTTTGAGAAGTGGGACTCTCGCGGCTGCTGGCGCGAGGTGAAAGAGGGCGGGTTGTGGGTGGTGCCCGCCTTCGGCATCGACGCGAAGACCGGACGCTGGACCGACGGCTACGCCCGGCGCGTCACCGACGGCTTTTCGAATCCCGACAACAAGCAAAACCACATCGCCCGATGGCTGCTGGCCATGAACGACGTGACCCGCAAACCGGTCTATCGCGAGCGGGCGGAGAAGTGGTTCCGGCTGATGAAATCGCGCATGAAGACACGGGAGGGCGGGAAGTATTTCGTCTGGAACTACTGGGACCCCGCCGGCCCGTGGGACTACAAGCCCGATGGCTCTACGCGGCACTGGGTCGGCGTGCATCCGAACGGCGGCTACTACGCGATTGATGTGGAAGGCATCGTGGCGGCATTCGATCACGGACTGGTCTTCACGCGGGACGACATCCAACGGCTCGTCACAACGAACCGCGACTTCATGTGGAACCAGCAGATCAAAGGCGCCAAGTTTCAGCGCATTGACGGGGGCGAGCCAGATGCGCGCTGGAAAGACTCGCCCGGAATGCTGTGGACCGCCCTGGTTCCGTATGATGAAACGCTGCGGAAAGTTTTCCTGGAAAACCACAATCTCGCCAGTTGGGGCGGGCTGGCGGTGACACCTTGGTTTCTCGCGCGCGAAACAGCCGGGTCCTCAAGCAAGCTTTGAAAATAAAATCCGGAGTCAAGGATGCCTGCGGCCCAGATGGAAAAAGATTTGGCGAGGACTTGCGGCAGTGCGGGTTCACGGGCGCGGGTGGACACTGATCAGAGGAAATCCAGTTTGTCCGTTTCCAGCGTCGTGGGGTCATCGGCGTGGGCGTAAATCGGAGCGACGATGTTAAAGTTGTCGGCACTGAAAAACAGTCGTGCCCGCGCATTCACCATTCATCAAAATGAACACAGTCCGAGTTGAATCTTGTGCGCGCTTCCTTTGATTCTGCGGGGTAGCCAATGGCAATGCAGGCAACGGGGATCACTGATGCAGGCAGTCCCAGAATCTCTTTGAGCCGCCCCACCCGGTCTTCTCTTGGATGCACACCCAACCAGCAGGCTCCCAAGCCAAGGACATGGGCACACAAAAGCAGATTCTCAATCGCCGCCGAACAGTCCTGAAGCAGGTAGCTTAATTGGCGGTCGTGCGCCGCCTCCAGATCACCGCAGACCGCGATCCCCAGTGCCGCACCCGGAAGCATTTGACCGTTTGGTAACGCCTCCGCGATTTGTAAAAGCTTGCGCCGGTTGCGAACCACGACAAAGCGCCAGGGGTCTTTGGCGACTGCGGAAGGAGCCGCCATCGCAGCCTCAAGGAGCGTTTTTACTGCTTCGTCACTTACTTCCGCCGATGAATATGCCCGTATACTTCGCCGACCGAAAATAAACCCAAGCTGTTCTTGCACTTTCGTATTCATAAGGTTGTTCAGGGCTGCGTGGTCAAATGGCACCGCCCGCCCACACGACTATATCTGACGCTCTCCTGAATTGGAAAGAAATGAGGCGAGCAACCGAAGCCCGCGTAATGCTGTCGGCGGCGTTGTTTCACCGGCGGAACCGCGACCGGCCCAGTTTTGGAGATATAACTTTGGCAGCAGCAAATCCACTCACATTGCTGCAAAGTCACGTGCCTGACCGGAAGCGCAGATTATTCTTCGGCTATTGCGCCGGGCTGCCGGGCTTTTCCGGAAACGCGAACTTCACCAGCAACGGCGCTCCCCGGATCAAGTAAAGGCCCACGAGCGCGCCGATCACCCACTTTATGATCAAGTACACCGGGCATATCGTGCACGAGGGACCTAATTGCAGAGCATGCCGAACGATAAATATGATGCCCAGCACCCCGACGACCCGCAGAAACAACGCAAACAATTCTTTTGAGTTCATATACGCCTGTCTTTCTTGTGTGGTTTTTGTTGCTCAACCTGTTTCCCGCAGGCAAAGGTCTGCGGTCAAACACCGCAAGGCTGATTGTGGTTGTAGATTAGCGTCCAGCCCCGCCCGTTGTCAAACGGCTCGACCGTCGGGTAGTGTCCTAATTTGAAATTAAGGAGCCAATTCAAGGCGATACAACTGTCAGCGGTCACCACAAACCGGCCAGCCAGGGTCGAATCAAACCAGCCAGTCAATTTTCGTAAGTTCGCATTTTCATTCCAAAAAACTCCCCGTAACGCTCTGCTATGGAGCTTTTTGGAATGAAAATGCTTATTTCGTTTATGCAAACTCAGTGGCCGGATCAATTCGACCTTTCGTGGCTGGTTTTCAAGTGACCGGTGACAATACAACCATAAATTTGCCATGTATCCGTGTTCAAGCACAAGCCTGCTTTGAATCACTCACGATTGAGGCTCTACCCGCGGATTTTACGAATTAAATTCCGGCCCGACCGCAACCCGTTTGGCCGAGGACGTTTGAGCGGCCCGCTCGTTCAACCTTTCACCGGTCCCAGGCTCACGCTTCCAAACTGAGACCAAGGGTTTTCCCAGTGGCGGCAAGGAACTCCCCAGTCGCGGTCGGACTTGATGAGATGTTACGGTACTCATGCGAACAATCTCTGAACAAACAGTTGGCCGCACCGATGTGGCTTTGGGTTGGTCTTCGCGAATCATGGGACTCACAAGAATTCTCGAAGGAAACCGCTGTGCGTGTTTCAATCGTCTAAGACGTGAAAGGAAAGAAATAAAATGAAATGGACGCAGGAAATGAGGAGAAAACTATACTCCCGACTTGTGAAAGATTTTGGGCCTTACGATGTGGGGGAGGCTAAAATCAAACCGAAAGACAAGC
>Ga0208937_1000623_pt1 | contig 24238 bp, 44 predicted proteins | sample June2015DPH_11_5_FD_184705 | JGI IMG/M metagenome (GOLD analysis project Ga0208937, IMG submission 184705) | Peatland microbial communities from SPRUCE experiment site at the Marcell Experimental Forest, Minnesota, USA - June2015DPH_11_40... | ecosystem: Environmental > Terrestrial > Soil >...
TTAACATTTTCCCTTCCTCCTTTTCCTGATTTTGTTATTCTGTTATAAAAGTATTAGATGATTTTTTAGGACATCTCATTGCTTCTTGTTGGTTCCATTTCCAATAATCAAGCATTAAAACATTGCAACATATATCCCTACATTCGAATTGATTTAGTAATATTAGTCCTACGCTCTGACCATTTGCCTCGCGTAGGCAATGGCATCTAGCGGCGGATACGGTTTTAACTTCTATATAGCTTAGTGGTATCATTTTATCGATGCAATGCTATTGTTAAAGCAAGAATAGAAATTGAAACGGCGATAATTGTAAATCCAATGCCAACTATCCATTTTAAATTTACTATGCCTTCTTTTAAAAGCTCTATATCTTTGCGTATTAATGTAACGTCGCTTTTCGTGGCCACGCTATTGTCAATATAATCACGCTGAATATTAGCAAAACTCGCGTGAACATCTATTATTTCTTCTTTTTCACCTGCTTTTTTTAAGTTTTGCGTGTACTGAAATATGTCATATGTTGTTGCTGTCATTTTTTATTTCCTTTTGTATTTAATGATGTACCGTTATAAAGTTGCGTAGTTGCATTAGCTATACTATGCAACTGCGCAACTCTATGGCCAAAATATGCAACACCACGCGCAACCTTAATGCAACCGTTTCCCTAAAATCCTTTCTAGAAAGGGTTTTGCAATGCAACAGTCAACGCAACTTAAACGCAACCAATATAGAAAACTCAAACAACCCCAAAGCAACTTAAGATCCCAAGCAATGCAATAGCCAGCATAATCATCCAGCCCCATTTATTGGTGTTTTTTTCTGAGTTTACAATGCGCTCTTCAATTATCTTTATATCGTGTTTGGTCGCCAAATCGCTTTCTATTAAACGATTGAATTCATCTGTTTGGTTTTTCATTAAGCGCGTTTGTGTTTTCGCCTGATCTTTACTAAAACCACCGCTTAATAATTCTTCTGTACATTGTAACGTATCAAACGTTATCGTGTGTATCATTTTATTTCCTAATTAGTGTTTTAATATATATCCCAATATTGACAATCCAATTGTCAGCAAAACGGCAACTATGCTGCCAAGTTTAATTACTAATTTATTCGCTAGCTCTTCTAAATCTCTTTTTGTGGCTAGTTGATTAGTAATAGTTTCTGCCATAAGCTGAGCTTGTCTCTCTGCTTGTGCAGAAGGTACGCCAACCTCTTTTAAACTGTTGGCGAAGTATAATGTATCAAATGGTATCGCTGGGCAGCTCATTTTTGGTTTCCTCATTTTGTTTTTGGATGCGCTTTTTAATTGTCTTTCTTTTGTTTTTTCCCTGTCTTCTTTTGGTGCTGAGAATATCATCTATAGTAATCTCTATAGAATGTTCTTTGGCTAAGTCTACAAGTTTTCTTAATACTTTATTTGTGGGCGCCTGCTGTCCCAATTCCCAAAGGCATATCTGCGATTGACTTAGGCCGAGCAGTTTTGCAAACGCCGTTTGCGACAGGTTCATTGTTAGGCGCAGCGTTGTAATTTTCGTTTTTAGTGTGTTTCTCATATGTGGATTTGATTGTTATTTTTATTTACTATAGCATAGATTCTTTACCCTCGCAATAATAATATTTGCAAAGTCAGTTTTGATGTGCTATAGTAATTGTGTAATCAAATGAAATGCCAATGAGGGGCACTAAAATGAATAACACAAATGAAGTTACTGCAGTAAAGATAAATATGTACAATATTACTATTTTTAAAGCCTTATTTCCACAACTTATGGCTGAGGCATTTTGGAGAAATGAAGAAAAAAAACTGGAATGGTCGAATGATTGTTTTGGCGAATCAGCGGAGATTCAATGATAAAGAATCTAAAGTTTTTTTATTATAAGAGCGAAACTGTTGTTTTATGTTTAGCTCTATTTGTGGTGGTATACTTTTGTTTAACAATTATAACAAATTGACGGGGGAAAAAACATGTCAAGTATCTTAATAGTTGGTGAGAGTGGTTCGGGCAAAAGCACTTCTTTGCGTAATTTAAATGGCAAAGAAACTGTTCTAATTAATGCTTTAAATAAGCCGTTGCCATTTCGTGGCGGAGCAAAGAAATTTGGCACTAATGCAATCTTTACCGATAATTCCAGGATCATTGTACAGAAAATCCAGGAAGCGGAAAAAAACAAAAACATAAAACTAATTGTGGTCGATGATTTTCAAGCAATCATGACGAACGCTTATATGAGTACGATTGAAAACAAGGGTTACGAAAAGTTTACAAAGATTGGTAAAAGCATTTGGGACATTGTCAATGCAGCAAACGGATGTAGAGGAGATTTAAAAGTGGTATTGTTAGCCCATGCCGAAACTGATGTTAATGGTAAAATCAAATGTAAAACCGTAGGTAAATTGGTAGACGAAAAAATATCACTCGAAGGTATGTGTACAGTCGTTTTGCATTCTAAGGTTGCAAACGGTAAATATACGTTTCTGACGCAGAATGATGGAACAAGCATAGCTAAAAGCCCGATGGGCATGTTCCAAACAATTGAGATTGATAACGATTTGGTCGAGGTTGTAAAGGCTATTGACTCCTACTATGATGAAGAAGATATAAAACCAATGGAAGCCGTTTCTGCACCTAAACTTCGCCTAGACTTCGTCCAACAAATTAATGCGTGTAAAGATGTTGACGCTTTGAATCTGAAGTATAAAGAGTTAATAGAATTTTCGATGACGGAAGAGCAAAAGCAGAAGCTAATAAAAGCATGTTCTATAAGAAAACAAAACTTAATCTCGGAAGACGATATTCCACAATGAGTATAACAATGGATCACGAAGAATCACTAAGTTTTATAACAGCGCAAAAAATGATCGACAAGCTTTTGCTATGCGAAAGAATAGAAAAAGATATAATCGACTATAAGGCTGAACCATACAATAAACAGCAGCTTTCTAAAAAACTGTTTCTATCAACAAAGCAACTTGGTGAGTTTGGCGATGAGGATTTCTATAAAAGATATTCAAGAAAGATTTCTTTGCCTTTAATTAAATTGTTTTGTGCTACTAAATTTTACGAGGACTATTAATGAACGCAATACTTAAGCCTGGGAAATATACTTTCCAGATTTGCAACTGTGATGCTGCTTATATTGGAAAAACATCGGGAAAAGAATCTATTAGAATTATATGTAAAATAAACTCAGGAGGCGAAGAGACTAAAATATTTGAGTACTTCTCGAAGTCTATTGATCCAAAAACCGGGAAGCCCTGGGCGTTTATTACAGAACGGCTAAATGATTTAGTTACTTCTATTGGCAAACCATATCTTATAGGAACAGAAATAAAAGCCGATGATTTATTAGATGGCGTAGGTTATGCAATTATCCATACTGAGAAGTCAGAGCAGTATGGAGACAAAAGCCGAATAGCAAAATTCTTGCCGCCTACGGATACACAACCGCTTGCTGAGGTTACGGTTGAGGCTCCGGTTGCTCCAGTACAGACAAGATTACCATTAGAAGAAGATGGGATAAATAAGGATATAGACATGGATTTGCCTTTTTAAAAACAATTTGCGTTCTTTAATAATTATGTGCTATAATCATAATATAACAACATGAGGAAAGAACAAATGACACTATATACTCCAACATCTAATAAGCTTTATAAGTTCTTCTTGGACACAAACCGAGAAGACGATATACCGCTTAAGTGGATTCATCAGAACAAACCTTTTATAATGAACAATTACCCAAAGGCCTTTGAAAAACTATTTCCTGATGAAGACGAAGAACTTGAAAGCGAAGCAGCAGACGAACATAATTATTTAAATTCAACAATAGGAAGAGGAAAATAATATGAACTTATTTAAAGATTATTGTAATCAAACCACGAAAAAAGATTTATATGATATGGCAGTAAATATCGTTATATACAATGGAATGCCTAAGAAAGATGCTGTGAAATATATTGAAGAAGCCAAAGGGCTGCCGTTATATGATCTTTGTTATGTTTTAAATAAATTAATCATCGAAATAAAAAAACTACAGGGGAAAAAATGAAAGACGAATCTGAAGATGAAGCACAATATCTTTTAAATGTTCTAGGTAGAGATAAATGAAAAACGAAAATATGAAACTTACAGAATCGTTTGCAAATTTAATAGACCATTTTAATAAATGCGACCCAGAGAGAAAGCCGGAACTAATGGGTTGCTTAATTTCATCCGCTCTTGCTACAATAAAAACTCTTGAAGAGCAATTAGAAATGGCGAACGCACTCATCAAAATCTTATAAACGGAGAATGTGTAATATGATGACCAATGATGAAGCAAAAAAATTAGTAGAAGAGTTCACAGAAAAATTATCAGCTTTTATTCAAAAAGAAAACCCGCCCATGGGAATTGTTCTTTTTTCTACCTTAATCATAGCAGGTTATTCTGCCTCTTTAGTTTTGCATGAGGTGAGAGAAGCAACCAAAAATATGCCCAATATGTCAGATGCAGATAAAGAAAACGGCAAAGAATATGCTAGAAAACTAGAGGATTTAAATACCTCTATAAAGCAGCTGCTGGGATAAAATATGTTTAACAATAAGAAATTTTGGTTTTTAATTATTACCGGCGGGATGATTTCGTTAGGAATTAATTTGTTAATTCAGTACTACGCAAACACTTCTGTTTGGCTTCATTGCTTACTTATAGTTGGCGTTGCTTTTTGTATAATCTATACATTATTAGAGCTATTTAGTGATTGGTGGCAGGAATAAAAAAGGGCGTGATGAGGTCACGCCCTTCAAACAAGCACATATAAAAAACTAAGGAGACATAATATGCAAGAAACAAAAATTGTTACTGCGGAGTTATAATAACATGTTAAGAAAAATAAATCTATTATTGTTTGTTCTATTCTTTTTCTGCTCTTCCTTCGCTAGTGCCGCTAAATTTTCGTCTGATGCAGAATATCAACTGATTTTCACTCCTGGAGAAGATGATTGTGCAAAACAGATTGTCCAAGTAATTAATAACGCTAAACACCAGGTTCTTGTTCAAGCTTATAGTTTTACTGATTGGGATATTGCACATGCTTTATTACAAGCAAAAAGACGAGGAGTGCAAGTGAGCGTTCTTTTAGATAGGAGCCAAAAAGATAAGGAAATTATGCGGTTTTTATTGTTTTATAAAATTGATTGCAGTATTGATTCTGCTAACTCTATCTCAATAGCGCACAATAAAATTATAATTGTTGATCGCAAAATAGTTGTTGGAGGCAGTTATAATTATAGTAAAAACGCAGCTCATAGAAATGCAGAAAATATTACGATAATAAAAGATCGTGCTTTTGCAGCGGCTTTTTATGCTAATTGGAAAGCAAGAAAAGAAATGAATAAAACAAGAAAATCACAGAACTGCGCATTATAATCTTATCCTATAATTTGTAAAATTTAATATTTCCTTAAGGTTGGCTATTATTTGTTGACAGCAGGCGTAGAATGCGGGTTTTTAAGGGAGCACATGAGCGAATTTTTGCTTGCTTTTTACGCCTGTTGCTGTATAAAAGGAAGTGAATTCATTCGTGAGCGTGAAAGCTCAAAACATTAACTGTTTTACATTGCGAACAATTTGCCATGTCGATCGACTAGCTACCGATTCGTCCAGGCACCAAGCCATACAGTTGCGGTAACTTTCACCTAGTTGGTTGACATGGCAAATTGTTCGAGATGTATAAGGACTCAAGATGAACAATACACCTGGAAATTTTATTATATCAAATACTGATGAGATGAAATCTATTAGATGTGCTCAAGCCCAAATAGTTTTCTATTGGCTTTGTAAATTCAGAAATCACACAACAGGATTATGTTTTCCTACTTATGATAAGCTTTCTGAATGTTGTTGTTTAAGTGAAAGCTCAATAAGAAGAGCGATTAAATATTTGATTTCTATAAAGAAAATAAAAATAAAAGAAAACTCCGGTCGGTCTAATCATTATATAATTTTAAATAAAGGATACCCCTGTCAGATAGAACAGGGTATTGGAATTAATCTAATGGAACGGACAGAAACTAACGCGTTAATGTCCAATGCCATTGTGGACTTAGAGGGAACCCCTGTCACACAGACACCCCTGTCTAATAGACACCCCTGTCTAATAGACACCCCTGTCACACAGACACCCACCCCTGTCACAGGGAACACTCTGAGTGTTCCCTGTGAACAGCTAAATAGATTAATTAAAAAGAACATTAATAAAAAAGACAACAACAACCCCCTTACCCCCTTGTCAGGGGGAGATGCCGAGGTTCCAAAAACGGAATCGAAAAAAAGTAGTGGTAGTTCTTTTTTAAATTCTCAAAAGCTAGAAGCAAAAAAATCTCGGCTTGATAAAATAGCAGAGTGGAAAAAGTTTGTTGATATTGAGCCTTTAAAAAAATATGGATTCGATCCCATAAATTTATTTCAAATAATTGACAAAACAAAATTAACCAAGGAGGAAGTTAACGAATCAATAAAAAATTGTGCTGAAACTTTAAACCAACCGGGAAAACTTGAAAGCATCACCTCAACACCATTGCTTTATTTTTTGGGACACACATTTAAAAATGAAGTGTTTTCCCCAATTGGAAAGACCGGCAAGGAAATCGTTGCCGAAGAGAAAGCAAAACAAAAAGAAAAGTGGGAGTTGCAAAAAAAAGAAATTGACGAAGTCAGTTTGAAAAATGCGAACAAAAGATTTGAAGATTTTAAGCAAGATAAATTAATTAACCAAGCGAGGGCAATATGAACGATCTTTTTTCAAAAAATGTTGAATTAAAAACTCAGCAATTAGCTGATAGCATAAGCCTATCTTCTTTGGATTTTTTACCAGAAACATGTACGCTTAATTTTACTATAACCGTGGAAGTGGAAGGAGTTATAAAACACGTGCTTAGACATGTTGAAACAAAACATCCAGACCTTGAAAAACAGATCATTACGATAACACCAGAACACTAAAACTCATGAGCGAATACAAATATCACCACGACGAAGACGAAGGCAGTTGGGGACGATCAAAACCCAAGATAGGCTATAAAAAGCCTGTAAAACCCATACAGCCGATTGAATCACCAGACGACTGGGTAATCATCCAAACATCGGAAGGAAGCCTAAAAACAAAGCGTTGCGCGCATGTTGAATACGGTGATCGGTGTCATAATCCTGGAACGATGTCGCATCCTGGTGGCGACAAGTCGCAATGGTTTTGCAAAACGCATTTTCATCAGTATTGAGCTAAGTCATTGATTTTTGGTAAACTGGAAAATCTTAATAAAAATACATGATATTATAAAAAATTAAGCAGGGGGTATAAAACTATATGGCAAAAGATTTTATCTTCAAAAAAGTTAAGTTTTTATTAAGAAAAAAAACATTGCGTGGGCATTGCTAATGATATTTTGAAATGCCATGCTCCGTTTTCTATAATAATGAGGAAAATGTTTTATGAAAAAAGACAAGTCTTTCAACAAAAATGCAATCTTAACTGATGATGATAAATCGTGCAATGAATATATGGAAACTTTTGAAGGAAGATATGTTTTAACAAAAATTGAAGAAAACGAAACGGTAATAAAAGGAAAATGGGGCTTTATAGCTCCTTATGATTTGAAAAATAAAACACTCGGAATATGGACTAATATCAATTTGACAACGAATCGCAGAAATTTATTACTTGCACATATTAAGCCTTATATTATATCTGTTTTTCAAGATTGTGATGATTCCTTCGGAGCTAATTTTAATGTGGAAAACTTAGACAATGTTTGCGCTATAATTAAAGCAAAAATAAAAAAAGAAAAAAAACAACTTACACCAGAACAGCTTCAAGTATTGCGCGAACGTATGAATATTGCTAGAGCAAGCAGAATAATTAAACAAAAAAACGCCCCGCGTAGCCAAGCTTGTTAGAATGCGTAATTTGCCTAAACTACGTGGGACAGTGTTAATTGAATTAACAAATCAATTATAACTTATAAAGTCTAATTTACAATAATTATTTTCCTCCATCTGATTCAGTACATGGCTCAGATGAAGCTGATACTGAAGATAATACCATAGAAGCTACATTCAACGAAAACCCTACTACTGCCGATGTAATGCCCCAAACCCTTAAATTTACGAGTGGCGCATCTGCTCCGGTTGCAGTAGCGGGAGCATTGACATGTAATGCTTGACCAAGCGCACCCATAGAAGTACCGATTGCTACACATATAGAAGAGGCTGTAGCCAAAGCTGTTTTTACACACATTCCTCCACCGCTCACTTCAGAAACTTCTGAACAAGTTAAATTTTGTAACATGATTTTATTCTCCGATAATTGAAAAATAAATTATATCACATTTTGATTGTCAACTTTATTAAAAAACAAAAGTCGACAATCTTTTTTTGTGCTCATGCGCAAGTACAAACCATTGTCGACTTTCTAATGACTCGACAGTCGACAATTAAAATACGCCCAAAGTTGTCCACAGAATTTGTGAGTAACTCTGTGGATAGATTTTTTCTAGTCATGCTTGATGTGGGCAAAGTTAGATTGAGCAGAAAAAATACAATTAATTAATCGTTAAGAAGTGAATATAAAAAAAGAAGTAAATATAAAAAACAAACCACACCAAATATTGGGAACGTGCAACCTACCGCTGCGCCAATTATTAAAGCCAACAAATATATTATCATCATTTTATATTCCCCTCATTATTAATTTGTATTAAATAGTTCTTGTTGAATTTTCAATAATTGGTTTTGAAATAGTATTATATTGGTTTCTTCCAACTGTATCTTTCTTCTTAATTCTTGTATTTCGCTTTTTGTTTTAGCTATTTGGCAGTTGCCTTCTTTAATGTCGGCTTCTATTTCCATGGCTCGATCGTGTAAGTCTTCTCTATACACCTGCGTTTGTTCGTTGCTCATTTCTTAATCCTCATTATTAAGTTGTTGTTGTTTGTAATGTCGTTTGTTCTTCATTACACTAATGACTATAGCACATAATTTAAATAAAACAGATTTATTTAAAAATAAATTTAATATCCCAAAAAACACTTGCAGGCTCAGGCATTTAGAGTAAAATTTAATATCGCTAATATTAGCAATTACACATCGGAGCATTACAATGGAACACAAAATAGAAAAACATGATCACCATGTGCCAGAGCATCATCAAAAGCACATGGATCACAATACGCCGGCTCATCATAAAGCGCATAAGCATGTAGGTTCTTCACATCATAAAACACATGAACACGCTATGGGTAAAAGTCATAAAAAGTAATGTGTTTTGGTATAAAGCCCGATGCTTGCGTGTCGGGCTAATTATTAGGAACATAATAATGTTACAACTAAATAATGTAGAGATTGGCAAGATTGCTGGTGGTGATTCTGTCTGCAAGTGTTTTCCTAACAAAGATGAAGCGATGGTAGTAGTAAATGAAGATGCTTGTTATTTTCTGTGTTGTGGAGATTACACTTCGTTAGGATATTTTTTTGAAGACAAAGTGGAATATTGTCGTGATTAGATAATACCCATGCACAAATGTAAGAATAGATACCTGTCGAAAAAAGATTATGATCCGCTAAATTCTAAGCAACGTGCATTTTGCGACGCTTATTTAATAAGTGGCGATGAGAAACAAGCAGCATTAGAAGTAGGATATTCACCGAAAGCTGATGGTTGCGGTAGAATGCTGAAGATGCCAAAGATTGTTAAATATTTAAAGACAAAGAGAAGTATGCTAGACGAGAAACTAGAGAAAGGCTTTAAATGGAAGATCGACCGACTTACTAATATAATAGACCGTATATTAGGAGAATCTCCAGACTCTATTGATAAGCAATTTGTTAATTCTGCTATATCTGCTATTGCAGAACACAACAAGATGTGTGGTCATTATGCTCCATCAACAACAATCCAAGTAAACTTAAATGATGATCCAAGTATTAAACGGCTTAAGGAAGTAACCAATCAAATACTAGAGGAGAAACGAAATGCTAGACAGATTGAACAATCCATTGGGAAGACAGACGCAAAGAAAGATGGAAACATTACATAGAACGTGTTCTTTATGCAGTGGTAGAGGAATGGTAAATACTACTAACGGAACAAGCATTAAATGCCCCGTTTGTAGTGATGTGCGATTAACACCACCAGACCTATACAAGTTAGCGGCTGAAGAGATGGCTAAGGCAAGTGAAGTTATTGTGCCTGATGAATCTATTAAAGTTATTCCAGATGGTGACAAAATGACACCTACTGAAATAGAGCCAACAAGTGCAAATATTGCACCAGTTAATGACAAAACGTCACGGACTGAAAAGCCATTGGGCCCAAAGATCATACGAAGAAGACCTCGTGCAACGAAGAAATAACATGCCATTTCAAACATTCCCAGCGTGCTCTATTTGTGAAGGTAGGGGCTTTGTTAATTATCAGAACGTGCTTAAGTTTGATTGTCCAGCGTGTCATTATGAAAGTTGGGATGCCAAAGATTCAGTACAACTCATAGTTAGCGAACACAATGCAAAGCGTTTAAGAATAGGTTATCCCACGCAAACACCGTATATACCGAAAATATTTTGGAAAAGGACACAAGAAGAATGGAAAATGAAAACGCAACAGTTGATGAAAGAATCATCAGAGAAACAGCCGAAGTAAAAGCCAGTTTGCTTGATGATCTGCTTTTGTTTACACAGACATTTTATAAGCTACGTACGGGAAGAGATTTTAAAATAACCTGGCCGATTAGCCGTGAGTCGCATTATCTAGTTATCGGTCGAGCTCTTGACCGAGTATTCGAAGGTAAATGCACCAATCTATTAATTAATGTTCCACCACGTTATGGCAAGTCATCCTTACTTATTAACTGGGTTGCTTGGTGTATGGCCAGATATCCTGACAGCAACTTCTTGTATGTTAGTGTTAGCGCAGAGCTAGCAACTAAGGCAACTGCTGAAATTAGGGAGATAATGACAACCCCATATTATCGAAACATGTTTCATGTGGAGCTACGCGGTGATTCTCAAGCTAAAGATAACTTCACTACGACAGCTGGCGGTACGGTTTTAGGTTTAGGTTCAGGCGCTACAATTGTAGGATCAGGAGCAGGACTTCGCGGCGTAGAGCGCTTTGGCGGAGCAATTGTGCTTGACGATCTAATGAAACCTTCAGAGGCTACTAGTCAGACTATTAGAGAGGGCATACAGGATTGGTATTATAATACACTTATCAGTAGGAAAAATGGCGGAGTTAAAACTCCTACGGTTTTCCTTGGTCAGCGACTACATGAGTATGATCTAGCCGCTCATTTATTGGCAGAGCCAGAATGGGAGAGTGTAGTTTTAAAGGCAATAGATGATTCTGGTAATGCTCTTTGTCCAGCTTTACATACAATACAAGACTTAAGAAGACTGCAGGAACAACAACCTTATGTATTCAATGCGCAATTTCAACAGTCACCAAGCGGAGAAGGTTCTAGCTTGTTCAAGGCCGAAAATTTCCCAATATTAGATACCGAACCCAATCTATTGATGACGTTTCTAACTGTCGATACTGCTGAGACGATAAAGCAGATAAACGACGCTACAGTATTTAGCTTGTGGGGAGTTTACGAGATCATTCATTTTGATAAGCCAACTGGTAGATATGCTTTGCACTGGTTAAACTGCGTGGAGATATTTGTAGAACCAAAAGATTTACAAGCTGAGTTCATGCAGTTTTATGCTGCTGCCTGTAAGTTTAAACTACCGTCTTTTGCTGCTATAGAAAAAAAGAGCACTGGTGTAACGTTAGTAAGTGTGTTGAGTACAATACAAGGGTTAAACATTATATCAGTAGATCGCACATCAAAATCAGGGTCAAAGACGGATAGGCATTTATCTATGCAGCAATACATTACTCAAAAATTAATTACCTTTCCTTATGGAGCGCAGCATGTGCGAATGTGTATAGATCATATGACCAAGATAAATGCAGCAGGTACGCAAAGGCGATCGGATATATGTGATAGTTGCTTTGACGCGGTGCGTATGGTGTATCAAGACAAGACGGCTTTGCATTTTATTGCTAATACTAAAGTAAGCCAAGAACAATCTAAGAGTATTATGCGCAATCAATTGCTGCAAAACACACAACGCGCAGAAAGGTGGGATTAATTATTAGGCTTCGTTGTATTTTGTGTAAACTCTTTATACTTTTCTTTTATAAAATATCCAGTTGTTTTGGCTGTAAGAAAACATGTTAATCCGCCTAAAGATATTCCACCGCCGGAAGCGGCTGGAAACATTTGTTTGCACTTTTCATAAACAACATAATACGAAACCCATTCTATCACGCAGGAGGTGTATCCGCCTGTGACAATGGTTATTTCTTTTTGTGATAGAGATTTCACAGAGCTCTTTAATTAATTATGGCTTTCTTTTATATCTTCTAGTCTGTTTAGCGTATATAACCAGACGTCTTTATATAATTCAACGATTACCTCTGCTTGTTGTTCAGTAAATCCAGCTGTTGTTAAGAGTTTGTAATATCTTAAGCCGTCAAATATATGCATCATATTTCCCCTTAATCGATGAGTGTGTCATAACTCAACCCTAGCATGCTGCCCTAAAAACATCAATTGCAATACCCCAAAAACAGGAGGAGAATAATATTCAACCTTAACACAACCTTAAATCTACAGGTAACATATGGATCATACATCTAAAAAAGATGAAAAAGATTTGATCAGGATTAATAAGAATATAACAAGAAGCATGCAGAATTTCTGGCCTAATATGCTTAGAGCCAATATACACCGAGAATTTATATTTAAGTCTACGTTGTCCACCAAGAATCAAAACTCTTTAAATGCGCTTAACATGCCGGTGTTGGAATTTAATATATCTGAAGCATTTCTCAGCCGCCTACGCGGCGAGTTTGCTGAGAACGAACCAGCCATAAGCGTATCAATTCAAGACGGCGTTAACGTCACACCAGAACTTGAACAAGTGCGAGAACTTGTAGAAGGACATGTAAGGTTTATCTTTAACGAACAAAAGAGGAGCGGTGTACAGACCGCAATTTTTGATGAAGTTATAAGTGGCGGATATAGTGTCGCCAAGGTCTATCCAAAATATGATGAAGGTAAAACTTTTAACCAAAAGATTGTATTTGAAAAGTGTTATGATTCTACGCTTACAGGCTTTGATGTGCTTGCTAGAAACCCGAGCAAGAGTGATAGCGATTATAGCTTTGAACTATTTCCATATCCAAAAGAACGTTTTGAAGAGGTATTTGGTATTAAAATTGACGAACTTAATTTTAGCCATGCGCAAGAAAAATTTAGCTGGTTCTATAAAGCAGAAGATCAAGAAATAGTAGTGGTTGCAGATTATTACGAAAAACAACGAGAAAAATTGAAGATCGTACAGCTTTCTACGGGCGAGACTATCGACAAGAAAGACTACAACAAACTCATAGAAGAACTACAGTTAGTCTCATTAGAAGTACCGCCCGTAGTCGTACAAGAAAGAGAAATGGAAGTAGAAAAGATAATACGTTATCAACTTATTGGAGATACGATTTTAGAGCAAGAAGAAGTTAAAAATACTGATTTATTGCAGCACGTATTTTTTGATGGTAATAGCGCTGTATTGAATGAAGGAGGCTCTAGAACGCGTCAAATGACTAGACCCTACTTGATTAACTGTTTGGGTGCGCAGAAGCTTTATAATAACCTAGGTATAGCATTGGCCGATGAGTGCCAATCACTCAATAAACATAAGCTTTTGATAGCCGAAGAGTCTATATCCCCTAACTACGAAGAACATATAACAAAACCCCAGCAATACGATACTTTGGTATATCGGGCATTATACAATAACGATCCTAGCAAACCAATCCCGCAACCGATACAGATGCAGAGAAGCGCTTTTCCTCCTGAGATGTTCGCTCTGTTCCAATATATTCCTACTATTTTCCAAAATATATTGGGTTCGTACGATGCAAGTTTAGGAATCAATAACAATCAAATATCTGGAGTAGCGTTGCTACAGGGAGCTATACACTCGAGTTATACAGCCAAACCATTTATAAATAAATATATTCTTTCGCTAAACCAAGTTGCTAAAATTATATTGCACTTAATACCAAAAGTTTATAAAGGAGAAATGTCATTACCAACAATCAATAAAGAAGGTGAAACGCAATATCATGGTGTTAATGGAGAGGGACAGCCGTCGCTCGAATATGAACCTACAGAATTAAACATTAAGGTAGAAGCTGGAGCGGGATTTGCTGCACAGAAATCACAAGCAATGATGCAGTTAATACAATTATCGCAAGCTATGCCTATATTTGCGCAGTTTATGAATACCAAAGGATTAAAGATACTCGTAGACAATATAGATATTAAAGGCGCTGACTTATTAAAACTAATGGCAGATCAGTTTATGCAAGAACTTGAACAGCAAAAGCAAATGGCCATGCAACAGCAACAAACTATGGCTGGACAGCCTAATCCGTTGGCTTTACGTGAAAAAAACAAAGAGATGGAAAATCAAATAAACGCGCAGAGATATAATACACAAGCACAGATTGATTCTGCAGAAATAAATCTACGCGAACAAGAATTGAAACTCAAAGAAATGGAATTAGCAGGAAAAATGCAGACAGAGGAGCAATATGTTTCGCTCGAGCAAGAGAAAATTGAAGCAGAAAAGGCAAGCAAAGTTGTAGAACATGCTACGAAGTCGATAGATCAAATGCACCGGCATCATATGGATCACAAGCAGCATTACCTAAAAGAGCGTGAACTACATCATAGAGTTACTGGAAATCCTCATTTTTCAGGAGAATAGATCAATAAACACAATCGGAGAATATAAAATGGTTAAGAAGTGGATACAGGCAGCACACATAAAAAAAGGCGCGTTACACAAAGAATTGGGTGTCCCAGCAGGAAAGAAAATTCCAGAGAAGAAACTGAAAGCAGCAGCACACAGCAAAAACCCTGTAGAACGCAAAAGAGCTGTGTTGGCTGAGACTTTTGCTAAGATGCGTCACAAGAAAAAATAATTAGCATTGCTGATCAATTTCATCTTTCCACTGATAAGCGGTAGCGTGCATTCTTATGCAACACTCGTTTCTGCATTCAGCCTCATTTTCTTCATAATGAAATGTGAACACTTCGTGGCCAAGGTATACTGGTGTTTTAATGCCGTTGATCGTAACTGGAGGTGGAGCATGGTTCTTACATACGCAGGTACCATAGACACCTCCGGTGATTAGTTTTGCTTCTTGAGTGTTAAGTTGTTTCATTTTTTATTCTTTATTTTTTTTGTTGCTTTGATTTTCTTGTTGATCTTATCTCTTATAATTTTTTGTCGTTCCTTTTCTTCAAATTCAATTCGCTGTCGTACTTTTAACGCCTCATTACTTAATTCTCCAAGATGATATTGCACGCTTTTTAAAGAATGAAACAAGCAGTTTATGTGTTCTTCTACTTTTGCAATTGTCTCGTGTAATATAGGGGTCATTTTTAATCTCTCTTGTTTGTTTTATTTAATGCGGTAATGCCTATCAATCTCTTTATAAGTAATATTTGTTCTTTGGTTTTGTGGATTTCTTTATATACCGATGAAAACATACTAGCCAAATCTTTACATTGGTCCTTAGAAAAGCCGCCTTCCAATCCTTCGTCGTCTGAAAACTCCATTAATTCCTTGTATATTTCCTCATGTTTTTCTGCTGGTATATACTCTGGTTCTTGCCTGTTGGCTTTTATTGTTTTTAATTTATCAAAAAACAAATCTAAATTATTGCCCAACACAAGTGAAGCGGAAAAACAACCAACCAACGCTTGTGCTTGATCTAGTTTAAAGCCCGCCTCTTCTACCAATCTATCTATTAGAGTTGCGTCTAATGTTTTGTATATGATGTTCATGTTTTATCCTTTGTTTATATCCTGTTTTTTAAGTCTCGATAAAAATTTTCGTGTGTACCAAGAAACAGTAGCAACCTTTCTTTTGGAAACCATTTGTAAGCTAGTAGCATTTTCAAATGGTGCATTTGGAATTTGTATACATAAATTCCAGCTAAGTTACCTTTTTTTATTTGCCCTATTTTTGGATTATTAATAACATCATTGATGGCTATATCAACTATTTCTTTTTGATTATCATGCAGCCGTCTATATGATTTATTAAAGGCTGGTTCTTGAGTGATTGTTATGTTTTTCATGTTTTTGATCGAATTCAAAAGGAATTGGAGTTTCTGCTAATGCTTCAAAAATGCCTTCTATAAAATCACCAGGCAAGTCTGGATTGTCAATTGCTGTTCTTCCGATCTTTGCCCAGTATAAAATCTGATTAGGAATAGAGCGAAATTGGGATTCTGCCACTGGTTTTGTTTCATTGTAAAAATCTTTATCTATTCTTATTGCTATGCTGCTCATGTTGCCTACATAATTAGTTATTGTGTAACAAGTGTAGCTTAAGTGCGTTGATAATGCAACTATTTGTTGCTAATTTAGCAGACGCATCTGCCAAATACATTTATATTGTCAAACGTATAGTGTCGCCAGGAAAACGTATAGTGTCGCCAGGAAAACGTATAGTGTCGCACCCGAAAGCCACGCTAGATAAGGAAACCAGCTTTTGGTAAAGATAAGAATAAAGCTTTTAAAGATAATAAAGCTTTTAAAGAGATGCCAAAAACCTTTCTCTTTCTTTTTTAAAAGCATATTTAAGGTTTATTTAAAAATCCCTATTGACACGCCTTAAGAGAAGCTTAAAATAACCTTAACTATTTATTTATACGCAGTTTTTGCGGTTAAAGAAACAAAACAAATACCACGTTGGCATGGGTTAACAGCCAAAAAGGTTTCGAATGACTGAAGAACAAAACGTTTCACCTAGTATTTCGCCTGCAGTAGAGACTGCTCCAGTAACTGAAGCATCTCAACCGCAGACAGTTGCAGAGACAACACCTGCTGTATCGTCTGAACCTGTAAAACAGGCAAAGACTTTCAGCGAAGAACAAATGAAAATAATTTCTGCTGATGTGCGTAATCGTACAGCAGCTAAATTACGTGCTGAGTATGAGGCGCAATATAAAGCGCAGCAACCTCAGCAACAGACGCAACCAGAACAGGCAGCACCAGTTGCATCTAGCATAGCCGGCTTAACCGAAGAACAGCTTTATAATAATTTTAGACAAAGGCAGGAAGCAGAGCAGCAACGTTATCAATCGGAAAACATAACGAATGAGTTTTTAACGAAGATTCAGGCGGCTGGTAAAGCTGACAAAATAGAATCTTCAGGGCTGGGACAGATTCCAACCAATCACCCGCTCGTAACGATGCTTAATGGAATAGATAATCTAGGCGATGTTATAGATGAGTTTGATTCTAATCCTATAAAAGTTGCTAATTTGTTGGCTGTAACGCATTTAAATCCGATGAATGGATTTAAGGCGCTGCAAGAGATATCGCAATCGATCAAGCGAAATAAAGAAGCGTTGGCAAAGGAGAAAGCTCCCGAGCCTCTAAGTCAATTGAAACCGTCATCTTATGGTTTGGGTGGTGGTGCTTCTTCTGTTTCTGAGAAACGTAAAAGCTCGTTATATAAATTCTAAATAACGAAAACCATTACCCGAAAATTTAAAACTAAATAAATTTGAGGGTTCTATGGCTTCTCCAACAATTAATTATTTACAACAGGTAGAAACTTATAACGCTGATGCACAATTACCTGGTTTTTTAAACCAGAACTGCTTTGTATCAGATATTTGTAATCATGAATACACAGACTTCGATAAAAAAATACCAGCAAACTTAGGCGACACTATTGGTGTTGCATTGCCAATGGCTTCTGTTGCCAACGCTGGTTTAGTAGTATCAGCCCAACCAATCCGTCAGAACATTGCGCACTTGTCAGTTATTGGCGCTGCAAACGTTGCAGTTGCTGTAACTAATCAACAGCGCATTTTTAACATGGATAAAGACGGTTTTTGGAAGATGACAGGTAAAGGAATGGTTTCAGAATTAGGTTCTAAAGTAGAGCAAGCAATTGCTGCTCACGTTAACAGCTCTGCTGTCGATATGCGCTCTGATTCTGCTACTTATGGTCAACCACAATACCTATCTGGACCAACCAGATTCGTTGATTGCACAGCTACTGGTTTATTAACCTATCAAGCGCTAGATCAATCAATGAGCGATTTTCTTTCTATGGGTGCTCCTGCTGATGATCATTGCGTCGTATTACCAACAAACTACTACAGCCCAATTATTGGTAGTGGTTTAGGTCAATTCGTTCCAATTCGTAACGACGAGATTGCACAAAGCTGGTTGGTAGGTGAATTTGGTAGCCCACGTACTAAATATTATCGTTCTAATTATTTGCCAACGCAAACAGCTGGTTATATCGGTGCAAATGCTATTGAGTTAACAGTAGCTAGCACTAATGACCCAACCGGGAACAATGTTACTTCTATTACATTTACTGGTGCTGGTAGTCATATTGGAGCAATTAAAGCCGGAGATTTAGGATATTTCGAATCAACTTCTAACATATATGCGCTAACTTTTTATGGGCATATGGTAACAAATCAATTAGTCCAGTTCCGCGCTATTGCTGATGCTGACTCAAGCAGCGATAGTTTGACAGTCCAAATTATTACTAACTCACACACAGAAGGTCAAGGCCTTTGCTCTGTTGCTGGTAATGCTCTGCAGAATATTAGTGGTCCTATATTGGCGGGCATGACAGTTAAATTCTTACCTTCGCATCGTTGTGGACTTAGGGTCTGTGGCAAAGCATTTTACGTCGCAATTCCGAGATTAGATGATGAACGACCATACGATACCTCAGTAGATACTGATGATGAAACTAAAGTTTCTCTACGTATGTATTATGGTGCAGTATTTGGGCAAAACCAAAAATGGTTGGTGAATGATGTTATCTGGGGCGGGTTGCTTGTGTCTAGGTATTCGCAACGCATCTGTTTGCCCTTAGCTGGTAACGTTGCATCTGCGTAGTGTAATTTTTGATTGACTTTAAAAGTACACCCTGATACGGTGTACTTTATGATAAAAAAAGAAACTAAATTAAGATTTGAAAGCAAAATAAACAAGCTTTCTCATGGTGGTTGCTGGGTCTGGACCGGAAATAAGAATGAAAAAGGATACGGTCTAGTTCGCATAGATGGCAAAAGATATAAAGCGCACAGGATAGCATACGAGCTTTATATTGGTGATATTCCTTCGGGAATGTTGGTTTGCCATTCTTGCGACAATCCCGAGTGCTGTAATCCAAAGCATTTGTGGCTTGGTACCCATGCTGACAATCAGCGGGATAAGATCGCTAAAGGCAGGGATCACTTTAGCAAAGGTTATGTGGTTAGCGACGAGAACAGGGTTAGAATTAGTGAATTACACAAAGGTAATACATATAATTTAGGCCGAGTTCTTAGCGATGAACACAAAGCCAAGCTTAGTGCCAGTCATATAGGCAAGACGCTTAGTGATGAGCACAAAGCGAAGATTGGAGCATCGCTTATTGGTAGGCCGGTTAGTTCTGAGACAAGAGAAGTGCTCAGAGCTAAATCAACTGGTAATAAGAATGCTTTAGGCAATCGACATAGTGATGATGCTAAAGCTGCGAGAAGCAAAATGATGACTGGAAACACTCGCGGTAAAGGCAGCATACGTAGCGCTGAATCTATAGAAAGATATAGGCAGGCGGCTATAAAAAGAGAAGCTGTTCGTAAAGCTAACAAATCTTTAAATGATATTAACAATTTAAATTGAGGTAATAAATATGACTTTTTTTACAGGAATTAATACACCAATTCCAGGATCAAGAAATCCCGTTGGTTATATAACAGGTCTTACTGCTGCCTGGGCTAGCAACACCACTTTAACCTTAGCCGTAGGAGCTTGTTCAGACTCTACAAACGACATTGATATGACTGTAGCAACTGCTATAACAATTAATGCTGCAGTAAACGGTGCTGCAGGTTTAGATACTGGCTCTTTGGCAGCAAGTACGTTTTATTATGTATATGTAATTGCCGACTCCAGTGGTTATACGCATGCGTTACCATCTGCTGTAATTTCAGCTGCTGCACCTACTGCTACTACAGGGCCACTAATGCCATATGGATATAACACTTGGAGAATGGTAGATATCAAAGTAACTGATGGTTCCTCGCATTTCTTATTGACTTATACAAAGGGTCAATATAGTTATAGAGAGTTTATCTATGATGCTCCATTAACAACCGGTTCATCATCTCTAACAACCTCGTATGTTGCTCTTCCGTTAACTGCTTGTGTAGCCCCTATTGGTACACCAGACGTTAATTTTGTAGCTACGTTTACCCCTAATGCTGCAGGACACATTGCCTATCTACAACCAACTGGTGGTACGGGTAACGAAGCTGAATTAAGTGGGGTAGTTGCAACAGTAGCACAAGTGGCTGATCTAGAATGCACAGCATTTGTTGTTAGTGGTGTTCCTAGCATTAGTATAAAAGGAACGGCGGCTACAGACACATTGGTGCTTTTAGTGAAATCATTCACATATTGTGTTTAGGCGAGGTAATAAATATGACTTTTTTCACAGGTGTTAATACGCCAATTCCCCTTTCAAGGAATACGGCGCCGTATATAAGCGGATTAATCGCTAGTATAAGCAGTACTACGCCAACTACATCGCTAACTCTAAGCGTAGGTTCTTGTTCAGATTCTACGAACAACATTGATATGGTTGTGTCAACACCTATAACAATTAACGCTACAACAGAAGGCGTAAATGGTATAGATGCTGCAGCAGCTTTAGCGGCCTCTAGCATTTATTATGTTTATGTAATTGGCTCAAGCGATGGTATTTATTTACCACAAGCGATACTGTCTTTATCTCCTACCGGACCAGCATTACCTGAAGGTTACGACAGTTGGCGTATGGTAGATATTAAGGCAACTGGCGTGGCTTCTACATTTTTGCTTTCTTATACAAATCCAGTAGCATTAGGTCGGGAGTTTATTTATGACGCTCCAGTTAAAGTGCTAAACGGTGGCGCAGCAAATACTTTTACTGCTGTTAGTTTAGCAAACGTAGTTGCTCCCATAGGTTCTCCAGACGTGCATTTTATTGCAAGCATTACCCCTGTTGCAGGTACTGGTGCCGGTGATTCTATTACTTTAAGACCTACAGGATCGGCTAGTGCCGGTTTTGCAATCTTAAGTGGTAGCGTTGTATCAAAGGCGCAAGTAGCTGATCTAGAATGCCCAGCGTTTATTGTAGGGGGCACATATCAAGCGGTAGATTATACACTGACTGCAGCAGGCGACGTGGCCAGTTTGTGGGTAAAAAGCTGGACGTACACAGTATGAGTTAACTGATTTACTTATTAACTTATCATTCTAGCTACCGAGAATTGCTCGGTAGCTAGAGGTGGGGGACAATGGCATATTCCGTAAATGAGTTGATTACGAATGCGTTTTATCTGAGCAAGGTAAGATCACGTGATTTTCAAACTGTATCAGGTAGCGATGTTACAATCGGGCTAGACCTGTTTAATAAAGTATTGGCTGGTACTGCAAGCAATACGCGGATGATACCGTATTATTCAGAATATAGTTTAAATGCGGTTATTGGCCAAGAAAAATATTTTATACCTAATTTAGTTGAGCCTTTTTCGCTCACGTTTAACATGACGCCGGTCAGGTTTGCTACAACAAAGCTTAGCCGAAGACAATTCCACTCAACGACAAGAATAAACAACATTATTGCGTTGCCTTTCGATGTAACCTTTGAAAGGGCGTACAATGTAAATATTGGCGCAGTTGCAGTAGTTGTTGCTGGTAGTGGTTATGCGATTGGCGATATTTTAACGCTTGTTGGCGGTAACAATGATGCAACACTTACGGTTACTGCGCTTAGCGGTACAGCTGTTGCTGCTGTTAATGTTTCAAATCCAGGAACTGGATATAGCAATAATACAACTTATGGCGTAACTGGCGGTACAGGTTCTAGTGCAACATTTGCTGTTACGCTAGGAAATGATGGCTGTAACATGTCAGTACAATACTTACCTAACGAAACGTATCCCTTTCGCGTCTGGGGAAAGTTTGCGCTTAGTCCTGTTACGGTTGCACAATTACCTATGGATTTAACTACTGTATATGCTCTGTGGTACATAGATTACTTAGAACACTGGGTGGCAAAACGCATATGTAATTATTACGGCGTTGCTATAAATCCTGAGGTGCAGGCAATGATTGATAATATCAGTTCTAATATCAACGATTGCAACGTTATAGACTTGACGTCAGAGAAAATTAATTTGTATTGTAATCGTGGCCAGCCGAACTGGATTACTTTGCAGTTATCGCATGGTTTTGAGCCGGGGTATTAATGGCCACACTTCCACTACAACTTCTATGCAGTTCTAAATTTGGGCGCTTTAGTAAAATATCGTTAGAACAGTGCTGGAACATGTTCCAAATTGATGGTTGGATGGTTCCATACGCAGGTTATATATCTGTAAATGCACAAATAATAACGGGAGTTGGCAGAGGAATATTTTATAGTGCACGTTCTAATACTGGTTATATGGTGCTAGGAGAGAATGTGTATAGTATAACATTTCCCAGTGCCATTCCCTGGCAACCAATAGTAACTTACGTTGCTAGTTTGTCTACATCGTACGGCGATGTGTTTATAGACGAGAACTTGATGGATCAAATAGCATTTTGTGATAAGCAATATATTTATATATATGACTATTCAACCAGTGCGTTTGCTCGACTTCCATTGGATTTTAGCGCTGGATATGTAACTTTTCAGGACACTTATTTTATAGCTTCATGTAATGGATTACCTGAGTGGAGAATTTCAGACGATCTTTTGCTTGCTATTAATACAGCGACAGTAGTCAATGGTGGCAGTGGCTATCATGTTGGTGACGTATTAACACTTGTTGGCGGGAAGAATGGTACTATAACCGTTGCTACACTTAGTGGTTCTGCGGTTGATACCGTAACTGTTCCACCTGGAACAAGCAATATAAGCTCAGGTTTTGATGATAGCGTAACCTATGCTGTAACTGGAGGTCATGGAACTGCTGCTACTTTTTCTATTACGCTACAGAGCGGCTTTACTCCATCAAGCGAACAAACCGGAAGTTTTGAGACAAAACCTGATAATGTAATGGCTTGCGTTAGAGTTCCTGGTAAGCCAGGACAGCTTCTTGTGATGGGAAAGACAGTAACAGAGTTATGGAGCGATCTCAAACTACAACTATTTCAATACCAAAGAAACAGCGGCTATATCATCGATTTTGGGTGTTTGAATGCTGCTACTATTGCTACTAATGAGGAATTTGTTATTTGGCTTGGTAGTAATGAAAAATCCGGTCCAGCAATATTGTTATGCGCTGGTGGACCTGCAACGCAGATATCAGACGATGGAATAAATTACCGCTTGGCACAATTAGTAAATCCTGAAAACTCTTTTGGGTTTATATTTAAACAAGATGGGCAAACATTTTACCAACTTACGTTTGCTGATCCAGCCGATAATGTGACATTTGTATATCACTTTAATGCGAAGAAGTTTTATAACTTATGTGATCCATATCAGAATTATCATATTGCAAGGCGAGTAGCTTATTTTAATAATAATTACTATTTTATAAGCGCAACTGAGCCGATTTTGTATCAACTGTCTAATGACTTTAATACTGCCAATGGACAGGAAATACCGAGAATAATTATAACGCCAACATCAGCGCTTACTAGTCGCGCACCTTTTGTTGTAAATAGCATTACTTTTCCTATAGAGCAGGGAGAGAATGAGATTGATGCGCGCGTTGATCTCTCTACATCATCAGACGGTGGCATTACTTTTGGTAATCCATTTGGTCTTTGGCTTAATAATTCTGGAAAAAGAAGAAATATTTTCAAGTTTTATAATTTAGGCAGATATAACGAAGTAATTTTTCAGTTTAGATTTTATGGGTTGGGCCGCTTTGTGCTCAGCGACGGGGAAGCAGATATAGTTTAATAAAAAAAGGTGAATTTATGTGGGCAGCAGCAATTCCAGCAGCATTTTCATTGGCAGGGTCATTGTTCGGTCATAAAAAACACGGCGGTGGTGGTGGCGGCGGTGGTGGTGGCGGCGGTGGCAATGGAGATGCGCAACTTGCACAAATGCGATTAGAACAGCAACGCAA
>Ga0208937_1000636_pt1 | contig 23825 bp, 19 predicted proteins | sample June2015DPH_11_5_FD_184705 | JGI IMG/M metagenome (GOLD analysis project Ga0208937, IMG submission 184705) | Peatland microbial communities from SPRUCE experiment site at the Marcell Experimental Forest, Minnesota, USA - June2015DPH_11_40... | ecosystem: Environmental > Terrestrial > Soil >...
TGGAATGAGCTTGAGAATAACGAAGCCATGTCGGTGGCGACAGGATCGATCATGACGCCGCCGCCGGCGCAGAAATAGTTGGGCAAGACGCGGCGCGGCTTCCACGATTATCGCGGCGACAAGGTGGTGCCGACGCGCTGAGCTTGCGTATTTTCTGTCGGCTTGAACGCGCGCGTTTCTCCGCGCCCGAATGGTCCCTCACGAGGCGCGCTGTGCGGAAGCAATCCAGCTCTTCGCTGGATTGCTTCGTCGCTTCGCTCCTCGCAATGACGAGATGAACTACTTCATCAGTTCGACGAAGAGCCCGATGATGCACACGTAGCCGAGCACGAAAATGATCGTCCGGATGAATGGAATGGCGGCTAGATAGACCACGGCGTGAGCCGCCCGCAGCCAGAAATAGCTCATCGCCCAGAAGGCCGTCATCGAATCGTTCTTGCCGGCCAGTTGGATGAGGACCACCAGCGCCGCAAAAGGTGCGAAGGTCTCGACGGCGTTGAGATAGAGACGGTCCGCACGTTTCCCCCAAAGCGGCACCGGGCGCGGCGTCGGATCGACGTAGTTTTGAGCGGCCAGAAATCCGTTGGTGATAACCTGCGCAGCGATATACGGAATCCACAGCGATGCCGTGAGCATGGCCGTGAGAGCCAGATATTTGAGTTCGGGCGACATCTGATTTTTCCTCCCCAGCAGTGGTTTCGACCTATTCAGCGGATCAGTTGTAGTCCGGATGAAGCGGCATCCGGGATCACCTTTTCGAGCGAAAACCGCATCCTTGGAATTCGCTCCGCTTTTGGGCGACTGCGCCCCTTAATCGCAGCACGAATCCGAGGTCTTCGGCTCCTTGTATGTGGCCTTAGAATCGACGACGGCACCGTCGTAGCGGTCGTGGTGGCGCACCCAAGCCATGCCGTAGGCGAGGCCGTCCTCGTCGCGGCCCTTGGGGACGAGATCGAGGAAATTGTAGGCGCCGATCAGAATGTCGAGGCCGCGTCCGTAACACGAATAGGTGTGGAAGATCCCGCCGGCTGGATCCTTGTAGAAGACGCTGGTGCCCGGGCGTTCGTCGCTCGGGAATTCGGTCACTTCGTAGTTATAGTTCGCGACGCCTTTGGCTTTCTCCTCCGGCGTAGCCGACACGTGATAGTCGAAGTTGAAGTCGCTGCCGAGCGAGGACACCCATTTGAAATGCCAGCCCATGCGCCGCTTGAACGCCTCGATTTGCGGCAGCGGCGCGCGCGACACGACCACGAAGGCGACGTCGCGTTGCGCGAGGTGGGTGACCAAGCCGTCGAAATGATCGGCCAGCAGTGAACAACTCGGGCAACCCTCCTGCCAATTGGGACCGAACATGAAGTGGTAGACCACCAACTGGCTGTTTTTGCCGAAAAGCCCGGCCAGCGTTTCCTTGCCGTTCGGACCGTCGAACACATAATTCTTCTCGACCTTTTCCCAGGGCAGCTCGCGCCGCTTGCGGCTCAGCGCGTCTCGCGCGCGGGTAAATGCTTTTTCCTCCGCGAGATGCGCCTTGCGGGCAACGAGCCACTCCTCATGGGAGACGATTTTCTGCGGTTGCATGTTGCAGTTCCTCACTTCGGTGCTTCAGGCGTTCGCCGGCGTCATCCAGCCGATGCCGGCGCCGCCGGGTTCTGTGAGGATGACGATGCGGCCGACGCCGGGCACGTCGAAGGCCGGTTTCATGACCTTGGCGCCGGCCTTGGTCGCTTTCTTGACACGCGCGTCGACGTCGTCGACCGCGATATAGGCCATCCAAGCTTCCGGGACGTCCTTGTACTCCGCGCCGTTGATGTCGAAGATGCCGGCGACCGGTTGTCCGTCGACCATGGCGAGGGTATAGGCGCCGCCGTCGGGCATCGGCATCGAATCGTAGCGCCAGCCCAGTGCGTCAGCATAAAACTTCTTCGCGCGCGCGACATCACGCGTCATCAGCTCGTTCCAATGAAAATGACCGTGTGACCAGTTCATGAACTGCTCCTATGGGGTGATGGAGACCCGATTGTGGTCTCGTATATTCCGGTCCTGTGTCCCTCAGGCGACGAGCTTCTCCAGTTTGTCCAAGGAGCCGTTCCAGCCCTTTTCATGACCGTCGCGTGACTCCTCGTCGAACAGCCGCTCGTGCGTTAGCGTCAGCAGCGTGCCGCCGTCATCCGGCTTGAACAGCACTGTCACCAGCGATTCGTAGGGTTCGTCGCCCGGCGCGGCGTCCCAGGCCCAAGTGAAAACCAGCTTCTCGTTGGCCACCACCTCGCGATAGACGCCGCGAACGACATGCTGCTCGCCGTTAGGCGCGAGCATCACGAAACGATAGCGGCCGCCGACGCGGGCGTCGCTCTCCGCCTGCGGCGTCTTGAAGTCCGCCGGGCCCATCCAGCGCATTATTTTTTCCGGATCCGTCCACGCGGCGAAGACTCTGGCGGGCGGCGCTTGGAGCCGCCGCTTGAGGGTGAGGCTTGGTTTGACGGCTGATTGGACGGACATGAGTCTTCCTCCTCCAGAAACCCGGCGAGGCGGCGAAGGGCCTCGGACCAGAAACGCTCGTAGCGATTGAGCCAGGCGATCGCGTCGCGCATCGGCGCCGCATTGAGCTGGCAGCTGACGGTGCGGCCCGACTTGGCGCGCTCCAGCAATCCGGCCTCGGCGAGAACGTCGAGATGTTTCATGATCGCCGGCAACGACACGCCGAACGGCTGCGCCAGCGCGCTGACCGATAATCCGGGCTGCTCGGCAAGCCGCGTCAGCAAGGCCCGCCGGGTCGGATCAGCAAGCGCCGCGAAGGTGCGGTCGATGGGTGCCGCATTAGACTTAACCATATAGTTAACTATAGGGCGGCCCTCGGAGCTGTCAAGCCGCATGGGTCAGACCGCCGGCATCAGGGCGAAGAGCAATTCGGCGCCGCGTCAAGCCTCCCGCTTGGTGCGGCCATGGGAGGCTGCCCACAGGCGCAGGACGATCCATCGCCGCGCCGCTACGCGCGGTTGTCTTGACAGTTCGCGGTTCCGTTGCCACGCTAGCGCCCATTGCAAAGAACGCGCGGCCGGAACAACGGCTGCTCATCGCGCACACCGCGCACACGGGGAGGAAACCTATGAAGCGAATAGGGACGACGATTCTGCTTGCCGGGGCAATGGCGCTCCCGCTGGGACTTGTTGCCATGGCGCAAGAGACGGGCGGCAGCGTCGGGGCCGGCAACGCCAAGGCCCCGGCGGCGCCGAATGTCACGCAGGCGATGCTCAACAACGCCGCGAAGGACAGCAAGAACTTCCTGGCGACCAACGGCAACTACGATCAAACTCGCTTCCATCCAGCCGATAAGATCACCACCAAGAATGTCAAAGAGCTGCACGTCGCCTGGATTTTCCAGACCGACATCAGAGAGTCGATGGAGACCTCGCCGATCGTCGTCGACGGCGTGATGTACGTCACCACCTCGTTCGATCACGTCTATGCGCTCAATGCGCAGACCGGCGAGCAGATTTGGCACTACAAGCACGACATGGGGCCGGTCACGGTCTATTGCTGCGGGCCCAACAATCGCGGCGCCGCGGTCTATGGCGAAAAGGTGTACCTCGCCACGCTCGACGCGAAGCTCGATGCGATCGACGCCAAGACCGGCAAGCTGGTCTGGTCGCAGTCAATCGTCTCCGACCCGTCGCTCGGCTACAGCGAGACGATGGCGCCGACGGCGGTCGACGGGAAAATCCTCATCGGCACCAATGGCGGCGAGTACGGCATCCGCGGCTTCGTCAAGGCCTTCGACGCCAATGACGGCAAGCTGCTTTGGACCTTCAACACGATTCCGGAGAACTCGGTCGGCGTCTGGGCGACCAAGGACGCGACCGGCCGCGACATGCACCGCGATATCGCCGCCGAGAAGGCGCAGCTCGCCAAGACCGGCGATCCCTACAAAACGCTCGGCGGCGGCGTGTGGCAGAATCCCTCCGTCGACCTTGCCACCAAGCGCATCTATTTCGTGGTCGGCAATCCGTCGCCCGATCTCGACGGTTCGCTGCGTCCCGGCGACAACCTCTATACGGATTCGCTGGTTTCGGTCGATCTCGATACCGGCAAGCTGGCCTGCTACTTCCAATACATCGCCCACGACCTCTGGGATCTCGACGCCACGAGCCCCACGGTCCTGGTCAATGTGAAAGACGCCAGCGGCAAGACGGTCCCGGGCGTCATGCACGCCGGCAAGACCGGCTACGTCTATGTGCACGATCGCAAGGATTGCAAGCTGATCCGCTTCTCCGAGCCGATGGTGTCGCAGAAGGACAGGTGGGTGTTGCCGACCGCCACCACGCCGGAAAAGGGCGCGCGGATGTTCCCGGGCGCCAATGGCGGCGTCGAGTGGTCGCCCATGGCGACCGATCCCGGCTTGCACCTCGCCTACGCCATCAACCTCGAACAGGAGATGACCTACACCGTCGATAGCTCGCCCTACCCCAACGGCAAGCTGTGGCTGGGCGGCGCTTTCACCAACGTTCCGGGCGGCATCCAGGCCGGCAACGTGACCGCGGTCGACTACGACACCGGCAAGATCAAGTGGCAGGTGAAGACGCCGCAACCGATGATCGGCGGCATTCTCGCCACCGGCGGCGGTCTGGTGTTCGCCGGCGAGAGCAACGGCTGGTTTAAGGCCTATGACGCCAAGGACGGCAAGGTGCTCTGGAAGTTCCAGGCCGGCGCCGGCGTCAACGCGCCGCCCTCGTCCTACATGGTCGGCGGCAAGCAATATATCGCCGTGGCAGCCGGCGGTAACGTGCAGGTCGACTCTCGGCGTGGCGACAGCATCGTCGCCTTCACGCTGGAATAACGGAACCCGATCACCTCGGGCGATTGCCAGGACGGGACCGGAAACGGCCCCGTCCGTTTTTTTGGTGGGATGGTTGCAGTGATTAAGGCTCCAGATTGCCGGCGCGGCCTAAACTTCCGGCTGGCGGTTGGGCTCGCTCTGGCGGTTTTGCTGCCGTCGGCGGCGCGCGCCGAAAGCATCGAGGAAAAGGCGCAAGTCTGCGCGGCCTGCCACGGCGAGAACGGCGTGCCGGTGGAGCAGTCGTTCCCGGTGCCCGTCATCTGGGGCCAGCAACTCGGCTACCTGTTCTTCGAGCTGCGCGATTTCAAGTCCGGCGCCCGCAAGAACGACCAAATGACGCCGATCGCGCAAGGCCTCGAGCAAGCGGACCTGATGGCGCTGGCGCAATATTTCTCGAAGAAAGCCTGGCCGGATCTACGGCAGCCGGCAGCGCCGGCGGCGGCCACCGCCGATGCGCAGCGCGTCAATGCGTCCGTCGTCTGTACCAGCTGCCATCAGGAAGGATTTAAAGGCGACAGCACCCAGCCGCGCCTCGCCGGCCAAGTGCGCGCCTATCTGCAAAAGACGATGATGGACTTCCGCAGCGGCGAGCGCGCCAACAATCCAGGCATGACCGGGTTCGTGAAGGGCCTCACGGAGGAGGAGATCGCCGCGATGGCGGCCTATCTCGCCGGGATGTGATTGCTCCGTCAGCGGCCAAGCCTGGCCCGCACGTCGGGGTTCGCCGCCAAATCGAGCGCGGTCTTGCCTTGCTTGTCCTGCAACGCGCGGTCGGCGCCGCGCTGCAGCAGGAGATCGACGACGGCCGCATCGCCGAGCCCGGCGGCGATCATCAGCGCGGTACGGCCGCGATTGTCGGTGTCGTCGAGCGAGGCGCCGTGCGCGAGCAGGAGATCGACAACCCGCCCGACCGCCGCGGCGCCGACGCCTTCGTCGTGGCCGGCCGCCCACATCAGCGCGGTAAGGTCGTTGCCGTAGCGCGCCCGTGGGTCGACGCCGGCATCAATGAGCCGGCCGACGATATCGTCGAAGCCGCGCGAGGCGGCATAGACCATGGCCGTCTTGCCGGTCTCGTCGCGCACGTTCGGATCGGCGCCGCGCGTCAGCAGCGCGTCGAAGATACGGCCGTTGCCCTTGAAAGCTGCGGCTGTCAGCGGCGTGACGCCCTTGCGGCCGGGAAGATTTGGATCGGCGCCCTTGGTCAGCAGCAAGGCTACCGTCGAATGCTTCTCGGCTTCGGTGGCGGCGAACAGCGCCGTGCCGCCGTCGACATTGCGGGCATCGATCGGCGCGCCCTTGGCGAGGAAGAGTTCGACGAGCTTGATCTGGCCGCCGCGCGCGGCGTGCGCAAGCGGACCGGCGCCGCGGCGATCGCGCGCCAAGAGCGAAGCGCCGGCGTCAAGGAGCTTGCGCGCCAAAGCCTCGCAGCCTTTGTCGGCAGCCGCGAACAGCGCCATATTGATCTGCACCGATACGGCCTCGGCTTTGATGAGCTCATAGTCACGCTCGATCTCACCGCAGTCCCGCTCGGGGCGCGGCTGCAGGTTTTGCGCGCGCGCCGGCGAGAGTGCGACAAGGGCGGCGAAGGCGAGCAGACAAGCGATGGTGCGGAGCGGGCGGCCGATCATCGCGTGCGTCCGTTCAATTCTGGCTGTTTTGCAGCGCGGCGCGGACCAGCTTGACGCCGTCGGCGCTGGCCCATTCGGCGGGTCCGGCCATTTCGCCGATCTCGCAGCCGGAGCGGTCGACGATCAGCGTCGTCGGCATGCCGAAAGCCTTGCCGGCAAGTTTCAGTTCCTGGAACACTTTTGCGCTCGGATCGGCATAGTGGGTCAGGTGCGTGACGCCGGTCTCTTTAAGAAAGGCGAGCGGCTTTGCCGGATCGCGGGTATCGATGTTGATGGCGATCACTTCGAAATTCGGGCCGCCGAGGTCGGATTGGAGCGCGTCGAGCGCCGGCATCTCTTTGCGGCAGGGCACGCACCAGGTGGCCCAGAGGTTGAGCAGGACGGTGCGGCCGCGCCAGTCCTTGAGCGTCCGTTCATGGCCTTCGGCGTCCTTGAACGCGAGGTCGGGGACGCGGAACGGGGTATGCGCCACCGCAAACGCCGCGACTTCGCCATGCGCCAAAGGCGCGATCCGGCCGGCGGTCTCAACGGCGGGCGCACAGGCCGCCGCGGCCGGATTGCTTCGCAGATGCCCAATCCCGTATACCCCCGCCAGCACGGCGGCGGCGCCGCCCAACGCCAGGGCGGTTATTTTACCGCGGCGGACTTTGTCATAGGGCTCGGCGGGTAGCTCGGTCATCGGCGATAAAACCTCGGCGGACGCAACATGAGCAGCAACAAAATGTGGGGCGGACGCTTCGGGGCGGATCCCGATCCCATCATGGCGGACATCAATGCCTCGATCGACTTCGACCGCCACCTCTACCGGCAGGACATTGCCGCGAGCAAGGCGCATGCGGCGATGCTCGCCAAAACCGGCATCATTACGGCGCAAGATGCAAAGCGCATTGCTCACGGTCTAGACACGATCCTGTCAGAGATCGAAGCCGGTAAATTTACCTTCAAGCGCGCGCTCGAGGACATCCATATGAACGTCGAGAGCCGGCTTGCCGAGCTGATCGGGCCGGCCGCCGGGCGGCTGCATACCGCCCGCTCGCGCAACGATCAGGTCGCGACCGACTTCCGGCTGTGGGTGCGCGACTGGCTCGACGGGATCGACGCGGCGCTTGCCGCCTATCAGCGCGCGCTGGCCGAGAAGGCGCTCGAGCACGCCGCGACCGTGATGCCGGGCTTCACCCATATGCAGACGGCGCAGCCGGTGACCTTCGGCCACCATCTCCTCGCCTATGTCGAGATGGCGGCGCGCGACCGCGGCCGCTTCGCCGACGCGCGGGCCCGGCTCAACGAAAGCCCGCTCGGCGCCGCAGCGCTGGCCGGCACCTCGTTCCCGATCGATCGCGCCATGACCGCGAAGGCGCTTGGCTTCGCCCGGCCGATGGCGAATTCGCTCGACGCCGTCGCCGACCGCGATTTCGTGCTGGAGACATTGTCGGCCTGCGCCATTACCGCCGTGCATCTGTCGCGGTTCGCCGAAGAGATCGTGATCTGGTCGTCGCCGCTGGTCGGGCTGATCAGGCTCTCCGACAAGTTCACCACCGGCTCGTCGATCATGCCGCAGAAGCGCAACCCCGACGCCGCCGAGCTCGTTCGCGCCAGGACCGGCCGCATCGTCGGCGCGCTCACGGCGCTGCTCATGGTGATGAAGGGGCTGCCGCTCGCCTATCAGAAGGACATGCAGGAGGACAAGGAAGGGACGATCGATGCGCTCGGCACGCTTGCCGTGTCGATCGCCGCCATGACCGGCATGGCGCGCGACATGGAGCCCGACCTGCCGCGCATGCGGCAGGCCGCGGGCGAGGGCTATGCCACCGCCACCGATCTCGCCGACTGGCTGGTGCGGACGCTCAAACTGCCGTTTCGCGAGGCCCACCACATCACCGGCCGGATCATCGCGGTGGCGGTGGAAGGCGGGGTTGCGCTCGACAAGCTGGCGCTTTCCGCCATGCGGGCGATCGAGCCGCGCATTACCGGCGCGGTCTTCGGCGTGCTGTCGGTCGAAAAGTCGGTAAAAAGCCGCGAAGTCTATGGCAGCACCGCGCCCAAAAACGTGCGCGCGCAGGCTAAACGCTGGCTGAAGCGGCTTCAGCGTCCGATGCCGGCGGGAACGGATAAACCCGCTGGCAAGGTGTGATCGCCAAAATCTCGCCGCTGCGGTTCGATCTGCTATGGTGCGTCGCGAGCGGGTGGGGAGCGTCGTTTGGCCTTTGATCGTTTGAGCGTCAGGTTCGCGCTGGCCGTGCTCGTCACGGCCGCGCTTGGCTTGGCCGCTTGCGGACGCAAGGGGCCGCTCGATCCGCCGCCCAGCGCGGCGGTACCGCCGCCGCCGGCGGCTTCGGCCGCCGACGCGTCCGGCGCTCCGGTCACGGCCAATCCGGCGCCGAGCCAGAACAAGTCATTTATCCTCGATCCGCTGCTCCAATAGCGCCGGCTGTTCGGCGTCTTGATGCGCCAAGGCGCTGGCGAACCGCGCCGTGGCCAGCCTCGGCGGAGCATGACCGGATCGGAAAACCGGTTTCCACCCCCCGGATCAAATCCGGGGGCTGGCGTTTTTCGGATCATGCTCTAAACACGCTGCATGCATCACTTCGCCTATCGCAACGGCGTCCTGCACGCCGAAGCCGTCGATCTCGTCGCGCTGGCGCAAGCCGTCGGCACGCCGTTTTATTGCTATTCGAGCGCGACGCTGGAACGGCACTATCGGGTGTTCGTCGACGCCTTTGCCGACGTCGATGCGCTCGTCTGCTACGCCATGAAGGCGAACTCCAACCAGGCCGTGATCGCGACGCTGGCTCGGCTCGGCGCTGGCGCAGACGTCGTCTCCGGTGGCGAGCTTTTGCGCGCGCGCGCCGCCGGTATTGCCCCGCAGAAGATCATGTTCTCCGGCGTCGGCAAGACCGCCGATGAGCTTAAGCTCGCGGTCGAACAAGGCATTCTCTGCGTCAACGTCGAATCCGAAGCGGAGCTTGAACTGCTCGCCGCGATCGCTGCCGGCGCCGGCAGCACGGCGGCTGTTTCGATCCGGGTCAATCCCGACATCGATCCCAAGACCCACGCCAAGATCGCCACCGGCAAGGCCGAGAACAAATTCGGCATTCCGATCAGCCGCGCCCGCGAGGTCTATGCCCGCGCCGCCAAGCTCAAGGGCGTGCGCGTCGTTGGCGTCGACATGCATATCGGCAGCCAGATCACCGAGCTCGATCCGTTCAGCGACGCTTTCGCGCTACTGGCGGACTTCGTGCACGTGCTCCGCGCCGACGGTCACAGCATCAGCCACGTCGATCTCGGCGGGGGACTGGGCATTCCCTACCGCGACGACAATGAGCTGCCGCCCGATCCCGCCGCCTACGCGACAATAGTCAAGCGCGCGACGCACGGGCTTAACTGCAAACTGATCTTCGAGCCGGGCCGCCTCATCGTCGGCAATGCCGGCATCCTGGTCACGCGCGTGCTCTATGTGAAGCGGGGCGAAGCCAAGACCTTCGTCATCGTCGATGCCGGCATGAACGATCTGGTGCGCCCGACCCTCTATGAGGCCTACCACGACATCCGGCCAATCCGGGAGACCGCCATCGGCGCGCCGCGAATCATTGCCGATGTGGTCGGGCCGGTCTGCGAATCAGGCGATTACTTGGCGTTGGACCGCTCGCTCGCCGAGCCGCAGCCCGGCGATCTCCTCGCCATCATGACCGCCGGCGCCTATGGCGCGGTTCAAGCCAATACCTACAATACCCGCGCGCTAGTCCCGGAAGTCCTTGTCAGGGCTGGCGAATGGGCGCTGGTGCGGTCGCGCGTCATCGTCGAAGAGCTGATCGCGCTCGACCGCCTGCCGCCCTGGCTCTGATCTTGCATCGCCCACCCGCTGTGGGCCGGTGCCTTGAACCCGCCCTCATGCTAAAGTGTTGCTAGGCGGAGTTATTGCTCCGCGGAGACCCTGGTTGACGGATACCCCTTCGAGCAGTCCCGCCTCTGGGCGTCGTAACGCAGATGCCGACGCCCGATCTCAGCTCGGCACGGCCTTGCGCCGCGCCCGGTGGGCGATCTTCTGGGAGCGGCTGTGGCCCGCTCTGGCGACGCTCGCGACCGTGATCGCTCTGTTCCTGGCGGTGTCGTGGCTCGGGCTGTTTCTCTGGCTGCCGCCTGCCGGTCGTGCCGCGGTCGTGCTCCTGTTTGCGATCGCCGCTATAGCGGCAGCCTTCCGGTTTACCGGCTTGCGCGCGCCCGCTGCGGCCGATGGCCTGCGCCGGCTCGATCGCGGCAGCGGCCTTCGCCATCGTCCGGCGACGACGATCGTCGACGAACTCGCGGTCACGCCGCAGGATCCATATTCGCTGGCGCTGTGGAGAGCCCATGTCGAGCGCACGCTCGCCGCGGCGCGCGCCTTCAAGGTGGGCTGGCCGTCGCCGCGGATCGCCGGGCGCGATCCTTACGCGCTGCGCGGCCTGGTGCTGATCGCTTGCATCGCCACCTTCATCGCCGCCGGCGGCGAACATTGGAAGCGCATCGCCGCGGCGTTCGATTGGCAGGGTGTGGTGCTGCCGGCGAATTTCCGCGTCGACGCATGGGTCACCCCGCCTGCCTATACCGGCCGGCCGCCGGTCATTCTTGCCGGCATGCATCCCGGCGAGCCCGGGCGGCAAACCGGCGACGCCGGCGAGCCGGTTTCCGTTCCGGTCGGCAGCACGCTTGTGGTGCGCGCCACCGGCAAACTCGGTCTCGATATTTTCGGCAAAGGCGGCGTGATCCCCGCCAAGGAAGCCGTGCAGGCGCCGGCCGGCACGCAAGAGTACCGGTTCAAGATCGCGGCGACCGGCAGCGCGACGCTGCGTGGTGTCGGCGACGATTTGACCTGGGCGTTCAATGCCATTCCCGACCGGCCGCCGACCATCGCGCTCGCCAAGGATCCCGAGCAGCAGGCGCGCGGCTCGCTCCTGTTATCCTACCGCCTGGAGGACGATTACGGGGTGACCCAGGCGCAGGCCACGTTCGCCCGCAAAGACCCGCCCGCGGCAAACGGCGCCGGGCCGCATCCGCTCTACGGGCCGCCCGATTTCGCGCTCATCTTGCCGCAAGCGCGCACCAAGAAAGGCGTCGGGCAGACTATCAAGGATTTGACCGATCATCCCTGGGCCGGCGCCGACGTGGTGATGACCCTGATCGCCCGCGACGAGGCCGGCAACGAGGGCAACAGCGAGCCGTTCGCGTTCCGCCTGCCCGAGCGCGTGTTCACCAAGCCGTTGGCGCGGGCGCTGGTCGAACAAAGGCGCAATCTCGCGCTCGATGCCGGGACGCGTTCGCTCGTCATCACCGCGCTCGACGCGCTGGCGCTGGCGCCGGAAAAGTTCACGCCCGACGCCGGCATCTATCTCGGCCTGCGTTCGATCTTCTGGTCGCTCATTCACGCCAAGACCGACGACGATTTGCGCGACGTGGCGGCGCGGCTGTGGTCGATGGCGGTCGGCATCGAGGACGGCGACGTTTCCGACGCCCAGGCGGCATTGCGCAATGCCGAGGAGGCGCTGCGCCAGGCGCTCGAACGCGGCGCCAGCGACCAGGAGATCAAGCAACTCATGGATCAGCTGCGCGCGGCGATGGACCGCTTCATGCAGGCGATGCAGGAGCAGCTGAAGAACAGCCAGCAGCTGGCGCGGCCGCTCGACCGCAATTCGCGCACGCTGCGCTCGCAGGACCTCAAGAACATGCTCGACCGGCTGGAGAACCTGGCGCGCAACGGCGCCAAGGATGCCGCGCGTCAGCTTCTGCAGCAGCTGCAGCAGATGACGGAGAACCTGCAGATGGCGACGCCGGACATGAACGGCGACGACCTGGATATGGACGAGATGATGTCACAGCTCGATGAGCTCGGTGACATGATCCGGCAACAGCAGGACCTGCGCGATCGCACCTTCCGCCAGGGCCAGGATCAACGCCGGCAGAACGCACAGCGAGGTCAGCAAGGGCGGCAAGGGCAGCAAGGGCAGCAAGGGCAGCAAGGCCAGCAGGGCCAGCAGGGCAAGCAGCAGGACGACGCCATGCGCGAGCTGCGGCAGAACCAGCAGGCGCTGCGCGACCGCCTCAACAAGCTGCTCGATGACCTGAAAAATCGCGGCCTCAGCCAGAACCAGCAGGGCCAGCAAGGGCAAAAGGGGCAGGGCCAGAAAGGGCAAGGCCAAAACGGGATGGACCAACTCGGCCAGGCCGGCGAAGCCATGGGCGAGGCCGAGGGCAATCTCGGCGAAGGCAATGCCGACAGCGCCGTCGATTCCCAAGGCCGCGCGCTCGACGCGCTGCGCAAGGGTGCGCAAGGTCTCGCGCAATCGATGCAGCAGCAAATGGGCCAAGGCCCCAAGTCCGGTCAAAACGGCCGGCTCGGGATGCCGCGCGGGCAGCGCGATACCGACCCGCTCGGCCTTCCGTCGCGCGGGCACGACTACGGCGACGACTACACGGTGAAGGTGCCGGGCGAGATCGACGTGCAGCGCGCTCGCCGCATCATCGAGGAATTGCGCCGCCGCTTCGGCGACGTGCTGCGCCCGCAGGAGGAGCTCGATTACATCGAGCGGCTGCTGAAGGATTATTGATGCGGCGTGGCGCGGCATGAAGTAGCGAAAGAGGCTGTCGGCCGCCGTTTCCCGTTCGTCCTTGGACGTTGCCTGGTGGCTGCTGCGCGGAACTTCCCCCGGCAGTTGTTAACGTCTTCCAACCGATTCTTAACGCTTCCTTGCTAGCCATGATCGCTCGCCCATGGCGCCGCTTGTGGCGGCGCGGAGGTCGTTTTGGCATCGATCGGTTCCGAACCCGCGCCGCGTTCGCTTTGGCGCACCTCCTGGCGTGCCGACATCGGCGGCGCGATCGAGCGGGTGCGAGCGCTCTTTGCCGACGGCAGCGACAACTCGCTGGCGCGGCGGCTCGCCGGGGCCGCCTATCTCATCCGCGTCGTCAGCGCGCTGATCGCCTTTATCTCGCAGATCCTGCTGGCGCGCTGGATGGGGCGTTTCGAATTCGGCATCTACATCTACGCCTGGACGTGGGTACTGCTGCTCGGCGGCATGGTCGATCTCGGCTTCGGCTCGGCGACGCAGCGCTTCATCCCCGAATACACCGAGCATAAGCAATTCGCGCTGCTGCGGGGATTTCTGCTCGGCAGCCGGTGGCTGGCCGCGATCATTGCCACCGCGATCGCGAGCGTCGGCGCCATCGCCGTCACCATCCTGGCGCCGCATCTCGACGCCGAGACCATCGTTCCGCTCTACCTCTCCTGCGCCGCGCTGCCGATGTTCGGCCTCGGCCAGGTGCTGAGTGGCGTGGCGCGGTCCTACGACTGGGTCAATCTCGGACTGATGCCGACCTACGTGTTGCGCCAGCTCGTTCTGTTGGCGCTGATCGGCGTCGCCTATGCGCTCGGCCTGCCGACTGACGCGGTCACGGCGACGCTCATCGGCATTGTCGCGCTGTGGAGCGTCACCATCGGCCAGGCGGTGGTGCTCAATCGCCGGCTGTCGAGCAAAGTCGACGCCGGGCCGAAGGCCTATGCGGTGCCCACGTGGCTGGCGACCGCGGCGCCGATCTTCGTCGTCGAGGCGTTCTATCTCTTGCTCACCTATTCCGACGTGATTGTCGTCAAGCAGTTCCGCCCACCCGGCGAGGTCGCGATCTATTACGCCGCCGCCAAGACGCTGGCGCTCGTCGCTTTCATTTATTTCTCGGTGGGGCAGACCATTGCCCACAAGTTCGCCGAACATCACGTCGCCGGCGATCGCAAGCGGCTCGCCGAATTTCTCAGGCTTTCCGTCCGTCTGACGTTTTGGCCTTCGCTCGCCATGATCGCCGTGTTTCTGGCGCTGGGCGAGCCGCTGTTGCGGCTGTTCGGCCCCGACTTCGTCTCCGGTTACTATCTGATGTTCATACTCGCCGTCGGGCTATTGGCGCGCGCCTCGGTCGGGCCGGCCGAACGGCTGTTGAATATGCTCGGCGAGCGGCGGTCCTGTGCGCTCGTCTATGCCGGCGCGTTCGCCATCGATCTCGTCCTCTGCATCGCGCTGTTGCCGCCGCTCGGGATCGCCGGCGCCGCGATTGCGAACGCGGTCGCGCTGCTCTTCGAATCGGCCAGCCTGTTCCTGGTCGCCAAATACCGCCTGGGCCTGCACTGCTTCATTTTCGGCGGCCCCAGGGAAGCGTGAGGCCGATCGTGACGGTCAACGCATCGACCGATCTGGCTTTTGCATCGCAAGCCGCAGCGGCGAATGCGTTGGCGACCGAATGGCGCCCGCTCGCGCAACTCGAACCGATTGCCGGCGAATGGCGCGAGCTGGCCGAGCGCGCGCTCGAGCCGAATGTCTTCTACGAGCCTAGCTTCGCGCTGCCAGCGGCGCGGGTGTTTGGGCGTGACGCCGGCGCGGTGCTGGTCTGGTCGCAAACGCAGCCGCGCCGGCTGCTCGGTTTCTTCCCGGCGCGGATCGAACGGCGGCGCTACGGCTTGCACCTGCCGGTCCTCGTCGGCCTGACGCATCCCTACGGCCCGCTCGGCGTGCCGCTCGTTGCGCGCGAAGCGGCCGAGTCGGTCATCGCCGCCTGGCTCACGCATATCGCCCGCGATCCGGCGCTGCCGGGATTTTTGCTGTTGCCCTTCCTGCCCGCGGACGGCGCGGTCGCAACCGTGCTCGCGATGATTGTCAGGCGGGCGCAGATGCCGACGGCCGACTTCAATCGCCGGCGCCGGGCGCTGCTGGCGCCGAGCGGCGAGCGGTCGCTTTACCTCGAGCAAGCCCTCGGCGCGCGCCGACAAAAGGAACTCCGCCGGCAATGGCGCCGCTTGAGCGAGACCGGCGCCGTGCTGCTCACCGCGGCGACGGAGCCGCCCGCGGTCGCCGCCGCGCTCGGCGATTTCCTGGCGCTGGAGGCCGGCGGCTGGAAAGGCCGGGCCGGCACGGCCACGGCCGATCGGGACGATCTGCACCGTTTCCTGCGCACCGCGGTGGGCGGGCTCGCGGCGGAAGGCAAGGTTTTGGTCAACCGCATCCTGGTCGACGGTCGCGCCATTGCTGCCGGCATCGTGTTACGCAGCGGGCGCGGCGCCTGGTTCTGGAAGATCGCCTATGACGAAAGCTTTGCGCGCTTTTCGCCCGGCGTCATGCTCACCGTGGCGCTTAGCAACGAGCTTTTTGAAGACGCGGCGATCGAGCGTGCGGATTCCTGCGCGACGGAAAACCATCCGATGATCGACCGGCTCTGGTGCGAGCGGCTTGCGCTATGCGATCGCTTGGTGGCGCTGCGCCCGCAGGCGCCGTTTGCCGCCGTCCGGCGGCTGGAGGCGCTGCGCTCGGCCGCGATCGCCGCCGCCAAGCGTATCCGCAGGCATCTTCAGCATCGGTAAGGGCAGCGCCTCGGCGCCGGTCCGCTACCGTTCGTTAACCTCAAGACAACGGTCCCCGAATACCCTTCCTCAACCACAGCCCGGTAAGCTTGGCATGCTCCGCAGCCGAACACTGACCACGACCATTCGCCAATGGGGGCTCGTCGTTTCGACTGGCGCCGCCGGATTTGCCGCGGGCATCGCCGCCATGACTGTTGTCGGCGTTGATGGGATCGTTCGGGCCCTCAATCAAATCCCCCCAGCCGCGGTCGGCGCCGCGCTATCCGTGCTGCTGGCGCTTGCCGCCTTGGCGGTCGGCGCTCTGATCGCGCTCGCCCGGCAGCGGCACCGCAATCGCATGGCGAGAGTTGCGCTCAACAACATGAGCCAGGGCCTGTGCATGTTCGACGGCGCGGCCCGGCTCGTGCTCTGCAATATGCGCTACATCGAAATGCACCACTTGCGGCGTGAGCAGTTGCGGCACGGCATGCCGCTGCGCGAGCTACTTGTTCTGCGTGCCCGGACCGGCACATTTTCCGACGATCCGGATCGTTACGTCGCCGCCTGTCTGAGGCAGGTCGCCGAAGGCCGCACCGAAACGCGAACCCTCAAGTTCGAAGATGGCCGCATCATCGCACTGGTCGCTCGGCCGCTGCCGAGCGGCGGTTGGGTCACGACGCATTCCGATGTTACGGGGCCGCTTGCTGCCGAGGCGGAGCGCGATTCACTGCGCCAGCACGACGAACGCCGGCGCGCCATCGACTCGGCGATCACCTCGTTCCGCGCGCGGGTCGAGAACATGCTCATGACCGTCGGACAGGGCGCGGCAGCGATGAAGGCGGCGGCCCAGAGCCTGCTGACGACATCGGACCATACGCTGCATCGCGCCGAGGGCGCGGTCCACGGCTCCAACGACGCGTCGGGGAACGTGGAGACGGCGGCTGCGGCCGCCGAGGAACTGTCCGCTTCGATCAAGGAAATCAGCCGCCAACTGGTGCAGACGAACGATGTTGTGCGCAGCGCCACCGCGGCTGCCACCGCCACCAACGACGACATCGCGGCTCTCGCCCGGGTCGCGCAGCGGATCGGTGACGTGGTGAAGCTCATTCAGGAGATCGCCGAGCAGACCAATCTTCTGGCGCTCAACGCCACCATCGAGGCGGCGCGCGCCGGCGAGGCCGGACGCGGTTTTGCCGTGGTGGCCTCGGAGGTGAAGTCGCTCGCCGTCCAGACGGCGAAGGCGACGGGAGAGATCACGCGGGAGATTTCGTCGATCCAAAGCTCAACCGGCGACGCCGTCGCGGCGATCCGCGCCATCAGCCAGCGCATGCAGGATATCAACTCTCACACGTCCGAGGCCGTCGCCGCCATCGAGCAGCAGGAAGTGGCGACCGGAGAAATCTCGCACAATGTCGCCAGCGCCGCCGCCGGCAGCAAAGCCGTTGTCGCGGCGCTCGGCGACGTCGCCAGTGGCGTGACGCAGACGCGCAGCTCAGCGGAAACGGTGCTGGCGGCGTCGGAAGAAGTGGAAAGCGCGACCGTCAAGCTGCGCGCCGAGGTCGAAGGCTTTCTCAGCACGGTCGCCGCTTAGCGTCTGACCTACCGCCCCGCCGCATATCCTTGCATGCCGCGCGGATTGGCGGCGGCGCGGCGGGATGATACGCAGCCGTACCTCTGGCTACCTCGCCTGCGATTAACTCGATCCGGCGGCCATCGGCACGAATTTAAGCGCCACGCCGTTCATGCAGTAGCGCAGACCGGTCGGCTTCGGCCCGTCGTTGAAGACATGGCCGAGGTGACCGCCGCAGCGGTGGCAAGAAACAGCGGTTCGCGTCATGCCGAACGAGTGGTCTTGCGTCTCGTCGACGGCCTTGTCGAGCGGCGCCCAAAAGCTCGGCCAGCCGGTGCCGCTCTCGTATTTGGTCTTCGACGAGTAGAGCGGCAGGTCGCAGCCGGCGCAGGCGAACGTGCCGGCGCGGTGCTCGTTCAAGAGCGGGCTGGTGAACGGCCGCTCGGTCCCCTCGTGGCGCAGCACTTCATAGGCGTCGGGGCTGAGCAGCTTGCGCCATTCGGCGTCGGTCTGGGTGACCTCGTAGCTGGCCGCCGCCTTGGCGGCATGGGGCCGCGTCAGGCGGCCGATGGCGAGTGCCGCCAGTCCCGCGGCGCCGGCGTACAAGGCATGTCTGCGTGTCAGCATTGGGGGGTCCTCCACGAGCCTGATACGGCATATAGCCGAGGTCTGGGATTGGCGTCACGCCGCGGCCGGTAACGCGCACGGCAACATTTGGTGAAGTGTGCGACGGCCGCGATGACGGATCTGAGAGATCGTCAAATCCTCCGGCTATCGTAGGCCCAGTGCAGTAGCGCCTGGCGTTGCCGCGGCCGGCATGCCTGGCTTGGCGGCGGAGAATCAGAAATTCCAGCGCTGCGCGTTGGCGACCAGAAAGTCGCGAAACGCCTGCACACGCGCGACCGACTTGAGTTCTTCCGGATAGACGAAGTAGGCGTCGAGCGCGATCGGATCGGCATCGGAGAACAGTTGCACGAGGCCGCCGTTACCCTCGACCAGATAGTCCGGCAGCATGGCGATACCCAGTCCGCGCTGGCAGGCGCGCAGGATGCCGAGAATGTTGTTGATGACGAGCTGGGCGGTGCGCGGCCCTTTGCCGTCGCGCGCCACCTCGATCAGCCAGCGCGCGCGTTCCAGGTATTGCGGCACGTGGCCGCCGAGCACCACCAGCCGGTGGTTGTCGAGATCCTCGAAGGTCCGCGGCGTGCCGAAGCGCTTGAGATATTCGGGCGAGGCGTAGACGTGGAAATGCACGGAAAACAGCTTGCGCTGGATCAGGTCGGGCTGCGTCGGCTGGCGCAAACGGATGGCGACGTCGGCCTCGCGCATGGCGAGGTCGAGTTCCTCCTCCGTGGTCACCAGCGAGATACGGATATCCGGATAAAGATCGAGGAACTCGCCGAGCCGCGGCGTCAGCCAATGCAGGCCGATACCCGGCGTCGTCGTCACCCGCAGGTCGCCGTTCGGCCGCTCGCGGCTGTCGGTCAGCATGGCGCGCGCCGCCTCGAGCTTCATGAACACGTCGTGCGCCGTGCGAAACAAGAGATCGCCCTGCTCGGTCAGGATCAAGCCGCGGGCGTGGCGATGAAACAGGGAAACCGACAGCTCCTGTTCGAGCGCGCTGACCTGGCGCGACACCGCCGATTGCGAGAGCCCGAGCTGCTCACCGGCATGGGTGAAGCTGCCCGCTTCCGCGGCGGCATGAAAGACCTTGAGCTTGTCCCAGTCCATTTTGTCGGACGGCGGTTGACGGATGACAGAGGTCGGATGGCGAAGGATCGACGCGCTCATCCGTCATCTCTGATCTTTCATCTGTCCTCTGTCGTCAGTCCTCCGTTCTCTGTTCCTCACTCCGCCGCGGCGCGGTGCTGCGCCTGCGCGGCGAGAAAGCGTTCCGCCTCGAGCGCAGCCATGCAGCCCAAGCCGGCGGCAGTGACGGCCTGTCGATAGACCTCGTCGGCCACATCGCCGGCGGCGAACAGGCCGGGGACCGAGGTCGCGGTCGAATGCGGCGCCGTCTTGATATAGCCCGACGCTTTCATCTCCACTTGCCCGGCCACCAGCGCCGTCGCCGGGGTATGGCCGATGGCGATGAAAATGCCGTCGACCGGGCGCACGGTGATTGCGCCGGTCTTGACGTTTCTCAGATGCGAGTGAGTGACCTTGAGCGGATTGTGGTTGCCGCTGATGTCGTGAAGCTCGGTGTCCCAGACGAAGTCGATCTTCGGATTCTTGAACAGCCGATCCTGCAAAATCTTTTCGGCACGCAGCGTGTCGCGCCGGTGCACCAGCGTGACCTTGGCGGCAAAATTGGTGAGAAACAGCGCCTCCTCGACGGCAGTGTTGCCGCCGCCGATCACCAGCACCTCCTTGCCGCGATAGAAGAAGCCGTCGCAGGTGGCGCAGGCCGACACGCCGTAGCCGCGGAATTTCTGCTCCGACGGCAGATCGAGCCAGCGCGCCTGCGCGCCGGTCGCCAGCACCAGCGCCTCGGCGAAATAGATATCGCCGGAATCGCATTCGATCCGAAACGGGCGCCTGGCGAGATCGACCTTGTTGACGTGATCGGGAACAAGCCTGGTGCCGACATGGGCCGCCTGCTTGGCCATCTGCTCCATGAGCCAGGGGCCCTGGATCACATCGGCGAAGCCCGGATAGTTCTCGACGTCGGTCGTGGTGGTCAGTTGACCGCCGGCTTCGACGCCCTGGATCAGCACCGGTTCGAGCATGGCGCGAGCGGCATAGATCGCTGCCGTGTAGCCCGCCGGTCCCGACCCGATGATGAGGACTTTGACGTGGGCAGTTTTTATCACCGGGTGGTCCGTCCGTTGAGATAGGGCTGAGGGAACAATTGGCCGCCTGGAAGCCCCTAATCAGAGGTCTGGACTTCACTCGACCGGGCAGGCGAATCGGAACGGCACCGAATCCGGCAGGCCTGCGGCCATCCGCCGGGAATCTAGGGATTTTCAGGAGCTATGCAAGATACGCAAAGCCCCCCATCCATGAGAGGGGTGGAAAACCTGAATCGGCATGGCGGACCGGGGCAGAGCGCTCCCGCCCTGGTGACGGGGGTCATCTCCACTCGACTTTGACGACCTCATAGGCCTTGGCGCCACCCGGCGTGACGACCTCCACCTGGGCGCCCTTCTTCTTGCCGACCAGCGCGCGGGCGAGCGGTGAGGTGATGGAAATCTTGCCCTTCTTGGCGTCCGCCTCGGGTTCGCCGACGATCTGCCACACCGCCTTCTTGTCGGTATCCTCGTCGATCAAGGTGACGGTTGCGCCGAACGTGATGGTGTCGCCTGAAAGCTTTGACACGTCAATGATTTCGGCGCGCGCGAGCTTGTCCTCGAGCTCGGCGATGCGGCCCTCGTTGAGCGATTGCGATTCCTTGGCGGCGTGATACTCGGCGTTTTCCGAGAGGTCGCCGTGGGTGCGCGCGTCGGTAATTTGCTGGATGATGCGGGGCCGTTCGACCTGCTGGCAATGCTTGAGTTCGGACTCAAGCGCAGCGTAGCCCTCCGCGGTCATCGGAATCTTATCCATCGGTCTCAATCTCCATAACTCGTCGAGACAAAATTCAAGTCGCGGGCCGACGCGTCGTCCGGCCTCGCGACCAAAATCCTGTCTCTACACGTGCCGGCGCTCTGGCTGGTCCGAATCTGGATCAGAGGCGGCCGCAAAATAATTTTGCAGCGCACACACTTCGAGTTCGCCCCCGAGGTAGGCCTTGATACCCTGTGCTGCGGCGACGGCCCCTGAGAGAGTGGTGTAGTACGGCACTTTATGCAAGAGGGCAGCGCGGCGTAACGAGCGGCTGTCGGCGAGCGCTGTGGCCCCTTCCGTGGTGTTGAAAACCAGCTGGACTTCGCCGTTCTTGATGGCGTCGACAATATGCGGGCGGCCTTCCGCTACTTTGTTGACTTTGACCGCCGCAACACCCGCCGCGGCGAGGTAGCGCTGGGTTCCCGATGTCGCCAAAACCCTAAAGCCCAATCCGGCGAGCAGGCGGACCGGTTCGAGAATGCGCGCCTTGTCGGCATCCTTGACCGAGACGAAGACGGTGCCGCTCTTCGGCAACCGGGAGCCGCCGCCGAGCTGGCTTTTGACGAAGGCGACATTGTAGTCGCGGTCGATGCCCATGACTTCCCCGGTCGATTTCATCTCCGGCCCGAGCACGGTGTCGACCGCCGGTCCAAAGCGGGCGAAAGGAAAAACCGCCTCCTTGACGCCGATGTGACGGGCGGCGGCGAATTCGAAGCTCTGCGGCTTCAGCTTAAAGCTCGCCAGCGATTCGCCGGCCATGATACGCGCCGCGATCTTGGCGGCCGGGATGCCGGTCACCTTGGCGACGAACGGCACGGTGCGTGAGGCGCGCGGATTGACCTCGAGCACATAGATGTCGCCGTCCTTGATGGCGTACTGCACGTTCATCAGGCCGCCGATCTTGAGCGCCAACGCGAGCGCGCGGGTCTGGCGGTCAAGCTCGCCAATCGTGTCGGCCGAAAGATTATGCGGCGGCAGCGAGCAGGCGGAGTCCCCGGAATGGATTCCGGCCTCCTCGATGTGCTCCATGATGCCGGCGATGTAGGCGTCCTTGCCGTCGGCGAGGCAGTCGACGTCGATTTCCACGGCGTCGGTGAGGTAGCGGTCGATCAGCAGCGGCCGCTTCTCCGACACCGCGAACTCGGACGGCCGGTCGAGGTCCGCGGCGAGCCGCGCGACATAACGGTCGAGCTGGGCCGGCTCGTGCACGATCTCCATGGCGCGGCCGCCGAGCACATAGGACGGCCGGATCACGATCGGATAGCCGATCGAGTCGGCGATGGCGCGCGCCTTCTCCGGGCTGGTCGCGATCCCGCTCTTCGGCTGCCGCAGCTTGAGCCGATCGAGCAGCTCTCGGAAACGGTCGCGATCTTCGGCGAGGTCGATGGCGTCGGGTGAGGTGCCGAGGATGGGCACTTTTGCGTTCGCCAGCGACTCGGCGAGCTTGAGCGGCGTCTGGCCGCCGAATTGCACGATGACGCCGTGCAGCACGCCGTTCCTCCGCTCGGTATCGATGATCTCGATCACGTCCTCGGCGGTGAGCGGCTCGAAATACAGCCGGTTGGAGGTGTCGTAATCGGTCGACACCGTCTCCGGATTGCAATTGATCATGATGGTTTCATAGCCGACGTCCTTCAAGGCGAAGGCGGCGTGACAGCAGCAATAATCGAACTCGATGCCCTGGCCGATGCGGTTGGGGCCGCCGCCGAGAATGATAACCTTCTTCTTGTCAGACGGAAGCGCCTCGTCCGCCGCGTGGCCGGCAAAAGGCGCCTCATAGGTCGAATACATGTAGGCGGTCGGCGAGGCGAATTCGGCGGCGCAGCTGTCGATCCTTTTGAACACCGGCCGCACGCCGATGCCGCGGCGACGCGCCGAAACCTCGTCGACGGCGAGGCCGGCAAGCCGGCCGAGCCGCGCGTCGGAGAAGCCCATGGCTTTGAGTCGGCGCAGTGTTGCAGCCGTCGTCGGCAGTCCCTTGGCGCGAATCTCGGCCTCGGTTTCGATGATGCCGCGGATTTGCGCCAGGAACCACGGATCGATCCGGCAGGCGGTATGGATCTCCGCGTCGCTCATGCCGAGCCGCATGGCCTGCGCCACTTTGAGGATGCCGTCGGGCGAAGGCGTGCCGAGCGCGGCGCGGATGGCATTCTTGTCGTCGCCCTGGCCGAGGCCCTCGATTGCGATCTCGTCGAGCCCGGTCAGCCCGGTCTCGAGCGAGCGCAGCGCCTTTTGCAGGCTCTCCTGAAAAGTGCGGCCGATCGCCATCACCTCGCCGACCGACTTCATCGAGGTGGTGAGCACCGGCTCGGCGCCGGGAAATTTCTCAAAAGCGAAGCGCGGCACCTTGGTGACGATGTAATCGATCGTCGGTTCGAACGAAGCCGGCGTAGCGCCGCCGGTGATGTCGTTGGCGATTTCGTCGAGCGTGTAGCCGACCGCGAGCTTGGCGGCGACCTTGGCGATGGGAAAACCGGTCGCCTTCGAGGCCAGCGCCGACGAGCGCGACACCCGCGGATTCATTTCGATGACGACGATGCGGCCGTCTTCGGGATTGACGGCGAATTGCACGTTGGAGCCGCCGGTCTCGACGCCGATCTCGCGCAGTACGGCGATCGAAGCGTCGCGCATGCGCTGGTATTCCTTGTCGGTCAGCGTCAGCGCCGGCGCCACGGTGATCGAGTCGCCGGTATGCACGCCCATCGGGTCGAGGTTCTCGATCGAGCAGACGATGATGCAATTGTCGTTCTTGTCGCGCACCACCTCCATCTCGAACTCTTTCCAGCCGAGGACCGATTCCTCGATCAGCACTTCAGAGGTCGGCGAGGCGTCGATGCCGCGCTCGACGATCTCGATGAACTCCGCCTTGTTGTAGGCGATACCGCCGCCGGTGCCGCC
>Ga0208937_1000637_pt1 | contig 23757 bp, 23 predicted proteins | sample June2015DPH_11_5_FD_184705 | JGI IMG/M metagenome (GOLD analysis project Ga0208937, IMG submission 184705) | Peatland microbial communities from SPRUCE experiment site at the Marcell Experimental Forest, Minnesota, USA - June2015DPH_11_40... | ecosystem: Environmental > Terrestrial > Soil >...
TGGCCAACTGCCGCAGCGCGGCGGCGTCAAAATCATCCCGCAGCGCAATTGCTCTTGCCATGGCGAACCTCCTCGTTCGCCAATGCTTGAATCTGACTCGTCCTGATCTGGGAATCCAAAAAAGAGCCGTCCTTTTGGGGACCCGGTATTACTCAACCAAATTCCTCAATCAGGGAAGATTTTCATTGTTCGAGCCGGTCAGCCAGAACCGAAGGACAGGGTTCTCGCCAATTGGAACAGAACACTCTTTCTCCGAGATCAAGGGCAAGAAGCAAGAGGCTGGTTAATAGAGGTGATGAAGTGCGTCGATGCTATTGGCAAGCGTGAATTTCAAATTGACGACATCTATGCATTCGAGCAACAACTTGGCCGGCTCTATCCCAGAAACCAAAACGTAAAACCGAAAATTCGCCAGCAGCTGCAATTTTTGAGAGATCGCGGCTATCTCGATTTCGTTTCGCGAGGATACTACCGATTGCGATCCGAAGGTTGAGGTGGTTTTATATCTCACTGCAATTCATACTCTAGGGACCCTACGGGGTAGTTCTATGGCTTGGTATCGCAACTATTACAAATGCGCTCGTTGCGACTACGAATGGCCGGACGAGTGGTCCTGCATGTGTGACGACGATTGTCCAAACTGCGGTGCTCGTCACATGACGCCTTACGAGAGCGATGACTCGACGACGATCATTGAGCCGTGCCGGGATGAGTTCGTCGTTCTTTGGTCGCCTGAAACCGCAGGCCACGACCCCGACTATTGCGAACTCGGAAGGTTTCCGACGCGCGGGCAAGCTGAGGCATTCTTAGCGACGGGTTGATACGGGAGCCCGCTGACGCGGCCCGGGAATCGTCATCCCGCCATCACCCGCCCCCTACTTCGCCAGCGCGTCGGCTCCGGCCTTGGCGACCTGGGCGTCCTGCGAGGACAGCGCGCCGGAGACGCCGATGGCGCCGACGATCTTGCCGTCGATCAGCATCGGCAGGCCGCCCTCGAGCGGGGTGATGTCCTTGACGGCAAGAAGCCGCAGCCCGGCGCCGCCGGCGGCGATGGCGTCGTCGAGCACTTTGCTCGGACGCTTGAAGCGCAGCGCAGTGCTCGCCTTGCCCTCGGAGGCGCCGATCGAGGCGAGCTGGGTGTTGTCGACCTTGTGGAACATCACCAGATTGCCGCCGCTGTCGAGGATGGTGATCGCGACCTGCCAGGAATTCTTCGCCGCCTCGAGCTCGGCCGCGGCCATGGCCCGCTTGGCGTCGTCGAGCGTGATCGGCGGCCCGTAGGGCGGCGTCGCCGCAGGCTGCTGGGCCAAGGCCGGGGCAAGGGACGATCCGGCCGCGATGGCGAACGCGGCCAACGCGCAGGCGAGCGCGAGCATCCGGGACATCTGTAGCACCTCCGCAGGGCATGCCGCTTAAGCGGCGAGCGGGGCACAATAAGCGGCAAAGGCCGCCGGTGGAAGCCGGTCGGTTTCTTGTGGCGGAAACCCGACCCGGCTCGGCGAAACGTGATCGCGGCGGCGCTGCGTCGCGTCGGCGCCGCGATTATATTTCCCCAGCCGCCTAGTGTGGCGGTTCAGAAGTCCGCATCATTTTTGCCGCGAACTCGTCATGCGGACTTCTGAACCAAAGCCACACTAGATCAATACGTTGCTAGTGTCCTTCGATTCCGAAGTTCGCAAACGAGGGTGCCGCATAATGATACGAACTTCGGAATCGGGACACTAGGGAGACGCCGCCATGTTCACGTTCAGGAAAAAGCTCGAAATGCCGGCCGCCGGAGACGCCTTGCCGGGGCGCACGGCCCCCATCCCCACCGCGCGGGAGCATTTCGTCAACGGCCGCCCGCTCAAGGGTCCCTATCCGGAAGGACTTGCCATGGCGATGTTCGGGCTCGGCTGCTTCTGGGGTGCCGAGCGCAAGTTCTGGGAGCTCGGCGACGGCATCTACGTGACCGCGGCCGGCTATGCCGGCGGCCACACCCCCAATCCGACCTATGAGGAGGTGTGCAGCGGGCGCACCGGCCACAACGAGGTCGTGCTCGTCGTCTACGATCCGAAGAAAATCTCCTACGAGCGGCTGCTCAAGGCGTTTTGGGAAACCCACGACCCGACCCAGGGCATGCGCCAGGGCAACGATGTCGGTACCCAATACCGGTCCGGCATCTATGTGTTTTCGCCGGCGCAGCGCGCGGCCGCGGAGGCGTCGCGGGCGAGCTATGCCAAGGCGCTCGCCGCCGCCGGCATGGGTGCCATCACCACCGAAATCCGCGACGCCCCGCCATGCTATTTCGCCGAGGATTATCACCAGCAATATCTGGCGAAGAATCCGCACGGCTATTGCGGCCTCGGCGGCACCGGGGTGAGCTGCCAAATTGGAACTCGCGTGGCAGCGCAGTAATCGCAGCACATTGACCGGGCGCCTCGATTGACGGCACAGTCGCGGTCTGGCGCGGCGCGGTGGGGGATCATATGCGGCGAAGCGAACGCGGCTTTGAAGCGGCGATCTTCCTGTCGCGGTGGTTGCTCGCGCCATTCCTCGTCGGTCTGTTCTGCAGTCTCATTCTGTTGATCTACCGCTTCGTCGCCGATTTTTACGCGCTGGCGCTGGAGCTGCCGCGCCTGGCTTGGCACGACCTCGCCGTCGGCGTGCTCAATCTGATCGACGTCTCGCTGGTCGCCAATCTCCTGCTCATCGTCATCTTCTCGGGATACGACAACTTCATTCGCAAGATCGATCCGGCCGATCATCCCGACTGGCCCGCCGGCTTGATGGTGGTTGATTTCAGCGCGCTCAAGGAGAAGCTGTTGGGCTCGATCGTGATCATCGCCGCGGTCGACGCGTTGGCCTGGTACCTCGACCTGGAAAAGGAGGCCGACACCTCCAAGCTTGGCTGGGTGATCGGCTTCCCGCTGATGTTCGTCGTCGCCCTCCTGATGCTGGCGATTGCCGACCGCCTCGGGCGCGCTGCGAACCATAAGGCCGAGTGAGCGGCGGAAGCCCCGCCCTGCTCGTCCCGCCCCCTTCCTTCCGATCTATCGCGGTTGATCCAGGTCAAGTCCGGCCGCGAAAAAATGTTCTATCGAAGGTGGAGAAAATTCCTAAAAAAGGGAGTTGTGTCATGACCAAGCCAATTCCTGACAAGGCCGAAGTCGCGGTGGAATATCCGGACAAGCTTTATATCGGAACCTTCGAGCAGACCGCGCGCTTCGACGCCCACCTTGACGAAGCCGGAATCTCACTCAGCCTGTATCGCAACGGCGCGGCCGATATGCGCAAATCGGTCCATATGCACTTTCATTATGCGCTGTTCGCCGAAATCCTTCGCGATCTGGCAAAAACGGTGGCTTCGCTACCGCCGGCCGATATCACCCACCGCGCGGCACTCTGCGATGCCGCCAAGGCGCTTCATCTGGCGCTGAAGGCGGATCCGGACGAAAGCCAAGATGTCGACGATATCGCCCATATGACGCCGGCCGAGGAGGTGCTGCTCCTGCATGTCCTGGAATAGGCTTAAGCGCCGATAGCGGCGCTTTGTCAGGGGCGCGCGGCCTGCCTGTCAGCCCGCTGACAGGCCTCGCGAATCCTGTCCACCAGCGCGTTGCCGAGTAGCGGCTTCTCGACAATCGGAACACCGGCCGCCCCCGCGCGTGCGCTAAGCGCGGGATTGGGGTCGCTGATGAGCAGAATCGTCGGCGTCAAAACGTCTCGATCGCGCAATTTGGCGATCAACTCCATTCCGCTCATCACCGGCATTCTCTGGTCGATGACGAAACAGTCGCAAACACCGAGATCGCCGGCGCGCAGGAGCTCGGTAGCGCTGGCATAGGCGCGCACGGTAAACCCTTCCAATTCCAGCGCGAATTTCAGCGAGCCGCAAACCGCCGGGTCGTCGTCGACGATCACGACGACCGGGGGCCGCTCCGTCAATGGGTACAGCGGCTGCATCGCTATCGGTGGCACCGAAAACCTCGCATTCCGCGATAAAATGCAGGCGGACCGGCGCAGCCGCATTGATGTGGCTCAATTCCGGGCAGCAATCGCCGCGGGGTAATGACACGCGTCTGTGGACGCATTCCGTCCGCCTTGCGGCGGCGCGGTTCCATCTTGATCCGCGTCAACGCCAACGCGCCGAAAGGAGCGAGAATGGCGCCCGCACAAGCGAGCGGGACAACGAGACAACATGGGTCGTGTGATTTTCCGGTGCCCTCAGACGGACCAGGAGTTCGACAGCGGATTCCAAGCCAACCCGGGCGACATCAAGCTTTTGCCCACAGGCGCAAAGATGCATCTGCGCTGCAGGATCTGCGGCGCTAAGCACGAGTTTCAATTCGCCGACGCCCGCGTCGACGACAACGACCAAGGCCGCCTGAACCGATAACCGCGGCCATCTGAACTGCCGACGCAATCGTTCAAGCTTCCTCAATTGATCCACGTCAATGTCTATCGGCACCGCCGCGGTCAAAAGCGGCTTATGAACATTGACCGCCCCGAGCAAACACCGGCCTGTCCGAGTTGCGGCAGGCCGATGCGCCTTGCCAGAGCCGTCGCCAAAACCGGCGCGCAACCCGAGCTGTCAATCTATGAATGTCGGATATGTGCGGTGATGCTAACCGCGGCCCGAGAGCCGACACGGACATCGGAATCTGCATAGAGCTTTACAGAGAGCGATCGTGGGCGAGCAACAGTCCGCGAATAAACCGCACTCCCCCGCGGCAACCGGCCGGCAGCCGATATCGCCTCACTCAGGTCCCACAATTCCGACGACGAGCGCCATGCGCACCAGATCGGACAGGCTTCCCGCCTTCATCTTGTTCATCAGATTCGCCCGGTAGATCTCCACGGTGCGCGGGCTGATGCCGAGGTCGAAGGCGATCTGCTTGTTGGCCCGGCCGGTCACCAATCCGCCAAGCACATCGCGCTCGCGGTTGGAGAGGCCCGCCAGCCGGCCCTCGATCTCCAGGCGTTCGATGTGGCGCTTGGTCTCGCCGTCCTGGCGCTTGAGCGCCGATTGCACGCTTGCCAACAGCACGTCGTCGTCGAACGGCTTTTCCAGAAAGTCCACCGCGCCGACCTTCATCGCTTCGACCGCGAGCGCCACATCGCCGTGACCGGTGATGACGATCACCGGCACGCCGATCTTGAGCTCTTTCAAGCGGCGCAGCAGGTCGACCCCGCTCATTACCGGCATGCGCACGTCGGTGATGACGCAACCCGACGCGGCGTCGGGCAGCGCGTCGAGGAACGCCAGCGCGGTCGAGTAAGTCTTGACCTCGAGTTTGGCCGCCTGCAACAGGAACGCCAGCGACTGACGAATCGCTTCGTCGTCGTCGATCACGTGCACGATGGCCTTTTCAGACGGCATCGCCGACTTCCTCTTTGCTGAGCGCCGGCAGCGTGAATGAGAACACCGTTCCTCCTCCGGGATTTGATCGCGGCGCGATGGAGCCGCCATGCGCCTCGACGATGGTGCGCGAGATCGACAGACCGACGCCCATGCCCTGGCGTTTCGTGGTGATGAACGGCTGGAACAGCTGCGCGCTGATTTCGGGCGCGATTCCGGTGCCGGTATCGGCGACGCTGATCTCGACCATGTTGTCCTGCGCCGAAACCGTCGAGACGACGAGCTCGCGCTTGTCGGTTTCTTCCATCGCCTCGATGGCGTTGCGCATCAGATTCAGCAGAACCTGTTGAATCTGCACCTTGTCGGCGAGCACGAAATCGGTGCGCGGATCGTACTCGAAGCGCACGCGGACGCCGCGGTCCTTGGCGCCGACCAGCGCGAGGGCGCTGGCTTCTTCCACGAGTTTCTTGACGTCCTCCACCCGCCGCTCGCTCTCGCCGCGGGCGACGAAGTCGCGCAGGCGGCGAATGATCTGGCCGGCCCGCAACGCCTGTTCGGCCGCCTTGTCCAAGGCCTCGCGCAAAACCGGGGCGCGCTCGTCGGGGCTGCCTTCCAAGAGCCGCCGGGACCCCTTCATGTAGTTGGCAATCGCGGAAAGCGGTTGATTGAGCTCGTGGGCGAGCGCGGAAGCCATCTCGCCCATCGCGGTCAAACGCGAGACATGGACCAGCTCGGCCTGCAAATCCTGGAGCCGGGCCTCGGTCTGCTGGCGCTCGGTGAGGTCGCGGATGAAGCCGGTGAAGAAGCGTTCATTGCTTGTTCGCATCTCGCCGACGTTGAGCTCCAGGGGAAATGTCGAACCGTCCTTGCGCTCGCCGACGACCACCCGGCCGATGCCGATGATTCTCCGTTCGCCCGTGGTCAGGTAGCGCTGCATGTAGGCGTCATGGTCCTGCCGATAGGGCTGTGGCATCAGCATTTTGACGTTTTCACCCAAGACTTCGGCGGCGCTATAGCCGAACAGCCGTTCCGCCGCCGCACTGAACGACTGCACGATGCCGCGTTCGTCGATGACAATCATGGCGTCGGGGATGGTGTCGAGAATCGACTGCACATGCGCCTCGCGGCCAAAGGCGTCCTCGGCGCTGGCCGCCGCGGCGATCCGCGAGCGGCGCAGCAGGTCGCCGCGCCACGATGCGCCGACGCCGACGAAGGCGAAGACGACCGCATTGACGATATCGGCGCTCGACAGGAAGCGAAAATCGGCGACGAAAAACAGGCCCAGCAGCAGGCCCAGAATAGTGGCCAAAGAGCCGGGGCCCCAGCCGCCGAACGCCGAGGCGATCAGAATCGCCGGAAAGAAGAAGAGATAGGACGCCTCGCCCTGGAGCACCGATGCCAGTGCCAAGCGAAGCACCAAGGCCACCGCAATCGCAATGATTGCAATGCCATAATGTTCAATGATCCCGCGCGGGACCGGGAGGTTGAACGCCCCCTTGGCGGGGTAAGATCGGAAATGTGGCTTGGCTTCTGCCATAGCAATGCCGGTGTCGGCCTATTGTTGCCCTTTTTCGATTTTGGAGGGAACCGCGGGTCCTGCTGCCCCTCCGGGATAGCCCTTAGGGGCATTATCTGAATTTTTCGCCTCCCGCGCGAGGGTTACCAATACCCCTCGAAGCTCCCGGAGGTAAAGGCCCATGCACACACAGACAGCCGTCCGTACCGACCAATTCCGCCGCTTCGTGCCGGTCCCGCGCACCCCTGCGCCGCCAACCATCCCTGCTCTTGACGGCACCAGTGAGCGCGAGCCGCTCGCGCAATCCATGCACCTGATGGGCGCCGTCATGTCGTATCCACGCAATGCGGAGATTTTCGGCGAAAACGAGCCCGCCGAATACCTCTACAAGGTCATCAGCGGCAGCGTCCGCACTTACAAAATCCTCAGCGACGGCCGCCGCCAGATCGGCGGATTCTATCTGCCCGGCGACATTTTCGGGTTTCAATTCGCCGAGGAGCACACCTATTCGGCCGAGGCCATCACCGACGCCAAGGTGCTGGTCATCAAGCGCAGTGCGCTGACGGCGCTCGCCGGCTGCGATGCCACGGTCGCCCGACAGCTCTTCGCGCTCACCAGCTGCGAATTGCGGCGCATGCAGGAGCGCGTCCTGCTGCTCATCAAGAGCGCGCAGGAGCGCGTCGCCAGCTTCCTGCTCGAAATGGCGGACCGCGCCGCGGCCGGAAATGTCGTGGAACTACCGATGTCGCGCCAGGACATCGCCGATTATCTCGGCCTGACCATCGAGACCGTGTCGCGGACCTTGACGTGCCTGGAAAGCACCGCGGCGATCGAGGTACCGAGCTCGCGGCGCATCGTGCTGCGCAACCGATCCGCACTAAACCGCCTGAACGGCTGAGGCCGCCGCGAGATTGAGCGGCAGTCGCCGGCCGATACTGAAAGGCAGCGATCATGCAGGTTCGCGATGTCATGACGCGGAAGGTCATTTCCGTCGGGCCGCATGAACCGCTGCTGCAGGCGGCGCGCCTGATGTTGCAGAACAGAATCAGCGGCCTGCCGGTTGTCGACGCGGCGGGCCAACTGGTCGGCATCGTCACGGAAGGCGACTTTCTGCGCCGCGGCGAGATCGGCACCGATCGCCGCCGGCCGAAATGGCTCGAGTTTCTGCTCGGGCCCGGCCGGCTCGCCACCGAGTACGTGCATGCCTCCGGCAGAAAAGTCGATGAAGTCATGACCGCCGATCCTTGCACCGTCAGCGAAGACGATTCACTGGAGACGGTGGTCGAACTCATGGAACGGCGCCGCATCAAGCGCCTCCCCGTCATGCGCGACGGCAAGATGGTGGGCATCGTCAGTCGCGCCAATCTCATGCATGCTCTGGCAAGCCTCGACCGCGATACGCAGGCCGCCGTCGACGACGACGTCGCGATTCGCGACGGCATTCTCAAGTCGCTGGGCAAGCAGCCCTGGGCGCCGAACGTCAACGTCGTGGTCAAGAACGGCGTTGCGGAATTATGGGGCACCATCACCGACGAACGCGAGCGGCAAGCTTGCATCGTCACGGCCGAGAATGTCGCGGGCGTCCATGAGGTGCACGACCATTTGGTTTGGGTCGAACCGATGTCCGGCATGGCGTTTCCGTCGGCGGAGGACGAAGCCAAACCGCGCACGGACTCACCGCACAACGCCGTGCACTGAACGCGGCGGCGGTCGAAAACAATTTCGGCACGACACCCTCACGCGGCGACCATGATGCCCCGCACAGCCTTTCAAGCGAACAGCCGGACCATGCGCCGCAGCCTTCTGACGGCCGTTGTGCTCGCGGCTTTGCTGCCGCCGCTCGCCAGAAGCGAGGCAGTGCTGTCGCCAGCCGCGCAACGCGGGCTTGTCTTCGTGCGCACCTATTGCGCGGATTGCCACGCGATCGACAAGGTGAGCGAAAGCCCACTCAAGGTGGCGCCGCCGTTGCGCACGTTGCATCTGCGCTATCCGGTCGAAAGCCTGCGCGATTCGCTCGCCGAAGGCATCATCACCGGTCACCCGACGATGGCGCAATTCCAGCTCGATCCCGGCCAAGTCGCCGATGTCATCGCCTACCTGAAATCGCTAGAGCCGTGATCGGCAACAAGTGACGCGATTGATTTGAATCAACACTGGTGCCGAATCGACGTGCATCCTCGGCACGTTTCAGCTGGTCGGCTGTCGCGGGGGAATCTATGGCGCCATCGAATACACAAGTGAAATACATGACCTTCGGCGAAGGCGGTTCGACGGTCGCATTTGCCGGCCTTGCGATCTTCTCGATCGTGATCGCGGCCAAGGCCTACACCCCCGAGTACGCCTTTCACGCCTACCTCTTCGCCGCCGGCAGCGTGGCCGCGGTGTTTGCCATCGCCAATCGCTATTTCGACCGCGGCGCTCAAGCAGCGCCGCTCGTGATCGACGGCAAGCCGAACTACAATATGGGGCCGGTCAAGCTGGCAACGATCTTGGCGGTGTTCTGGGGCATCGCCGGATTCGCGATCGGGCTGTGGATCGCGCTCGAGCTCGCTTTCCCGGCGTTAAATCTCGACCTCTCCTTCATCTCGTTCGGCCGGCTGCGCCCGCTACACACCTCCGCCGTCATCTTCGCCTTCGGCGGCAATGTGCTGATCGCCACGTCCTTCTATGTCGTGCAGCGCACCTGCCGGGCGCGGCTGGTCGGCGATCTCGCGCCTTGGTTCGTGGTGCTCGGCTACAATTTCTTCATCGTCATCGCCGGCACCGGCTATTTGCTCGGCATCACGCAATCCAAAGAATATGCCGAACCGGAATGGTACGCCGATCTTTGGCTCACCATCGTGTGGGTGGTCTATCTGCTGGTGTATCTCGGCACGCTGATGCGGCGCACCGAGCCGCATATCTACGTCGCCAACTGGTTCTATCTCGCCTTCATTCTCACCATCGCCGTCCTGCACCTCGGCAACAACGCCGCAGTTCCGGTCTCGGTATTCTCGCCGAAATCGTACATCGTCTGGTCCGGCGTTCAGGACGCCATGGTGCAATGGTGGTACGGCCATAATGCCGTGGGCTTCTTCCTCACCGCGGGCTTCCTCGGCATCATGTACTACTTCATTCCGAAGCGCGCCGAGCGGCCGATCTACAGTTACCGCCTCTCGATCGTTCACTTCTGGGCGCTGATTTTCCTCTACATCTGGGCCGGCCCGCATCATCTGCACTACACGGCGTTGCCGGATTGGACGCAAACGCTCGGCGCGACCTTCTCGATCATGCTGTGGATGCCGTCGTGGGGCGGCATGATCAACGGAGTCATGACGCTGTCGGGCGCCTGGGACAAGCTGCGCACCGACCCGGTGCTGCGCATGCTGGTGCTTTCGGTAGCGTTCTACGGCATGGCCACCTTCGAAGGGCCGGTGATGTCGGTGAAGGCTGTCAATTCGCTGTCGCATTACACCGACTGGACCATCGGCCACGTGCATTCCGGCGCGCTGGGCTGGGTCGGCTTCGTTTCCTTCGGCGCGATTTATTGCCTGGTGCCCTGGCTGTGGAATCGCCCGCTTTATTCGCTGCGGCTGGTCAGCTGGCATTTCTGGATCGCCACCATCGGCATCGTTGTCTACATCACGTCGATGTGGGTGGCAGGCATTCTCCAGGGATTGATGTGGCGCGCCTACACCAATCTCGGCTTCCTCGAATATTCCTTCATCGAGACCGTCGAGGCGATGCATCCGTTCTACGTGATCCGCGCCATCGGCGGTGCTTTGTTCCTGGTCGGCGCGCTGATCATGGCTTTCAACGTCTGGCGGACGATCTATCCGCGTGAACAGCTCGCGGGCGCCGTGGCCATGGCTCCGGCCGAGTAGGAGGATCCTTCATGTCGGCTTATACGTCGCTGTGGCAGAGACACTGGATCCTCGAGCGCAATTCGATCCTGCTGTTGATCGGCATCCTGATCGTCATCGCGATCGGCGGCCTAGTGGAAGTCGTGCCGCTGTTCTATTTGCGCAGCACGATCGAGACCGCGCCCGGCATGCGGCCCTATACGCCGCTCGAGCTGGCTGGCCGTAACATCTACGTGCGCGAAGGCTGTTACCTCTGTCATTCGCAGATGATCCGGGCGCTGCGCGACGAGGTCGAGCGTTACGGGCATTACTCGCTCGCCGCCGAAAGCGAGTACGATCATCCGTTCCAATGGGGCTCCAAGCGCAACGGTCCTGACCTCGCGCGCGTCGGCGGCAAGTATTCCGACGACTGGCACCGCGACCATCTGCAAGACCCGCGCTCGGTGGTTCCCGGCTCGATCATGCCGGCCTATCCCTGGCTGTTCACGACCGATCTCGATTTTTCTCATATCGCCGAGGACATGAAGGTGCAGGCACTGCTCGGCGTACCCTATTCCGACGAGATGATCGCCAACGCGCTTGCCGACGTGCGCACGCAAGCGACCGCCGATGCGCCGGACGCCGCCGCGCTGGCGAAGCGCTATCCGAAGGCGCAGGCGCGCGGATTCGCCGGCAATCCCGGCCGCATCACCGAAGCCGATGCGCTGATCGCCTATCTGCAGATGATGGGAACGCTGGTCGACTTTAAGCTCTACGACGACAAAGCCAACATCCGCTGAGGAGGCACCGGTGTCGCCGACCTATCAGTTTTTCGCGGAATTCGCCCAGACCTGGGGCCTCGTCTACTTCCTCGTGCTGTTCATCGCGGTGCTGGTCTATGCGCTGTGGCCGTCGCGTCAGAAGAAGTTCGACGAAGCTGCGCGCGTGCCGCTGCGGGAGGATTGATCAATGCTCGGTCGAAAAAAATACGGCCCCAAGCCGCCGCCGAAGGTCGTGACCACGGGCCACGAATGGGACGGCATCCAGGAGCTGAATACGCCGCTGCCACGCTGGTGGCTGTGGCTGTTCTACGCGACGATCATCTGGTCCGTCGGTTATTGGGTGGTCTATCCGGCATGGCCGCTCCTTTCCTCCTACAGCAGCGGCCTGCTCAACTGGAATTCTCGGAGCGCCGTCAGCGCCGAACTGGCGGCGCTGCAGACGCAACGCGGCCCGATGATGACGCGGCTGGCCGCGGCCTCGCCGCAGCAGATCGAGTCGACGCCCGAGCTGCTCGACTTCGCCCGCACGCTTGGCCGCCGCGCCTTCGCCGATAATTGCGCGCCGTGCCACGGCGCCGGCGGCGGTGGCGTCAAAGGTTATCCAAATCTCGTCGACAATGATTGGCTGTGGGGCGGCACGCTCGATCAGATCGGGCAGACGATCCGGCACGGCGCCCGCGCCGGCGACGATGACGGCCATCAGGGCTCGATGCCGGCCTTCGGCCGCGACGGAATACTGAAGCCGACCGAAATCTCCACGGTGGCGGATTACGCGCGCTCGTTGTCCGGTCTCCCGACCGCGCCCGACGCCGATCTCGCCCGCGGCGCGAAAATCTTCGCCGACAATTGCGCGGTCTGTCACGGCGCGCAGGGCAAGGGCAATCGCGAGGTGGGCGCCCCGAACCTGACCGACCAGATCTGGCTTTACGCGCCGGACAAAAAAACCATCATGGAAGGGATCACCAACGGCCGCGGCGGCGTCATGCCGGCCTGGGGCGGCAAGCTCGACGACGTCACCATCAAGGCGCTGACGGTCTTTGTGCACACGCTTGGCGGCGGGGAGCAGTGACGGATGGATCCGGGTGGCGACAACGCGCTCGCTATGCAGGCCGCCCGTTCGCCGCAGCTCGGGCAACCGGCGCTCGTAGCGCTTAGCGATGGCGCACGAACGCCGCTGCCCGCCGGCGCGACCGAAACCGACCCCCCGGACGATGGGCCCCTCTACGTTGCCCGGCAAAAGATCTATCCGCAGCGCGTCAGCGGTACCTTCCGGCGCGTGAAATGGCTGGTGCTGTTCATCACGCTCGGCATCTATTATTTGCTGCCGTTCGTGCGCTGGGATCGCGGGCCGAACGCGCCGAGCCAGGCGGTTCTCATCGACTTCCCGAGCCGGCGATTCTATTTCTTCTTCATCGAGATCTGGCCGCAGGAGGTGTACTACATCACCGGCCTCTTGATCCTGGCGTCGATGGCGCTGTTCTTGATGAACACCATCGCCGGGCGGGTCTGGTGCGGTTATCTCTGCCCGCAGACGGTGTGGACTGATCTATTCCAGGCCATCGAGCGCTGGACCGAGGGCGACCGCCGCGAACATCTGCAGCGCGACCGGCAGCCGTGGAGCGTCGATCGGCTGGCGCGGGCGGCAACCAAGCATTTTCTCTGGCTGATGATCGCGTGGTGGACCGGCGGCGCCTGGGTGCTTTATTTCGCCGATGCGCCGACCCTTGTGCGCGACCTGGCGACGTTTCAGGCGCCGCTGATCGCCTATGTCTTCATCGCACTATTGACGTTCACGACCTATTCGCTGGCCGGATGGATGCGCGAGCAGGTCTGCGTCTACATGTGTCCGTGGCCGCGCATCCAGGCGGCGTTGACCGACGAATACGCGCTCAACGTCACCTATCGCTACGACCGCGGCGAGCCGCGTGCCTCGCTGAAGAAAGCCGCGGCGCTGCACGACCGGGGCCTTGCCGCCGGCGAATGCATCGATTGCCTGCAATGCGTGCACGTTTGCCCGACCGGAGTTGACATCCGCGAGGGCTCCAGTCTCGGCTGCATTCAGTGCGGCCTGTGCATCGACGCCTGCGATGCGGTGATGAAAAAAATCGGCCGATCCGCTCGCCTCATCGCCTATGACACCGACGTCAATATCAAGCGTCGACAGGAGGGCCAAACGCCGCTCTTCCGCCTCGTGCGAACGCGCACGGTGCTTTATACCGTCATCATCGCGCTGGTCGGCGCGGTGATGATCTATACGTTGGCGACGCGGCGTAACGACGGCATTAGCATCATCCACGACCGCAACCCGCTGTTCGTGCGGCTGACCGACGGCGCACTGCGCAACGCCTTCGCCGTTCGCATCCTCAACAAAACGCTCGAGCCGCAAAGCTTCGTGCTCAAGGTCGCGGGTCTCGCCGATGCGGGGGTCGACGTCATTGGCAGCGCCACGCGTTCGGGCGGCGATCCGGTCATCGAGGTCGGCCCCGATCAATCCCGCGAAGTGCGCGTGCTGGTCACCACGCACCAACGGTTCGGGCCGGGAGCCTCGGTTCCTCTCACGTTCATCATCGCGCCGGAGAAGGGCGGCACCGCCGCGAGCGCCGGCGATCATTTCCTCGGGCCATGAGACGACAGCATGTCAGTGAATCGTTCAGCAGGCAGTGACGCCGAACTGCCCTCCGCCATGCGGCAGCGAAGCAAGCCGCCGCGGGAGATGACCGGGCGGATGGTCCTGGTCGGCCTTCTCGCTTTCTTCGGCATTGTCCTCGGCGCCAACGGTATGTTGGTGCACAAAGCGCTGTCGACGTTCGGCGGCGTCGAGACGGATAGTTCCTATCGCGCCGGACAGTTGTTCGAGCGCGACGTCGCCATGGCCAGGGCGCAGGATGCTCAGCATTGGCGGGTCGAGGCGAGCGTCACGCCCGCAGCGGACGGCAGCGCGCTGCTCGATATCGTGGCGCACGACGGCGCCGGCCTGGCCGTTGCCGGCATCGATGCCACCGCGACATTCGAGCGTCCGACCGATCGCCGCCTCGATCGCTCCGTTGCCGTCAGCGAGGATGTACCCGGCCATTTTCGCGGCAGCGCCGCAATATCGCCCGGGCAATGGGACCTGGTCATCGAATTGACGCGCCAAGGCGAGCGGCAATTCCGATCCAAGAATCGCATCGTCTTGCGGTAAGCAACCGAGATGACCGAAACACTCGATCTGTCGATGTTCGTTGAGCGCGGCACGGCCGGCGCCTCGCACATGACGCTTGCCGTCGAGGGCGTCGCCTGCGCCGGCTGCATCCGCAAGATCGAGAACGGCCTGACCAAACTGCCGGGCATCATCGACGCGCGGATCAACTTTACCCAGCGCCGGCTCGCCGTCGATTGGCGCGACGATGAGATCGACGCCGCCGGCATCATCAAAGCGATCGAAGGCATCGGCTATCGGGCGCATCCGTTCGCGCCCGAACGCGTCGAAGCGGACGATAGCGCCCAAGCCAAATGGCTGTTGAAGTGCCTGGCCGTCGCCGGCTTTGCCGCCATGAACGTCATGCTGCTGTCGATCTCGGTGTGGGCCGGCAACGTCTCCGACATGACACAGGAGACGCGCGACCTGTTCCATTGGCTGTCCGCGCTGATCGCGCTGCCGGCCGCCGCCTATGCCGGCCAGCCGTTCTTTCGCAGCGCCGTGCGCGCCTTGCGCGCCCGCCAACTCAGTATGGACGTGCCGATTTCGCTCGGCGTCGTGCTGGCGCTGGCGCTCTCCGTGTTCGAGACCGCTACGCATGCCGCGCACGCTTATTTCGATTCGGCGATCATGCTGTTGTTCTTTTTGCTCTGCGGCCGCTACCTCGACCTGGCGATGCGGCGCAAGACGCGGGTGTTCGCCGGCAATCTCGCCAGCCTGAAGGCGGAGTTCGCGCATCGGCTCGAGGCGAGCGGCGAACTCACCCAGGTGCCGGTCGCCGCGCTAAATCCCGGCGACCGGGTGCTGGTGCGGCCCGGCGAGCGCATCCCCGCCGACGGCGCCATCCTCGGCGGCAGCTCGGAGATCGACGAGAGCCTGGTGACCGGCGAGACGCTGCCCCGCGCCGTCGGCGCCGGCACGACGGTCTATGCCGGCAGCATCAACGCTTCCGGCGCGCTCACGCTGCGCGTCACCGCCGCCGGCGCCGGGACGCTGGTCGAGGAGGTGGAGCGGCTCCTGGACAAGGCGATTGCAGCGAAGTCGCAGACCGTGCGATTGGCCGATCGCGCCGCGCAATTCTACGCGCCGGTCGTACATGCAACGGCGGCGCTCACGGCGATCGGCTGGCTCATCGCCGGCGCGTCGCTGCACGATTCCATCGTCATTGCCATTGCGGTGCTGATCATCACCTGCCCCTGCGCGCTGGCGCTTGCCATCCCCGCGGTGCAGGTCGTCGCCGCGGGTTCGCTATTCCGCGCCGGCGTCATTCTCAACGGCGGCAATGCCATCGAGCGGCTGGCCGAGGTGGACACCGTCGTCTTCGACAAGACCGGAACCTTAACCCTGCCCGAGCCGGGCGTTGACGAGACCACGGATATCGACTCCGACATTTTGGAACGGGCGGCGCGGCTCGCGCTGTCGAGCCGCCATCCGCTTGCGGCTGCGCTGGCGCGCCGGGCGCGCGAGCGGATCGCCTATCCCGGCGCCGTTGAGGAGCCTGGCCAAGGCGTTCGCGCAGTCATCGACGGCGACGAAGCCCGGCTCGGCAGCGCAAAATTCTGTGCGCTTGCCGCGCCGGACGAACCGGCCGCGGCGCGCGATTCAACGGCGTCCTTCATCACCTTCGCCCAGGGCGGCAAGACCGCGACCTTCGCCATCCGGCAGGCCTTGCGGCCCGATGCCATCGCGGTGGCGAAGGCCCTTATGGCGCGCGGCCTTCATCTCATCGTACTCTCTGGCGACCGTCCGGCCGCCGTGGCGCCAGTGGCCAACGCACTCGGCATCGGCGATTGGCGCGCGGGCCTGAAGCCGGCGGAGAAGATCGCGGTCATCGACGCGTTGCAAGCGCAGGGCCGCCGCGTGCTGATGGTCGGCGACGGATTGAATGACGCGCCGGCGCTCGCCGCCGCCCACGCCTCGTTGTCGCCGGTCACCGCCGCCCATCTCACCCAGGCGCATGCCGACGCGTTGTTTCTCGGCGATCACTTGAAGCCGGTGCTGCACGCCGTGGTCGTGGCGCGGCGGGCCCGTTCCTTGATGAAACAAAACCTGGCGCTCGCGGTGATCTACAACGCGCTGGCGGTGCCGATCGCGATCGCCGGCTTGGTCACGCCGCTGATCGCCGCCGTTGCCATGTCGGGCTCCTCGATGCTGGTCACGCTCAACGCGTTGCGCGCCCGGCTGGCCGCCGATCGCGACCTCGCTCCGGCAGCAGTCGATCGCCTTCCCAACCCGGACTCGAACGGCAGCGCGATGTCGGCTGAGGCTGCATCGCTCTCGTCAGTTCCTTTCCCCAAGCTGGCAGCCAAGGCCACGCCGCGGCCGCTTGTCGAGGACATCAGCGCGTGAACGTGCTCGTCTATCTCGTTCCCATGGCCTTGCTGCTCGGCCTTACCGGGCTCGCTGGGTTCTTGTGGTCGCTCAAGAGCGGGCAATACGACGACCTCGACGGCGCGGCGCTTCGCATCCTGCCCGACGATGACATCGACAGTTAGTTCTTGATCGACAGCTTGACGTTGGTGACGCCCGGGTCCTGCAGATCGCCGGCGATTTCGAATCCCAGCTCCCTGCACATATCCAGCATCGTGGTGTTTTCGCGGAGCACTTGGCCTTCGATCAGGTGCAAACCTTCCGCGCGCGCGTACTCGATGATCGTCCGCATGAGCAGCCAACCGAGGCCTTTACCCTTCAGATCGGAGCGGACGAGGACGGCGTACTCGCCGCGATCGTATTCGGTGTTGGCGTGCAGACGCACCACGCCGAGCATTTCGCCGGTCGCCTCCTTGATGGCGATAAAGGCCATGGCGCGCGCGTAATCGATTTGGGTAAAGCGCGCGATGAAACTGTGGCTGAACTCCTTCAGCGGCGCAAAGAAACGCAGCCGCAAGTCGTCTTGCGTCACCGCGGCGAGGAACGGCCCATACAATCGCTCATCTTCCGGCCGAACCGGCCGGAACAGAACCGGCGTTCCGTCCAACAGCCGCACGTGCCGCTCCCACTCCGTCGGATAGGGTCGGATGGCGAAGCGCGGATTGCCGGCAGACGCCTGGCGGCGCATCTCGGCCGGGGCCACCGAGACCCGTCCGTCGACGGCGATAATGCCGGTCTCGTCGGCAAGAACCGGGTTGAGATCGATCTCGCGAATCTCGGGAAAATCCGCCACTAGCTGCGCCAGCTTGACCAGAAGGAGCGCTACCGCGTCCTGGTCCGCGGCCGGTACATTGCGGTAAGCCTTGAGGATGCGGGAAACCCGGGTGCGCGCGATCAGGCCGCGGGCGAGATCGAGGTCGAGCGGCGGCAAGGCCAGCGCCTTGTCGCTGATGGCTTCGACCGCCATACCGCCCTGGCCGAAGACAATCACCGGACCGAACGTAGGGTCGTCGGCAACGCCGGCAATGAGCTCGCGCGCCTTCGGCCGCAGGATCATGGGAAAAACCGTGACGCCGGTGACGCGCGCCTCGGGCCTCGCCGCCCGTGCCTTGCTGAGAATGTCCGAGGCGGCCTGGCGCACGGCGGCCTCATTGGTGAGATTGAGGCGGACGCCGCCGACGTCCGACTTGTGCACGATGTCAGGCGATAGAATCTTGATGACGACGGCGGTTCCTGCGGCCAGGTAGGGCCTGGCGACCGCCACCGCTTCGTCGGCGTTGCACGCCAGAGCGGCCGGCGTGATGGGAATTCCATAAGCCGAGAAGACCCGCGTCATCTCCACCGGATCGAGCCAGATTCGATTATCGCGCAGCACGCCTTCGATGACCGGCCGCGCTGCGGCGACATCCGGCGCAAAATCCCGCGGCAGATTCGGCGGCGTCGCCATCAGCAAGTCGCGCAGTCCGCGGTAGCGCACCAGATGCATAAAGCCGGAGATCGCCGCCGTCTCCGTCCCGTAACTGGGAATGCCGGCGGCGTCGAACCCCGCCGCCGGACCGTTTTCGCCGATCCACATCGCGAACACCGGTTTGGCCGGAGCGTGCTTTTTGCGATGCTGCTCGGTCACGGCAACCACCGCTTTCGCGGCATCGCTCGCCGAGGCCAGTGCCGTCGGCACGTTCATGACCAGCACCGCGTCATTTTCCTTGTCCTCGAGCAGCTGCTCGAGCGCAACGGCGTACCGGGCGTCGTCGGCATCGCCGGCAATATCGACAGGATTGGCGCGCGACCAGATCGGCGGCAGCGCCGCGTCGAGTTTCTTCATTGTCTCCGCGGAAATGCCGGCAAGTTCGCCGCCGAAATCCGCCAGGCGGTCCACCGCCAGCACGCCGATGCCGCCGCCGTTGGTCAAGATCGCGAGCCGCTTGCCGGGCAGAGCGGTCAAACGGCCAAGCGTTTCGGCGGCGGCGAACAGTTCGTCGAGATCGAGCACTCGCAACAGACCGGCGCGGCGGAACGCCGCCTCATAGACCGCATCCGATCCGGCCAGCGCGCCGGTGTGCGTCAGCGCCGCTTTGGCGCCCAGCGTGTGCCGTCCGGATTTGATCACCAGCGCCGGCTTGGCGCGCGCCGCGGCACGTGCCGCCGACATGAACTTGCGGGCGTCCTTGATCGATTCGACGTACAGAAGAATGGCGCGGGTCCGGCGATCCATGGCGAAAAAGTCGAGCGCATCGGCGAAATCGACGTCGATGCTGTCGCCGATAGAGACGATGGCGGAAAATCCGATGCCTCGGACCGAGGCCCACTCCACCAATCCGGTAGCCAGCGCGCCGGATTGCGAAATCAGCGCGAGGTCGCCCGGCGGCGGCGTCGAGGCGGCAAAGCTCGCATTGAGTTTGACGCCGGGTACCAGCACGCCCAGACAATTGGGGCCGACGAGGCGCATGCCGGCGGCGCGAGCGTTCTTCGCGCAGAGCTCGGCAAGCGAGCCGGGGCCGTGACCCAGTCCCGCCGTGATGATGATGGCGGCCGCCGTGCCTTTCGCCGCTGCCGCGGCAACGACCGCCGGAACCGTCGGTGGCGGCGCCGCGATTACCGCCAGGTCGGGAGCGCCAGGCAGATCATCATAGGATTTGACCGCACGAACTCCCTCGATCGCATCGTAACGGGGATTGACGAGATAGACCGGGCCGGCAAAACCGGCGCGATGAAGATTGGCGAGCACGGCACGACCCGGCGATGTTCTGCGCGGAGAGGCGCCGACGACAGCGACGGATTGTGGCGAGAATAACTTGTCGAGACGATAGGTTGACATTGATCCGCCAATCTTAACGGGACGCGCGGCTTCGCCTGCTTCGAGTGATCCAATCTAGATTCGGATTTCCTTATAAATGCATTTCGGCCGCGAGCGATAATGATCTCGGTTGACCCTGATCCGCGCGCGACGCGGAACACTCATACCTCGCATTGATTCATATCAAAGCTGACCGTCGCTCACGTCGCCATGATGACGGCGCAGGGGAGTGAGCCATGCCCATCACCGATGCCATCATCGTCGCCGCGATTGTCGCGGCGTTCATCGTCTTCGCAGTGGTATTGGCCTGGGGAGAATACCAGACCAGGCAGCTGAGCCGGCCGCTCGCCCAAGCGGCAGCACCGGCGACAAAACTCGGGCCAATCGAGACGGTTCAGGCGCCCACGGCCCCCGGCCAAGGATTGAACGCCGCCGCGAGCTGACGGCGGCGATTTGCCGCCCGACGCCCGGTAGCGAGAAAAGCGACGAGCGTCCGTCGAGCGCTTCTCAGGCGAGCCTACCCGGGAATTCGCACCGGCAGTGTCTCGTAGCCTTTGACGAAATTCGAATAAACCCACTTCGGTTCATCGACGACATCGATCGTCTCGAACCGCTGCAGGATCTCTTCCCACACGATACGAAGCTGCAATTCCGCGAGACGAAGACCGAGACAGCGGTGAATCCCGAAGCCGAAAGCGATGTGATTGCGCGCGTTGCGCCGCTCGATGACAAAATCATCGGCATTCTCAAACATGTCCTCGTCGCGGTTCCCCGACACGTACCACATCACGACCTTTTCGCCCTCCTTGATCTGCTTGCCGGCGATCTCGGTATCGCTCAGTGCGGTCCGGCGCATGTGGGCGAGCGGCGTCTGCCAGCGGATCGTCTCGGGCACGAGGTTTTGCACGAGTCCATGATTCTCCCGAAGCTTCTTGTATTGCTCGGGGAACAGATTGAGCGCGTAGACGCTACCGGAGAGTGAATTGCGCGTCGTATCGTTGCCGCCGACGATCAGCAGGATGAGATTGCCGAGGAAGTTCCGTGGATCCATGTCCCGCATCGCTTCGCTGTGGGCCATCATCGACAGAAGATCGGTCTTCGGCGGCTGCTTGATACGCTCGTTCCACAGTTCCTGGAAATAGGCGCCGCATTCCTGCAGTTCCGCCTCGCGCGCCGCTTCCGAAGCGATGATCTCGCGATTGCCGGGCGCCGCGGTCGCCACATCGGACCAGCGCGTCAGTTTGCGACGCTCCTCCCAGGGAAAGTCAAACAGCGTCGCCAGCATTTGCGTGGTCAGCTCGATCGAGACGCGATCGACCCAATTGAAAGTCTCGTTGCGCGGCAAATGGTCGAGAATCTCGCGGGCGCGCACGCGAATCGTGTTCGCCAGCTGTTCGAGGTTTTCCGGCAGGAACATCGGCGCGACGGTCTTGCGCTGCTGACCGTGCCGCGGCTCGTCCATCGCGATAAAGCTCTCGCGCCGGTAGTCCGGCTTGGTGTTCTGGATGCCGATGCCGCCGAGATTGACGTCGGATGAAAAGATCCGGTGATTGGTCTCCACGTGCATGATGTCTTTATACTTGGTCACCGACCAGTAAGGACCGACGCGGCTTTGCGGACAATAGTGGACCGGGTCTTCCTTCCGCAGCCGTTCGAAATACGGGCACATCGCATTGCGGCGGAACAATTCCGGTCGGCTGACGTCGATATCCTCGAGCCGCATCGAATACGCCTCGAGTCTCGCCTCATCGATTGGTTTGCGGGCGCCGTGCATTGATCCCGTCTATCCAGCCGTCGCCGAAACTGTCGCAGCGAACCCACGCCGTCGCCCAACAGCTCGGACAGCATAAGCGGCGCCTACCGCAGGCTCAAGGCCACCAGCGCTCGCGCCGGACGTTATAATAGGCGCTGGCGACCCAACGCCCGGAAGCCCCGAACCCGACGGGATAAGGAACGATGTTCACACTCGGCGATGTTGAAGCGGCTCTGCCGATCGTACGCACCGCCGTGCCGCCGACGCCGCAATATGCGTGGCCGCTGCTGTGCGCACGTGTCGGCGCCGAGGTCTTCGTCAAACACGAAAATCACACGCCGATCGGCGCCTTCAAGCTGCGCGGAGGCCTCTTCTACGTGGAGCGGCTCAAACGCGAACGGCCGCATATCAAAGGCATCGTCTCGGCGACCCGCGGCAATCACGGCCAGTCGCTCGCTTTCGCCGCGCAACGCGCCGGACTGGCGGCCGCGATCGTCGTACCGCATGGCAATTCGGCCGAGAAGAACGCGGCGATGCGCGGTTTCGCCGCCGAACTCATCGAGCACGGCCGCGACTTCGACGAAGCGAAAGAGCATGCGGCAGAGATCGCCGGCCAGCGCGGCTATGAATTCGCGCCGTCGTATCATCGCGATCTCGTCATCGGCGTTGCCACTTACGCGCATGAGCTTTTCACCGCCGTCGCCGATCTCGACACCGTTTATGTGCCCATCGGGCTGGGCTCGGGCATTTCCGGGGTCATCGGCGTGCGCGACGCGCTCGGCCTGAAAACCAAGGTCGTCGGGGTCGTGGCGCAACGCGCCAATGCCTATGCGCTATCGTTCGCGGCAGGGCATGTGGTCACGACAAATTCGGCATCGACCTTTGCCGACGGCATGGCGGTGCGCGTGTCGGACGCCGCGGCCCTTGCCGTCATCCGGCGCGGTGCCGAGCGGATCGTCGAGGTTTCCGACGATGACATCGCCGAGGCGATCCGCATCTATTTCAGCGACACGCATACGCTGGCCGAGGGCGCCGGCGCCGCATCTCTCGCCGCGCTGATGCAAGAACGCGAGCGGATGCAAGGACGCCGGATCGGCCTCGTGCTGTCAGGACAGAATATCGATCGCGCGTGGATGCGCGATGTGCTGGCGGGCGAAACGCCCGCGAGCGGCGCGTAGGAATGTGGGTTTGGCGGAGGGGGTATCGCCGATGCAGCTCATTTTGCGTGGCAAATTACCACACCGGTTCCGAACATGCCGGCATGCTCGAAGGTTTGGCACATTAATTCGATGCCGCACAATTTTGGATCCGCTCCGTCGAAGACTGCGCGATGGCAGCAGACTTGCCCTTCCCGGCTCGACATAGAATTACAAGCCTTTTCCGCCGCAGCCACATTTTTCACACCGGCCATGACAGCTCGTGTCTGGATTTCAAGTTTCTGCGCCTGAAGCTTTGTCCGCTCTGCATCGTTGCGCTTTTGCTGTTCGACGTTTTTCAGCGTTGTCTTGGTGATGTTTTCTCTGAGAGTCTTCACCGTCTGCATTTTTTCTTTCAGGTCAGCCGCCTTGCGGAGAATCGCAGCATGCATGGCGGTGTGTTGGTCGATAAGCGGATTGCAACGTTGCGCAAGCTCGAGAGGAACTTTGCCGCCATGTTCGGGACACCCCATGGACAGAATTTGGCTTCGCAGTTGATCGGCGCGGTTTGCGTCCATTTGCAATGGACCCGTGGCATCCTTTACTTCCTTCTCTATTTTATTTGCGGCTTTGGTGGAAAAATCTTGCGCATCATTGGAAATTTTCAGAGCCTTGTCCGACTTATCGAGTGCCGTTAGTTTCTCGAAATTCTCTTTCGAATCTTTGATTATGCTGTCGAGCGTAGCGTCGACAGACTGCGCATAGGCGGGAGCGACCGCACAAAGCGCGATCAATAAGATCAGGCCCTTTCTTAAGGTGAGGGCCTTCAGCACTCTTCCAATGGCGACCCGCACCGCGGGATGAAGAAGGGTAAGACCGCTATTGCGAACAATCGGATTGGTGAGATCGATGGGCATTTTCGCCTCTCAATAAAAGGGGTCTTCGTGGAATCGAGTGGGTGATTTTTGGGGCTGAAGGCCCGATAAACCGGTGCATTGCGTAGGACTTTTGCATTACGGCTGGGTTCGGAATTTGCCATGAATGTTGGATGGCACGAGCATTG